>Ga0308166_1000173_pt1 | contig 123139 bp, 126 predicted proteins | sample PhyCR2_2_FD_202137 | JGI IMG/M metagenome (GOLD analysis project Ga0308166, IMG submission 202137) | Phyllosphere microbial communities from UC Gill Tract Community Farm, Albany, California, United States - DLSLCC.R2 | ecosystem: Host-associated > Plants > Phyllosphere > Unclassified | place...
TCAGAAGCCAGGCCATGGCAGAGGGTACGGCTCTGCGCTTCATCAGGATGCGTAATGTCACACCCGCGATTAACAGCCAGTATCCCAAAATGACCAGCCAACTCACCACGGTGTAGAAGGTTGTCATGGTTAAAAAATCCTTTTGAAAGCGTATTGTTATGAGTGTACGCATCAGGATTCATCTGGCAAATAAAAACGCCAGGTAAAAGCGCTGGTTTGCTGCCGGGTTGGGTTTATAATGGCGGCTCTGTTTGAGAAAGAGTTGTAGACATGAAGCGCAGTAGAACAGAAGTAGGGCGCTGGCGCATGTTGCGACAGGTGAGTCGTCGTAAGGCTCGTTGGCTGGAAGCACAATCCCGCCGCAATATGCGTATCCACGCCATCAGAAAATGTGGATTGAACAGGCACCGCAACGCGTTGCTGTTCGCCGTCCAGGATATCTGAAAACCCTGAGGGCACCGCAAGGTGCCCGCTGATTTTATAGTGTCTTATTTAGAGAATAGCGTTATTGCTGCGATATTCCGGTGATGTTTAGCAAAAGGAGGGAGAGGTGTTTGCGGAGTTTGGCGTACTGAATTTCTGGACGTATGTTGTTGGCGCATTTTTTATTGTGCTGGTGCCGGGCCCGAATACCCTGTTTGTGCTGAAGACCGGCATCGGTCACGGCGTTAAAAAAGGCTATCTTGCCGCCACAGGTGTGTTTATCGGCGATGCGGTTCTGATGTTTCTCGCCTGGGCAGGCGTCGCGGCTTTAATCCAGACCACGCCTGTACTGTTTAATATCGTACGCTATCTGGGTGCTTTCTATTTACTCTGGCTGGGCGGCAAAATGCTCTGGTCGGTGATTAACCGTCAGAATCATGCTCATGAGAGCGGAACTGAACCTGCCAGTATGATCATGAAACGCGCCCTGGTACTGAGCCTGACGAATCCAAAAGCGATTCTGTTCTACGTTTCGTTCTTTGTGCAGTTTATTGACGTGAATGCACAAAATACCGGGACCTCTTTCCTGATCCTCTCCACCACGCTTGAGTTGATTAGCTTTATGTACATGAGCTTTCTGATTTTCTCCGGTGCATTTGTCACGCGTTATCTGAAAACCAAAAAGAAACTGGCAAAGCTGGGGAACGGGCTGATAGGGCTGCTGTTTGTCGGATTTGCGGCGCGGTTAGCGTCACTGCATTGATGTGAAGAAAGGCTCCTGAGGGAGCCTTTTTAATGTCTGACGTAGCTGGAAAGCCGCGCCAGACAAGGCTTCACGTTTTACTACTAGCAATCAAAAGCCATAAAAAGCGGCTAGGGTGTGGACACATTGTGGACACTCTTACTACCATTTGCACCCTTCAACGGGTTAAGCGAAATCGCGTCCTGCAGGTACTGAGGAGCGAAGTGCGCATAGACCATTGTCTGCGCAATTTTCGTATGACCTAAGATCCTCTGCAGTGTGATGATGTTGCCCCCGTTAATCATAAAGTGCGTGGCGAAAGAGTGTCGCAGCGCATGTGTCGCTTGCCCGGCCGGTAAATCTGGTTTAACCGCTTTGAGGATTCGCCTGAATTCAGCATAACTGGCCTCAGCAAACAGAAAGCCCCTTGTTTTACCGACGATGTAAGCCGCAACGTCGTCAGAGATCGGAACCGTTCGCGGTGTGTTGGTTTTCGTCTTAACGAAAGACACCCGGTTATGAATCACGTTCTCCGCTTTCAGCCTTGCAGCCTCTCCCCATCTTGCCCCGGTACTCAGACACAAGACGGCAATTTTACGATTGTCTCCTGATAGCGCTGCCAGTAAGGCGTCAATTTCCTCAAGAGTGAGATAGCCCGTTTCGGCAGTCTGCTCTTTCAGTTTTTTGAACCCTCTAAACGGATGCTCGCCGTTATACATTTCTGACTCAATCAGGGTTGTGAACATCCCACCTAGCGTGATCAGGTCGCGGTTGATGGTAGTTGGCTTAATACCTTCACCCCGGCGTTGAGCACAATATTGCGTTATCAGGCTCTTGGTGATCTGGAAAGCGCATGGGTTACCGGTCATTGTTTCGAAACGCTCAATTTTCCTGAGGTACGATTGACCGTGTTCCTCGTGTTTACCTTTCAGCTTCCACCATAACTCTTTCAGTTCTGACAGTTGGCGTTTGTCCGTGGGTTTTGAAAGCCATTCCTTTGAGTGATGGTTATATTGAGTATGCTTTTCAAAAGCCATCGCCTCGCTTTTCTTGTCGAACTTCCGACGGATGCGTTTTCCGTTACGCCCAGCCGGTCTAATGTCCACTTCATATCGACCATCATCGAGCTTTTTAACAGACATAAAGCCTCCCGATGATGTTACTGCGTACTTCAATTTCCTGATTTAGATAACAAAAACTCACAGTGCATTTTCTGCACAAATAAGCCCCGTAGATGGTTAGCCAGTTTTCTGGTCTGAGTGGGGTGACGTTGTTGTCTGCTGCCCAAAGTGCGCGAGAGCCGGTGCAATCTGCCCAGCTTCGGGTGTTATTTGATCAGTCATAAACCACATGGTGTATTTCGTGAAGCGCGGGTGCTGGAGGATTTTCATGATTTGTTCGATTCCCGGCTTTTTGTCGCCGGCTTCATAACTACAAAAAGAACCGTAAACGATTCCAGTTAACTCACTGAATTGTCTCCTATTTAACCTTTCTGACTCTCTTATCAGCTTGATTTTTTCATGGATCTGTATTGACATAAAATCACCTATAGTTGAACATTATCACCTATCGTAGATTTATATAATCGATAGGTGAATCACCTTTTAGAGCAACTAAACCCTATTTAGAGCAATTAATCACACTAAAGGAGAATCGTAACAGATGAGTAACCAGCTTGTAAGCAGAACAGATGCGGTTCCATATCAGGAATTTGCCCGTCTTATTGGAAAAACTCCCGCAGCGGTTAAAGGGATGATTGAGAAGGGCAAGTTGCCTGTTGTTGAGATGACCGATCCGCAGTCAACGAGTGGGCGCGCAGGGGAATATTGGGTTTATCTGCCTGCCTGGAACAAGGGTATGAAGATGGCATATGACAGCCGCCCGAAGGAAATTCGTGATGGTTGGCTGATGTGGCTCGGATTAGGGGAGCCAGTATGAATAGTGAACCTCGCTGTATTGCACAGTTGCTTCGAAGAGAAAGTCCTAAACCTACCAACTTCACTATTACTCACGGTCGTGGACGCAAGGGCATCATCATCCGAACCCGAAAGCTGGGCGTTATCGAGAAACTTCGCCGCTTGGTCAAAAAGAGAGGACTGTGGTTATGACGGTAATGACACTTGACGTGATCCAGAAACAACCAACAGCGCTTCGCGGTCTAGTCTGCAAGTATCTGGCTAAGCCTCGTTGGCAGGACACTTGCGATTTTTACAATCAGATGATGGAGCGGGAGCGTCTTACGGTTTGTTTCCACGCTCAATTAAAACAGCGTCACTCTGTTATGCGCTTAGAGGAAATGACCGAAGCCGATCGTGAGCGTCTTGTTTGTGCGCTTGATGAATTGAGAAATGCATTTGCCCGGCACCGCCAACTTGGCGCGTCAAAAGCAACTTTCATCAGCCGCCTGACCGTCAGCCAAAGACGCTCATTGTTTCTTCATGCTGGACTGACAGAGCAGGAATTTATGATGCCGCACTGGCGTTTGAATGAGGAGGACTGTTATTGGCGTGACAAACTTTTCCGCGCTCTGCGAGAGCTGTTTAGCCTTTTTGAGTACGCACCAACCATTTTAACCTCGGTAAAACCTGAGCAGTATTTACATTAATTAATCTGGATTCGATTTATTACGCGCCTTACAGCGTGGGGACTCCTTTTGTCCGGAGATAGGCAAATGCAAAAGCAAAATACAGCGCAGCGGGGGATGTATTCGGCACTTCTGGCGCAGGCAGTAAGCGAGGCACAGCGCGACTTGGCGACCCGTTTCTCTTCTCAGTTTGATGGGCTTATCGCGTACATCAGTAAGTCAGAACTTAATCGTACCGAGATTATCGAGTTATTAGGCCAGGAGTCGGAAAAGTTACACAACTCAATTTTCGGTAGAGCTGGTTAACCACTGTTAACAGGAAGCAAAAATGAGCATACACATCGAGATTAATAACCAGTACGTCATCACCAGTGACCGCTATCAATTCATTTTGCAGGAAAAAAAGACCGCAACATCCGGGAAGAATGAAGGTAAGGAATGGTTGGACGTTGTGGGTTACTACCCAACTATCCCTAAGCTTATCTCAGGCTTGGTTTTGCATGATCTTTTGACCAGCGATCTTACCGGCTTTTCAGCTTTGGAAGCTCGGATTGAACGCATGGGGAAGCAATGTCTGGACGCTTTTAAATAATATGTCCAACGAACCTCGGGGGCGTGTTGCCCCCTCGCCACCACCACCATTTTTGAAGGGCACCAGTGATTCATTCGTTGGTGCTTATCCCTGGAATAACGTCACCAAAGAGGCCATTGGCCGCGACAGACCTCTTACACGTGCCGAACTCCGTCAGGTGCAAGGTGTTTTAAACCGGATTGACCGTCTGCCGTTTTTCCTGCAAACGCTTTTTACATCGCGTTATAACTTCATCCGCCGTAAAAAGAGCCCTTTAGGTGGGCTGTATTTCCTTAAAAACACGTTTGAGCGCAAGCTGCTGCCGCGTCTTGAGCGTGTTAATGAGCTGTGCGGGATGAATGAATCCGCCTCGATTGGGTTTCTGTCCGAGCGCGACCAGTATGCGCGCTTACCAGATATGAATGACAAAGAGCTCAGGAAGTTTGCGGCCAGAATTGCCTCTCAGCTCTGGAGCAAATACGAGGAGTTAAGCGACGCATGGGCGGAGGCTCACGGCGGGAAAGAGACACTTTTCACCGATGAAGCTCAGTCGCACCTATACGGGCAAGTGGCCGGTATTGCTCGCGCATTTAACATCACCCCGATGTACTGGAAAAAATACCGTAAGGGTCAGATGACGATCCGCATGGCATTTTCCGCTATTTCCCGAGTGATTAAGGATGAGTGGTGGGTTAACCAGCTCAAGGCACAGCGGATGCGCTGGCGCGAGGCGCTGCTCATCGCTGCCGGTGAAGTCAATAAAGACCGCTCTCCCTACGCCAGCAAAATAGCGATCCGCGATGTTCACGCGCGCCGCCTGGCTAATCTCGAATACCTCAAATCCTGCGAGCTGGAAAACAAAGTCACCGGCGAACGTATCGACCTCATCAGCAAGGTCATGGGGAGTATCTCAAATCCTGAAATACGTCGTATGGAACTGATGAACACTATCGCCGGGATTGAGCGCTACGCGGCCAGCGCCGGTGATGTGGGGATGTTTATCACCCTGACCACACCCTCGAAATATCATCCGACCCGACAGGTCGGTAAAGGCGAAAACAAAACGGTACAGCTTAATCACGGCTGGAACGAAAGCGCATTCACGCCAAAAGACGGCCAGCGTTACCTGTGCCGAATCTGGAGCCTTATGCGTACCGCTTTCAAGGATAACGATTTGGAAGTGTACGGGATGCGTGTTGTTGAGCCACATCACGACGGCACGCCACACTGGCACATGATGCTGTTTTGCAAACCCGTTCAGCGTAAAGCCATTAATGAAATTATGCGTCATTACGCTCTTAAAGAGGACGGAAACGAAAAGGGCGCAGCAAAACAGCGCTTTGAATCACGTCATCTTAATCAGGGCGGCGCGGCGGGTTATATCGCTAAATACATTGCCAAAAATATCGACGGCTATGCGCTCGACGGCCAGCTCGATCACGACACTGGCAAACCTCTTAAAGATACGGCCGCCGCCGTTACCGCATGGGCGTCTACATGGCGCATCCCGCAGTTTAAACCAATTGGCCTCCCGACAATGGGCGCTTACCGCGAACTGCGTAAGCTGCCGCGTGGCGTAAGTATTGCCAGCGACTTTGACGACAGGGTCGAGGCCGCGCGAGCTGCTGCAGATGAGGGTGACTTTGAGCGGTACATCATCGCGCAGGGTGGGGCAAACGTTAAGCGTGACGCTCAGGCCGTTAGGGTCGCGCGTAAGGTGACGGATGAGGTCAACGAATACGAGGAAGATATCGAGAGGGTGGTCGGGATTTATGCCCCTCATCTCGGGGCTGACCGTGTCCATGTAACCCGTACAGCCGAATGGCGAATCGTTCCAAAGGTTTTGGCCGTTGAGCCTTTGACCTTAAAAAGCGGCTCTGCCGCGCCTCGGAGTCCTGTCAATAACTGTGGAAAGCCTACCGGCGGTGGCGATCCAGTTATGACTCCCACACCGTCTGAGCAAGCTGCAGCGGTGTTAAATCTGATTGAGCGCGGGGCTATCGGCTGGAATGAGCCAGACGTCGTGAAAGTGCTTAACGGTGCGTTAAAAGCTGGTTCACCGCGGAAAAATCGCCAGCAAAGAAGCAGTGCGCCGCTTAAAACAAGCGAACAAGCGCCATCAGCTAGGATGACGAAGCCCGAAAGGGATCGAATCGCAAAAATTCGTTTCGAGTTAGCTCAGGAAGGTATTGTCCCTGAAAGATGGGAGGTTGAAGCTCTGGCGAGAGGGGCAACAGTAATTTATGGGGATAAACGGTTTTGTTTTGCTGTACAGGAAAGCTGGATGGTGTTTCCCTTAAACTGGTGAGAAAATGTAAATTAGCAAACTCGAAGGAAAACGCTGTAACTTGAGGTAACACTCAAATTTAACAGGGTGACTATCGATGGTTAAATTAAGGGGTGATGTTTCAATGAAGATTGCTTTCGCGAGAGGTATGATAAACAGATTATGCAGGTGTTTTTTTTATAGGCATGATAAAGAGATACCTTGTATTCAAGTAGGTAGACCGCTACAAGATATAATTTTTTGGCTCAAATACAATGATGAGGAAGTGGCAAAGTGCGCTAGCGCTCTGTTAAGGAATTATGGGGGGAAATTAGGGATAAGTGACCTTCATAGCGCTAAACAGTTGTTGTTAAGCTTTTGCTCTGAAGCCTTCAACTGTATAGATGCTGATTTCTTATCGCTTAACCCAGAGCAAAGATCCGTTGATAGTATAATATCAAAGGTGCACAGGGAAAATCTCTGCGAAATGTTTGGTTATTATATAACCTCACAAATGAAACTTTACCCTTATATATACAATCTTGGGTGTGTTAGGTTTGATGGGGAATTAAAGTTACAAGATGATCTTTATCTCTATGGCCCGGGACAGGGTACGGCTTTATTGTCTAATGTTAAATCTAAAGCTGGCATTGACGTTTATGAATCTTTCTTTGATGAGAAAGATATACGAGATAAACCGATTGGGAGATATTTTAATCATTCATACTCGACAGTTGTACTTATCTATGCACCATCTCAACAGGATGCAGTTGAGATGCTGAATCTGCTATTCGGTGGGTTATGTGTTACGGTGAATAATCCATTCGCTATTAACTCCTGTGATGTTAATGATAAAATTGAGAGCTTCTCTGAGGGGGCGTATCATATTTCTAATTTTCGTGTAAACATTCCATCATTGTTAACTTTAAGTATTGATGGCTTGGTTTGTGAACGGTTAGTAAAAATATTATCTAGATCTGATAAGCGTATTTTATCTGCTCTTTCGTTCATTGCTCATGGTTGGGGGAGTGATCGTCGTGAGAGATTTTTAAATCAATTTATAGCTCTTGATGCAATGTATGGTAATAATGCAGGTAACAAAGCATCTATTATCGGTGGTGTCTGTCGTGATGCTATAAGTATTTTTGATGTGAGATCTAAAATAGAAATAATCTACGAGCTTAGATGCAGGTTTGTTCATGGCGATATTTCCACTTTATCGGCACATGTGAAATATCTAAAATTTGTAGATTGCCACGGGAGCGATCCTGTAGAGTCTCTTTTTGAAATACTTAAAGAGTGCGTTCTCAATTATCAAGGTGTGTACGAAGCACCAAAAGAATATAGTAACTCTCGGACAATGAATGTACCCGTTGAGCTTGCTGAGGATGTGAAAAAAATGATTGAGAGCTTTAAAAGTGGCAAGTGAAGTGATACCGAAGCTTAGTTTTAGCTATGCATCTATCAGGTGCATGTATTTGCATCAGTTTTTTAGTCCGTTTTTTGTGAGTTGGCTCCAGTGTTCGCGTAGCTCGGGACTCCTGATGCACCTGCATTAAAAGCGACCCATTAAGCGGGCAGGCGAGGCGGGGATAGCACTGCGCGCCAGACGTGGTGACTGGATTTATTTTGCGCGTCTGTGCGCGTCGTGGTGGGGCGCTGAGTTATGAGGTTGAATCGTGGGCGTTGGCGGGGTTGCCTGGCGTGTGCGGCGTCTGGTGAGCTCTGAGGATATGCCGCCAGGAGGCGGCATTTGGTGCGGGGTTAATCGGTCTCGATGTTGTAATCCTTAAAGCGGATCACCTCCATCCCGAGCCAGTCGTTTATCTCTTTGAAACGCTCCTGCAGCGGCGTCAGCTCGTTACGTACAAATACCCGCGCCACCTTCTCGATATCGCCCATTGAGCCGATATTTTCAGGCTTGCCGCCCATGAGCTGGAACGGCACGCGGTGCGCATCGAGCAGATCAGCGGCGCTCACCTTCTTGATGTTAAAAAAATCATCCTTCGTGGCGACTTCACTCAACGGCACGATCTTAATGCCATCCGGTTTCCCGTTCGGAGCATAGAAAAACAGGTTTTTGAAATTCCCGAGCCCTTTCGAGTCGCGCATCGCGGAGCGCAGCGCCTCAACGTCTGTGCTGCTCTGCGCCGCGTCGGTCACGTACATGATGTAACCCGCGTGCGCGCCGTTCTGGTAATACTTGCGACGAAACAGCGTGGCGGATTCATTCAGCCAGGCAGAATTAAGCGCGCTGAGGTATTCCGGCATCCCGTAGAGCTCCTGATTTATATCGGGCTCAAGCAGGTGAAACACCGAACCGGGCGCGAACTGGTGCGGGTGCGTATAGTCCGACACGTACCAGTAAACGCCATCCTCAACGCCCCGGCGGGTATATTTGGCCGGGGAGGTTTCCAGTTTAAAGAGCTGGCCGGTCACGCTCATGCGCTTTTCAAGATAGCCGTTGGCAAACACCAGATAATCGAGCACAAGGCGGCTAAATTCCTGACGGGACAGCAATGGGTGCGGGATAAAGGTGCTGGTCAGAATGTTGCGCTTGACGTAAATCGGGGAGCTGTGGTGTACGGCTGCGCGCAGGCTTTTTGCCAGTCCCGAGAAGTTGACCGGCGGCTCGTACCATTTGCCGTTATTGATGCATTCGACATAGTCGAGAATGTCCCGGCGATCCAGAACGGGAGACGGCTCACCAAAGGTGAATGCCTCCATTTTCTGCGGCGCGCTGGCCGTCATGCTGGTCTGTTTTGGCTGTTTCTTTTGGCGTTTTTTCATCTTAGTTAATATCCAGAATTGAGCTTGATTGCATACCGCTACCGGCGGAAAGCGGCTCGTTTAACAGGGCGTGCATGATCGCCCACGCGATATCCGCGTGGCTGGCTTCCTCGCTGCGGCTGGCTTCATAGGTCGCGCTGCGGCCGCTGCTGGTCATGGTTTTGCGGATAGCCATAAATGACTGAGTGATGTCGGTCGCACCGGCGTCATATTCCAGACACCCGCGCCTGATGGTGTCTTTCGCTTTCAGCACCATTGCGGTTTTCATTTCCGGCGTGTAGCGGATGGCGCGCGCCGCCGGGAAGAATGAGCGCACGAGCTGGTAAACACCCTGGCCGATGCCGGTCGCATCTATGCCGATATAGTCGACGGTGTATTTCTCTGTCAGCGCCCGGATGGCCTCGGCCTGCGCGGCAAAGTCCATGCCTTTCCACTGGTGACGCTCAAGGATGCGGAACTTGCCACCGGCAACCAGCGGCGGAGCCAGTACCGCGCACCCGGCGCTGTCGCCGGTGTGTGACGGGTCATAGCCAATCCAGACCGGGCGCCAGTTAAACGGACGGTCGGCGAACGGCTCGAAGTCCTCCCATTCTTCCATCGCATCGACCATGCAGCGCTGCAGCTCCTCGAACGGGAATACAGACGCCTTATCGTCGACGAACTCGCACATAAACAGGTTACGGAAGTCATCCGCGCTGTTTTCCTGCTTAAGCTGGTCGAGGTTGAACAGGGTGCAGCCACCGGCGAGCGCGTCCTCAATGGTGACAATCTGCCGCCACTGTCCATCACCGCATAACATTCCACCGGCGAGCGCCTGATGACTGATATCGATGTCGACACGTTCGTCGCGGTTGCTGCGGCCACGGTTAAACAGCTCGCCTGACCAGAACGGATACGCACCGTGCGCCAGCGTCGACGGGGTCGAAAAATAGGTGGTGCGCAGGTGCGACTGCGAAGCCATGCCCGAGGCGACTTTGCGCAGCTTCTGAAAATTGGGGATCCAGAAAATTTCATCGACGTACAGGTCGCCGTTGTGGCTCTGCGCGGTGTTGGAATTGGTCCCGAGAAAAATCAGCTCAGCGCCATTGTTGCCGATGACGATCGGGTCGCCTGACAGGTCGACGTCAACCAGACGGGCAAAGGCGATGATGTACTTACGGAACACGTAAGCCTGCGTTTTACTGGCAGACAAAAATATCTGGTTTTGCCCGGTCTTAAGCGCGCGCAGGAGTGACTCGCGCGCAAAGTAGAACGTCGCGCCAATCTGTCGCGATTTCAGGATGTGGCGGATGCGGTGCTCTAACCCCGCTTTATGCCAGCGGAGCTGATACTCAAACGACTGGTCGAAGAAAATCTCCTCCAGTTTCTCTATGGCCTCCTCGCTGAAATAGTTTCGTTTCGGCTTTCTGCGATCCCCTTTGTTACGGCTGGCGATATTGGGGTTTAAATCCGCCTCGTTTCCGGTCTGGCCGTAGCGGTTAACGCGCGCGAGCCGCTCCATCTGGCGCGACAGAAAATCAGCGACTTTGAAGTCATGCGCGGTCAGGTCTGGCTTTGCGTAGAGCTGGATAAGCCGCGCCTCTAATGTGGATTCCACGCGGTTAATCGGGGCGGTTTCCTCCCATCCATCGCGCTGTTTCCAGCTCTGCACCGTCGGGCGCTTGAGCTGCAGCATGTCGCAGATTTGCGGCACGGCGAACCCCTGCCAGTACAACAGCCGCGCCTGTCGTCGCGGGTCATTGAGCAGTGAAAGGTCAGTTGAAATGGTCATGCTTGCCTCGTTTTTTGGTGTTACGTGGCAAGGCTAAGGAAATGGGGGGTTATTCGCGCTAAGTGCCTGTTGTGTCAGATCTAATCAGATCGTAAGCGGTGGCTGATACGGGTCAGAGTCGGGAAACTAAACCCGACCCGAAAACCCAACATCAGGACACCTGAACAATGGCAAAGAAAGTCTCTAAATGGTTTCGCATCGGCGTCGAAGGTGACACCTGCGATGGCCGCGTCATCAGCGGCGATGATATTCAGGATATGGCCGACACGTTCGACCCCCGCGTCTACGGCTGCCGCATTAACCTCGAACATATCCGGGGACTGATGCCTGACAGCCCGTTTAAACGTTATGGCGATGTGACCGAGCTTAAGGCGGAGGTTATCAGCGATGGCTCTGCGCTCGATGGCAAAAAAGCGCTGTTTGGCAAAATCGTCCCGCTCGACGAACTGGTCAGCATGGTTAAGGCCGGACAGAAGGTTTACACCTCCATGGAGATCCGCCCGAACTTTGCGAACAGCGGCAAATGTTACCTCGTTGGCCTGGCCGTCACCGATGACCCTGCAAGCCTCGGCACCGAATACCTCGAATTCTGCAGCCGCGCCGCGCAGAACCCGCTCGCCGGTAAAAAAGACCAGCCGGACGACGTTTTCTCTGTGGCTTCACTGGCTGAGCTGGAGTTTGAGGTCGTCCCCGACACCATGCTCAACAGCCTGACCGATAAGGTTAAGGCCATTTTCAGCCGCAAGCAGGCCAGCGATGACGCCCGTTTCGCGGATGTGCATGAGGCCGTAACCACCGTCACCGAGCTGGTGCAGACCAACCTCACCGCCACCGACCAGCGCGTCACCGAGCTGGAGACCGAGCTGGCGCAACTCAAGCAGGACGTGACCAGCAAGGCGGAAGAAAGCGCGCAGGCGTTTAACGACCTCAAAAGCTCCCTCGATAACACCGAAAGCCAGCGCCAGCCGCGCCGCGAGCTTTCAAAAGGCGGTACGGGGGACGAGCTGCTGACGAACTGCTGATAACACGCCGGGCGTGCTGCCCGGTCTGAACCCTTTTACCCGAACAGGAAAAACCATGCGTAAAGATACCCGCTTTAAATTTAATGCCTACCTGACCCGCGTCGCGGAGCTGAACGGTATTTCCACCGATGACGTGGCGAAGAAATTCACCGTCGAGCCGTCGGTCACGCAAACCCTGATGACGACCCTGCAGATGTCATCCGCGTTTCTGACCAAAATAAACATCGTGCCGGTCGACGAGCTGAAAGGCGAAAAGGTCGGGGTAGGTGTTAACGGCACGATTGCGAGCACTGCCGACACCGCCGGTGATGATGAGCGTAAAACCGCTGATTTCACCGCGCTGGAGTCATTCAAATACGAGTGTGACCAGATTAACTTCGACTTCCATATCCGCTACAAACAGCTCGACCTGTGGGCTCGATTCCAGGACTTCCAGACCCGTATCCGTGACGCCATTATCAAACGTCAGTCGCTGGATTTCATCATGGCCGGTTTCAACGGCATTGAGCGCGCGGCAACCTCCGACCGCAAAAAAAATCCACTGCTGCAGGACGTCGCGATCGGCTGGCTGCAGAAATACCGCAATCAGGCACCCGCGCGCGTGATGTCCAAAATCACCGACGAGGACGGCAAGGTCATTTCCGAGGTGATCCGCGTGGGCAAAAACGGCGACTATGCGAACCTCGACGCGCTAGTCATGGATGCCACCGGCAACCTGATTGATGAGATTTATCAGGATGACCCGGAGCTGGTTGTCATCACTGGCCGTAAGCTGATGGCGGATAAGTATTTCCCTATCGTCAACAAAGAGCAGGAAAACACCGAGTCGCTGGCCGCTGACATCATCATCAGCCAGAAACGTATCGGCAACCTGCCAGCCGTGCGCGTGCCTTACTTCCCGGCAAATGCCCTGATGGTGACGCGTCTCGATAACCTGTCTATCTACTTCATGGATGACGCGCACCGCCGCAGCATCATCGAGAACCCGAAGAAAGACCGCATCGAAAACTACGAGTCAATGAATGTTGACTATGTGGTCGAGGCTTACGCCGCCGGTTGCCTGATTGAAAACATCAAGCTCGGTGACTTCACTGCACCTGCAGCACCGGAAAGCGGAGAGTAAGCCATGACGAGTCCCGCAGCGCGTCACATGATGCGGGTCTCGGCCTCTGAAACTGCGCAGCGGGCTGCTGTCCCGCTGCGCAATGCAACTGCCTATGAGCAGATGCTCGTTAAGCTGGCCGCAGACAACCGCACGCTGAAACAAATCCGCTCCAATGAGCGCAAGGCAGACAAAAAGCGCGAACTGCTGCCGTTCTACCTGCCGTGGGTCGCTGGCGTCCTCGCAAACGGCAAAGGGTCGCAGGATGACATCGTCATGACGGTGATGCTCTGGCGTCTCGATGCTGACGATATCGCCGGGGCGCTGGAAATTGCCCGTTATGCCATGGCCTACGGCCTGACCATGCCGACCGGTCGACGTCCGACGCCTTACCTTCTGGCCGAAGAGGTGGCACTGGCCGCGCAACGCCTGCGCGGTGCGAAAAAGCCGGTCGAACTGGCGAACCTGCTCGACACCCTCGCACTGACTGACAGCGCAGATATGCCCGATATCGTGCGTGCGAAGCTGCACAAAATCACCGGCTACGTGCTGCGTGATGCAAAGCAACTGCCGGAGGCGCTGGCGCACCTGCAGCGTGCGATCCAGTTAGAAAGCACCATCGGCGTACGAAAAGATATCGAGCAGCTAGAACGCCAGCTCAGGCCAAAACCCGAACCGGCACCGAAAACCAAAACGACTCAACCGCGCACGCGCAAAGTCGCCGCTAAACCGGCGGCACGGCGCGGGCGTCCACCAAAGGCGGCAAAAGCCGCAGGTTAACCGAGCGCTCCCCGAGCCGGGCGGCACGTCGGTCAATGCGGGTATTCATTGCCCTGACTGCGACCGGCGTCCACCGCCCACCCATTACCCGAGGTTGTCATGACGACGCTGATTATTGAGCCAAAAAAAGAGCCGCAGGATGTGCCGGGCGTGGTGATACCGCCGCCGGGCGTGAGCGAGCCGGTAATCAAAAACACCCCGTTTTTTCCTGACGTGGATCCTAAGCGCGTGCGCGAGGAAATGCGGTTAGAGCAGACCGTTTCCCCCGTGCGCCTGCGCCGGGCGATTAAGACCGCTATCGCGGAGACGAATGCGGAGCTGAGCGAATGGCGCGAGCGTCAGCTCGAAGCCGGTCACGCCACGCTGGCGGATGTCCCGACAGACGAGCTCGACGGCGAAAGCGTGCGCGTTTTCCACTACTTCAACGCCGTGTGTTCGATGACGACGGCCACGCTTTATGAGCGTTTTCGCAGCGTGGATGCGACCGCCAAAGGCGACAAAAAGGCCGACAGCATCGACAGCACGATAGATGAAATGTGGCGGGATATGCGCTGGTCTGTCGCGCGCATCCAGGACAAAGCACGCTGCATCGTGGGGCAAATCTGATGAAAGCGTATGCGCTGCAGGGCGACACCCTCGACGCGATTTGCGCCCGGTATTACGGGCGCACTGAGGGCGTGGTCGAAACCGTCCTGGAGGCTAATCCCGGCCTGTCCGAGCTCGGCGTGATCCTGCCGCACGGCACGGCAATTGAGCTGCCCGAGACCGAAAGCGCGGCCAGAACCGAAACGGTGAATCTATGGGACTGAGTATGGAAAAAATCACCACGTTTATCGCCTACTGGCTGGCCGTGGGGCTGGCGTATCTCGGGGCGATGTCACCCGAAAAGATGGCGCTTTACGTGGGCGGCGGATGCGCCATTTTTACCGCGCTGACGAACTACTGGTTTAAGCGCAAAACCTATCTCTATCTGACGTCTCTCGGACTCGATAAGGGGGCTATTCGTGAAATCAATCGTTAAACGTTGCAGTGTGGCCGCCGTGCTTGCGCTGGCAGCACTGATGCCTGACTTTCGTCTGCTTAACACCTCGCCCGAGGGGCTGGCGCTGATTGCCGACCTCGAAGGTTGTCGCCTGACGCCTTACCAGTGCAGCGCGGGAGTGTGGACGTCAGGCATCGGCCACACTGCAGGCGTCGTGCCGAAGGGGGAAATCACCGAACGGCAGGCGGCGGCGAACCTCGTCGCGGATGTGCTGAACGTCGAGAAACGTCTTGCTGTCTGCGTGCCGGTGGAAATGCCGCAGCACATTTACGACGCGCTGGTCAGCTTCTCGTTCAACGTGGGAACCGGCGCGGCCTGCCGGTCGACGCTGGTCTCGTATATCAAACGTCATCAATGGTGGCAGGTGTGCGACCAGCTCCCCCGCTGGGTTTACGTGAACGGCGAAATTAACAAAGGACTGGAAAATCGCCGCGCGCGCGAGCGTGCTTACTGCATCAGGGGGGATTGAATGAAACTGATGTTGTTTTTACTGGCCGCGCTGATGGCGGTTGTGCTCTGGCAGCGTCATGAAAACGGCAACCTGACGCGCTCGTTTGAACGGGCAAACAGGGTCGCCACGGAACAAAAAACCGCAATCGGAATGCTGAAAAATCAGCTTTCCGTTTCGCAGGGAATTGCCAGACGAAATGAAACCGCGCAGGTCAGTCTACGCGGCGAACTGCTGGCCGCCGGTGCAATGGCCGTGCGGCGTGAAGAAACCATTACGAGGCTGATAAATGAGAATGAAACCCTACGCCGCTGGTATAGCGCTGAGCTGCCTGATGTTGTGCGTCGGCTGCACACCCGCGCCGCCTGCGCCTCCGCCGGTCATTGTTTACAGCGCCTGCCCGAAGGTGAGCTATTGCCCGATGCCGGGAAGCGACCCGGCCACTAATGGCGACCTGAGCGCCGACATTCGCAGGCTTGAGCACGCGCTCGCCGCCTGCGCGCTGCAGGTTGAAACCGTCAAAGACTGTCAGGATAAACTCGATGAAGAAAGCACGCAGCCTGCGCGAAGCGCTGATTAAAGCCGTTCCGCAGCTTGAAACAAACCCAGAAATGATGCGCATCTTTGCCGATGAGGGGAATATCGATGCGCGGCTCGCGGCCTCGCTGTCGCACGAGAAAATTTATACCCTGAATGTGATCGTGTGTGACTTTGTGGGCGACCCTGACTTGATTTTCGTGCCGGTGGCCGCATGGCTCAGGGAAAACCAGCCGGATATCTGCACGCTCGATGACGGGCGCAAAAAGGGCTACCGTTTCCAGATGGATTTGAACGACGGGGACAGCGTCGATATCAGTATCAGCCTGCAGCTCACCGAGCGTACCATCATCAAAGAGAAAAACGGCGCGCTACACGTAAGCTATGCCCCTGAGCCTCCGCTGCCGGAGCCCGTCACCCGGCCTAAAGAGCTTTATATCAACGGCGAACTGGTGAGCAAATGGGATGAGTGAATTTAAGCCCTTTGACGACCGGCTCAATGGTCTGATTGCTGCTCTGTCACCGGCTGCACGCCGTAAGCTGGCCGGAGAGATAGCCAAGGAGCTGCGCAAGTCGCAACAGCAACGCATCAAGCTGCAGAAAGCCCCGGACGGCTCGCCGTATCAGGCGCGAAAGCGTCAGCCGCTCAGGGCTAAGACCGGGCGGATTAAGCGGGCGATGTTCCAGAAGCTACGCACAAGCCGGTACATGAAAGCCACTGGCCGCGAAAACAGCGCGGTGGTTGAATTTACCGGTAAAGTGCAGCGTATCGCGCGTGTCCATCAGTATGGCTTAAAAGACCGGCCAAGTCCGCGAAGCCGTGAGGTGCAGTACCCAGAGCGTAAGTTGTTTGGAGCTGATTCAGAAAGTAAGTTGTTGATTGAAAAACTAGTTATTAAACATCTACATTGACTATCAAAGTTGTTAGCCTCACAGGGATATTTAAGGTTTGGCAACCTTTTGACCTTAGTCATAAAAAGTGGTAAATGTTATTGGTGTTAGCTACCCACCTATTGATGTTTTAACTTTTACTTACAAGGATTGAGTTATGTCTAATGATGATAAAACATTAAATTTATTTCCTATAGATTATCCTTTTGAGACTCTCTGTACCAGAATGAAGTCCAATCCCATTAAATTAAAACTTAATCCTGACTTTCAAAGAAAATATAAATGGGATCAGGATGGGTGGCAGAGATCTTCGAAATTCATTGAATCTTGTTTAATGCGTATCCCTCTTCCATCTTGCTATTTTGCTGAAGACGATAGCGGCAATCATATTGTGATTGATGGTGTTCAGAGATTGACCACCATACAGAAGTTTTTTGATGATGAGTTCGCTTTGGAGGGAATGACTACATTTAAAGAGCTTGAAGGGAAGAAATTTTCTGAGCTTGGAAATTTATGTTCAGAATTAGAGTCAACAACCATAAGGTGTATAGTTCTAAGGAAAGAAAATCCCAAAAAGTTAATTAGAGAGATATTTTCTAGGCTCAATCAAGGTGCAGTGAAACTTTCTGATCAGGAAATAAGGCATGCATTATATCCTGGAGGATTTGATGATTTGTTGGAAGAGTTAGGTAATATTGATGCTATTAAAAACTTTGGGCTAGCGGAATCATCAGATGTAAAAAGGGATAGTCGCGAGCCAGACGAACAGGTCTTGCGTTTCTTTGCCTTCTATGAAGATAATTTCTTTGAACATTTTGATAGCAGTTTGAAAGAATTCCTAGATGATCAGATGGAGAAATTTTCAAACTTACAAGATGATGAACTGAATGTTATGAGGGACAGATTCAAAACTTCATTATCCAAGTGTGAAAAAATATTTGGTGAAGATGTATTTACAAACCCTACAGTTAGAAGAAAACGTAAAGGATTAGTTCATTATGACATTTTAATGCCTACAATTGGCAAGTTAAGCGATGATGTTGTAAATGAAAAATCTGAACAAATACGGAAAGCTTGGTTTGCTCTTTGTTCAAGTGCCGAGTTCAAAAAAACCTTATCAGGAGGTCTACAGAATAAGAGTTCCGTGATGAAACGTAGAGCCGGTTGGGTAGCACTTCTTAAGGAAGTTACTGATGGAAAATACTGAATATTATATTGGGTATCGTTCATTGTTTCTTTCCTTAAAGGAAATTATTAAAGAGACGGAAGAACAGGCTATTCTTGAAGAAAATGAATTCTTCAACAAGAATATTAATTTCTTTGTCAAGTCATATCTCATTACTCTCTGTACTTATTTGGAGTCGTATTTGACCGAGGTCGCCACATGGCATTGTGATTCAATTAATAACAGGCTTAAAGCAGCCTGTTTACCTCATAACTTCTTGCTGTGGCGAGTCAAAAAGGAATTTAAGGATAAAGAGTTAAAGTATGTTGATGCTGATTTGAAAGTTGATAAGAATGATATTTCTGACAGCTTATCTGGAAATCCTTACAAGACGATTAAGGCATTTTCTTATTTGGGGGTTAATCTTTTAGGTTCGGCAGGATTTATTGCTAATAAGGATGTTGTGAATGCAGTGGTTGTGAAAAGAAACAATATTATTCATCATAACGATAATGCTAATGATATCAGTCTTTCAGACTTGTGTGGATATGTTGATCTTTTTGTATCCTATATGGGTGCCATAGATGATGTAATTTGTGGTAAGTGATAATTGGATGTGGGGCTTTTGCTTTTTTTAGCCCCATAGCTTGTCTTCTGGGTTTTTGGGAATTGTTTTGTTTTATGGTTTTCTTTTTTTATTAAATGCATTTCGAGTCTGATTTTTTATTATCTTACCAGTTTTCTAAGTCTAACTCACTAGACTGACAAAGTGAGAATGTTGATATTTCAAGTCTGATAATTGTAGTTTCATGTCCCACAAAACCTCGCCAGATTGCCGCTGGCCGCGCCTGGCGGCATCATTTCCCCATGAATAATCTAAATTCTCTGCAGGAAATCGCACGCGCGATCCGCAATCTTATCCGCACCGGCATCGTGACCGACGTCGACCACGACGAGGGGCTTTGTCGTGTCCAGACCGGCGGCATGGAAACCACCTGGCTGAACTGGCTTACCTGTCGCGCAGGTCGCTCGCGCGTATGGTGGGCTCCGTCCGCTGGCGAGCAGGTGCTTTTGCTGGCTGTCGGCGGCGAGCTCGATACGGCATTTGTGCTGCCCGGCATCTTCTCGGATGACCATCCCGCGCCGTCTGCCTCCCCTGATGCGCTTCATGTGTCCTTTCCTGACGGGGCGATTATCGAGTACGAGCCCGAAAACGGCGCGCTCACCGTGTCAGGCATCAAAACCGCAGACGTCACCGCGTCTGAGTCCATTACGGCCACCGTACCGGTGGTGCTGGTGAAAGCCTCTACCCGCATCACGCTCGATACGCCGGAGGTGGTGTGCACCAACAAGCTGACAACCGGCACGCTCGAAGTGAAGAGCGGCGGGAAGATGAGCGGGAACATCGAGCACACCGGCGGGACACTGAAATCAAACGGCGTGCAGGTGGATAACCACGCGCACGGCAACGTACAGAGCGGCGGAAGCTGGACTAAGGGGACGCAATGACGGTGCGTTATATGGGAATGAACAGCCAGACCGGCCTCAGTATCTCTGAGGTGGAGCATATCCGGCAAAGCGTGCGCGACATTCTGGTCACGCCGATAGGCTCGCGCGTCATGCGCCGTGAATACGGCTCGCTTCTGTCGGCGCTGATTGACCAGCCGCAGACCCCGGCGCTGCGCCTGCAGATTATGGCCGCGTGCTATTCCGCGATCCAGAAGTGGGAGCCACGCGTCAACCTCTCGACCATCACCTTTGAACGGTCTGAGAACGACGGCGGGCTGTATGTCGATATCACCGGCACCCGCTCCACCGGCGGCCAGCCTTTTTCACTTACCATTCCACTGAGTTAACGCTATGGCAATTGTTGACCTGAGCCAGCTCGCCGCGCCTGACGTCGTGGAAGAACTGGACTATGAGACCATCCTGAGCGAACGAAAGGCGACGCTCGTCTCGCTTTATCCCGAGGAACAACAGGAGGCAGTCGCGCGCACATTGACGCTCGAATCAGAGCCGATTGTTAAGATACTGCAGGAAAACGCCTATCGGGAAGTTATCTGGCGACAGCGCGTCAACGAGTCCGCGCGTGCGGTCATGCTGGCTTACGCTGCCGGGAGCGACCTCGACCAGATAGGGGCAAATTCCAACGTCCCACGACTCGTTATTACCCCGGCAGACGACACGACGTTTCCCCCCACGCCAGCCGTGATGGAATCGGATACTGACTATCGCCTGCGCATCCAGCAAGCCCCCGAGGGGCTAAGTACCGCAGGCTCAACCGGCGCATATCAGTTTCATGGCCGCAGCGCTGACGGGCGGGTCGCCGATATTTCGGTCATCAGTCCCGAGCCTGCGTGTGTCACGGTCACGGTGCTGTCACGCGAAAATAACGGCGTGGCGTCTGACGAACTGCTCGCCATCGTGCGCACCGCGCTGAACGATGAGGACGTCAGGCCGGTCGCTGACCGCGTGACCGTGCAGTCGGCGAATATTGTCGACTATAAAATCACCGCATCGCTTTACCTTTACCCTGGTCCCGAAAGTGAGCCGGTGCTGAGTGCGGCGAAAGCAAAGCTGCAGGCGTATATCACCGCGCAGCACCGTCTCGGGCGAGACATCCGCAAATCTGCGATATATGCCGCGCTCCACGTCGAAGGCGTGCAGCGTGTCGAGCTTGCCGAACCGCTGGCCGACATCGTGCTCGATGACACGCAGGCGTCATGGTGCAGCGAGTACAGCGTGACCATCGGGGGCAACGATGAATAATACCCGCCTGCTGCCGGTGGGCTCGTCACCGCTTGAGGTGGCGGCGGCGTGCGCCTGCGCTGAGATTGAAAATACCCCCGTTCCGCTGCGTAGACTCTGGAGTCCTGACGACTGCCCGGCAAATCTGCTGCCGTGGCTGGCGTGGGCGTTTTCCGTTGACCGCTGGGATGAGAGCTGGCCGGAGGCTACAAAAAGGGACGTGATCCGCGCGGCGTGGTACATCCACGCACACAAGGGGACGATTGGCGCAGTGCGCCGCGTGGTGGAGCCGCTCGGCTATCTGATTAACGTCTCTGAGTGGTGGCAAACAAACGACCCACCCGGCACGTTTCGCCTCGATATCGGCGTGTTAGAGACGGGCATCACCGAGGAAATGTACTACGAAATGGAGCGGCTTATTGCCGATGCAAAGCCAGCCAGCCGCCATTTAATCGGCCTCAATATTATTCAGGACATTCCCGGCTATCTGTACACCGGTGCCCTGAGCTATGACGGTGACATCATCACGGTTTACCCCGGATAAGTGAGAGCACAATGACAGTGAAATACAAAACGGTCATCACCAAAGCCGGTGCGGAAAAACTCGCGGCGGCGACCGTCCCGAACGGGAAAAAGGTGAATTTTACGGCGATGGCCGTGGGTGACGGTGGCGGCACGCTGCCGGTGCCAGACCCTAACCAGACAAAGCTTGTCAAAGAGGTCTGGCGTCACACACTGAACAAAATCAGCCAGGACAGGAAAAATAAAAATTATGTCGTGGCGGAACTGCTTATCCCGCCTGAAACCGGCGGTTTCTGGATGCGCGAGCTCGGGCTCTATGATGACACCGGCACGCTGATTGCAGTCGGTAACATGGCCGAAAGCTACAAGCCAGCGCTGGCAGAGGGCTCAGGCCGCGCGCAGACCGTTCGAATGGTCATCATGGTGAGCGACATCGAGTCAGTCGAGCTGACCATTGACACCTCAACGGTGATGGCTACGCAGGACTACGTTGACGACAAGCTCGCGGAGCATGAGCAGTCCCGCCGCCATCCTGACGCCACCCTCACTGCAAAGGGTTTCACTCAGCTAAGCAGTGCGACCGACAGCACGTCTGAGGCGCTCGCAGCGACGCCGAAAGCGGTGAAGGCGGCGTATGACCTTGCCAAAGGGAAATACACGGCTCAGGACGCCACCACGGCGCAAAAGGGCATCGTCCAGCTCAGCAGCGCGACCGACAGCACGTCTGAGGCGCTCGCAGCGACGCCGAAAGCGGTGAAGGCGGCGTATGACCTTGCCAAAGGGAAATACACGGCTCAGGACGCCACCACGGCGCAAAAGGGCATCGTCCAGCTCAGCAGCGCGACCGACAGCACGTCTGAGGCGCTCGCAGCGACGCCGAAAGCGGTGAAGGCGGCGTATGACCTTGCCAAAGGGAAATACACGGCTCAGGACGCGACCACGGCGCAAAAGGGCATCGTCCAGCTCAGTAGCGAGACCGACAGCACGTCTGAGGCACTGGCTGCGACACCGAAAGCCGTTAAAGCCGCAAATGACAATGCCGCTGCAGCAAATAAAAATGCCAGTGAGCGAGTCAGTAAATCTGGCGACAGCATGACCGGAACGTTAAATCAGGACTCAGTAGCGCAGGCAACCTATAACCTGACGGCACTTTCCAACGCTGCTACAGGTAATAAAAATTATCTGCGTAAAATGCGCGGTGGCGGGACGGATACTATCTGGCATGAAACCGTTCAGGGTGGCGAGTATCGTCTGGCGACAGGGAGCACTGATGCACAGGAAGAGCTGGCAATAAGTACCAGCGCCGGTGTCAGAACGCGAGGGAATTTCACCTCGCAAACTGGCGGGTTTTATTCAGGAAGCACCAAAAAGTTTTCCTTTGTTTCTTCAAATACTTCTGACAAAAATGCCACCTTGCGCCTTTGGGGGAATGCTGACCGGCCAACAGTAGTTGAACTGGGGGACGACACCGGCTATCACCTTTATTCTCAGCGAAGTAAAGATGGTTCATTACAGTTTCAGTATAACGGCGCAGGGCTATTTAGCGGTTATTTACGCGCAAGCGGGGAAGTGCAATCAAGTTCGGCCAATAGTTACCGCATAGCATATGGCGCTTTTGGGACGTTCTGGCGAAATGATGGCGGAAGCCTTTATTTGATGCTGACAAACAAAGATGACCCGTGGGGGAATTACAACGCCCTGAGACCTTTCCGGGTAAGTCTCAATAACGGTGAAGTAATAATCAGCAAACTCAATTTATCTGACTTCGGATATTTTGATGCGCGTTATTATACTAAAGCACAATCTGATGCGGGCTATATGCCCAAGACTGGCGCATACACAAAAGCCGAGTCTGACGGGCGTTTCCAGCCGAAAGGGAATTACACCCCTGCAGGTCAGGCGTATACTAAAGCAGAGTCGGATGCGCGTTATGGGGTGGTAAATGGTATTCGCCGTGGTGGTCAACAACTCAGGAACCCGACTGATGCGTGGTTTGGTAACTGGGAATCACCTGCAGGATGCGTTGTAACGGGAATCACGATGGAAAACAGAAGTGATGGCCGAAAACTCGGCGTTTATTTCCGTCAAATGCAGTACCTGAATAAACAAACTAATGCATGGGTCAATATCGGGGATTAAATATGGATACGTTTATTAATCCAGTTATTTATAAATACGAACACATTGAAGTAAGCGGAATAATGCGTACCGGACTTTATTTTCATGATGAGCATGGCCGGGACTGGTACGAAACTTTAACCGGCTGGAAAGGTGCTGTTTCTCTGGATGATGACGGGATTGTCGTTGCTTACGAGCAGGATGTTTCGTATATGGGGATGGAAGAAGGCCGCAATGTCTATGAGGTCGACCCCCTGAGTGTGCCGGTAGATGTGTTAGGGAATTACAAATATGTGGACGGCGTTTTTTATGATATCCGGCCTGATGCGGCAACGCTTGCCGAACAAACACAAAAGCAGCTCATTGAGGATGCGGGGCTCACCATTTCCGTTCTGCAGGGGGCCGTCGATGAGTCGATGGCTACTGATGCTGAAAAGGCCAGTTTATCGGCGTGGAAGAGATACCGGGTATTACTATACAGGGTTGATACCAGTAAGCCCGAAGATATTGCATGGCCTGAGCCACCCTCGAAAAGCTAATAAAAAACCCGCGTTTAGCGGGTTTAGTCGTAGGGGCATTCTTCATAGTCATTTTCAGTTTCATCACCGGCAAACAGCCTGAGCCAGCAAAAGCCAAAGAGGCACCATGCAGCCAGACCACCACCAACCCAGAGTAATATCGTCATTCTCGCTCCCTCGTTAATGGCGAAACGATAGCGACAATATCCCTTTATTGATAATGGTTATCAGCGATCAATTCCAGGAGATTGAACGCTGAAAACGATCAATCACCATTTCCGCACGCTTCACCGGTTGACTGCGCGTTGTACTGCCCCTCCTCCAACGGCATTACGTTTCTTGCGCCTCGCGCACAAGAGAAAATAGTCGCACCCCTTTACCACGGAGTTAAACAGATGGGCGACTATCACCACGGCGTCGAGGTCATCGAGATTAACGATGGCACGCGCACCATTTCCACCGTCTCGACGGCCATCATCGGCATGGTCTGCACGGCCAGCGATGCTGACGAAAAGACGTTTCCACTTAACGAGCCGGTGCTGATTACCAGTGTGCAAACAGCTATCGGTAAAGCCGGGAAAAAAGGCACGCTGTCAAAATCCCTGCAGGCCATCGCCGACCAGTGCAAGCCGGTCATTGTGGTGGTGCGCGTTCCCGAAGGTATCGACGACCCGGAAGACCCGGAAGCGGCGCAGAAAGAAACCATTTCCAACATCATTGGCACGACCGATGAAAACGGCAAATACACCGGGCTGAAAGCGCTGTTAACGGCGAAAACCGTCACCGGCGTCAAGCCGCGCATTCTCGGCGTGCCGGGTCTGGATACGCAGGAAGTGGCGACCGCACTTGCGTCGACCTGCCAGAGCCTGCGCGCGTTCGGCTACGTGAGCGCGTGGGGCTGCAAGACCATTTCCGACGCCATCAAATACCGTGAGAATTTCAGCCAGCGCGAGCTGATGGTCATTCACCCTGACTTTCTGGCATGGGACACCACGGCGAACGAAACCGATATTGCATGGGCGACCGCCCGCGCGCTCGGCCTGCGCGCCAAAATCGACCAGGAAACCGGCTGGCACAAAACGCTCTCTAACGTCGGCGTGAATGGAGTCACCGGCGTCAGTACCTCGGTCTCATGGGATTTGCAGGAGAAGGGAACTGACGCGAACCTGCTGAATCAGGCCGGGGTGACAACGCTCATCCGTAACGACGGCTTTAAATTCTGGGGCAACCGTACCTGCTCAGATGACCCGCTTTTCCTGTTTGAAAACTACACCCGCACGGCACAGGTGCTGGCCGACACGATGGGTGAGGCGCACGCCTGGGCGATTGATAAACCAGTCACCGCAACGCTCATCCGCGACATCGTCGCCGGTATCAATGCGAAATTCCGCGAGCTGAAAAACAACGGCTATATCGTCGACGGCACCTGCTGGTACGACCCGGAGTCAAACAGCGTGGAAACCCTGAAAGCCGGGAAACTGTATATCGATTACGACTACACCCCCGTCCCGCCGCTGGAAAACCTGACCCTGCGCCAGCGCATCACCGATACCTATCTGGCGAACCTGTCAGATTCGGTCAACAGCTAAGGAGCTCAGAGCATGGCGTTACCACGCAAACTGAAATACCTGAACATGTTTAACGACGGCCTCAGCTACATGGGCGTCGTTGAATCCGTCACCCTGCCAAAGCTGACCCGCAAGCTTGAGAAATACCGTGGCGGCGGGATGCCCGGCTCGGTGTCGATTGACCTCGGTCTCGATGACGACGCGCTGTCGCTTGAGTGGACGCTCGGCGGTCTGCCTGACGTCGAGCTGTGGGCGCAGTACGCGTCACCGGGTGCGGATAGCGTGCCGCTGCGCTTCACCGGCTCATTCCAGCGCGACGACACCGGCGCAATTTCTGCCGTTGAGGTGGTCATGCGTGGCCGTCATAAGGAGTTCGACGGCGGCGAAAACAAACAGGGCGAAAGCGGCACGACCAAAATCGCGACCGAGTGCTCTTACTACCAGCTCACGATTGACGGCAAAGAGGTCATCGAGATTGACGTCGTCAATATGGTGATGAAAGTCGACGGCGTCGACCGTCTCGCTGAGCACCGCCGGGCGATTGGCCTGTAACCCGTTAACCGGTCAGCCAGGCTGGCCGGTCACTTACTCAGATTCAAAGAGAGCAACATCATGGAAAACATCAACGAAACCGCCACCACCGAAACCGAAAACCCGAACATTGTGATCCTCGATAATCCCGTCATGCGCGGTGAGCAGAAAATCGAGCAGGTCACGGTCACAAAACCCAACGCGGGAACCCTGCGCGGTGTGAGTCTGGCCTCACTGGCAAACTCAGACGTCGATGCGCTGATTAAAGTGCTGCCGCGTATGACGTACCCGGCGCTCACCGAGCATGAGGTCATGCGTCTGGAAGCGTCAGACCTGATTTTGTTCGCCGGTAAGGTGGTCGGTTTTTTGTCGCCATCTTCGGCTCGCTGACCTTCCCGGATAACCTTTCGGTCGATGACCTGATGGCGGATATCGCGGTGATATTTCACTGGCCGCCATCAGAGCTGAATTCCCTGAGCGTGACCGAGCTCATCACATGGCGCGAAAAGGCGCTGCAGCGAAGCGGACACCACCATGAGCAATAATGTCAGGATTGAGGTACTGCTGAACGCAGTAGACCGGGCAAGCCGACCGCTTAAAGCTATCCAGACTGCCAGCAAGACCCTTGCTGGCGATATCCGCACTTCTCAGAACAGCCTGCGCGATCTGAATGCGCAGGCATCCCGGATTGACGGATTCAGGAAAGCGAGCGCACAGCTTGCCGTGACCGGCCAGTCGCTTAACAAGGCGAAACAGGAAGCCGCCGCGCTGGCCGTGCAATTTAAAAACACGGAAAACCCCACTAAAGCGCAGGCGCGGGCGATGGAGGCGGCAAAGAAATCCGCCGCTGAACTGCAGCTCAAATACAACAGCCTCAGGCAGTCGGTGCAGCGCCAGCGCACCGAGCTCGCGCGGGCTGGTATTAATACCCGTACCCTGTCGGCGGATGAGCGCCGCCTGAAAACCAGCATCAGTGAGACGACCGCGCAGCTCAACCGGCAGCGCGGGGCACTGGCGCGGGTCAGTCAACAGCAGGCGCGACTGAGTCGCATTAAAGAGCGTTATCAGGCCGGTAAATCCCTTGCCGGAGGCGCTGCAGCGGCAGGCGCGGCGGGCGTCGGTATCGCCACGGCGGGAACGATGGCCGGAGTAAAATTACTCACACCCGGTTATGACTTTGCACAGAAAAACTCTGAGCTGCAGGCCGTGCTCGGGGTCGAAAAACAGTCGCCCGAAATGGAGGCGCTGCGCAAACAGGCGCGCCAGCTCGGGGACAATACCGCTGCGTCTGCAGACGATGCGGCGAGCGCGCAGATTATCATTGCGAAAAGCGGCGGTGATGCCGCAGCGATTCAGGCGGCGACGCCGGTCACGCTGAATATGGCGCTGTCTAACCGTCGCTCGATGGAAGAAAACGCCGCGCTGCTGACGGGGATGAAATCCGCGTTTCAGATGTCAAACGACCAGATCGCACACATCGGCGACGTGCTGTCGATGACGATGAACAAAACGGCCGCTGACTTTGACGGACTGAGCGACGCGCTGACGTATGCTGCGCCGGTGGCAAAAAATGCCGGGGTCAGTATCGAGCAGACCGCCGCAATGGTCGGCGCGCTCCATGACGCCAAAATCACCGGCTCGATGGCGGGAACGGGCAGCCGTGCCGTCCTGAGTCGCCTGCAGGCTCCGACCGGTAAGGCATACGAGGCCATCAAAGAACTCGGCGTTAAAACGTCTGACAGCAAGGGCAACACGCGCCCGATATTTGCCATTCTGAAAGAAATGCAGCGCAGTTTTGAGAAAAACAATCTCGGAACAAGCCAGCGCGGCGAATACATGAAAACCATCTTTGGTGAGGAAGCCAGCTCGGCGGCGGCGGTACTGATGACCGCTGCCTCAAGCGGTAAGCTCGACCAGCTAACGGCGGCGTTTAAAGCCTCGGACGGCAAAACCGCTGAGCTGGTCAAAATCATGCAGGACAACCTCGGCGGCGACTTTAAAGAATTTCAGTCAGCTTATGAGGCCGTTGGTACTGACCTGTTTGACCAGCAGGAGGGCTCACTGCGTGAACTCACTAAAACCGCCACGAAATATGTTTTAAAGCTCGACGGCTGGATCACCAATAACAAAACACTTGCGTCAACAATCGGCATCATAGCAGGCGGCGCACTGGCAATTATTGGCATCCTCGGGGCAATTGGTCTGGTCGCCTGGCCGGTCATTACCGGCATTAATATTTTGATTGCCGGTGCATCACTGCTAGGGACGGTTTTCTCGGTGGTGGGTGGAGCCATCATGACCGTGCTCGGGGCGCTTACCTGGCCGATTGTGGCTATTGGCGTTGCCATTGTCGCCGGTGCGCTGCTTATCCGCAAATACTGGGAACCAATAAGCGCATTTTTCTCAGGCGTAATGGAGGGGATAAAGCAGGCTTTTGCCCCTGTAACGGAATTATTCGAACCGTTAAAGCCGGTTTTTGACTGGCTGGGTGACAAACTTAAAGCGGCGTGGCAGTGGTTTAAAGACCTAATCGCACCTGTTAAGTCGACGCAGGAGACGCTCGACAGCTGCAAAAATGCGGGTGTGATGTTCGGAAAGATGCTGGCCGACGCGCTGATGTTACCGCTCAAAAGCTTTAATACATTGCGTACCGGCGTTAACTGGCTGCTGGAAAAGCTCGGAGTTATCAATAAAGAGTCGAGCGACCTTGACCAGAAAGCCGCAAAAGCCAATGCCGCATCGGGATCGGGTAAAGAGTCCACTATCAGACCAACACCGTTATTTGGCGATTCTCAGTGGTATCACCCGGTGCCGGTTCCTGCCGGGAAGACCTACGTCGACCAGAGCAAACCAGAATATAACATCACCCTGAATGGTGGCATTGCACCGGGTACAGACCTTGACCGGCAACTCCGGGAGGCAGTTGACAGACTCGACAAGCAAAACCGTGCGCGTCAGCGCTCAAGTATGCGTCACGATGGATGAGGGCTAAAGCATGTTAATGGTTTTAGGTTTATTTGTGTTTGAGCGCAGCACGCTGCCCTATCAGTCTATGCAGTATTCGAAAGATTATCGCTGGGCGTCAAACGACCGTATCGGCAAGCCACCGGCTTACCAGTATCTCGGGGAGGGAGAAACCACGCGCACGCTGTCGGGCGTGCTTTATCCCGAAATTACGGGCGGACGTCTGTCACTGACCGCCATCGAGCTGATGGCAGACGAGGGGCGAGCGTGGCCGCTGATTGACGGAACGGGCATGATCCACGGCATGTATGTCATCGACAAAGTGACGCATACGCACACCGAGCTATTCAGCGATGGAGCGGCGAGAAAAATCGAGTTTAGCCTTTCCCTTAAACGGGTCGATAAATCGCTGGCAGCCATTTATGGCGACCTGAAAACGCAGGCCGACAATCTGGTCACGTCTGCCGTTGACTGGCTGGGAGGGCTGGCTTGATGATTACGGGAATGGATATTCAGGCCGGGGCGAAGATAGCCCCGGCGTTTATGCTCAAGCTGGATAACGAGGATATCACGCAGGATTTTAGCGACCGCCTTATCAGCCTGAACATGACCGACAATCGCGGATTTGAGGCCGACCAGCTCGATATCGAGCTCGATGATATTGACGGCCAGATAGCAATGCCACCGCGCGGCGCAACCTTGACGCTGTGGTTAGGCTGGCAGGGTGCAGCGCTGATAAAAAAAGGGACGTTCACGGTCGACGAAATCGAGCACAGGGGGGCTCCTGATACGCTGACCATCCGGGGGCGAAGCGCCGATTTTCGCGGGACGCTGAACTCTCGCCGGGAACAGTCATGGCATGACACCACGCTCGGGAAAATTGTTGAAACGATTGCGGCACGCAATAAGCTGGCCGCCAGCGTGGCCGACACGCTGAAAGCCGTCACAGTGCCTCACATTGACCAGTCGCAGGAATCCGACGCGGTGTTTCTGTCCCGCCTGGCTGACCGGAACGGGGCGTCGGTTTCGGTAAAAGCGGGAAAACTGTTATTCCTGAAAGCGGGGAGCGGTAAGACGGCCAGCGGAAAGCTCATTCCGCAGATGACGCTTGAGCGCGGGGATGGCGATCGTCATCAATTTGCCATTGCTGACCGGGAAGCCTACACCGGCGTGTCGGCAAAATGGCTGCACACCAAAGACCCGAAGCCGCAAAAGCAAAAGGTGAAGCTCAAGCGTAAGCCCAAAGAGAAGCATCTCCGCGCGCTGCAGCACCCGAAAGCGACCAAAGCCCCGGCAAAGGCCAAAGCCAAAAAAGAGCAGGAAGCGCGCGAGGGTGAGTATATGGCCGGTGAGGCTGACAACGTGCTGGAGCTGACGACCATCTACGCGACAAAGGCGCAGGCCATGCGCGCCGCTCAGGCGAAGTGGGACAAGCTGCAGCGAGGCGTTGCTGAGTTTTCAATCTCGCTGGCGATTGGCCGGGCAGATTTATTTCCTGAAACGCCCATCGCGGTGAAAGGCTTTAAGCGCGTTATAGACGAGCAGGCATGGATAATCAGCCGGGTGGTGCATAACCTCAACGGGAGCGGCTACACGACGGGCTTAGAGCTTGAGGTTAAGGTTTCGGATGTGGAGTACGAAAGCGAAGAGTTAACACAGTAAAATGAATTTAACTATTTGTTATTTAAGGATAAATTGAGTAAAATTTGCGCGTCGGAAATTAAAAGAGGTGCTCGCCATGTTTCACTGCCCAAAATGCCATTTCGCCGCTCACGCCCGCACAAGTCGGTATTTTACTGACACAACCAAGGAGCGTTATCACCAGTGCACAAACATTAACTGCAGTGCGACGTTTGTGACCACTGAGACGGTCGAGCGCTTTATCGTATCGCCGGGGGAAGTAGTACCTGCCCCGCCACACCCGAAGCAATCAGGCCAGCAACAACTTACATGGATGTGACCAAAAGAAAGCCCCGCTATTTGCGGGGTTTTTTTACAAACTATATTCTCGATTGGAGTTTATAATGCGCTCGCTAGCCATAATTGTTATGAAATAAAACCTATATCGCAAACTTGCAGCATATTATTTTGTTAATTCATGTGGAATATTTTAACCTAAATTCCCGAAATGCTAAATTAATTTGCGAGAATTAAGATCATTAAGAATTTGTATATATTCATAAGCGATTTGTTCTATGGCTTGGCCTACATCAAGAACGGGAAAATTGCACGGCTTTTTGAAAACAGCTTCAAAGATGGTTCCTAAGCTTCGACCATGCGTATCAAAGCTTGTAACCCTGTATAGTGGATACAGAAACTCAAAGCTCTGATTGTTTGAGTGGGTAAGCTTACCTAAAAGGTCTTTCATATTGGGTAGCTTTTGTAGATTTTTCCAGTTAGGATCTTCGGCTTCAAGTTTGCTTCCATCGCCTTGCATGAATTGCTGCCATTCTGGTTCGCGCAAATCATTCATCAGCTTCCGGTAGTTTTCTTTGAATGTATTTATTTGCTCTTCATACCTGCTAGCCATCTGTGCTGGAACTTCAAAAATATAAAGTATAATGAAAAATGGTTCTAGCAAAGAACGCGCCAAAGGGTGTGTAAAGTATCTTTGGTCAACATTAGAGGTTTTATCAAGAGTGATGTCACTTCTCAGTAAGGTACCAGCAATGGAGTAAAATCGAAGCACTTCTTGTAGGAAGAAACCAGTTGCATCTGCTTTTGGTGTCAAGGACTTAATGTTATGAATATGTGTTTCCAACTGCTCAAAATTTGTAGGCATGAGTTCCCTTTCTGTTTCCGTTGATTGATTTCTAGACTAATTCAGTAAGTTGTAACTAGAGTTACAGTCTAATGCAACCGGTACGTAAATTTTTAAGTTTGAACGAAGATTAAAAAAGCAAAGCCCCGCACATGGCAGGGGCTTTTTTTCGATGTGGTCAATATGTGGTCACGATGTAAAATAAATCCATTTATTTCATTAACTTGAAGCGTTTAAAAAAGCTCCTGAGGGAGCCTTAGTTATATCAGAATACTTTCTTATACGGTCGCACCGTTACCTTCGCATACACGCCCGCCGCAACGTACGGGTCTGCGTCAGCCCAGGCCTGTGCCGCTTCCAGAGATTCAAACTCTGCAATAACCGTGGAGCCCGAAAAACCGGCTGCACCCGGGTCGTTGCTGTCGACAGCAGGCATTGGGCCAGCGGTCAGCAAACGACCTTCATCCTGTAGCAGCTGTAAGCGTGCCAGGTGAGCAGGGCGGACAGACTGGCGTTTCTCAAGTGAATCAGCGACATCTTCAGAGTAAATCACGTAAAGCACGGTGAAGCTCCTTAAGCGTTTTAAAGTGTCAGTTACGTTATGTGAAAGGGCAACTGACTGCAATGTAAAGATAAAAACAATGTTAATACCCTGATCTGAATGCCCCTTTTTTGGCCACATTGACGCTTAAATTGCGCCAGAACAAAGTGTCTTATTGAATATGATTGCTATTTGCATTTAAAATCAGGGTTCGATTTTTTAACGTTGATGACTATGACTTCGATGACCCTTGATTTACCTCGCCGCTTTCCCTGGCCGACGCTGCTCTCCGTCGTGATTCACGGTGCTGTCGTGGCGGGTTTGCTCTATACCTCGGTTCATCAGGTTATTGAAATGCCCGCACCCGCGCAGCCGATTTCGGTGACCATGGTATCGCCAGCGGATCTCGAGCCGCCGCAGGTCGCGCCGCCACCGCCACAGCCGGTTGCTGAACCGGAGCCAGAACCCGAACCTGTTCCGGCGCCACCGAAGGAAGCCCCGGTGGTGATCCATAAACCTGAACCGAAGCCCAAACCTAAGCCGAAGCCAAAACCGGTTAAGAAGGTCGAGGAGCGTCCGAAACGCGAAGAACGTCCGGTTGAGCCACGCGCGACCCAGACGGTTGAGAATACAGCACCTTCACGTCCGGTGATGAACAACTCCGCACCGGCACCAAAACCAACGGTTGCCGCGCCAGCGGGCCCACGAGCACTGAGCCGAAACCAGCCTCAGTATCCGGCGCGAGCGCAGGCTTTACGTATTGAAGGTCGCGTACGGGTGAAATTTGACGTTACCGCAGATGGCCGCGTTGATAACGTGCAAATCTTGTCCGCTCAGCCTTCTAATATGTTTGAACGCGAAGTGAAATCGGCGATGCGCAGATGGCGCTACGAAGCCGGTAAACCGGGTAGCGGACTGATCGTGAACATTGTCTTCCGCCTGAACGGCGGGGCGCAGATGGAATAAAAAAAGCCTCCGGATGGAGGCTTTTTTGTCAGATAATCAGGCCTGCGGAAGCTGACGAGGTTTACCCTCGCTATCCACTGCCACATAAATAAACAGTGCTTCAGTAGCTTTATAGCGCTGTCCAATCGGTTCTGAAGAGACCTTCTTCACCCAGACTTCAATGTTGATAGAGATAGAGGTATTGCCGCGTTTGACGCAGCGCGCGTAACAGCACACCACGTCACCTACCGCCACCGGGCGCAGGAAGGTCATCCCATCGACCCTCACGGTTACCACGCGTCCGTGAGCTATCTCTTTTGCCAGAATTGCGCCGCCCATATCCATTTGCGACATCAGCCAGCCGCCAAAAATATCGCCATTGGCATTAGTGTCTGCGGGCATTGCCAGTGTGCGTAAAACCAGTTCGCCCTGAGGGGCGTTAGTTGTTGTCATTGTTTTAACTCGTAACGGAAGACTTCAGGCGGGATGCTACTATGATTTCACAGCGGAGAGAATAGACCAGAACGCCTGTCGAACACGTTCTGGTCAACCAGCAGTTAGTGCTTATCGTCCTGCGGCATATGGCGATAGATGTAAACGCCGCTGAGCAGGGTGAAAATCAGCGTCAGGGCGGTCAGGCCGAAGACCTTAAAGTTGACCCAAATGTTTTGCGGCAACCAGAAGGCAATGTAGATATTGGCAAGACCGCAAAGAATAAAGAACACCGCCCAGGCAATATTCAGTCGGGACCAGACCTGCTGCGGCAGCGTCAGCTCTTTACCCAGCATGCGCTGGATAAGCGGTTTTTTCATAACCCACTGGCTGATTAACAATGCGCCTGCAAACAGCGCGTATATCACCGTGACTTTCCACTTGATGAATTCATCATTGTGGAAGAACAGGGTCAGCCCGCCGAAAACAGCGACCAGCACGAACGTGACCAGCGCCATTTTTTCGACTTTACGGTAACGTAACCAGCTGTAGATCAGCACAACCGCGGTCGCGATAATCAGCGCAGTGGTCGCAGCATAGATGTCATACAGCTTATAAAACGCGAAAAAGACCACGAGCGGTAAAAAATCAAGAAACTGCTTCATTCTGTGATTCCATCTTCTCTGTTGAGCCGGGAAGCGGGTCATGCTCCCGGCATCAGGATTACTGACGAATTAACATATACAGGCGGAACAGATAGACCAGCAGTACCGCTGAAATCAGGTTGCTCAGCGTATTCGCGACTACCGCGCCAACATTAGGCGTTAAAACCGCAAAATTTGGCGCAAACAGGAGCAGAAGCGTTTTCGCCAGCAGCCAGCCGATCACGGCAGGGGCCACCAGGCGCATATTCGCCCATGCGAGCCTGATGCTGCTGCGCATTGCGGTAAAAATCCCCATTTTGTCCTGCACGATCATGATCGGGGCAAAAGAGAGCACGATAGCCAGCAACACGCCCGGCACCACGACCAGCATAATCCCCATCTGCACCAGCAGGGTGGTTAAGAAGATCAGGATAAACAGCTTCGGCAAAACGGGGGCACTGGCACCAATCGCGCGTAAGGCACTGACCCGATGGCCCGCTGACACCAGCTGAATCATCATGAGAACGCCGCCCGCCAGAATCGCATTACCAATGAGACCAGAGAACGTCGATGCGGCTGAAGCCCGCAGCAGGATTTGCTGCTGCTCTGGCGTCATGTTTTGCACCAGTTCAAACAACCCGACGCTTCCTGCCAGATTGTCACCCTGGCTCAGGCTGGCAATCTGTTCATCACTCGGTGAGAAGGCATGGCCCAGCACCACAGTGATAAAGGCGCAAAGCAACGCGATCAGTAAAAAAGTTATGAACTGATTGCGGAAAAAGTTTCCCGTGTCACGGTAGACAGACTTCGCCGTGATAGACATGCACTCTCCTTGAGTATTGCAGGTGTTAATTAGCCGGCAATTGTACACCGGATGCACCTGCTGTGGCAGCATCAAGGCTTGTATGGAAAAGCATATCTTTGTAAAGCGGCGGTAATCCGACCCGTGCGCGGGCGCGATTACAGGCGTCGTTGACCTGCCCGTCTTCCCCCGACATAGCAAATTCCCGGCAGGGGCTGGGGCGATCCTCATAGATGGAACACCGGGTTGAGACCCCGGGTTCACCCTGTAGCGCGACGCAGCGGGCTTGTTTTTGGTTCGTGCCGCGCATACAGCGCAGAAAAGGGGTTAACGGCTCAGTGAGATGAACCGGAACGGTACCGCCGCCATCGCTGGCCTCGGCCCAGTAGAAAGAGACTCGAAAATACGCACAACAGGCTCCGCACGTCATGCACGGGTTAACTTCACTCATGGCACACCTGCAAAAAAGAACGCATCAAATCAATTTGTGAGAGCGATAAATTAGCCAGCCGCCTGAGGAAGAGCAAGAGGGGGAAAAGAGAAAATTTTGTAACTGTGAAATGCCAAAAATTGACATGGAAACAACTTAATGTTTTTCAAAGTGCCACAAAAAATTAACCCAGATCAATGAATGTTAACTTACTGGTTTTAATGTGATCTGTGGCAGATCACTTATTACTCTTTTGTGAGTATATTCTCACCCGCTATTAAAACCACAACGATGGAGCGGATATGAAAAAATTAGCGGTGGCAGCCCTTGTATTAAGCAGTCTCTCTGGCGGCGCGTATGCGCACGAAGCAGGTGAATTCTTTATTCGTGCCGGTTCGGCCACGGTTCGCCCAACAGAGGGCTCTGATAACGTGCTGGGTATGGGCGGTTTTAACGTCAGTAATAACACCCAGTTAGGCTTAACGTTTACTTATATGGCGACGGATAACATTGGTGTCGAGCTTCTGGCGGCAACGCCGTTCCGCCATCGCGTGGGTCTCGGCCCGACCGGTGATATCGCCACCGTTCACCATTTACCGCCAACGCTGATGGCGCAATGGTACTTTGGCGATGCCAGCAGCAAGGTGCGTCCGTATATTGGCGCCGGTGTAAACTACACCACCTTCTTTGATGAGAAATTTAACGATACCGGTAAAGAGGCCGGTCTGACTGACCTCAGTCTGAAAGATTCATGGGGTATGGCGGGACAGGTGGGTCTGGATTACCTGATTAACCGTGACTGGCTGATCAACGCCTCAGTCTGGTACATGGACATTGATACAGACGTACGCTTTAAAGCGGGCGGTGAGCAGCAAAGTATCAATACTCGCCTCGATCCGTGGGTGTTTATGTTCTCTGCAGGTTATCGCTTCTAATCCCCCTCAAACTGGCCACCACGTGGCCAGTTTGCTTTTGCAGCCTCCAAAACGACGGATAAACCGGCCGCTCGTCAAGTTTTACGCAGTGCCTGAGTTTCGTTTCCCCATCATATAAATAGCTAAATGCGTCGCTGGAAACGGAATGGAAAAGAATATCGCCATTAGCAAACGGGATCATTTCGGTGTCACCCGCGCGCTTGTGCCCTGCGCCGGTTTCAAACTGGCCGCGCCACCGCTCCTGCGTATGGTCGTAAACGTGCAGAATAACCTCGACAAGTCCTCTTTCCGGACAGTTAAGGCGCAGGAAGGTTGAAGAGAAATTCAGGGACAGCACGTGAAAGGGAATCAATAAGGCGAAAACCATTAAAGCTCGTAAATACATCAAACTGCGAAAACCTCCTTCAAAATGGATATGAGATTTTACTTAAGTCAGATGCGGCGGCTTTGCCCTCGATCAAGAGGTCTTATAATTCAATGCGATAAAGGCCTCTGACGAGGCCTGAACGTTCATTTTTGAATCAAATAGCGGATTGTTGGCCCGTCCTGCTGAATATCCAGCACCGTGTAGCCATGGTTTTTAGCATCCAGCGGAATGTTGTTAATGGATTGCGGGCAGTCGCTCACCACCTCCAGAATTTCCCCTTTTTTAAGCTGCGGTAGCGCTTCAAGGGTAGCCACTGCCGGATAAGGGCAGGGTTCGCCGATCATATCCAGTCGATAATCAGGCACGATCTCTTTCATGCAGCGTTCTCCTGCGTTTCAGGTTTAGCGGTGGTGCGACGGAAGAAACGTTTCTCCTGCGCGACAACCAGTAAAAAAGCAACCAGCAGCAAGGCATAGGTTACCAGCAGGCCGCCGAGCGGACCGAAGGTGCTCAACAGATTGACCTTATCCCAGTTTGTTGCGAGTACAGGTGAGACATCATCCCAGTAGTACGCCAGAATGGTTGAACCAATGACATTACCAAGGCCGACCCACCAGTAATGCACCTGGCCTTCGACGGCGCGATACATCCAGCCGGTTTCACACCCGCCTGCCAGCACAATTCCGAAGCCAAACAGCAGGCCACCAATCACCGCGTTAGGACCGGCCCACATGATTTTCGGTTCAACACCGAGTTGTACATAGCTGAAAATGCCGATGGCACTCACCGCCATACCGGCAATGATCGCTTTTGCCATCATGGTTCGTCCGGTGATCCACATATCGCGAAACGCAGAGGTAAAGCAGATCTGCGCGCGTTCGATCAGCAGACCAAACCCTACGCCAAACAACATCGCCAGGCCGAGTTTCGGTTGATTCAGCGCTGTGCAGATTGCCCACGCGATCATGGCAAAAAAGACCAGCATACCGAGGCGAAAACGGCGTTTCGCCTGGTCCGGCTTCTGGGTCAGCGGCGACGCCGCGCTAACTTTGGTCATTTTTACCGGAATACGGAACAGCGGCAGCAGGGTGAATTTTGCACCGAAGTAAGAGCCAATCGCGGTGGCGACGGCAAAGAACCAGGCATGCAGTGAAAATTGCGGAATACCCGTGAAGAACGCGGCAAGGTTACAGCCCATCGCCAGGCGAGCACCAAACCCGGCAATAATCCCGCCGACGACCGCCTGCATAATGCGGATGCGGCTTTTGGGCATGCGCAACTTGACGTTATTTGCCCACAGCGCCGCCGCGAAACAGCCGCCGAACATTCCGATGATCATCATCCCGTCGATGCGGGTAAGCGGAGTACCGTCCAGGTGAATGAGTTTAAAGTAGCCCCACTCTTCGGCATGCACGCCAGCGAGTTGCAGAAGTTGACCACCCCAGCGGGTAAACTCGCCGGTCACGGCCCAGAAGGTACCGGTAATGCCGAAATAATAAGTAGAGAGAATGCCTGCCGCGATAACGGCCGGAACAGGTGACCAGAACTTAACTAAATAAGTCTGTTTGAAGTATTGCCATGACATGAGTAAGCCTCTGAACTCAGAAGGTGTATTTGGATTTAACGGGCCGGAATATATAACTTTTTGGCTTACTCTAAAACCTCTCCAAACCTACTCTCCGGGATAGCGTCATTTTTTATGACCTCCGTCATTAAATCTTCCGGTTATTTCCCGGCAATCACACCCCTGGCTGCAAAATATTCATTCCTTTCGCGGAGCCTTACTCAGAATGCGAGAGCGGCAGACATCCAGAATTTCGTCAGCCAGCGCGGAATTATCCGGGCAGGCACGGGACAACACCATAGCCCCGACAAGATGTGCAAAGGTGTTTATCAGGTCAGCACGTGAGACATTTTCGTCGCTTAACATTGCCAGCTGACGTTCAACCCCGGCTGCAAATGTCTCTTTGATGGACTCGGACTGGCGTGCGGTGTCCGTGCCCAGGGCAGACATCACGCAACCTCCGGCCATATCATCGCGATGCTGCCGGGAGAGGTAATATTCAATGAATTTGTCTCGATCTACACCCGCCAGGTTTTCCGCGGCATGCACAAACCCGCAATTCATGGCCTCTGACATCAGGTCGGCCTTCGAACCAAAGTGCTTATAAAACCCGCCGTGGGTTAAACCCGCAGCAGACATCAGCTCCGCCACGCCCACGCCGTCATAGCCGCGTTCACGAAAAAGTTCGGCTGCCGTTTCAACTATGCGCATCCGGTTCTCCCGGACCTGCTCTTTTGACACTTTCATGCTGCCCACCCCCTATAAAACAAGGCTCAATTATACATTGATGATGATCATAATCAAAGCAGTTGACTTTATAGATTATGATCATCATCATTAAATTCGTGTCTCCGACAGCGCTTCGCAGAGAAAGGCACGCTCTGTCAGTCTGGCTGAGATCAGCAAAGAGAGCCGGATATCTCTCGGATTTACCTGCATCGAACGGTGCAGATTCTGTTTAACATTTGATAAAGAAGATCACACATGACGAAAACTTCAGTTCTCATTACAGGCGCATCGACGGGTATTGGTGCTGTTTATGCGGAAAGGTTTGCAAGCCGTGGACATGACCTGATTCTGGTTGCCCGGGATAAAACAAAATTAGACGCACTTGCCGAACGTCTGAGACAGGAGAAGGGCGTTTCTGTAGATGTCCTGCCTGCCGATCTCACTCAGGCAGCGGAGTTAGCGACGGTGGAAACGCGTCTTCGTCAAGACGAAAAAATAGGGGTGCTGATCAATAACGCCGGCATCGCACAGTCGGGCCATTTTATCGGCCAGACGTCCGAGGCAATTGAGCGTCTTATCGCCCTGAATGTCACCGCGCTGACGAGACTTGCCAGTGCCGCGGCACCAAGGTTTGTCAACGCCGGAGAAGGTGCGATCGTCAATATCAGTTCAGTCGTTGGGCTTGCCCCGGAATTTGGCATGTCGATTTACGGTGCAACCAAAGCCTTCGTGCTTTTCTTGTCGCAGGGATTGCATCTTGAGCTGTCCTCCGCAGGCGTTTACGTCCAGGCGGTACTTCCGGCCGGCACTTACACCGAAATCTGGGAACGTGCCGGTATTGATATCAGTAAGGCGCCCGAGATGATGGAAGTGGGTCAGTTAGTTGACGCAGCCCTGGCGGGCTTTGACCGTCGCGAACTCGTCACCATCCCTCCTTTACAACACGCAGCCCACTGGGATGACCTGGAGAGGACGCGTCAGGCTCTGCTGGCGGACATCAATCAGGCTAACGTGGCAGAGCGCTACAAAGTGTAGTCAGGGGGGATTCGGCATAGGACTGAGTATCGTTTTTTCACTCAGCAACAGCGTTGTTAAGAAACATGCCACAGGCAAACCCGGCAGAGTAAAAGACAAATGAATAAGAAGACGATGAAAGCGTTTACGTTTAAACGCTATGGTAAATCCCCGGGACTGGGGATCGATGACGTCGATTTTCCGTCCCCCGGTGATGATGAAATTCTGGTCAAAGTGTATGCAGTAGGTCTGAACCCAATCGATAACATGATCCCGACCGGCATGTTCAAACGCGTTCTGCATTTCAGTCTCCCCGCGACCTTGGGCAGTGATGTGTCCGGCGTTGTCGTTGCCACAGGACGTCGCGTGACGCGATTCAAGACAGGCGACGAGATTTTCGCCAGTATTTTTGACAGGGGAACGGGGTCGCTGGCCGAATTTGTCCGGGTGCCAGAAAGCCTTGCGGCGTTAAAACCCGCCAGTCTGGATTTCGTACAGGCCGCGTCACTTCCTATGGTCAGTCTCACCTCCTGGCAAGCGCTGACAGAACGCGCGATGCTGCGAGCGGGGCAGAAAGTATTTATCCCTGCCGGATCCGGTGGAATCGGCAGTTTTGCTATTCAGCTGGCGAAACACTTTGGTGCAACGGTTGGGACGACCACCAGCACAGCCAACATTGACTGGGTGAGCCGCCTTGGTGCAGATGACGTCGTTGACTATAGAAAGCAGGAATTCGAAAAAGTGCTGAGCGGCTACGATATTGTCCTCGGTACTATCAGAGGTGACGCGATTGAGAAATCCACGCAAATCCTTAAGCCGGGAGGGAAAATTATTTCCCTGATCGGGCCGTTAGATGCTGCTTTCGCGCGGGAACGACACCTTAATGTTTTCCTGCGTTTCGTATTAGGGCTGATGAGCCGCAAAATCATGCGGCTGTCAAAAAAGCGAGGTTTGACCTATTCGTTTCTCTTTGTTCGCCCTGATGGCAGCCAGCTCAGCCAAATCGGTGAACTCATGGACGCTGAACTCATCAAGCCCGTAATCGACAAGGTTTACCCCTTTGCCGAAACGAGCGACGCCTTCACCTATCTGGCTCGCGGGCATGCAAAGGGGAAAGTCGTCGTTAAAGTTCATGGGTGATAGCTACGAAGGCTTGAGCGCCGTTGCAGCGGCGGACCGCAGATAATGGTGATGCGCTGAGTGGAACCCTGCGCATTGCCGCCCCCTATGCTGCCGGACCTTGTTACTGAAGGCGTGGATATTTCGCTACGTTTTGGTGAGTCGGGGGAAGGATGAACCCAATATACGTTGTACTCTGCGCGGGATTAAAACCTGCGCATTACGGATATGGCCACCCCTCAGGCGAGGGGGGCTTTCGGGGCGGGAGAGTGATGTTTACTTCGCCGCTTCCTCGATAAGTGTGGCGACATCCTGGGGATGTGAAACCATCACGACATGGGATGCGCCTTTAATTACAACGGTGTGTTTTGATCCCGCGCGTTCAGCCATGAATCGCAAACCCTGGGCGGGGATATTCTTGTCGCCGTCACCGTAAATGAAGTAAGAGGGCAGTTTTTTCCAGGCTGGCGCACCCGATTTTTCAGTTAAAGCCGCTTCGGTAATCGGTCTTTGCCCTGCGGCCATCAGCGCCGCCTCTTCAGCTGAAACGTCATGAGCGAATTGCTGGTGGAACTTCTCCCGATCGATGGAGAGATCGACGCTACCATCAGCCAGCTTCACGGGGGTGGCAAGCGCCTGACCAAGCGTGCCGCCAGGGAATTTCCCTGCCAGGTCGGCCGCGGCTTCACCCGCGTCCGGAGCAAATGCGGCGACATAAACCAGCGATTTGACATTGTTTGTATCACGGGCCGCGTTCGTAATAACCTGGCCACCATAGGAATGCCCGACAAGGACGACCGGCCCCTTAATGTTGTTCACCACAGAAGAGACGTAAGCCGCATCACCCGAAACACTGCGCAGCGGATTCGCGGCAGCAACGACATTGTATCCATCCTTTTGCAGGATCCGGGTAACGCCATTCCAGCTAGAAGAGTCGGCAAAGGCACCATGAACCAGGACAACGGTCGGCTTAGCGGTTTCGGCGATTGCGCTGGCAGACAGCAGAACGGCGGCAACGGCAAGGGAGGCAGCAAATTTGGACATGATCATTCCTCTTTTCAATACAGTTTAAAGGGTATGCGTAGGGGGGATTGTGGCCTGTCTGAAACAGGCCACCTGGCTAGCCGCGAATAAAGGCCAGTACGTCAGCGTTAAAGCGATCGGCCTCTGTCTCCGCCAGTCCATGTGAACCGCCGGCATATATCGTCAGCGTCGCATTCGCAACGATCTCAGCGGCGCGGTGTGCGGATGCCTTAATGGGGACAATCTGGTCATCGTCGCCATGAATAATCAGCGTAGGGCGATCAATCTGCTGCAGGTCGCGTGTGTAATCGACTTCAGAGAACTCATGGATGCAGTCATATTGCCCTTTAATGCCGCCCTGCAGGCCAATTCTGCGGAAGTTTTCCCGTAACCCGTCATTGGTGGGGACATGGTCACGGTTAAAGCCATAGAACGGAATTGTCAGGTCAAAGTAAAACTGTGAGCGGTTTTTGGCCGTGCCTTCGCGGATAGCATCAAACACCTCAATCGAAGTACCGTCTGGATTGGCATCCGTCCGGAGCATAAGAGGAGGGACTGCGCCGACCAGAACGACTTTAGCCACGCGTGAGGTACCATGACGGCCGATATAATGTGCAACTTCGCCGCCCCCTGTGGAGTGACCCACTAAAATCAGATCCTTCAGATCCAGCGACTCAATCAGCTCAGCGAGATCGTCCGCATACTGATCCATATTGTTGCCGTGGAAAGTCTGGTCTGAACGCCCATGGCTGCGACGGTCATGCGCGATGACCCGGAAACCATTCTGGCTGAAAAACAGCATTTGCTGATCCCAGGCATCAGACGATAACGGCCATCCGTGAGCGAAGAGGATAGGCTGACCTGAACCCCAGTCTTTGTAAAAAATGCCTGTTCCGTCTTTGGTGATAAAAGTTGTCATTTTGTACTCCTGTTATGTGTTGCGTTATTTGTTTGTGTGCGATTTGTTTGTGTGCAAATGAATATGGCAGCCCTTTTTGCCTTTGTCAATCGCTTGCAATTAAATCGTATGCAAATTATTTTAAGGGGACTGGAGGACATATGACTAAACACACTAATTCCGAGGATTCCCTGCCAGATGTGCACGGTATGCTCTGTTTCTCTCTTTACTCTGCGGGACATGCTTTTACTCAGCTCTATCGTCCCATGCTTGATAAGCTTGGCCTGACCTATCCCCAGTATCTGGTGATGGTTACCTTGTGGAATCAGGATGGGCGAACGGTGAAGGAACTGAGTGGAATTCTTTTTCTTGAGTCCAGCACGTTGACCCCTTTACTGAAGCGGCTGGAGACTGCGGGGTTGATCACCCGGACACGTAATCCGAAGGATGAGCGCGAAGTGCTTATCCACCTGACGGAGAAGGGGGAGGCGCTGAAAAGCGAGACCAGCACTATCACGCGCTGTATTGTGGATACCCTGGGGATGGACGCCGACATCATTGCTGACATCAAAGCATCAGTCGATAAGATCCGTGACAAGATCCACCGAGCAGAAACCGGACGCCAATGACCTGGCCTGATGGGGTCATTCGGGCAGAGACATACTGTCCATTCGTACGCTCTATGAAACACTGAATTTACTGGAGGGCTGTTTTTCGCATTGAGGAATCTCATTATGATGAGGGCTAATGATTCCCAGGGGATACCACATGCGCATTGACAATCTACAGTATTTTTTTGACCCACTTTGCGGCTGGTGTTATGCCAGCTCGCCCGCCCTGAATTATCTGGCACAACATTACATCGAAAAGCTCACGTTAATGCCCAGCGGTCTTTTTTGTGATGAGGGTGCCCGGCACATCACCGCCCAATGGGCAGAATATGCGTGGACAAACGATCGGCGTATCGCTTCGCTGACCGGTCAGCCATTCAGTGAGAGCTATCACCAGCTCCTGAACTCAGGTGCGCGCTTTGATTCGACGTTTATGAACCGGGCACTTACGGCTTTTCATGAAATCAGCCCGGCGGCAGAGGCAGGGCTGCTTCGTGCACTGCAACATGCCCGCTATGTACTGGGGCGTGATACCGCGCAAAGTGATGTGGTGGAAGAGATCGGCATCGCCTGGGCTCGGGAAAATAACGTTGACCTCAACCCTAATGACTTTGCCGGCCGGCTTGATGCCGATAACGCGCTTCGCAGCCTGACGGACGACAGGATCGCTGACGTAAAGCGTCTTATGAATCAAAAAGGTTTCAGCGGGGTTCCGCTGCTGTTGGTTACGGTTGACAGCACTGAGCACATTATCAGCGGCCACGATCTCTACGGTGGAGCAAAAAGCATCGGCGAGGCGCTGGCAAAGCTTGCGTAGCCAAAACGAGGCTTCCGGTTTTACACACCGGAGCTTCGTTTATCACCTGTTCGAATGCCCGAATCATTTCTGGCGGGAGAGGGAACGGAAAGAGCAGTAGTACCCTGCAGATGCGATAAGGCAGAGCATATACCCGAATGATTCGCTGCCTTCCTCCACGACATTCTTGACCACCCTGACGTAGCTTTGATCGAGTATCGCGTACCATAATTCGTGCATTCCAAACAGCCGGGAGAAAACCAGGACTGCTAGCAGACCACTGAGCATCATGCCGTACCACGGGGTACGGGTATAGTGGGTCAGTTGCGTAAGAGTAAGTCGGAAATGGATAACGGGATAAAGCAAAGCGCAAATGGCGGAAAGTAGTGCAAACCACACCCAACTTCCATGAGCCAGAAGATCAAAAAATGCATCCAGTTCGCGAATCAGCATGGAGAGGAAAAAGCCGCCGATCAGGATGTTGCAATAGCGCATGAATTCCCATTTCTTCGCCAGGAGGAAGTGAATAAATACGATGCTCACTAAAACCGATTCCTGCACAATTTCGGTCAGCGATATCTCCGGTATATCCAGATTAAATAAAGAGATATCCGCCCACAGACAAAGTACGGGCAAGGAGCAGGCTGCTGACGCGAAAAGAAAGAAGAAAAAGCTTTTGAGCACAGACATTAACACCACCACTTTCATTCAAAACCACTATGATAAGTGGCTTCGAACGAAAATCTATTTCACTTTGTGCGCTATAGGCATGAATTTTAAGCATATTGAGCTATTTAGTGAGGGTGCGTTACCTTTCCACATCAGACTTCAGCCTTGCACCAGAAATCCAGGTGGGAACTCGCCAGGGGGATGTTATCACAAGTGTTACTGACAACCTGAGCACCAGGGAGGCTTGCGAGATAGGGGATTATATAAAGAAAGCATTATTTATTACGTTTTTATTAATACTTTTTGGGTAAAACACCTATACTGATAAGCTTGCCCTGCTCAATATTTATGTAACCACCTGACTTTAATGAGGAAAGGATTTTCATTACACCACTGCGTGACAGCGGTGTTTTGTTACGAATATATCTTTCAGCGGTTATGGATCCACGTACAGACTCATCTTCACTCATTAGTTCGTGCAGTTGAGAACAGATTATTTCATACGTTGTAGGGGCCGAGAGTTGCATGCCCACTGTATATAACTTTGCAGCAATAATAAGCATATGATTTGCCAGTGGGCGCCATAGATCTTCCTTTTCAATCAGACCGAGCGCTTCTTGTGCAGAAAGCATACCGATTTTGCATGTTGTCAGTGTTCTGATAAACATACCTTCATACATATTGGTAATGCTGCCTAACCCTAAAACTAACGGGGCCTTACCAATGGCAATGACAATACTATCTTCCCGACATAATTCAACTTTTCCCTCTGCAATGATATAGCAAAAATTTGCATTATTACTCGAAATGTATAATGTTCGCCGCGCAGGGTAACTTTTAACAGGTGAATGGGGTAAAAGTTTTTCAACCAACTCACCTGCGTAAAGGGAGGGTATTGAAAGTGGCGTAGAAGCATTGTCGCGAGTGCTCATCTCTTGATCCTGAATATAAAATGCTGAGTCGTAGATTACAAAGTCGAAGGGGAACAACGCAACACTATTTTTTTAAGGATAGCACAACAGATCGAAGTCTAGTATTTTTGCGGTAAGTTATTTATTTTAATAAGAATTCCTCGGTTTAAGGTGATGCAACCTGCTTCCTTCAGTTTTGAGAGAATACGCATGGTTCCGCTGCGGGAAAGATAGCTTCGATTAAGAATATAAGTTGCAGCTGTCGTATTTAGCCGCAACCTTTCTGGCTCCTGCATTAATTCAACCAGATGAAACCTTATGATTTCGTACGCAGATAGCTGCGAAATCATGGTGCAATGCTGATAAACCCTGCCTGCCGTGTAGAGAATGAAGTAGCACAAATCTTCCCACAAGTTTTCTCTTTCTATCAGGAGAATGAAACGTTCTGAGGGGATACGGCTCAATTTAACATCGCTGGTTGCCCTTCCGTAAAGATGTTCCTGGCGGGCTTTCATGTTACTTACGCCCATAATGAACGGCGCTTGTTCGGAATTAAGGACCATCCCATCTCCACGGCGATAAAGAGTAGTATGACCTTCATGAAGTAGATAGCAAACTCGCTTGTTATTATAGCTGTAACGTAAAACCTCGCCTTTTGATACTGAAAAATCTTCTGCGTAGGGGGCCACGATATCGATTATACGTTGGATACGAGTAACTGGCTTCAACTCGGTCGTTGATGTAACCGGCGCGGGGTGCTCAATTGTAAACTTAGCCTTCATGGTAAACTCCATACATATAAATAAAGAAATACGTGTAAGAGATAATTATCAGGTTAATGATCTAAGAATTACACTGGTATGTAATCCATAAGTAGACTGGTTTTTTAACATACATTTCATATTTAAACGCATGGACTTTATTGTAGCGGTGGTTTTAAAATCGAATTGAAATTAAAACTAATGCAAATGGTTGTTAATCATGGTTTTTCCTTTAATCAAAACAAATGTTTAAATGTTGTTAATGTCTGAGTCTATAGTTGGTCTCGATAAAATTTGAAAAGGGTTTAAGAATTATCTAAATTTAGCCCCAGCAAGGCGGCCCCATTTTCTCACAGTGTTATGAACTATGTGGTTATCATTTTTCTGCACTAGGTTAGTATTGGTGATTAAATGATTTCAGCTGCCTGCACTTCAATTTGAAGTAAGGAAAAACTGTCGGGACGCTCACGAGAATAATGATTTATTTCTCGTAGTGGCTTGCAGGTAAATAAATTTATTCTCAAGGAATTAGTAAATGAAAAAGTCTATTATCGCAGTTGCTTTTGCCACTGTTGCAACGCTCTCTGCTGCAAATGCTTTTGCTGCCGCCGGCACTGTTAACTTCACTGGTGAAATTCTGGATGCAGCTTGTGATGTTTCTGTTGCTTCTCAGAACCAGACTGTTGCTCTGGGTTCTTACAACAAGTCTGAATTCACCGCTGCTGGTGATGTGACTGCTGCGAAGAAATTCACCATCGTACTGCAAAACTGCCCTGTAGCTGTTACTTCTGCACATGTGCGTTTTGATGGTACACCAGAAACGACTGACTCTACACTGCTGGCAATCGACAGTTCTGTCGCAGGTGCTGCAACAAACGTTGCAATCAATCTGATGACTGCAGATAAAGCTCAACTGCCACTGCATGGTGATACCGCTTACCGTTACCCACTGGTAAGCACTGCCGACAACAACTTGGATTTCTACGCTCAGTATAAATCAACTGCAGCATCAGTAACCGCTGGTCCGGCAAACTCTGTAGCTAACTTCTCTGTAATCTATAACTAATTTCCTGCCGGGAATTAACTAAGGGTCCGGGGCAACCCGGTCCCTGTTTTTAGAGGTATAAAATGAATTTCCTTAGTAAATCTTTAATTGCCCTGACTATAATGAGTGCTGGTTTCACTGCAGCAAATGCAGGCGTTGTTATTGGCGGTACGCGTGTAATTTATGATGGCAATAAAAAAGAAGCAACCCTCAGCGTAAATAATCCTGACAATACGCCTTATCTTATTCAGTCCTGGATTGAGACATTGAACGGTGGCGCTGAGAAAGCTCCTTTTGTTATTACACCTCCGCTATATCGTCTCGATCACGGCCAACAAAACGTTGAACGCATTATCATGGCCGGTGCATTGCCTCAGGATAAAGAGAGCCTGTACTGGCTAAACATTAAATCTATTCCATCCGCGCCGCGTAAAGACAACACGCTACAAATTGCCATTAAAACTCGTATTAAGTTAATTTATCGACCTGCTGCATTAAAAGGCACTGCCCCCGAAGAAGTAGCGGATAAATTAACCTGGTCCGTTGCGGGTAACCAACTTCAGGTCACCAATCCAACAAATTATGTGATGAACTTTAACGAAGTTACCGTCAACGGTAAGAAACTTGATGATGTGACTTTTGTTATGCCTGGTTCAAGCGCTCGCTTTAATTTACCTCAGGGCGTTCACGGCGGTGCTATGACCTTTACCATTATTAATGATTATGGCGGTCCGGGTAAAAAACATAACGCAAACATTTAAAAATAACGGCCGCAAAATTAATGGATTCACAGGTAACCGGTGATGATAAGTAGTAATGTTTGTTTAAAACCTGCCAGGCTGGCAATCTTGATCGCGGTCGCTTTAAATGGTTTCATTCCGTTTGCCAGCGCCCGCGACTATTTTAACCCTGAATTGCTGGAGCTTGATAACCCCACGGGCGGTAAAATCGATCTTACCGCTTATGAATCTGGCGCGCAGGCACCGGGGACCTATCACGTTGATATCGTGCTCGATGAACAGCTCGTTGATACCCGTGATATAGAATTTATAGCCGTAAAAGATAAAGATGGGGATGCTACGTTACAGCCCTGCATCAGCGCGGAGTTATTGAAAAGTTGGGGTGTGAAGACGGAACTCTTCCCCGATCTTTCACCAGATTCAAAATGCGCCAATCTGGCAGCCATCCCACAGGCTTCCACTGATTTTCAATTCAGTACTCAGAGACTACTTGTTAGTATTCCGCAGGCGGCTTTGATACCGCAGGCGAGAGGCTATGTTTCTCCCGATAAATGGGACGAAGGGATTACGGCCATGTTGCTTAACTACAGTCTGAGCGGTGCCAGTAATCGGGGGCGTGGCAGTAACAGTTCAAATGACAATACTCAATATGCCAACCTACGTCCGGGTATTAATATTGGACCATGGCGCCTGCGCAACTATACAACCTGGAACCGTGACAGCAACGGTCAGGATAAATGGGATACCGTTTATACCTATGCTCAACGCGATATTATTTCGTTAAAAGCACAGCTCACTGCGGGTGATAGCTCCGCGCCTGCTGATGTTTTTGACAGTATCCCGTTCCGGGGGGCTCAACTTGCGTCAGATGACGATATGTTGCCCGATTCATTAAAAGGATATGCACCGGTGGTACGTGGCATAGCCCGTACTAATGCGCAGGTGGTCATTCGACAGAATGGTTATGTTATTTATCAGAGTTATGTCGCACCGGGTGCCTTCGAAATTACGGATATGTACTCAACTGGCGGAGCGGGTGATCTTTATGTCACCGTTAAAGAAGCTGATGGTAGCGAGCAGCATTTCACCGTACCTTTTGCGTCACTGCCAGTGCTCCAGCGTGAAGGCCGTTTGAAATATGCTATTACCGGTGGTCAGTACCGTTCCTATGACAACAGCGTAGAAAAGACACCCTTTTCACAGATGACAGCCATCTATGGTTTGCCAAAAGGCTTCACCCTGTATGGCGGTCTCCAGGAATCGAGCAAGTATCAGTCTCTCGCAACTGGACTTGGCAAAAATATGGGCGACCTGGGCGCGGTGTCTGTAGACGTGACCCAGGCCTGGTCAAAACCGCAGGATGAAGCAAAAACCAGCGGTCAGTCCTGGCGAGGGCGCTTCAGTAAGAACTTCGCTGAGACCGGGACTAACTTTGCTATTGCCGGCTATCGCTATTCGACCAGCGGTTATTATGGGATGCAGGAAGTGCTGGATTCGTATAGCAACAATTACGCACTGATTGACCGCCGCCGTAACCGTATGGAGTTGACGATGAACCAGACACTCGGTGCTGACTTCGGCTCACTGACGCTGGGGGCGGTGCGTGAGGATTACTGGACGTCAGGCAAAACGATGCAATCCATCAGTGCAGGCTATAACAACTCCTGGAATGGTGTTAACTACGGTATCACTTACACCTACAGCAAAAATGGCGCAGCGGATGGCTACAGCGAGCAAACGCGATACGATAAAGATCAGCAGATTGCACTAAACATCAGTATTCCGTTAGAGAAGTTCCTCCCGGGGACATGGGCAAACTACGGCATGAACGCCAGTAAGATGAGTGGCACAACGCATACCGTGGGTCTCAACGGTGTGGCGCTGGAGAACAACGCGCTTAACTGGAGCGTTCAGCAAGGTTATGGCACGGATAATGTCGGCTATAGCGGCACAATGAATGCCGATTATAAAGGGACATATGGTGAAGTCACCGCGGGTTACGGTTATGACCGTAATAGCGATCGCCTCAACTACGGCTTACAGGGCGGTATTCTGGCTCATGCTGATGGGGTGACGCTCTCCCAGCCGCTGGGAGAAACTAACGTACTGATTAAAGCTCCGGGCGCCAAAGGCGTAGGCGTTCAGAACCAAAGCGGGGCGAAAACGGACTGGCGAGGTTATACCGCTGTCAGTAACGTCACTCCTTTCCGCAAAAATGACGTGACGCTATCTCCTGATTCTATGCCAGATGACGTCGAACTGGACCTGACAACCAAAACCGTTATTCCAACCCGAGGCGCAATTGTTCGGGCCGACTATGTGGCGAGTGTGGGAATGCGCGCATTATTAACTCTGAAACAGACAAACGGGGAACCCGTACCTTTCGGTGCCATCGTGAGCTCTGCAGGAAACAGTGAACAGGGTGCAATAGTCGGGGATCAGGGACAGGTTTATTTAACGGGTTTACAAGGTAGCGCAGACCTGAGCGTGAAATGGGGCGATGAAACATCACAGCAATGCCGGGCGAGAGTCAATATTCCTGAGACTGCGCCAAAAAATGGGATTGCGTCCCTTAATGCGATCTGTAGATAAATTTAACGCACAATAAAATTTTATACTGGATTAATTATCAGTATGAATTTACATCTCAGTAATGGTATGAATATGAAATTATCATTCAGAATATTATTTATATTTCTGACGCTCGCGTCGGGTTATAGCTATGCGGGTTGTAGCAATTTAATTTCTTCTGCAACCCTTAACTTTGGCAATGTGATTGTTCAGCGGGATGCGCCTTCTAACTCGGCGGTCAGTGGCCTAATTTATGGAGTTCAACAGGATGTTGCGACATGTGTCGACCCTGGCGGAACAGGCGTTGCGAATGGAATTGTTTCTGTTTTAAATACTGCAGGGTCCTATAATGGTAATGCGGTCTTTAACACGTCACTAAACGGTATTGGTATCTCCATGGGGCTCCTCGGTGGATTTTACGCCGGTCAGTATGATAAGCCTATGCTTGCGGGTACCACTTTCACAAGCGAAGGGTGGTCATCGGGACCTCCAACCCGTACCTGGACCTATCAGCCCTATATACAATTTGTAAAAACGGCCGCATTAGCGACCTCAGGTTATATTAATCAACAAATAGCTTACTATCGCCCTGAATATGGCTCTACTAATTTTATGGCGGGTGTCAATTCTGGAGTTATACCCCTATATATATCAGGCACTGTAACGGTAGTGGCATGTTCTATAAGCACGCCAAATTTAACGTTTCCTATTGGAGATGTACCTGTTTCTTCTTTTGGAAGCACAGTCGGAACTACCCCAGCGGTTGCTCAGAACACACAGAATCTGGGATTAAATTGTGATGTAGGTGCAAATATTAACGTCAGCCTTTCAGGTACCCAGAATCCCGATATAAGCGATAGCAGCGTTTTGGCTCTAACCGGACAGGGGGGGGCAGGGGTGGCAAAAGGTGTGGGTGTGCAAATTGTCTATAACGGTGCGCCACTGATGCTGAATAACCGAATTGTTCTCAAGACATCCTCGGGTGGACAGGAAACGTTCCCGCTGACGGCGCGTTATTACCAGACAAGAACAACAGTATCAACAGGTACGGCTAATGCATCAGCAACCCTGAATTTAACGTATCAATAAGAAAGAAGAGCGACTCATGAAAAAACATTATTTAAAAACCCTGGCGATTGGTTGTTTCTCTTTAAGCATGCTGGCGCATGCCGCTGATCCCGTCACACTGAATATTACGGGAAATATTATTGCCTCCCCTTGCCAAATCAGCAGCGATAGCGTCACAAAGGCGATAGATTTAGGGCAAAATATCCAGGCGTCATCGCTACAGGCTGCGGGCGCGTCCAGTACCTGGGTACCCTTTACGATTAACCTTACCTCCTGCCCGGCAGGGACCACCAAAGCAATAATGACCATGCACGGAGCAGCGGATCCTGCACGGCCGGCAGATCTGTATCTTAGTACTGGCACAGCAACCAACGTTTCAGTCCAACTGCAAATGCAAAGTGGGGAACCAATGGGTGACGGCAAGTCCTATACGGGGAATATTTCCAGCAATGCATATTCTTATAATATGCAGGCACGCGCTTATTCCGTGAGCGGCGGGGCTACACCTGGCACTATTAGTTCAGTCGTGACGGCAACGTTTGTCTATCAATAGTTATCAGTTCTTCCTGTCTGGTAGCCAGGTTTAGTCGCACCATATCAACACTTCATAACCGCATGAGAAGCTTGTAAAGGGGCGCGTCACGATCTTTTAGCGCTTCTTATGCGATATGGGGTTTAAATACAATGGGTGATCTATTTTTTATTCCTATTATTACGGGACGATTTTCCTAAAATTAATGATTGTGCTTGTTTTAATCACAAGTGTGATCTGGTGTTTTATTCCTGAATAAGACGTGGCATGCTGATGTAAGGTTTTTATGATTAGTGCTCTTCGCTTTCAGCCAATTTTTTCCGTTAGGCAGCTAAACATTTTGGGCTATGAGGTCTTAAGCCAGCTCAAAAGCACAGTGGACAACGAGATTTATTTCAGTGCGCTGGATATTCCAGCGCACATTACTCTTCTGGAAAAACAACTTACCATTTTGAATCAACTTGATGATAATGAAAAATATTATATAAACCTGCCTGTTTCAATGCTGTGCAACGTAACGGCAATTCATTTTATATTAAGTTCTTTAAATAAAAATATCATCATTGAACTTCAGGATCCTGCTAATCTTGATAAGCTTAATGGTTTTGAACGCATGGCGTTCATGAGCAATCTTCATCTTATTCATTCGAATGGATTTGAAGTATGGATTGACGATCTCACACCAGCACTATTACAGGTGCTATCATCTTTTATTTTTGCATTTGATGGGGTTAAAGTGGATAAAAATTTTTTCTGGCAGCAGTTAGAAAATCCGAGATTATTGCGTTCCTTTGTTTACTGTTCTAGTCTGTTAACTAACAATATCCTTATTGAAGGAATAGAAACTATCGAGCACTACAATATAGCCATTGAGTGTGGTGCAACGCATTTACAGGGTTATTTGTGGCCAGAGCATCACTATACCTTACCATTGGTAGTGGGATGATTTCATGATGAATGTTGTGATTAACGATAAGGACTCATTCTTCCGGTTTGGGTTGCTTAAACTTCTTCAGCAAATTTTCTCCCTTGCAGAAACGGATTTCATTGTTAGTGATAAACTGGATGCAACGACAGTTCATGACGTTGACGTTATTGTTATGAATTTTTCGGTAGGCGAAACGGTTATTTGTCATCAGGTTCTCAAAAAAAGGAAGAAAAAAAGTTTATTGATAGGCATCTATCCGGAGAAAAAAAATCCTCGGTTCGCAAGACTACCGTTGTGTGTCAAGAACAGTGTTTTTATTGCTCGTGACGATTCTATCAAAGCGATCACCGACAAAATTCATTTTGCTGCTAAGAGTCTTACCGTGTCGCGAGAAGGGGAGTATGCCTTTAGCTGTTTAGACTGCGCGTGTAGAGTGTTGTCGCCACAACAAATGAAAATTGCTGTTGGGTTTTTCCATGGACAAGATACGAAACAGATTGCGAAGGTGTTAAGTATCAATGCCAAAACAGTCAGTGCCCACAAGCGACAGATCATGCAAAAGTATGATCTTGACTGTGATTTTGAGCTGCTGACTCTCCTGAATCGAATGGGGCATCAACAGAATATGCGATATTTATTTAGTGAGCGATTAATCTTCATTGTGTAGCATTGTCAGGGATGACATGCACGTAATCCGTCCTGCTCGAGTATGCATTAAGTTAACAGCAGTACGGGTAGGTCAAGGGCATCCTGGCGGGACAAGGGGCAGTATGCTCTGGCTAAACAGGGCGTGAATACGCTGCTCCAGCGCCTTAATTTCCATAGCCATTCAGCCGTCCGGGTGTTTAAGCGTTTATAATAAAAAATAAAAACTTTGCTTAAAAAAAATTTCTGTGCCTAAATAGCGTCATCGGTTTGGAATACAGACCTTATAAAAGCAGTTTAGTAAAGCAGTCCTCAGTTCAGGTGTTATCAATAGATACTCTTCTTCGTGAGCCTCCTCCTAAGTGCCAAATAAGTTTCTCTCTAAATACAGGCCATCATCGCCGCGCTTAGTGGCTCAAAAAATAAGGAATTATCTATGTCTAATAAAATGACTGGTTTAGTAAAATGGTTTAACGCTGATAAAGGTTTTGGCTTTATCACGCCTGACGACGGCAGCAAAGATGTATTCGTACATTTCTCTGCTATTCAGAGCGACAGCTTCAAATCGCTTGATGAAGGCCAGAAAGTGTCCTTCACCATTGAAAATGGCGCTAAAGGCCCGGCAGCGGGTAATGTTTCTCCGCTGTAAGTCGCGCCTGTTATCAATGACCCTTACGATAGCGATGAAGACGCGAGTCTGAGCAGTTAAGCTTCACTGATAACAAAAAACCCGCCGAGTGCGGGTTTTTTTATGGCTCCAGGAAAATTGTTATTCTGTTTTGCCGACCTGTTTTCCGAGACAATTATCCTTCACCCGGAGGCGGGATGCGGTCCCGAAGGCTGTATTCCTGTGATAAACGCCAGAAATCATGACCAGCCGGATGCTGATATAAGCGGAGCGAGAATTGACCGGCGACAGCGGTGATGTATTCAAATATCGCTGACTGGGTATTTTCATACTCCATCCACAGTACGGATGAGGTAAAACAATAAATTTCCAGGGGAATACCCGACGGCGTAGGCTTTAACGTTCGCACGACAATATACATATCTTTGATAATATCAGGCCGATCGGCGAGCCATGCCATCAGGTAATGCCGAAAAAGCGTTAAATTTGTCAGGCCATTATCCATAAACCAACTGTCCGGTACGCCCATGGGATCACGCCCGTCGATGAGCTTTGCCAGCGGTTCATTCGTGCCGCGCAGGGCCAGCATCGGGGCCAGCGTTTCCTGAGTGAGGAATTTAACGGAGTGCTGATCGATAGTGGTGCTGCGCATAATCCGGCGCGCCCCTGACGAAAACATGGCCTGCCAGTTGGTATACGTTTCGGTCAGGAAGTTTTTGGTCGGGATACGCGAGATTGTGTTATCCCAGTTACGGATGGTAATGGTGTGCAGCGCTATGTCGGTCACTTCGCCACTCAGGTTCTTATCGGGCATTTCAATCCAGTCCCCCAACTGCAGGACATCATTTGACGAAAGCTGGATATTGGCCACGAGCGAAAGCAGGGTGTGCTGAAAGACTAACATCAGTACGGCTGCTACGGCCCCGAGGCTGGAAATAATGATCGCGGGGGATTTATTCGACATGACGGCAAGGATCATGATCGCAGCGATGATGTGGATAAATATTTTCCCTATCTGAATATAGCCTTTGATAGAGTGATTTTTACGCTTCGTCTTGCGTAAATAAGAGCTGTTGACAATATCCAGCATCTCATTGAAGAAAACCGACAGAAAAATAAAGAATAAAATCCCACAGATGGTATTTATTGCCGTCACCAGCGATGCCGGCATATTGGGCATAAACTGCAGGACGTAATAAACGATAATAACCGGAATGAAATTCGACAGCTTCTCGGCAATACGACGATCTTTTTCCAGCGGGACATCCTGTTTATGGCTGGAAAAGAAGACCTTACGAACGATTTTTATGAGCAGGAATTTGCACATCAGGTGCGCAAAGAAACCGGAGATGACCAGCAGAATAAGATTAAATCCAATGGCCAGAGCCGGATTGCTTTCTATGAATGTTAATAAATAATCCAAGTACACCACCGCTTATCGCCTGAATCGTATGCCATTTTGTATTTACCTCATTCAGGAGATAAATACAAAGATTTAACCAAATCATATAATGGCATATCCGGTACAGGCAAGTCCACGACCTGAATCCTAACCCGCACCGAGCTATTTTGTTGCGGTCAGTAACTTTATTTTCAAATTCGTTCCAGGCGATAAAAGCAGGCGAATGTGCGTGGCAGTGCCCAGAATGGCGGCGCTAAAGAAACACCGTCTGGCGGCGAAGCCAGACGGTGGAGAGGTTACGCTTTGCGCGTTGCCGCTTTCATTGCGCTGACAAAGGTTTTCAGCTCAGTCAGCATTTGCTCTGGCTTGTCCACGTTCTTCTCAATGATTTTAACGATAGCGGAGCCTGAGATTGCACCGGCTGCGTTAGCGTCAATCGCCGCGGTGACCTGGTCGGGAGATGAAATCCCAAAGCCCTGCAGTGGAGGCGCAGCATGGTACTCAGCCAGCTTTTCGACCAGATGATGCAGAGGCAGCGCCGCTTTGTTCTCCGCGCCGGTTACACCCGCACGGGAGAGCAGGTAGGTATACCCGCGACCATAGGAGGCAATCTGGCGCAGCAGTTCATCATCGGCGTTTGGCGGGCAGATGAAGATAGGTGCCACGTTATGGCGCATCGCCGCCTGACGGAACGGCGCAGACTCTTCTACCGGTACGTCTGCCACCAGAACGGAGTCGACACCCACGCGCGCGCACTCGGCGTAAAACTCATCAATACCACGGTTAAACACCAGGTTGGCGTACATCAGCAGGCCAATCGGGATCGTCGGATGCTTCTGGCGGATCGCCGCCAGCATCTCGAAGCACTGAGTGGGCGTCACGCCTGCGGCAAACGCGCGCAGGGTGGCGTTCTGGATGGTCGGGCCATCCGCCAGCGGGTCAGAGAACGGAATACCCAACTCCAGCGCGTCGGCACCCGCTTCAATCAGGGCGTCGATAATCTTCAGCGACTGCTCCGGGCCAGGGTCGCCCAGCGTAACGAAGGGAACGAACGCGCCTTCCTGGCGGGATTTCAGTTCGGCAAATGCATTATCGTAGCGTTCCATCAGATTTCCCCTCGTGCTTTCAGAATATCGTGAACGGTGAAGATGTCTTTGTCACCGCGACCGGACAGGTTAACGACCAGCAGTTGCTCTTTTTCCGGGTTCTCTTTCATCATTTTCAGCGCGTGCGCCAGGGCGTGGGAAGACTCCAGCGCCGGGATAATCCCTTCGCTGCGGCACAGCGTTTTGAAGGCTTCCAGCGCTTCGTCATCGGTAATAGAAACGTAATCCGCGCGACCCGTGCTGTTCAGATACGCATGCTGGGGTCCAACGGACGGGAAATCCAGGCCCGCAGAGATAGAGTAGGACTCTTCAATCTGGCCTTCCTCGGTTTGCATCATTGGCGATTTCATACCGAAGTAGATCCCCACGCGGCCATGCTTCAACGGTGCGCCATGTTCACCCGATTCAATACCGTGACCGGCAGGCTCGACGCCAATCAAACCCACGCGGGTGTCGTCGATGAAATCCGCAAACATGCCGATGGCGTTAGACCCGCCGCCGACGCAGGCGATCACCGCATCCGGCAGACGACCTTCTTTTTCAAGGATCTGCGCTTTGGTCTCTTCACCGATCATGCGCTGGAATTCGCGCACGATGGTCGGGAACGGGTGCGGACCCGCCGCGGTACCGAGCATGTAGTGCGCGGTTTCGTAGCTGCCAGACCAGTCGCGCAGCGCTTCGTTACAGGCATCTTTCAGCGTCGCGGAGCCGCTGTGCACCGGAATCACTTCCGCCCCCATCAGGCGCATACGGAACACGTTCGGAGACTGACGCTCAACGTCTTTCGCACCCATGTAAATGCGACATTTCAGGCCGAGCAGGGCGCTGGCGAGCGCAGAGGCTACGCCGTGCTGGCCTGCACCGGTTTCAGCAATAATTTCGGTTTTCCCCATACGCTTCGCGAGCAGCGCCTGGCCGAGAACCTGGTTAGTTTTATGTGCGCCACCGTGCAGCAGATCCTCACGCTTGAGATACAACGTCGTGTTTGTGCCTTCGGTCAGGTTGCGACATTTCGTCAGCGCTGTCGGACGGCCCGCATAGTTTTTCAGCAGGTCGGTAAATTCCGCCTGAAATGCCGGATCTTTCTGCGCACTGACGAACGCCTCTTCCAGCTGGCGCAGGGCGGGCATCAGGATTTGCGGGACGTACATCCCGCCGAACTCACCAAAATACGGGTTAAGTAATGTCGTCATCTTCTCTTCCTTAATATGCACGCAGAGTGTTAAAAACCGAGGCCAGTTTGCTGGCATCTTTAATACCCGGTTGTGACTCTACGCCTGAATTGAAATCGAGGCCTGCGCAGCCCGCTTTGGCGGCTTCCACGCAGTTATCCGGGCTTAATCCACCCGCCAGCAGGACGTTGTCCAGCTTTTCGCCATTTAGCAGTGACCAGTCAAAACGCTGACCCGTACCGCCCTGGCCGTTGTCGAGCACATATTTATCAACATGATTCAGGTTACGTGCGGGCAGGGTGGTACCCACGCTTTGCGCTTTCCAGATCTGCACCTGAGGGGCGAGGTCTGCACGCAGCTTATCGATGTAGGCTTGATCCTCATCGCCATGCAGTTGCACCGCACTCAGGGATAACGTTTCGGCTTTTGCCACGACGTCTGCGATATCCGCATTACGGAACACGCCCACATAGCTAAGTGGCGCTGCTGCGATCACATTGCGCGCCTGTTCCTCACTGACGGCACGAGGCGAGGCGTCAACAAAGATCAGGCCGCCGTAAATGGCCCCCGCGTCATACGCGGCCAGGGCATCCTGTTCGCGAGTTAAGCCACACACTTTGTTTTCACCGAGCAGGACGCGACGTACCGCGGCGTTAAGGTCGTCATGTTCCATCATGGCGGAACCAATCAGGAAACCGTTGGCGAAGTGGCTCAGCTCGCGCACCTGAGCGTAGCTGTTAATGCCGGATTCGCTGATTACCGTGACGCCAGAACCCAGACGCGGCGCAAGCTGGCGCGTACGGTTCAGGTCAATCGACAGGTCGCGAAGATCGCGGTTGTTAATGCCGACCACTTTGGCTTCCAGCGCGATGGCGCGCTCCAGTTCTTCTTCATTACTTACTTCGGTCAGCACGCCCATGTTCAGACTGTGCGCTACGGCAGACAGCTGGCGATACTGCTCGTCGTCGAGTACCGAGAGCATCAGCAGGCAGGCGTCAGCCTGGTAAAAACGCGCAAGCCAGATCTGATACGGGTCGATAATAAAGTCTTTGCACAGGATCGGCTGCGGCGCGATGCCGCTGACGATGGGCAGAAAATCGAAGCTGCCCTGGAAATATTTCTCATCCGTCAGCACGGAGATGGCTGACGCATGATGCTTATAAATACCGGCGATACGCGCCGGGTCGAAATCGTCGCGAATAACGCCTTTTGACGGAGAGGCCTTTTTGCACTCCAGAATAAAGGCGGTGCGTGCGCCCTGCAGGGCGTCATAGAAACGACGGCTGCTGGGAACAACATCATTCTGGAAACTGGCAAGCGGCTGCTCTGCTTTGCGGGCTTCCACCCAGATGGCCTTATCGGCAACGATTTTCGCTAAAACGGTCTGCATTCTTTACCCTCTTGCCGCAAGTGCGGTAACGCGATCGTAAGCTGCACCGGAGCGCAGTACATCCAGAACTTTTTGGGCGTTAGCCTTCAGGTCTTCCTCACCGTGCAAACGCATCAGCATGGCGACGTTGGCTGCCACGGCGGCCTCATGCGCGGCCTCACCTTTACCTTGTAGTAAGCGCGTCAGAATGTCACGGTTTTCTTCCGGCGTGCCGCCCGCCAGCGCGTCCTGATGATAGGGTATTAAGCCGAAATCAGACGCCTCCAGCTGATAGCTAAGCACTTCGCCGTTGTTCAGCTCGGCCACAAGCGTCGGTGCGTGGAGAGAAACTTCATCCATACCGCCGCTGTGTACCACGGCGGCACGCTGGTAACCCAGGACGCGCAGCGTCTCGGCAATCGGCAGGACCAGCTCAGGGCTGTATACGCCAATCAATGCCAGCGGCGGATGGGCCGGGTTAATCAGCGGACCGAGCACGTTAAAGAGCGTGCGGGTTTTAAGCTGCTGGCGCACCGGCATCGCATGGCGGAAACCGGTGTGGTACTTCGGCGCGAACAGGAAGCAGACGCCCAGGTCATCCAGCGCTTCGCGGGAACGTTCGGCATTCATGTCGAGGTTAATACCGAACGCGGCCAGCAGATCGGAGGAGCCAGACCGACTGGAAACGCTGCGATTACCGTGTTTCGCCACCTTCATCCCGCATGCCGCCGCCACAAAGGCGCTGGCAGTCGAAATATTGATACTGTTGCTGCCGTCGCCACCGGTACCCACGATATCGGCGAACGGATAGTCCGGGCGCGGGAACGGGGCGGCATTTTCCAGCAGGGCCGTAGCGGCACCGGCAATCTCCTGCGGGCTTTCGCCGCGCACTTTCATGCTCACCAGCGCCGCGGCCAGCTGTTCAGGCTTCAGCTCGCCACGCACTACAGCGGAGAAGAGCTGGTGGCTCTCCTGCTGGCTAAGGGTCTGCGCCTGGTACAGTTTCTCCAGAATCGGTTGCAGGGTATTGGTCTGCTCCAGCTTCTGTAGCGCCCAGTCGAGGGTCTGCTCCAGCAGACGAGCACCGTGTGATGTCAGGATCGATTCCGGGTGGAACTGCATGCCGCAGACGCGATCCGCGTCGTGACGTACCGCCATCACCATCCCTTCAAACGAGGCATTAATCGTCAGCCCGGCGGGAATATTACTCCCGACCAGCGAGTGATAGCGCGCAACCGGAAGTGGATTCGGTAACCCGGCAAACATCGCCTGGCCGTCATGTTCAATGCTGGAGGCTTTACCGTGCAGGATCTCGCCCGCCTGGCCGACATAGCCGCCGTAGGCTTCAACGATCGCCTGGTGACCGAGGCAGATGCCGATAATCGGGAGCTTGCCGCGCATGCGGGTCAGCAGCTCCGGCATACAGCCTGCTTCGCTTGGCGCGCCCGGACCCGGGGAGAGCATCAGCACCGGGTTTTGCATGGTCGCCAGACGGTCAATCAGGGTCTGCGCCGGTACGTGGTTGCGGTAAATAACGACGTTATGGCCATTCGCACGCAGCTGATCTGCCAGGTTATAGGTAAAGGAGTCGATATTATCGAGCAGCAGAATGTCAGCCATCAGAAAATCTCCTGTGCATGATGTGCGGTAGCAATGGCGCGCAATACCGCGCGAGCCTTACTGCGGGTTTCGTCAGCTTCAGACTGCGGAACAGAGTCGAGAACAATCCCGGCGCCGGCCTGGACGGTGGCAATTCCGTCTTCAACGTAGGCAGAGCGGATCACGATGCAGGTATCGAGATCGCCGTGGGCGGTGAAGTAACCCACCGCGCCGCCGTAGCTGCCGCGACGACGACCTTCGGCGGCGGCAATCAACTGCATCGCACGCACTTTCGGCGCGCCGCTCAGGGTGCCCATGTTCATGCAGGCCCGGTAGGCGTGCAGCACATCGAGGTCGCTGCGCAGTTCACCCACCACGCGTGAGACCAGATGCATGACGAAGGAATAACGGTCGACTTTGGTCAGATCGGCCACGTAGCGGCTACCCGGCGTGCAAATACGCGCAAGGTCGTTACGCGCCAGGTCAACCAGCATCAGATGCTCGGAGAGCTCTTTGTGGTCAGTACGCATTTCCAGTTCGATGCGGCTGTCGAGATCGCGATCCAGTGAACCGTCGGCACGACGGCCGCGGGGGCGGGTGCCTGCAATTGGGTAGATCTCAATCTGGCGGCTTGTAGCGTCGTATTTCAGGGAGCTTTCCGGTGACGCACCAAACAGAGTGAAATCATTGTCCTGCATAAAGAACATGTAAGGGCTCGGGTTACTCTTTTTCAGCACATCGTACGCTGCCAGCGGCGACGGGCAGGGCAGAGAGAAACGACGGGAAGGCACTACCTGGAAAATTTCCCCGGCGCGAATCGCTTTTTGCATCTGGCGAACCACGGCCCCGTACTGATCGTCGGTCTGGTTAACCTCACACGTCATCTGCTCGACGCGATGTACCGGCAGCGCAGGGGGCGCCTCCGTCATTTGCTGCTGGAGTTGAGCGATGCGATTTTCGAGGCGCTCTTTCTCAGCCGCGGACGGTGTGAACAGGCTGGCCTGGATGCGGGTGTATTTTTTCTGATGGTCGATCACCAGCAGGGTCTCGGCCAGATAGAAGCAGTAATCCGGGCAGCGGTTACCCTGCTCGGTTTCCGGCAAATCTTCAAACCCGGCGACCAGGTCATATGCAAACAGCCCGCCGAAGAACATCGCTTCACGCTCATCTTCCGGCACGGTGACCAGATTTTGCAGCAGGCGGAAGGCGTCGAAAACGGACAGCGAGCAGAGGCGGGCATCTTCGTCCAGCAGCTGGCTTACCGGAGGAAAATGCAGAATTCGCTGGTCCGGGTGACGTTTATTCTCGATGCCCGCAGGCAGGGCAGCATCGAGCAGCGGCAGCAGCGATGCGCCATTGTCAGAAAGTGCCTTGATGGTGACAGTGTCACCTAACGCGGTAATGCGCAGCGCGCTGTCGACCAGCAACAGGCTTTTGAGATCGTCCTTGCTGTCTATATCTGCAGACTCCAGCAGCAGCGTTGCCGGACGTGCGCCGCACACCTGATGAAACAGCGCGGTCGGGTTGTGGCGATAGGCCGCCTCGCAGGTCAGCAGGTCGAGATGGGGTTTGGCTGTTTGCATGTTGTTGTTCTCATTTATTCTGTTCAAAAAAAAGCCCGCTGGGTAGCGGGCTGGGTATCTGTTTGCATTTCGCAGACGCGTGACACTGCCCGAAAATCAGGAAGTGCGCCACCAACCGTGCAGAGTGAAATGTGCTGTCATTTTCAGATACCTTTCTCGTGTGAACTTGCGTACTAGTTAACTAGTTCGGTGGCGAGTTGTCAACCCTTGATTTCAGAATTTCGCGTTAAGTCGGTATCATGGCGGTTTCGGATGTCTCCAACCTGTTATGGGAAGTGCTTTGAGCGATACCACCTACGCAATTATTTATGATTTACACAGCCATACGCAGGCTTCTGATGGTCTGCTGACACCCGAAGCCCTGGTTCATCGCGCGGTTGAGATGCGCGTCGGCACGCTGGCGATAACCGATCACGATACCACTGATGCCATTCCGGCAGCGCGCGCTGAGATTGCCCGCAGCGGGCTGGCGCTGAATCTGGTCGCCGGGGTTGAGATCTCAACCGTCTGGGAAAACCATGAAATTCATATCGTTGGTCTGAACATCGATATAGAACATCCGGCACTTGTAACGTTTTTGCAAGAACAAAAAACGCGCCGCAACCAGCGAGCGGAGATGATCGGCGAGCGTCTGGAAAAGGCGCATATTCCGGGTGCGCTGGAAGGGGCACAAGCGCTCGCGAACGGTGGGGCAGTCACGCGCGGTCATTTCGCCCGTTTTCTGGTTGAAGCGGGCAAGGCAACGACCATGGCGGATGTTTTTAAAAAGTATCTGGCGCGCGGGAAAACCGGATACGTTCCGCCACAGTGGTGTACAATAAAACAAGCTATTGATGTGATTCATCATTCTGGTGGTAAGGCCGTGCTGGCCCATCCGGGGCGGTATAATCTTTCTGCTAAATGGCTGAAAAGACTGCTGGCACACTTTGCTGAATGCGGTGGCGAGGCGATGGAAGTCGCCCAGTGTCAGCAGGCACCCAATGAGCGTGCGCAGCTTGCGACTTATGCTCGCCAGTTCGGCCTGTCAGGGTCGCAGGGCTCTGATTTCCATCAGCCCTGCGCGTGGATTGAACTGGGGCGCAAGCTTTGGTTACCGGCAGGCGTTGAGCCGGTCTGGCAGCTCTGGGAACAGCCGCAGCAAATTGAAGAGAGGGAAGTATGAGTCAGTTTTTCTATATTCATCCGGATAACCCGCAGCCACGTCTGATCAATCAGGCCGTGGAGATCGTCCGCAAAGGCGGCGTGATTGTTTACCCGACCGATTCTGGCTACGCGCTGGGCTGCAAAATTGAAGACAAAGGGGCGATGGAGCGTATCTGCCGTATTCGCCAGCTTCCGGACGGCCATAACTTTACGCTGATGTGTCGCGATCTCTCTGAGCTGTCGACCTATGCGTATGTTGATAACGTGGCGTTTCGCCTGATTAAAAACAACACGCCGGGTAACTACACCTTCATCCTGAAAGGGACGAAAGAGGTTCCGCGCCGCCTGTTGCAGGAAAAACGGAAAACCATCGGGATGCGCGTACCGTCGAACCCGATCGCGCAGGCGCTGCTGGAAACCCTCGGCGAACCGATGCTCTCGACTTCGCTGATGCTGCCGGGAAGTGAGTTTACCGAGTCCGACCCGGAAGAGATCAAAGATCGTCTGGAGAAGGTGGTTGAGCTGATTATTCACGGCGGCTATCTTGGTCAGCAACCGACCACCGTGGTCGACTTAACCGAAGATGCGCCAGAAGTGATTCGTGAAGGCGTGGGCGATGTTAAGCCTTTCTTGTAGAGGTGTAAGCAGATATACTACGCGGCCATCAAAGCAGGGCCAGGCCCTCTTTTGACCTGATTCGACGCCTGTGAAGGCGACACCTGAGGAAGCTCAATGAGCGAGAAGTTACAGAAAGTGCTGGCGCGCGCCGGCCACGGTTCGCGCCGTGAAATCGAAGCCATTATTGAAGCGGGCCGCGTGAGTGTGGACGGTAAAATCGCCACGCTGGGTGACCGCGTAGAAATCGTACCGGGGCTCAAGATCCGCATCGACGGTCATCTTATCTCCGTGAAAGAGTCTGCTGAACAGATTTGCCGCGTGCTGGCTTACTATAAGCCGGAAGGCGAGCTGTGTACCCGCAACGACCCGGAAGGTCGCCCGACGGTGTTTGACCGTCTGCCTAAACTGCGAGGTGCGCGCTGGATTGCCGTGGGTCGTCTGGACGTTAATACCTGCGGCCTGCTGCTATTTACCACCGACGGTGAGCTGGCAAACCGTCTGATGCACCCAAGCCGTGAAGTGGAACGTGAATATGCCGTGCGTGTCTTCGGCCAGGTTGATGAAAATAAACTGCGCGACCTGTCGCGTGGCGTTCAGCTGGAAGACGGTCCTGCAGCGTTTAAAACCATCAAATTTACCGGTGGTGAAGGGATTAACCAGTGGTACAACGTCACCCTGACAGAGGGGCGTAACCGCGAGGTGCGTCGTCTGTGGGAAGCGGTAGGGGTTCAGGTTAGCCGCCTGATTCGCGTTCGTTACGGTGACATTCTGCTGCCAAAAGGTCTGCCGCGTGGCGGCTATACCGAACTGGATCTGACCCAGACCAACTACCTGCGCGAGCTGGTGGGGCTCACGCCGGAAACCACCTCAAAAGTGGCGGTGGAGAAAGATCGTCGTCGTATGAAGGCGAACCAGATCCGTCGTGCGGTGAAACGCCATAGCCAGGTGAACAGCAGCAACCGTCGCTCTGGCAGCCGGAATAACAACGGTTAATCTAAAAGCCCGGTGAACGCACCGGGCTTTTTTCTTTAGTAATCAATCCCAGGCTGCGCTTTGATACCTGCATCAAATGCATGCTTGACCGGACGCAGCTCGCTGACGGTATCTGCCAGTTCCAGTATATCCCGATGACACCCACGACCCGTGACGATTACCGTCTGATGTGCAGGGCGGTTTTTCAGTGCATCCAGCACGGCATTCAGCGGCAGGTAGTCGTAGGCGACCATATAGGTGATCTCGTCCAGTAGCACCATATTGAGCGTCGGATCGGCCAGCATTCTTTTGGCGTGCTCCCAGACAGCAAGGCAGGCTGCGGTGTCGGTTTCCCGGTTCTGCGTGTCCCACGTAAAACCGGTTGCCATCACCTGAAACTCAACGCCGTGAGGTTCCAGCAAATTGCGCTCCCCATTGGGCCATTCGCCTTTGATAAACTGGATTACGCCCACTTTTTGCCCGTGTCCGACGGCGCGGGTGGCGGTGCCGAACGCGGCGGTGGTTTTGCCTTTGCCGTTGCCGGTAAATACGATGACGATCCCTCGCTCGTCCTGGGCTGACGCAATGCGCGCATCAACCTGTTCTTTCAGACGCTGCTGGCGCTGCTGGTGACGTTCTTCACTCATTGCGAAATCCCCGGTTTACGGCCCGGTTGGGCATCAAAAGTCATTCCGGTTTTGCGACGGCTGTCGTCGCCCATTAGCCAGAGATAGAGTGGCATAATATCGGCCGGGGTTTTCAGCTTCTGCGGATCTTCTGTCGGGAACGCGCTGGCGCGCATTTTGGTGCGTGTTCCGCCCGGATTAATGCAGTTTACGCGCAGATGGCGGCTCTGATATTCCTCCGCCAGCACCTGCATCATACCTTCGGTCGCAAATTTAGAGACAGCATATGCCCCCCAGTTTGCGCGCCCCTCACGGCCTACGCTGGAAGAGGTAAAGACCAGAGAGCCTGACTCGGATTTGAGTAATAAAGGAAGTAAGGCCTGGGTGAGGAAAAAGGTGCCGTTGACGTTAACCTGCATGACCTGCTGCCAGATATCAGGATCCTGCTCATCCATTGGACGAACTTCGCCTAACAACCCGGCGTTATGCAGCACACCGTCCAGACGTGGATAATGGGTGCTGATACGTTGGGCTAATTCCTGACATACCGCTGGCGTACAGGTCAGTAAATCAAGAGTATACCAGGGGGCCGGTATGCCACCTGCCGCTTCAATTTCCTGAGCGACACCTTTGAGTTTTTCTTCGTTGCGACCGATCAGAATAACGCTCGCGCCATATTCAGCATATGTCAGGGCCGCTTCGCGACCAATACCCGCGCTGGCACCGGTGACAAGAATGATCCGGTTCTGCAGCAGGTTTTTTTGCGGTTGATAGTGCACGGTGACTCCTCAGGCGCACGGTGACTCAATGGCGCCTTCATAATGACTTTTCGGCTTTATGCCCGAATTAGCGTGAGAATTCAATCAGTCTACAGGACGTATTACTGTAAAATTAACAATTTGCAAATATTTAAACCGCCGGGCGGGGATTCCTGAAGATGGCTCGCACAGGTAATGTCACGGGCGAGACGCAAAGGCAGGGCTGTTGTACACTGCCGTGAAAGATTCGTGGTTAAATCAAGGTGGAACGCGTGGAATTACTTTCTCAATATGGGTTGTTTTTGGCTAAAATCGCGACGGTGGTGATTGCCATTGCGGTCGTTGCCGTTCTGATTGTCAATCTCACGCAGCGCAAACGTCAGCGTGGGGAGTTACGCATTACCCGTCTGAGCGAGCAGTACAAAGAGATGCAGGAAGACATGTCCCTCTCACTGCTTGATAGCCATCAACAGAAGGCATGGCTGAAGGCCCAGAAGAAAAAGCACAAGCAGGAAGCCAAAGCCGCAAAGGCGAAAGCTAAGCTTGCAACGCCACAGTCTGACGCGAAGCCTCGCGTCTATGTACTCGATTTTAAAGGCAGTATGGATGCGCATGAAGTCGCTTCGCTACGGGAAGAGGTGACTGCCGTTCTGGCCGTGGCCACTCTGCAGGATCAAGTGGTGGTGCGTCTTGAAAGCCCAGGCGGCGTTGTGCACGGCTACGGACTGGCCGCTTCTCAGCTACAGCGTCTGCGAGAAAAGCAGATCCCGCTTACCGTGGCGGTAGATAAAGTCGCGGCAAGTGGTGGCTATATGATGGCCTGCGTGGCGGACAAAATTGTTGCGGCACCGTTCTCCATCATTGGCTCTATCGGCGTGGTCGCACAGATCCCAAACTTTAACCGTTTTCTGAAGAATAAAGAGATTGATATCGAACTGCACACGGCGGGTCAGTACAAACGTACCCTGACGCTGCTGGGGGAAAATACGGAAGAAGGGCGCCAAAAATTCCGTGAGGATCTCAACGAAACGCACCACCTGTTTAAAGATTTCGTACACCGTATGCGCCCAACGCTGGATATTGAGCAGGTCGCGACAGGCGAACACTGGTACGGTATTCAGGCGCAGGAAAAAGGGCTGGTTGATGAAGTGGGGACCAGCGACGATCTGCTGCTCAACCTGATGGACGGAAGGGAGCTGATAGGCGTGCGGTTCACCCAGCGTAAGCGCCTGATGGACCGCTTTACCAACAGTGCAGCGGAAAGCGCAGATCGCCTGCTGCTTCGCTGGCTACAGCGCGGACAAAAACCGCTGCTGTAAGCAAAAACGCGAGGCATATGCCTCGCGTTTTGCATTAATCGACCAGGTGATATTTTTCAGAAAGCGTATGCGCCAGGTATTTAAACATATTAAACACAGCGGTGCTTTTTGGGGTGGGTAATCCCTGTTCGTCAAGGAAGTATTCGCCGCTGAAAACCAGCACGCCATTACGCTGCTCTACACCGGTGGCTTCAATGCCCGCCAGGGTATCTTCATGGTCACGGATAAGCTTATTTGCTTCGATAAGCAGAGAGGCTCGGTCAATAGGTTGGGTCGTATTCTGCATAATCCACTCCTTAAACAGTGACAATAGTCTACGCCGGGGCCGCTTTGGGGGCAAATTTTCCCTGTTTTGTGAGGGGATAAGATACAGGGGGGCAGGTTGGCGGGATTTGCTTTTGCATGCTAATAAAGTTGCGTAACGAATTTTATCAGGTAGAGTGTGCGCTTTCGTCATTCTGGCAACAGAATTGCTTGACATTCGACCGGGAACTCGTCACGAATTATACGAGGTGTGAGAAAAATACCCGATAACTCAATCACCTGGGCGTCTTTCCTCAGACACCCGGTAGGACAAAGGGGTTGATATCTCCTGACGCAGCCGCAATATCATTGGCTCGTCGTCAGCGGAAGGGAAATCAACGTGCGGCGTATTCCTGGAAGAATTAAATTAGGTAAAGGTGAATATGGGTAAAGCTCTCGTCATCGTTGAGTCCCCGGCAAAAGCCAAAACGATCAATAAGTATCTGGGTAATGACTACGTGGTTAAGTCCAGCGTGGGTCATATCCGCGATTTGCCGACCAGTGGCTCAGCCAGCAAAAAGAGCGCAGACTCTACCTCCACCAAAGGGGCTAAAAAGCCTAAAAAGGATGAACGTAGCGCGCTTGTCAACCGCATGGGTGTTAACCCATGGCACAACTGGGATGCACAATACGAAGTGCTGCCCGGAAAAGAGAAAGTCGTTAACGAGCTGAAGCAGCTGGCTGAAAAAGCAGACCACATTTATCTCGCAACCGACCTTGACCGCGAAGGGGAAGCCATTGCATGGCACCTGCGGGAAGTGATCGGGGGCGATGACAAACGCTACAGTCGCGTAGTGTTTAACGAAATTACAAAAAATGCGATTCGTCAGGCGTTTGAGAAGCCTGGCGAGCTGAACATCGACCGTGTCAACGCCCAGCAGGCGCGTCGCTTTATGGACCGCGTTGTAGGCTATATGGTCTCTCCACTGCTGTGGAAAAAGATTGCCCGTGGCCTGTCTGCAGGACGTGTGCAATCCGTCGCCGTGCGTCTTGTCGTTGAGCGTGAACGCGAAATTAAAGCCTTCGTGCCGGAAGAATTCTGGGAAATTGACGCCAATGTGACCACGCCGGGCGGTGACGCTCTGCCACTGCAGGTGAGCCATCAGAAAGATAAGCCTTTCCGTCCTGAAAACCGTGACCAGACCATGGCTGCCGTCGCGTTGCTGGAAAAAGCACGCTATCAGGTGCTGGAACGTGAAGATAAACCGACCAGCAGTAAACCTGGCGCGCCGTTTATCACGTCTACCCTGCAACAGGCGGCGAGTACGCGCCTTGGCTATGGCGTGAAGAAAACCATGATGATGGCCCAGCGCTTGTATGAAGCGGGTTACATCACCTACATGCGTACTGACTCAACGAATCTGAGCCAGGATGCGGTAAACATGGTACGCGGTTATATCAGTGATAATTTCGGTAAAAAATACCTGCCGGAAAGCGCCAATCAATTCACCAGCAAAGAGAACTCTCAGGAAGCGCACGAAGCGATTCGTCCTTCTGATGTCTCTGTGTTAGCCGAGTCGCTGAAAGATATGGAAGCCGATGCCCAGAAGCTGTATCAGCTGATCTGGCGTCAGTTTGTCGCCTGTCAGATGACGCCTGCGAAGTATGACTCCACGACGCTGACCGTCGGTGCGGGCGACTTCCGTCTCAAAGCGCGCGGTCGTATCCTGCGTTTCGACGGCTGGACAAAAGTCATGCCTGCGCTGCGTAAAGGTGATGAAGACCGTACGCTGCCAGCGGTGAACAAGGGAGATGAGCTCTCTCTGGTTGATCTCGTTCCTGCTCAGCACTTCACCAAGCCGCCTGCGCGCTTTAGTGAAGCGTCGCTGGTGAAAGAGCTGGAAAAACGCGGTATTGGTCGTCCATCGACCTACGCGTCAATCATCTCGACGATCCAGGATCGCGGCTACGTTCGAGTTGAAAACCGTCGTTTCTATGCGGAAAAAATGGGTGAGATCGTCACCGACCGTCTGGAAGCTAATTTCCGCGAGTTGATGAACTACGATTTTACCGCGCAAATGGAAGACAGCCTCGACGAGGTTGCCAGCCATAAGGCGGAGTGGAAGAAGGTTCTCGACAGCTTCTTCAGCGATTTTACCAACCAGCTTGAAAAAGCGGAGAAAGATCCTGAAGAGGGCGGCATGCTGCCTAACCAGATGGTTCTGACTAGCATCGACTGCCCAACCTGCGGCCGCAAGATGGGTATTCGTACGGCAACCACGGGCGTCTTCCTTGGCTGTTCCGGCTATGCGCTGTCGCCAAAAGAGCGCTGCAAAACCACCATCAACCTGGTGCCGGAGAACGAAGTTCTCAACGTGCTGGAAGGTGAGGATGCGGAAACCAACGCTCTGCGTGCTAAACGCCGCTGCAAAAAATGCGGCACGGCGATGGACAGCTACCTGATCGATCCTAAACGTAAGCTGCACGTCTGCGGTAATAACCCAACGTGTGACGGGTATGAGATTGAGGAAGGTGAATTCCGCATTAAAGGCTATGACGGCCCGATTGTGGAGTGCGAGAAGTGTGGCTCTGAAATGCACCTGAAAATGGGGCGTTTCGGGAAGTACATGGCGTGCACCAACGACGAGTGTAAAAACACGCGCAAAATTCTGCGTAACGGTGAAGTGGCTCCGCCGAAGGAAGATCCGGTTCCGTTGCCAGAGCTGCCGTGTGAAAAATCCGACGCGTACTTCGTGCTGCGTGATGGTGCTGCGGGTGTCTTCCTGGCGGCCAATACCTTCCCGAAATCGCGTGAAACACGTGCGCCGCTGGTAGAAGAACTGCACCGCTTCCGTGACCGTCTGCCAGAAAAACTGCGTTACCTGGCCGATGCGCCACAGCAGGATCCTGAAGGCAATAAGACGGTGGTTCGCTTTAGCCGTAAAACGAAGCAGCAGTACGTGGCGGCAGAGAAAGAGGGCAAAGCGACCGGCTGGTCCGCCTTCTTTGTCGATGGCAAATGGGTTGAAGGCAAGAAATAAGCTTGCCTGACCGTCACTTACCAGTGAAAGGGCCGGACTTCCGGCCCTTTTTTATTACCTTATTATTATTTTTTGTTCCGTACTATACAGTCAGGCTATAAATGATATAGTGGTTATAGTTAACCCATTTCTTATTATCAAATCGTCTTAAGCGATTGACCGCGTGCGCTAAATCGGATGGTCTGGCATGAAATTACAGCAGCTTCGTTATATCGTTGAGGTGGTGAATCACAACCTTAATGTCTCTTCTACTGCCGAGGGGCTATATACCTCGCAACCGGGCATCAGCAAGCAGGTTCGCATGCTGGAGGATGAATTAGGTATTCAGATTTTCGCCCGTAGCGGTAAGCACCTTACGCAGGTGACGCCAGCGGGGCAGGAAATTATTCGCATTGCGCGTGAAGTCCTCTCCAAAGTCGATGCGATTAAATCTGTTGCGGGAGAACATACCTGGCCAGATAAAGGCTCGCTGTATATTGCCACCACGCACACCCAGGCGCGCTATGCATTACCTGGCGTTATTAAGGGCTTTATCGAGCGTTATCCGCGCGTCTCTTTGCATATGCATCAGGGGTCACCGACGCAAATCGCTGAAGCGGTGTCGAAGGGGAATGCCGATTTTGCCATCGCGACGGAAGCGCTCCACCTGTATGACGATCTGGTAATGCTTCCGTGCTATCACTGGAACCGATCGATCGTAGTGACTCCCGATCACCCGCTGGCGGGGAAAGGGTCGGTTACGATTGAAGAGCTGGCGCAATATCCGTTAGTCACCTATACGTTTGGCTTTACCGGACGTTCCGAGCTTGATACCGCCTTTAACCGTGCCGGGTTAACTCCACGCATTGTCTTTACCGCTACCGATGCCGACGTCATCAAGACTTACGTACGGCTTGGTCTGGGCGTGGGCGTTATTGCCAGCATGGCGGTCGACCCGGTGTCAGACCCTGATCTGGTACGTCTTGATGCACACGATATTTTTAGCCACAGCACCACAAAAATTGGCTTCCGTCGCAGTACCTTCCTGCGTAGCTATATGTATGATTTTATTCAGCGCTTTGCCCCGCATTTAACGCGTGACGTGGTGGATACCGCCGTTGCATTACGCTCAAATGAAGATATTGAAGAGATGTTTAAAGACATCAAACTCCCCGCAAAATAATCACACCCGGTATCTTTCCCTAACGGAAAGATACCGAAATACCGCCTTAAAGCTAAATTAGAATTATCATCATCTGCGCTCTCCCTGCCATATATTGTCATTATCCTTTTATTTTGTATGGTTTTAATGTCGTGAATTGGCGACAAAAATAGAAACTAATTAACGGCTACGCAAATTTTTCTATTCAAATATTTATTTGTGGTCAAAAGAATGAATATTTCATACCTCCAGATGCGTAAATTCACTGGCTTTTCGGCTAAAGTTTCTTTAGGATTTATCTCAACAGATGATTAATTGTACCAATTGTTTGGTCCTAAATGATAAGCGATATCGATTGTATGAGGTTAGCAATGCCTTCAGGAAGTGAAGAACCGCAAAGGGATCCTGCGCTCAAGCGTAAAGCCTGGCTGGCGGTCTTTCTCGTCTCCGCCCTGTTCTGGCTGATGGTTGCTCTCCTGGCCTGGAAATATTGGGGTTGAATATGGCAGTGACGGTACGTACAGAAACGGTAAAACAGATGTGTCAGCGTCATGACACTGTCCACAAAGGACGTAAGACTCCTGCGACAGTTGTGCCTGCATCCTGGAAACTGACGCCGCAGCAGCAAGCCTTTATTGATGTGTTCGCGGAAGACGAACCCAAAAAACAATAATTTAGTTTTTTGCGTAATGATGCATTGGGTCTGAATAACGACTATGCACCTTTGTACTCTTTAATAAATACACATCAGCAATATCGCACTGAGGACCTGCCTCGGAATGTTTAATAAATAATGCCTGGTGTCCCTATGATGAATAACATGACGTCTCACAAATACTGGTCATGGATTGGCGTGTTTACCCTGTCGATCCTGTTCTGGAGTCAGCTCATCTGGCTGGCCATCCGCTAAATGATAAAACCTCGCTGCGGCGGGGTTTTTTGTTTTGACGTCCTCTGGACCATTCCTAAATTTATCAATTCGGGTTGTTATCAAAACGTTACGACATCTTTGTGTTATCTTTAATTACGGCCCTGATGATTGTCAGGACATCTCTGTAATTAAGGAGGAGCTTATGTCGTTAACCCTACGCGAAGCCAGTAAGGACACATTACAGGCAGAAAATAAAACCTGGCATTACTATAGCCTGCCGCTGGCTGCCAGAACGCTTGGGGACATTTCGCGTTTACCCAAGTCCTTGAAAGTTCTGATGGAAAACCTCTTGCGCTGGCAGGACGGTGATTCCGTCACGCTCGATGATATCCAGGCGCTGGCGGGGTGGCTGAAGCATGCCCATGCCGACAGAGAAATTGCCTACCGCCCGGCAAGGGTCCTGATGCAGGACTTTACCGGTGTACCTGCCGTGGTGGATCTCGCCGCGATGCGCGAGGCGGTTAAACGCCTCGGCGGCGATACGGCCAAAGTGAACCCGCTTTCCCCCGTTGACCTCGTGATTGACCACTCCGTGACCGTTGACCATTTCGGTGATGACGATGCCTTTGGCGAGAACGTCCGTCTGGAGATGGAGCGTAACCACGAACGTTATGTTTTCCTGAAGTGGGGCCAGCAGGCATTCAGCCGCTTTAGCGTGGTTCCACCGGGCACGGGTATTTGCCACCAGGTTAACCTTGAGTATCTTGGTAAAGCCGTCTGGAGCGAATTACAGGACAAAGAGTGGGTGGCTTATCCGGATACGCTGGTGGGTACAGATTCCCACACCACCATGATTAACGGCCTCGGCGTGCTGGGCTGGGGTGTCGGCGGAATCGAAGCGGAAGCTGCCATGCTCGGTCAGCCGGTCTCCATGCTGATTCCGGATGTCGTGGGCTTTAAGCTGACAGGAAAACTGTCAGAAGGCATTACCGCGACCGATTTGGTACTTACCGTTACGCAAATGCTGCGCAAGCATGGGGTGGTGGGCAAATTTGTTGAGTTCTACGGGGACGGGCTGGATTCGCTGCCCCTGGCTGACCGCGCGACCATTGCCAACATGGCACCAGAATATGGCGCAACCTGTGGCTTTTTCCCAATTGATGACGTCACGCTGGAGTACATGCGTCTGAGCGGACGCAGCGAAGAGCAGGTGGCGCTGGTAGAGGGCTATACCAAAGCGCAGGGTATGTGGCGCAATCCGGGCGATGAACCGGTATTTACCAGTACGCTTGAGCTTGATATGGGCAGCGTTGAGGCAAGCCTCGCCGGGCCAAAACGTCCGCAGGATCGCGTCGCGTTGACAGACGTGCCGAAAGCCTTTGCGGCCAGCAATGAGCTGGAAGTCAACGTGGCGAAGAAAGACCATCGTCCCATCGACTATGTGTTGAACGGCCATCAATATCAACTTCCGGACGGGGCGGTTGTGATTGCCGCCATCACCTCCTGTACCAACACCTCAAACCCCAGTGTTTTAATGGCGGCCGGTCTGCTGGCGAAAAAAGCGGTTGAACTGGGTCTGAAACCTCAACCGTGGGTCAAAGCCTCGCTGGCGCCGGGCTCCAAAGTGGTTTCGGATTACCTGGCGCAGGCTAAGCTGACGCCTTATCTTGATGAGCTGGGCTTTAACCTCGTGGGGTATGGCTGTACGACCTGCATTGGTAACTCCGGTCCGCTGCCTGAGCCCATTGAAACGGCGATCAAGCAGGGCGATTTGACGGTAGGCGCCGTACTTTCCGGCAACCGTAACTTTGAAGGGCGTATTCATCCACTGGTCAAAACCAACTGGCTTGCTTCGCCGCCCCTGGTGGTGGCCTATGCGCTGGCCGGGAACATGAACATTAACCTGGTGACCGATCCGATTGGTCACGACCGCAAGAACGATCCCGTCTACCTGAAAGATATCTGGCCGTCCTCGCGTGAAATTGCGATGGCCGTTGAAAAGGTCTCTACAGAGATGTTCCGCAAAGAGTATGCGGAGGTCTTCGAAGGCACGCCGGAATGGAAAACCATCAATGTCGTGGGGTCGGACACCTATGACTGGCAGGATGACTCGACCTATATTCGTCTGTCTCCGTTCTTTGATGAGATGCTCGCCGAGCCTGCGCCGCTTAAAGATATTCATGGGGCGCGCATCCTGGCCATGCTGGGGGATTCTGTCACCACTGACCATATCTCTCCGGCGGGGAGTATCAAAGCCGACAGCCCGGCGGGCCGTTATTTGCAAAGCCGGGGAGTGGAGCGCCGCGATTTTAACTCCTACGGTTCGCGCCGCGGTAACCATGAAGTCATGATGCGGGGCACGTTTGCCAACATTCGCATTCGTAATGAAATGGTTCCGGGGGTGGAAGGGGGGATGACGCGCCATCTGCCGGGGACGGACGTCGTGTCGATTTACGATGCAGCCGTGAAATATCAACAGAAAGGTACGCCGCTGGCGGTGATTGCCGGGAAAGAGTACGGTTCCGGTTCCAGCCGTGACTGGGCGGCGAAAGGGCCGCGCCTGCTTGGTGTTCGTGTGGTGATCGCCGAGTCGTTTGAACGTATTCACCGCTCGAACCTCATCGGCATGGGGATTCTGCCGCTTGAGTTCCCGCAGGGCGTAACCCGTAAAACGCTGGGGCTGACCGGAGAAGAGCAGATTGATATTAGTGGTCTGCAAAACCTGCAGCCGGGTAAAACGGTGCCGGTGAAGCTGACGCGAGCTGACGGGAAGACGGAGGTACTGGACTGCCGGTGCCGTATTGATACGGCAACCGAATTGACCTACTACCAGAACGACGGCATTCTACACTATGTGATTCGTAAGATGCTCGATTGATAAAAAAGCCCGGCGCTTATGCCGGGCTTTTTACTTTCACTCTTTCAGCAGATGGCCCATCTTGGCGGCTTTAGTATCAAGATAATGGGCGTTTTTCGGGTTGCGGCCAACAATCAGCGGCACACGTTCGACAATGTTGATTCCCGCTTCGGTGAGGATTTCCACTTTTTTCGGGTTGTTCGTCAGCAGACGAACCTCGTCGACGCCCAGCAGCTTGAACATGTCCGCACACAGGGTGAAGTCACGTTCATCGGCGGCAAAACCGAGCTGATGGTTGGCTTCTACCGTATCGTAGCCCTGGTCCTGCAGCGCGTATGCGCGGATTTTATTCAGCAGGCCAATATTACGACCTTCCTGACGGTGATAGAGCAACACACCGCGGCCTTCTTCGGCAATATGAGAAAGGGCAGCTTCCAGCTGGAAACCGCAATCACAGCGCAGGCTGAACAACGCATCGCCGGTCAGACACTCCGAATGGACGCGGGACAGCACCGGCGTCTGCCCTGAAATATCGCCGTAGACCAGCGCAACATGATCCTGTCCGGTTGCCAGTTCTTCAAACCCCACCATCAGGAAATCGCCCCATGGGGTTGGCAGTTTGGCTTCTGCCACACGTTTAAGCTGCATGTGATTCTCCAGAGTAGGCTGACACGTTTCGTGTCTTGCGCCTGTTTTACTTTCTGTATCTGTTCATTTTGCCACAAGCTCAGCACGTTCGCCTAATGGGCACCATGCTATATGAACGTTAAACGCACGATCCGACATCTCCACCCATCGGATGAATTTCAGTTATGATTGTGAGGCTTAGCGTAAAAGGAGAAGACATGCTTTCAATCGCCAGACGTACGGCAGCAGGCGCGGCCATTTTACTGATTATGCCTTTGACCGTATGGGTCTCCGGCTGGATGTGGCAGCCCGGGCAGAATGCCACGTGGCTGAAAACGTTGTACTGGGTAACGGAGACGGTCACGCAACCGTGGGGAATTATCACCCATATCATTCTCTGTGGCTGGTTCCTGTGGTGCCTGCGTTTTCGTCTGCGCGCGGCGCTGATGCTCTTTGCTATCCTGGGTGGCGCGATCGTTATTGGTCAGGGCGTTAAGTCCTGGGTGAAAGACCATGTTCAGGAGCCACGACCGTTTGTCGTCTGGCTGGAAAAAACACACCATATTCCGGTAGATGAGTTCTACAATTTTAAGCGTAAAGATCGCGGTGCGCTGGTGAAAGAACAGCTTACGGAACAGCAGGATATTCCGAAGTTCTTGCGTAAACACTGGCAAAAAGAGACGGGCTTCGCGTTTCCTTCCGGCCACACGATGTTTGCGGCCAGCTGGGCGCTGTTGGCTGTTGGGCTGCTTTGGCCACGACGTCGAACGGTTACCATCGGGATATTACTGATCTGGGCAACGGGAGTGATGGGCAGCCGCTTGCTGCTGGGGATGCACTGGCCACGGGACCTGGTGGTCGCTACGCTGATCTCATGGCTGCTGGTGACGCTGGCAACCTGGCTTGCGGAACGACTCTGTGGCCCGCTTACGCCACCGCCTGAAGAGAAAGAAGAAATCGCCGAAAGGGAGCAAAGCGACGCCTGACGGTTGATATTGCGCATTTCGCCCATAAATCCATGACGTGTGCGTCACTTTTTCCGTTTCGCGCCCGTCGCTAAAATGGTAGTTTATAAGGCTGATTGCGGTAAGTTGAACACACTTTATTCGCTTGAACCACATAACGGGAAGTAATGTGAAATATTTACTCATTTTCTTACTGGTATTGGCGATTTTTGTCATTTCAGTCACATTGGGTGCACAAAACGATCAACAGGTGACGTTTAACTATCTGCTGGCGCAGGGCGAGTATCGCGTATCAAGTCTGCTTGCGGTCTTGTTTGCCGCAGGCTTTGCCATTGGCTGGCTGGTTTGCGGTCTGTTCTGGCTGAAAGTCCGTGTTTCTCTTGCACGCGCTGAACGTAAAATTAAACGACTTGAGCATAACATTGCGCCTGCGTCCGACATTCCGGAAAGCTCTGGTGTGCCGGTCGTGAAGGAATAATCGACGATGCTGGAGTTGTTGTTTCTGCTTTTGCCTGTAGCCGCTGCCTATGGCTGGTATATGGGCCGCAGAAGTGCGCAACAAACAAAGCAGGATGAGGCTAACCGTCTCTCTCGCGACTACGTTGCGGGGGTGAACTTCCTCCTGAGTAATCAGCAGGATAAAGCGGTAGACTTGTTCCTCGATATGCTGAAAGAGGATACGGGGACCGTCGAAGCCCATCTCACGCTCGGTAACCTGTTCCGCTCGCGTGGCGAGGTTGACCGTGCCATCCGTATCCACCAGACCCTCATGGAAAGCGCCTCGCTGACCTACGATCAACGTCTCCTCGCGGTCCAGCAACTGGGGCGCGATTACATGGCTGCCGGGCTGTACGACCGCGCTGAAGATATGTTCTCGCAGCTGATTGATGAAACGGATTTCCGTATCGGTGCGTTGCAGCAATTACTGCAAATTTATCAGGCCACCAGCGAATGGCAAAAAGCCATTGATACTGCCGAGCGGCTGGTGAAGCTGGGTAAAGATAAGCAGCGTGTTGAGATAGCCCATTTCTACTGTGAACTTGCCCTTCAGCAGATGGGCAACGACGACATGGACAAAGCCATGGCGTTGCTGAAGAAAGGTGCAGCAGCAGATCGCAATAGCGCGCGTATCTCTATCATGATGGGACGCGTTTTTATGGCGAGTGGCGATTACGCCAAAGCCGTTGAAAGCCTGCTTCGGGTGATTGACCAGGACAAAGAGCTGGTCAGTGAAACGCTGGAGATGCTGCAAACCTGCTATCAACAGCTGGGCAAGCAGGAAGAGTGGGTAGCATTCCTGCGCCGTTGCGTGGAAGAGAATACCGGCGCAACCGCAGAGCTGATGCTCTCAGACGTGGTTGAGCAGTACGAAGGGACCGACACCGCGCAGGTGTATATTACCCGTCAGCTACAGCGTCATCCGACGATGCGGGTATTCCATAAGCTGATGGATTACCACCTGAACGACGCAGAAGAAGGGCGAGCCAAAGAGAGCCTGATGGTGCTGCGCGACATGGTCGGCGAGCAGGTGCGGAGTAAACCGCGCTACCGTTGCCAGAAGTGTGGTTTTACCGCGTATACGCTTTACTGGCATTGTCCTTCCTGCCGGGCCTGGTCCACCATCAAGCCAATCCGTGGTCTTGACGGACAGTAATTTTTTAAAACACCTCATTTTAGTTACAACATACTGTTGATTTTTACCCCTTCCTTAACACCGTGCGGTGTGCCAGCCTGGCAGGGGCGCAAATGGATTCTGTCAATTTGCGGCGGCGGCAGGTAGAATGCTGGCCGTTTATCTGTTCCGCGCCGCTGCGCGCCCATAGACGAAAAGGGCTGGTCATGACGTCTGTTACTTCCTCCACTTCCCGCGTTATTACGGATTCTCCTGTTGTTGTCGCGCTTGATTACAATAAGCGTGACGCTGCACTGGCCTTTGTCGACGGTATCGATCCTCGCGATTGCCGCCTGAAAGTTGGTAAAGAGATGTTCACGCTGTTTGGACCGCAAATCGTCCGCGATCTGCAGCAGCGTGGTTTCGATGTCTTCCTCGATCTCAAGTTCCATGACATCCCGAATACCACGGCGCACGCCGTTGCCGCCGCCGCAGAGCTGGGTGTATGGATGGTCGACGTCCATGCGTCGGGCGGAGCGAGAATGATGACTGCCGCACGTGAAGCCCTCCTGCCGTTCGGGAAAGATGCGCCATTGCTGATTGCGGTGACCGTATTGACCAGTATGGACGAAAGTGATTTACGCGATCTTGGCGTGACATTGTCACCTGCCGAACATGCCGAGCGTCTTGCGCGTCTGACGCAGAACTGCGGGCTGGATGGCGTCGTCTGCTCCGCACAGGAAGCGGTCCGCTTCAAATCAGAACTGGGCAAAGATTTTAAACTGGTCACGCCGGGTATTCGTCCGGCAGGCAGCGACGTAGGCGATCAGCGCCGTATTATGACGCCTGAGCAGGCGCTGGCTGCTGGTGTGGATTATATGGTTATCGGGCGGCCAGTAACGCAGTCAGCTAACCCGGCAGAGACGCTTAAGGCAATCAACGCATCACTGAAAAAGGGGGCGTAATGACCGATTCCAACAGTCGTCTGGTCTACTCAACGGAGAGTGGGCGCATAGATGAGCCGAAAACCAAAGTGGAACGTCCGAAGGGCGACGGTATTGTGCGTATCCAGCGTCAAACCAGTGGACGAAAAGGGAAAGGGGTTTGCCTTATCTCAGGAATTGACCAGGATGATGCTGAACTAACAAAACTGGCGGCTGAGTTGAAAAAGAAATGTGGCTGCGGTGGTGCCGTGAAAGACGGCATTATTGAAATTCAGGGTGATAAACGCGATTTAATTAAATCGCTGCTTGAAGCAAAGGGCATGAAAGTCAAACTGGCAGGCGGTTAAAATAAATGAGCCACGGCAAATGCCGTGGCTCGTGATATATACGTGCGTAAGTCAGACCTGAAATGCGACGCTAAATCGCGATGTCGGGAAGGCTTATAGAATAATTATTTGCCAACCTGGTGACCGATAATACCACCGACAGCAGCGCCACCCAATGTACCCAGCGTGCTACCATCTGTTAAGACTGCACCACCGAGTGCACCTGCACCGGCACCAATGGCGGTGTTACGGTCACGTTTAGACCAGTTAGAGCATGCGCTCAGGGACATTGCTACAGTGATTGCCAGAACAGCGGCGGCTAATTTTTTGCTGGTTAAGGTCATAATACTTTCTCCTGAATTATCGATTCACGGAAAGAGGTACACGTTAAGTATAGACAAAACGAATACCTAATTCTTTTTTCCGTGAAAGCTGGTCGCGCAGGCGTTACGTAATCACGCAAGTGATAGTCACTTCCTGTTATATCGCTAACATTAATTTTACGACTTTAATGCGGGTTAAACAGGTAAAAACTCTTAAAGGGGGGTTAGGAATCGTCTCAGACGAAGGGATATGCAGGCGCCCGAATGACGGGCGCGAAATGGACTCAGGCGGACGTTTTAATAATATCGACAATCAGACCGTCTTCTTCCAGCTTATTACGATGCTCGTCACTTAACCGTTCATCGGTAATGACGCGACTGAAGCGTGAGACGGGACCCATTGTGTAAGGATGGACGGCGCCAAATTTGGAACTGTCAGTGAGCACAATGGCTTCACACTCTTTTTCCAGTACGGCATTCACCACGTCAGTGCGCATCATATCCCGGCCGGTGAAACCTGTTTCCGGCTGCCAGCCGTCAATGCCGATAAAGGCCTTACTGAAATGCACCTGCTGAACATATTGCCGGGTCAGCGGGCCCACCATGCTTTCACTTTTCTTTTGGTAAATGCCACCCAGCAAAATGACCTCACAGCGCGTCTCTTTGAGTAAATGGGCGATATAGCTGCTGACAGTGATGATAGTCACGTCTTTTTGTTCCGCGAGCGTCCGTGCCAGAAGGGCATTGCTGCTGCCGTTTTCAATAAAGACCGTCTCGCCAGGGTTTACCAGTGATGCGGCAAACTCTGCAAGTTCACGTTTAAGCGCGTAGTTATTCATCATGCGCGTCTCAACGTCGTCGCTGTCCAGCGGCACGGCATAACCATGCGCACGGCGCAGGTAACTCTGTTTTTCCAGCAGATTAAGATCCTGACGAATGGTGACTTCGGAGACGCCGGTGGTTTTAGCGAGATCGACCACGCTTACACGCCCCTGATCGATGACCATCTGCAAAATGAGTTGTTGTCGGGAATTCATAGCATCCATTTAATAAAGCGAAACGAGGTCGGAAACGGTGGGATTACACTTCCCACGGCGCTTTTGGCTGTTTGTTTTCGGGGGCGTTGTCAGCGCCATTCTGAGCAAGAAGTTCAGACTTCAGGATCTCGAGATTACGGATCGCAGAGTGATAATCACCCGCTACCAGAATATCCAGCACGGTATCAATACGTTGTGCTACAGCTTGTGGATCAATAGTAGACATAATCTCTCCCCGGGAGCGAAAAGTGAATAATTTCAATGATGCAGAAAATGGGGTCAAAAGAGAAGGGAAAAAATGCGATAACGAAATTACATAAATGAAAGTGATAAATTTATTCCCCCTCATATAGCAGGCTTAATCGGTGGATTAGTCTAAAACTGCGCGCAAGGCGCTTTTTTATATGAGGAATTGGACTATGACAGTTATCAATCAGCCTACCTGTACACTGTTTACCGATACTGAACGTTTCACGCAGCTCTCAGGGTATTACGAGGCGGAGCGACGCACCGTCTGGATGATGCTGCGGGCTCAGCCGCGTCCTTGCTTCAACCATGCCTTAATTGAGGAGATCATGAACCTTTCCTGGCTGGTCCGTCAGTCGGGTTTTGCGGTCGATTTTTGGGTTACCGGCTCGCTTGTTCCTGAAATGTACAACGTGGGAGGGGACTTGCAGTTCTTCGTCGAGTGCATTCAGAACGGGCGGCGTGAAGCGTTACGGGCCTATGCCCGCGCCTGTGTTGATTGCGTCCATGCGGCATCAAGAGGATTTGATACGGGGGCCATCACGCTGGCAATGGTCGAAGGCAGCGCATTAGGCGGCGGATTTGAGGCAGCGCTGGCGCACCATTTTGTCCTGGCTCAGCGTGATGCCCGGTTAGGTTTCCCGGAAATTGCCTTTAATCTGTTCCCGGGGATGGGGGGGTATTCGCTGGTCGCACGACGTTCAGGCATGAAGCTGGCGGAGGAGCTCATCTACAAAGGGGAGTCCCACACGGCAGAATGGTACGAGCAGCACGGGCTGGTGGATGTGCTGTATGAACCCGGGCAAAGCTACGTCTCGGTCAGGACCTTCATCGACACATTGCGGCCAAAACTGAACGGCGTAAGAGCCATGCTGCGTGCTCGTACGCGCGTTCTGCAGTTGCCACGCAGTGAGCTGATGGATATTACCGAAGACTGGGTCGATGCCGCATTCTGCCTTGAGCCGAAAGATATCGCCTACATGGAGCGTCTGGTGATGCTGCAAAACCGCCATCATGCGGCGGGCTTACGCAAGGCCAGCTAGCGCTGTTGTCGCGCCTGATAGCGTTTTAGCCATCGCTCGAATGCGGCAGCGGGCATCGGCTTAGCAAAAAGGAAACCCTGCCGTTCGTTGACGCCATTCTTAGTCAGAAAGGCGTCTTCTTTTGCATTCTCCACCCCCTCGGCGATCACCTGCAGATTCAGGGCCTGTGCCACTGCGACAATGGCGCGTACCAGAGACTGGGAGATGGACTGCTTATGAATATCTCTGACAAAAGATTGATCGAGTTTAATGGCGTCAATAGGAAAACGCGCCAGCTGGGAAAGGGAAGAGTAGCCCGTACCAAAGTCATCCAGATGTATTTGTGCCCCGAGTCGGCTGAATTGCTGGATCACCGAAAGCGCCAGCTCTTCGTTTTCGATGAGACAGCTCTCTGTTAACTCGACGTCGATAGGGCAGTACTCAAAATGCAGATCCTTAAGCGCCTGCTTTAAATCGCTGAAAATCGTCTGGTCGGCAAGCTGACGTGCAGAGACGTTCACGGCCACGCGCAGGTTAATCCCCTTGTCACGCCATTTCGCCACCTGACGAACCACGTCGAGCATCACCCAGCGCCCCAGCGGCACAATCAAACCGGACTCTTCGGCATAAGAGATAAATTCCAGCGGTGGGATCAAGCCGCGCTCCGGCGACTGCCAGCGGACCAGCGCCTCAAGACTTCTGACCTCACCGCGCCAGGTCATTTTAGGCTGGTAGTGAATCAGAAGCTGATCGTTATCCAGCGCTTTACGCAGATTGGTGTCCAGCCAAAGATACTCAAATACGCGCTGGTTCATTTCAGGGGAGAAGACGCAGAACTTACCCCTGCCATTTTCCTTGGCGGTGTACATGGCCGTATCGGCATTGCGAATCACACTTTCCCGATCGTTCCCGTGCTGCGGCGCGAGGGCGATACCCAAAGAACAGCCGGTATATATCTCAATCAGCCCGATTCTGAACGGCTGGCGCAGGCGGGTCAGAATGCGCGACGCCATCGCTTCCAGCGAGCCCTGAGACGTATTCGTGGCCATCACGATAAACTCATCGCCGCCGAGCCGGGCCAGAACCTGCCCCTCGTCAAGGCAACTCAGAATGGCGAGTGCAACCGCCTGTAAGAGCTGATCGCCAAACATATGCCCGTAGGCATCGTTGACCTTTTTGAAGTTATCCAGGTCAAGATACACCACGCCAACCTGCGTTTCGCCCCGATGGTTGATGGCGTCTGAGATCTGTTCGTGGATGGCATTGCGGTTGGGTAAACCGGTGATGGTATCGGTATTGGCCAGCACGCGCAGGCGCTCCTGCGCCCGACGTTCCTCGGTAATGTCGGTGCCGGAGCAAATAAGAAATATTTCGTTTTTACCGCTGCCGCTGTGAACGAATTTGTTTCTGAACAGAAACAAGCGTTGTCCTTTCCGCGTCTTGATCCAGCGTTCGACTTCGTAGGAGCTGCCGTTACGGAAGAAACCGGTGATATTTCGCTTCGAGGCTGCCGCCTCGCTGCGACTCATAAACAATTTGAACACGTTCTGACCGATCACTTCCTGCTCTTTCAGACCGGTATACTCTTCGCTCAGGCGATTAAAACGCTGAATATTGCCGTGCTGATCGAGAATTACAATGACGGAATTCGCTTCCGAAACCACCTGTTCCGCGAAGGAGAGTCCTTGAGCGAGATCGCGTGCTACGGAGGGGGTATCGTTCCAGGCCGATGCCGTGCCGGCCCACTCGTTTCGGGTGATTTTGCGGCCGACAAGATGCACGGGAACCTCTTCGCCATACAGGGAGAGGTTCATTGAAATGCTGGAGGTAATTACCGTTAACTGGCGGATCAACGTGGCTTGTTCATCGTCCAGCGTCACCACCTGAGTCGCATCGGCATTTTCGCTGGCGGCAAGGTGCAGAGCGTTGCTATCTGCCGACAATCGCCACCACGGACTGTGAGTACCCATGTAACGAAACAGCAAATTCTGCTCAAGATCGTCGATCATGATTTCTCCCGCTGCTACTCATTAGCGCACAAATTATTCATTTGCAGTCGACTTTTCCGTTGTGAAACAGCGGTAAAACCGAAGTGAACGTATTGTTTTTCCCTGCTTTCTTATAATAAAACGAGTCTGCCAAAAAAGAATACTGAGCATCCAGCTATTCAGGTGACCGAATATGACGGCACTCTTTTACTGTAGATAATTATGGCCATTTTGGGCGGGGGGAATCGGAAAATAGTCAGAAAAAATGATGAATTTGTGGGGCGGGTTAAAAAGAAAAATTGTCGGCCTTCCCGAACGGAAATGGCCGACAATTTAGCGGGTTATCAGACAGCTGGTCGCGCGATAATACTGCGGGTATCCATGCGGACTTCAGCGATAGTTACGTCAATCACCTCAGTGACTTTGTAAACTGTTTCACCTTTAATCTGCACGGTGCCACTTTCCTGGCTACAGACCAGTTCGTCACGAACGGCATGCAGGAATGGGGCAGGGATAAAGGCGACAGCACCGTTATCCACCAGACGGACACGCATCCCGCCGCGGCTGATATCAATAATCTCCGCAGCGAAGCGGGTGTCGGTTCCGGCTTTATCCTGCAGGAAACGCGCGTACAGCCAGTCTCCAACGTCACGTTCCGCCATGCGGTTCAGACGGCGACGTTCTGCCATCTGCACGGTCGTGTCGTCCTGAGGGCGTGCAATCGTTTCGCCTTTGATAATCGCTTTCAGCAGACGGTGGTTAACCATGTCGCCATATTTACGAATTGGGGATGTCCAGGTGGCGTAAGCTTCCAGACCGAGGCCGAAGTGCGGGCCTGGTTCGGTGCTGATTTCAGCGAAGGACTGGAAGCGGCGAATACGGCTATCAAGGAAACCGGATGGCTGTGCGTCCAGCTCGCGGCGAAGCTTGCAGAATCCTGGCAGCGTCAGGACTTCTTCCGGATCAACATGCACATCGTGATTCTTCAGCAGGGCCGCCAGCGCTTCGGTATTGGCCGGATCGAATCCGGTGTGAACGTTGTAAATTCCAAAGCCCAGCTTGTCGCGCAGCACGCGTGCGGCGCAAATGTTGGCGGAAATCATCGCTTCTTCGACGATGCGGTTAGCAATGCGTCGCGGCTCGGCCACGATATCCAGCACTTCGCCTTTCTCACCGAGAACAAAACGGTAGTCCGGACGATCTTTGAACACCAGGGCGTGGGTTGTACGCCATTCGCCACGCTTCAGGCAAATACGGTGCAGCAGACGAATCTGCGCCGCAATGGCATCAGATTCAGGTTTCCAGTTGCCGGTGTTTTCCAGCCAGTCAGAGACATTGTCATAGGCCAGCTTGGCTTTGGATTCGATGGTGGCGGCAAAGAATTCGATATCGTCTTCAATCGTCCCATCCGCGGCGATGGTCATGCGGCAGGCGAGAGCCGGGCGCACTTCATTTGGGCGCAGCGAGCAGAGATCGTCTGACAGTTCGCGCGGCAGCATCGGGATGTTAAAGCCTGGCAGGTAGTTGGTAAACGCACGGATTTTGGCCGTTTCGTCCAGTTTACTGCCTTGTGCAATCCAGGCGGTAGGATCGGCAATGGCGACGGTCAGATGCAGTTTGCCATCGGCGCTCTCTTCAGCGTAGAGCGCATCGTCCATATCTTCTGTGCTGGCGCTGTCGATGGTGACAAATTCCAGCGCAGTGAGATCGCGGCGCGTCAAACCTTCGTCCTGCATTTCAGTCGCTACGCCGTTCGGCGCTTCTTTTTCAAGATTATGGCGTGCCAGCGTGACCCACCACGGGACGAAATGGTCATCGCCAAAGGTGATGAACTGCGTCAGTTCTGCATAGAAACCACGGTCGCCTTTCAGAGGATGACGGCGCATTTCTGCTACGGCCCAGTCACCTTCTTTAAAATCATGCTCAACGCCGCGGGCGGCCCGGCAGGGAATGGCATCTTTCAACAGGGGATGATCCGGCACGATAGAAAGACGATCGTCTTTTCGCTGTACCTTACCGACAAAGCGGGTCAGGAACGGTTCAATCAGTTCTTCCGGCTCAGCGGATTCACGTTCCTTCTCTGTATGAATGACGGCCATGACGCGATCGCCATGCATCACTTTCTTCATCTGCGGTGGCGGAATGAAGTAGCTTTTCTGCGCGTCAACTTCAAGGAAGCCAAAGCCCTTTTCCGTGGCTTTCACGACCCCTTCTGCACGCGGCGTCTGGGAATGCAGTTGCTGTTTAAGCTGCGCTAGCAGCGGGTTGTCCTGAAACATAATGTTCTATTTTCGTAGCCATTGAGCGGCTGACAGTTTTACGCGATTCTCACTTCTACAGCAAGCGGTCTTTGGGGAATGCGTGTGGTTATTCCGCTTTGCCAGCCGCGAGTTTTAGTCGATTAAGCCAACCCTCAAACGCGCTTTGAGACAGGCGGTTGATCGCCTGGGCGACAGTCAGTCCTTCTTCCATGAGTGGGGTAAACTGCGCGGCACTAAAGCGGTCCGGCGAGCGTGTCAGCAAGTCGACTGCTGCCAAAAGCGACGGCGGGGAAAGCGCACTCTCTTCCCGGCTGTTTATCAGGATCTCTCCCGTCAGGTCGAGCAAGGTCGGTTCATGGCACAGGACGGGTGTCAGCGCCTCAAGCGCAGGTTCTGCCTGCCAGCGGGAGAGGGACTCAAGCTGATGCGCACTCGCATAGCGAAGCTCGACCACGGGAAGAAGCGCTATCCACCTACCGGCGCACGCTGGCAGGGTGTGCGGCTGAATATGATGGCCCGGCAACCAGCGAACGGGATGGCCAAGCAGAGCCTGAAAGACCGCAACCACGCGCGCCTGAAAACCGATAAAGCCGATGATCTGGTTAATCACCACAATGTCATAGGTAGAGAGACCCACCTCATCAAGCTGGTTTCGCGCCTTGTCATCAATGACATCCGGTGAGCTGGCGAGCTGACGGGCATACTGCGTGATTTGCGCCAGCCGCCGGTTACTTTCGCGGGAGGAGTCAGGACCCGGCAGCGGAGCAAGAAGGGCGGCGTAATGGTTGCATAGCCGCTGAACGCCACAGGCCTGCGCAACTGTCAACGCGGTACTTAACCGGTCATAGGCGCTGAGCGTTCGCAGACGATTGACGGGAAGTGAGAGGGGAAACAGCTGATGGCATAAGGCTCTGGCAGGGGCAAGCCAGCCGGTACAGGCGGCGACAATCTCATCGGGCAGGGCTAAATCGAGCAAAAAACGATCGTCGACGTTAGCGGCTTCGGGCATCAGGGGCAGCGCATCCGACTGCGCGTGGTTTGACTGGGTTTCGTGATACCAGTGGCCTTTGCCGGAAAAACGGCGTTGTTCCATGGGCGTTCCTTGATCTCAAAATGGCGATCAATATCCTGGCGTAACGCAGATAAAGGGAAAAATATTGTTAGGTGATAACAAATAGCAGAACGGAATAACGAGGGGATGGTGCGGGGGAAAACTCTCTTCCCGTGCGGGAAGAGAGTCTGAGCTTATTTAATTTCCAGCTCGTTCATTGCAGCGATGTTGAAGCCGCCGTCAACGTGAACCACTTCACCGGAGATACCCGCGGACAGGTCAGAGCACAGGAATGCAGCAGAGTTACCCACATCTTCAATGGTAACAGTACGACGAATCGGGGTAACCGCTTCGCAGTGCGCCAGCATTTTACGGAAATCTTTGATGCCGGACGCCGCCAGGGTGCGGATAGGACCCGCGGAGATGGCGTTAACACGCACACCTTCAGGACCCATTGCGTTCGCCATATAGCGTACGTTGGCTTCCAGAGACGCTTTAGCCAGACCCATCACGTTGTAGTTAGGGATAGCACGTTCCGCGCCCAGGTAGGACAGGGTCAACAGCGCTGCGCCCGGGTTCAGCATCGCGCGGCAAGATTTAGCCATCGCAACGAAGCTGTAGGAGCTGATGTCGTGAGCGATTTTAAAGCCATCACGGGTAACCGCGTTCACATAGTCACCGTCCAGCTGGTCGCCAGGCGCGAAGCCGATGGAGTGAACGAAACCGTCGAATTTCGGCCATGCTTTTGCCAGCTCAGCAAACATGCCATCGATGCTTTCATCTTGTGCAACGTCACATTCCAGAACGATGCTGGAACCCAGCTGCGCGGCAAACTCTTCAACACGGCCTTTCAGCTTGTCGTTCTGGTAGGTGAACGCCAGCTCAGCGCCTTCACGATGCATTGCCTGTGCGATGCCGTATGCGATGGACAGTTTGCTGGCAACGCCAGTCACCAGAATGCGCTTACCGGAAAGAAAACCCATAGCTTTAATCCTTATATTCATTGCTTATTTTGCCTTGTAATTCATAGCGTTACAGGCAGTATTTCAAAATCATTCGAAATTAGCTCGAAATTATAGCCCACTCACAGCCCCTTGTGTCACGATATTTCTCGCCGATCGCCAAAGACGAATGCCCCAGAAGGTGAGGCGTGGGTTCAAAATTTCAGCATTTGTCCAGTATATCACCCGGCAGCAGCTTCGCCTCATCCAACCAGCGTGGATGGGCGATCCCTCACGATAGTGACCCTTTCCTGGCGCTTTCTATGAAACGCGCGATGACAATAAAGAAAACCGGGACGAAGAAGATCGCGAGAAGCGTACCGCTAATCATGCCGCCAAAGACACCGGTGCCGATGGCGTGTTGTGTGCTGTCACTTGCGCCACTGGCCAGCATTAAGGGAACCACTCCCAACGTAAAGGCTAACGATGTCATCAGAATAGGGCGCAGGCGCTGGCTTGCGGCCTGTATCGTTGCCGCCACCAGAGGGTTCCCTTCACGATGCAACTGTCTGGCAAACTCCACAATCAATATGGCGTTCTTGGCAGACAGGCCTATCAGGGTGATAAGGCCGACCTTGAAGAAAACATCATTCGTCATGCCGGCAACAGACACGGCCATGACTGCACCGATCAGTCCCAATGGCACCACCAGCATGACGGCAAAAGGTATTGACCAGCTCTCATACAGGGCAGCGAGCACCATAAACACCACCAGAATCGACAGGACGATCAGACCCGGGAGCTGCGACTGGGATTTTATTTCCTGCAATGAGCTCCCGGCCCATTCTCCCGCCAAGCCCTGAGGTAAATCCCTGGACAAATTCTCCATAACTTTCATTGCGGTACCGCTGGATTCACCGGTGGCCGCACTGCCGGTAATGCGGATAGCAGAATACCCCTGATAACGCGTTAGTTGCTGCGGTGCAACGTTCCAGGAGAGCGTCGCAAACGTTGACACTGGCACCCTCTGCCCCTGGCGGTTTTTAACGGATAATTTCAGGATCTGCTCAGGTTGCATTCGGTAAGGCGCATCGGCCTGGATAATCACCTGCTGAACACGCCCATTGTTCGTGTAGTCATTAACGTAGTTTGAACCCATGGTGACGGAGAGCGTCTGGTTGATTTCATCAAATGAGACGCCCAGAGCTTCCGCTTTTTCCCGGTCAATCTGAAGCGCCAGGCTAGTGCCTTCCGGCAGGCCGTCGATATACACGCCACTCAGTTCAGGACGTTGATTCGCTTTCAGCACCAGCGCATCGGCCGCCTGCTTTAACGCCTCGTAGCCCAGTCCCGCTCTGTCCTGCACGTACCAGGTGAAGCCCGACGAGGTGCCCATATCCGAAATGGCAGGCGGGAGCAGGCTCATCGTTACGGCATCAGAGACGTTTGCCATACTGGCCTGCATATGGTCGGCTTCATCCTCGGCTGTAGAGCCGTGCCTTTCTTTCCAGTCCTTCAGCGTGGTGAATGCCATGGCCGAATTCGGTCCTGATCCTGAAAACCCAAAACCCAGGATCATAATGTTGCTTTCAATATCCGGTCGGGTCGCAATTTCCTGTTCAAATGTTTTTACTACTTTCAGGGTGCGCTGCATTGTGGCATCAGAGGGAAGCTGAATAGAGGACATAAAATAGCCCTGATCTTCGTCCGGCAGAAAGGATGAGGGCAGCGAAGACAATCCAAAAAATAGCGCAGCACAAAGCGCAACATACAGAAGCAGCATTCGGCCGGTTCGTTTCAGAACCGCGCCCAGGCCGGATTCGTACCATGTCGTCAGGGTATGAAAACGGGCGTTAAAGCCTACCGCGAACCTGCCGCCACCGTGTTTTTGCGCTCTGTGGGGCTTAAGCAACGTCGCACAAAGCGCGGGAGTCAGCGTGAGGGCAAGAAATGCCGACAACAGTATGGATACCGCCATGGAAATACAAAATTGTCGATAAATAATGCCTACGGACCCATCAGCAAAACCCATGGGTATAAAGACAGCGGTAAGTACCAGCGTGATCCCGATAATTGCCGGGGTGATTTCGGCCATGGCCTCCCGGGTAGCGTCGCGCGGAGAAAGGTTTTTTTCTTCCATCAGCCGTTCAACGTTCTCCACGACCACAATGGCGTCATCCACGATAATCCCTATCGCCAGCACCATGCCGAACATGGTCAGAATATTGATCGAGTATCCACTCAATAGCATCACTGTGAAGGTGCCCAGCAGCGCGACGGGGGCCACAATCGCGGGGATAAGCGTACAGCGTATCTTATGTAAAAACAGCAGCATAACGAGAAAGACAAGGACCATCGCTTCCACAAAGGTTTGCACCACCTTCATGATGGACAGCTTTACAAACGGTGCGGTATCGAAGGGAACCGTAAACGCCATTCCTTCCGGCAACACCTGAGAAAGTTCGTCGATACGTGCACGTACGCCTGACGCCGTGCTCATCGCATTGGCGCCTGGCGACAACTGGATTGCCGCAGCTGTTGCCGGCACCCCATTTTCGCGGATACCGAAAGCGTAACTTTGCAGGCCAGACTCAATCCGCGCAACGTCGGACAGTTTCAGCCTTGCGCCAGACGCATCTGCTTTAAGGGTAATGTTTCTGAAAGCCTCTACAGAAGTGAGTTGCCCTTTCACTGTGATGGGATAGGTTACGCCTTGTCCTGCAGTTGCCGGTTCGTCTCCCGTTTTCCCCGGCGAAACAAGGGCATTTTGCTGACCTACAGCGGTAAGAACATCGCTCACCGAAAGCCCGTAACTGTGCAGCTGCATGGGATCCAGCCAGATGCGCAGCGCTTTTTCGCCACCAAACAGCTGGACTTTTCCGACTCCCGGCACACGGCGTAGTTCGTCGCTGACGTTGCGGGCAAAATAATCGCTTAAATCCGCCTCTTCAAATTTGCCGGTTGTGGACTTCAACCCCACCATCATTAAAAATCCGGAATTGGCCGCCTCGACGTTGATGCCATTTTGCCTGACCGCCTGCGGCAAACGTGGCTCTACAATCTTGATCTGGTTCTGAAGATCCATCTGTGCCAGCTTAATATCTGTGCCGGGCTTAAAGGTCACGGTAATAGATGCAGAACCGGTTGTGTCGCTGGATGATTCGAAATAGAGCAAATTATCCACGCCCGATATTTCACGCTCGATGAGCGACACCACGGACGTATTCATGATATCGGGGCTGGCCCCCGGATAAGTGACAGAAATAATGATCCCCGGCGGTGCCACCGCCGGATACTGCGCAACCGGCAACCGGGGTATAGACAGGACACCCGTCAGGACAATAAAAAGCGCCACTACCCAGGCGAATACGGGGCGTTCAATAAAAAAATGAGGCATTAAATTAACGTCCAGATACGTGGATTTCGTCATCGGCTGATACGCGTTTACCGATATCCCTGAGCTGAGAAAATTTCTCAAGAAGCTGCGGGGCGTCATCGAGACTTGTCGCGAACATCCACATGTATGTCATCACGGAATAAATATGTCCGGCGGTGATGCCAGCCGATAGCGTCATCCAGATAATGGTCAGCGTAAAAAGCAGGGCAACGAGTAAACCCACCCATAAATAGCCCCACGCCTCCCGGTCCGATAACGCAATGCGTAAACGTGCAAGCGTGACGTAATGGCGGTGAAGGGTGGCGGTGCCTGCCTTATGAACATAATCAACTTCTTTCTCAAGACGATTATTCAGGCGCATGAATAACCATTCATTTTTACGGGCATATTCCGAGACAAATCCCATCAGAATGATGACGATTGCACAGCACATGATGCCGGCCCAGAATTCGATAAATAACAGCATGATTGCCGCACCAAAGAGAGAACTCAGCGAGGTAATAAGCAGGGGCAAGTGCATTTCAAAGAAATCCACATACTCGCGCGAGAGTGTGACCCTGGCGGCGATAGCCGAATGGTTAAGCTGGTATTTCCGCTGTGAAAGCACAACGGAGACCGCAAGCCCGGCATAAATACGGGCAAACGTTCGTGTATCAACACTCCGTCTTGTCGCACCTATGATCCACATACAGAGCACCATCAGTCCGTACAGTGCGGCGTTAAGTGTCTTACCCGCAAGAATGGCATTAATCGCGATGCCTGCCAGAACGGGATACAGTAAAAACATCACGTTTTCAGCCACGACAAGGAAAAAAGTCACAACCAGTTTTTTCCGGTGACGTACCGCGAGTTTTTTAAGTGAGTACATAACGCCAGCTGTATCTGGAGAACGACGATTGTTATTAAGGTTATTCATTCTGGGTAACAGGTTTCAGACTCTTTAAGTGAGTGTATTTTGAGCAGCAAGGGTTGGCAGGAAGTCTACAACTCGCCTGTTTAGCGGAAATGGCAGTTTTATGGAGAGAGTGTGGAGCGCAACCGTGCGGTTGTTCAAATCATTCTCATAATGAGGTACAACGGCGAACCGCAGAAAAAAAGAATTAAATAACACTCGTAGTAAAACACCAAATCGTCGAAATCTGGCGTAGCGTTCAGCAGCACAGTGAACGTAATTATGAGATATATAAAAATCACCATTAGCCAGAAGGCGATGACAAGTAATTCAGTGAATGCACCTGCTTTGTTTTGTATTATCAGAGAGACAACCGACAAAGCGATGCAACCATAAATAATGGGAGAGGAGGGCAGCGTCGCGGCAACTTTTTCATCCATTTTATGCATCAACACCAGCCAGGTATAAAGTAATCCCCACGACAGCAGCAGGAACAGCGTATATATACCGATTTTCTTAGTAGAGAAATATTTCGAAAATTCCATGTTCATTATCTCAGCCAGATTCATAAAGCCTTAAAGCGACAGGGTTAATTCTCACCGTTCTATGAAAGAAGGGTTCTGCCCGAATAGCTATTCTGGCCAGGCATTGTCGAGTCTTTATTGACTGAATGTGTAGGCTGTGTGGAGGCATGGCCGGACATTTAAATTAGTGCTGGAAATTTTCATGGCTACGGCACTTTTTCCCGGAGGCTGTGTCTTATTGTGCTAAAGATATCTGATAGCGTGCTCAAAGGGATTTCACCCGCGGAGATAAAATGAACAAAAATACTCTAATCCTTGTTGTTGAAGATGAAGACGACATTGCTGAAATACTGATGAGTTACTTAGAGCGTTCAGGGATGAAAACGCTGAGGGCCAGACAGGGCGAGCAGGCGATAGCGCTTAATCGCCTTCATAAACCGGATCTCATCTTGCTGGACATTCATCTGCCCGTATGCGACGGCTGGAGCGTCCTCACGACGCTTCGTCAGGAAAGTTCCGTGCCCGTCATTATGGTTTCTGCCCTCGATCAGGACGTAGATAAACTCATGGGGCTGAGGCTTGGCGCAGATGATTACGTTATCAAGCCTTTTAACCCTTCTGAAGTTGTCGCGCGGGTTGAAGCGGTGCTGCGCAGAACCAAACCCGCTATTCAGCAGGCGGGGGCCGCGCCTCTCAGGACGCCTTTTATTACGGTCTATCCGGATGATTTCTACGTTGAGGTTACCGTGGGACCTGAAGTGATCTCCCCGGTGTTAACGACGACGGAATTTAAGCTTCTTACGTATCTGGTCAGATATCCGCGAAAGGTCTGCTCCCGCGAAGAGTTACTCAACGCATGTCTTCCGGAAGGTGATACCCTCGACAGAACAGTAGATAGCCATATGAGCAAGCTGCGTAAAAAACTTGAGCTCGCGGGGCTTTACGGCGTCCCTGAGAGCATCAGGGGTATGGGTTACCGGCTTGGGGAGAAAAAATGAACAGAGAGTCTGTCCTGAGTCGTCAGATCTTAACGTACATGATGTTGCTGACGTTTACGATCATTGCCATTTCAATACTGGGCTCCTGGTTTTTTTACTCCTTTATTCTGGATCACCTCCCCGGCGGCGCTGCGGCGGGGGAAGACGAGCAGATGACCCTGTGGGACTGGGTGTGGATCGGGACAGCAACAACAATCAGTCTGATATTCGCGGTTTTTTTAACGATCAAACTTTCCTCGCGGATACTCACCCCGCTAAACGCGGTCGCGTCCAGCCTGAAAAAAATTTCGCAGGGCCAACTGGATGCCCGGGCTTATTGTGCCAGTTCCAGGCTGGGAGAGATCAATCACCTGGTCATGGATTTCAATGAAATGGCGGAAAAACTGCAGACGCTGGATATGCAGCGTAAATCCTGGAATGCCGCCATTGCCCATGAACTCAGAACCCCGGTCACGATTTTACGCGGGCGGCTTCAGGGTCTGGTAGACGGCGTTTTTGAACCGGATCCGGTGCTTTTTAATAATCTTCTCAGGCAGACCGAAGGGTTAACCCGCCTGATTGAAGATCTACGGGTTGTCAGCTCTGACGGTGGGGCGGGTTATACGTTGTCTAAATCCAGAACGGATCTCAACGGGACAATACAGGACGCGCTTGATACGTTCATGCCCGAATTTAAACGTAATCAGTTTACGATAAAGACAGCGTTGAGGGAGCAGCGTTGTGTGTTCGATCCGTTGCGTATCAACCAGTGTCTGGCCGTTCTTTTTGACAACGCATTACACTATTCAACCTCGCGGACGCTCATTGTCAAAAATGGCGTGTCTGATAAAGGCAATTATATTCTTATTCAGGATGGCGGACCGGGCATCCCTGAGGCCTTCCACGATTTTTTATTTCAGCCTTTTCAGCGGGATAATGGCGCCAGGGCATTGAATCCCGAAGGGTGTGGTTTAGGCTTATCGGTGGTAAAAGCCATCATGCTGGCCCATGGTGGCGATGTCACTTATACCTTATCAAAGCAAAACCACTCAATATTTAAACTCACCTGGCCCGACCCGTGAGTTTCAGCGGCAGATTCAATGTGCTTGCTGGCGATAAATGCCATATTTGTCCTAGCTTAGCATCCCATTCCTGTGGGGTAATCGTCAGTTTACCGCGTCTCGGGCTTAGGGTTATTTCACTGAAATAGATTTCATCTTTTTTTAGCATAAGATCAACGCGGCAGTAATCAATTCCCTGCGCCAGCTCCTGGGAGGCCAACAATGCTTCTCGGAATAAAAGCGGTTCGCCAGGATCTGCTGAAGTATTCGGATATTCCATCTGGAAAGGTTGTAAGTTCCAGTGCCTGTCATAAACGTTGATAAACCCTTTCCCGTTATCATCCGTAAAATCCGCTTCAACATAGTGGGCAACGCCATGAAAGCAATGGATCCTCAACATTTCGGGCGTTGTATTCCTGTCAGCATCGTCGAAGAGATCGACAAATGGCTCGCAAAGTATACTCGGCGTAATGTTTTTGTACTGCCATTCGCGCGTGGTGTAGTACAGATTTTTCTTTAACGCGAGGCTCAGTTTTTTACAGGCTTCCCTGTCATTAAAGTGCGCTTTGTCGGTACATATTATTGTGCTACCACTGTCATGGTTGCACTTAAGGACGAATTTGTCAGGAAGTACGGAAAAATCAATTTGCGACGCCCTGGTATAAACACCAAGTAATGGCACCGTTTTCACGCGCGTAGTTCTGGAAGAAACGTATTCCCGAACGGCGAGTTTATCGGCAAGCATTGTATAGACGTTATTATGGTCATAGACCAGACGATGGCATATTTTTTCACTCAACGTCGAGGGTGATTTAATGTCAGGGGTTTTCCCGGTTGTTCTCTTGAGCCTCACAGTATGGAAGTGCAGGTCCGTCATTAAAAATGAACGACATTTTCTGATGAGATACTCAGTGTATTTTAGAACATAAGTGGCGGTGATCATTTTTTCTCCTCCGTAATGTCCTGATATTCTGGAGAAGAACTGTTGATGGATATTGCGTAAAATATGGAGCAAGGATGGAGACGAAAATTAAAAGGATTAAATAACGTACGCAGGTTATTTAATCCTTGATTTAGCGGGGGGGGGGTACCGTTGTGCTTAGCGGTCCTTTCTCCACGCATCGGCGGTCAGCGCTTCACCGAAATGACCGGCAATCAGTCGTTTCGTCAGCTCATGAAGCGGAGAGGCCATGACATCCGCTGTGCTGCCACGTTCGACAACTTCCCCCTGGTGCATCACCATCACCTGGTCGCTGATGTGCTTCATCATTCCGAGATGTTGGGTAACGTAGATATAGGAGATACCCTGTTTTTCCTGCAACTCCAGCATCAGGTTAATCAGTTGCGAACGCATCGACATATCCAGTGAGGCAAGCGCTTCGTCGGCAATGATTACCTTCGGGCGCAAAATCAATGCGCGCGCCAGACCCAGGCGCTGTTTCTGGCCGGGGGCCAGCATGTGCGGATAGTAGCTTTCGTGATCCGGTAACAGTCCCACCATGCGCAGCGTTTCAAAGACGCGCTTTCGTCGCGCCTCGGGCTCCAGCTCGGTGTTCAAACGCAGAGGAAAATCCAGAATCTGCGAAATACGCTGGCGGGGATTGAGCGAGGTTGACGGATCCTGGAAGATCATGCGGATACGCTGGCTGCGGAAAGAGTAATCCCCAAACGCCAGAGGATGATCGTCAATCAACACTTCTCCAGCGGTAGGCTCTACCATGCCGGCAAGCATCTTCGCCAGCGTCGATTTCCCGGAACCGTTTTCGCCAATAATCGCCAGCGTCTGTTTTTCACGCAGGGTAAAACTTAGCGGCTTTACCGCCTCGACAGTCTGACGATGAAACAGCCCCGTACGATAGCGAAAGGTCTTACTCAGGTTGCGGACTTCCAGTAAGGTTTCGACCATTTCACTCTCTCTCCATGTTCAGCGGGAAATGACAGGCGTAAAGATGATTTTTGGCGCCGGTCAGGCGTGGTGTCTCAATACATTTACGCTGAGCATACGGGCAACGAGGCCCAAGACGGCAGCCTATCGGCAAGGATTCCAGCAGCGGAATCGCCCCTGGCAAGGTATTCAGGCGGCTCTTGTGCGGCATGGCACTGCCAAAATCAGGAATAGCCCGGATAAGCGCCTGCGTATACGGATGATGCGGGGCGTTGATCAGGTCTTCGCTGGGGGCGGTTTCGACCGTTTGCCCGCAGTACATCACATCAATTTTGTCCGCCCATTTGCTTAACATCTGCAGGTCATGGCTGATCAGCAAAATGGTGGTGTTGTTGTTCTGGTTCAGACGTGACAGCAGGCGGAAAATTTGCGCCTGCGTGGTCGGCTCCATCGCGTTAGTGGGTTCATCCGCAATCAGCAAGCGCGGCTGATTAGCCAGCGCGATAGCAATCATCACTTTCTGACATTCACCGTCGGTAAGCTCATACGGGAAGCTGCGCATCGCGTCTTTATGATCTTTGATCCCGACGCGGTGCAACAGTTCGATGGCGCGACGTTTACGCCAGCCGAAACGCTGCCACCAGCGGCCTTTATAGGTCCAGCCGGGGATGTTCTGCATGAGCTGTTTACCCACGCGCTCGGACGGATCGAGACAGGATTGCGGTTCCTGGAAGATCATCGAGACGTTGTGGCCAACCAGCTTACGCCGCTCGCGCGGGGAGAGGCGCAGCAGGTCAATGTCGTCGAAGCGCATACGGTCGGCGGTCACGCGCCAGTTGTCTTTCGCCACGCCGCAGATAGCTTTGGCGATCAGGCTTTTCCCTGAGCCAGATTCCCCCACCAGCCCGCGGATTTCACCCTCAGCAAGCGTGATACTGATGCGATCGACGGCCTTAACCCAGCCTTCACCGGTTTTGAATTCGATGGTGAGGTTGCGGATATCTAGAAGCGGCATTATTGCACCCCCGCGTTAATTGCACGGCGAATACCGTCGCCCAGCAGGTTGATCAGCAACACGCTCACCATAATCGCCGCCCCCGGCAGCATGACTGTCCACGGCGCCACGTAGATTAACTCCAGCGCGTCACCCAGCATTGCGCCCCATTCAGGTGACGGCAACTGGGCGCCAAGGTCGAGGAAGCCGAGCGCAGCAATATCGAGAATCGCCATCGACAGCGCACGGGTGATCTCGGTGACCAGCCCGGCGGCGATATTCGGCAGCACGGCAAACCACAAGATGTTGAAGGTGGTCGCGCCGTCCAGACGGGCGGCGACGACATACTCTTTCTCCAGCTCGTCATGCACCATGCTGTAAACCGAGCGCACGATGCGGGGCAGGATTGCCAGCCAGACGGCAAACATTGCATGCGACAGATGCGGTCCGGCAAAAGCAACCACAATGATCGCCAGCAGCAGAGACGGAATCGACAGCAGGGTGTCCAGAATGTGGTTCAGTACCGCCGAACGCAGGCCATGCGTGGATCCCGCAAAAATACCGAGCGCCAGTCCACAGACTGTCGCCGCAAGCGTGACCACAAATGCGCCACCCACCGTCGGGGCAGCGCCGCTTAACAGGCGACTCAATACGTCACGTCCGAGGTCGTCAGTGCCGAGGAAGAAAGAGACTTCGCCGTAGCGTGACCAGGAAGGCGGCAGAAGCTGATAGCCGAGGAACTGCTGGTCAATGCCATACGGGGCAAACCACGAGCCAAAGAGGCAGAGTAATACCAGCCCGGCGCAGCCATAAAGGCCGATCATCGCCGTGGTGTCACCATAGAACTTACGCCACACGGTACGCAGCGCACCGGGTGTGCGCTTTTCACTGTATACGTTATCGTAAGGCATACCATTCCTTATGCTTCAACGGGTTAGCCATCGCACCCAAAATATCGGACAACACGTTAACAATAATCACCAGCGAACCAATCACCATCACACCCGCTGAAATAGCGGCGTAGTCCTGCTGGCGAATCGCGTTGATCATCCACCGTCCCAGCCCGGGCCAGCTAAAGACCATCTCGGTGATCATCGCCAGAGTGAGCATGGTGGAGAACTGCAGCCCCAGACGCGGAATCACCGGCGGTAGCGCGTTATGGAGAACGTTGCGGCGCAGGATGGTCAGGCGTGACAAACCCCGCGTGGCGGCGGCTTTGACATAGTTCTGGTCAAACACCTCGATGGTGCTCAGGCGCATCAGGCGAATTACTTCCGTGGTCGGGGCGACGGCCAGCGTCAGTACCGGCAACACCATATGGCGCACGGCGCTGACGATCATCTCATGACGCCACACTGAATCGGACAGCCAGGCGTCAATAATGGCAAAACCCGTCACCGTTTTCACCGTGTAGAGCAGGTCGAAACGCCCCGAGACCGGTAGCCAGCCCATCGTCAGCGAGAAGAAGAGCGTTAACAGCAGCGCCAGCCAGAATACCGGGATGGAGAAGCCTAACAGGGCGAGGGCGCTGATGAACTTATCCTGCCATTTGTTGCGATAGATCCCGGCCAGCATACCCACGGGGATCCCCACCATCAGGGCAAAACCGAAGGCCAGAATGCACAGCTCCATCGTGGCCGGAAAAACCTCTTTCAACTGGTCGGAGATAAGCTGCCCGTTGATGCTGGACACCCCGAAATCCCAGTGCAGCAGACCGTTAAACCAGAACAGCCAGGCATCCCACAACGATGAGCCCTGAAGCGGGGCGTGCGGCGTAAAATAGCTCAAGCTGAAACCGACAAAGGTCAGCAGAAAGAGCGTCACCAGCAGCAGCAGGAGTCGGCGCAAGGTAAAAATAATCATGGTTTTTTCACCTCTTGTTCTTTTTCGCGCGAGACGCCCGCGAACGAGGCATTGCCGAACGGACTCAGCACCAGACCTTTAATATCATAGCGATAGGCCTGGAGACGCAGGGAAGAGGCCAGCGGCAGCACGGGCAACTCCTCGGCGAGGATTTTCTGCGCTTCATCATAAGCATCGATGCGTGAGGCCAACTGTTGGGAAGAGAGCGCTTTTTGCAGCACGGCGTCAAACTCCCGGTTACACCAGTGAGCGTAGTTGGTCTGCGAGTTGATCGCCGCACAGCTCAGCAGCGGCCGGAAAAAACTGTCCGGGTCGTTACTGTCGGTAGCCCAGCCGGTCAGCGTGAGATCGTGATTCATGTCCATCAGGCGCGCCTCCTGGAAACGGCCTTCAACCGGCACGATGATCACCTTGACGCCCACCTGGGCCATATCTGCCTGCAACAGTTCGGCCGTTTTCAGCGGGCTCGGGTTCCACGCCTGGGAACTGGTCGGCACCCAAAGCTGGAGGGTGAGGTTTTCCGCGCCCAGCGCTTTCAGTTGTTCACGTGCTTTTGCAGGATTGTATTCCGTAATTTTAGCTTCACCGTCGTAGGCCCACGAGGCGCGCGGTAAAATAGAGGCCGCGGTTTCCGCCGTGCCGTAGTAGATCGACTGCATCAGACGCTGGTTGTTAATCGCCAGCGCCAGGGCATGACGGACGGCAGGGTTGTTCAACGGCGGCTTATCCGTGTTAAAGGCCAGATAAGCGATGTTCATTCCCGGGCGTAGCGTCAGACGCAGACGCGGATCGTCACGCAAAATCGTGAGCTGGCTGGCGGCAGGCCAGGCGAGCACGTCACATTCCCCGGTGAGCAGTTTTGAGAGACGTCCCGTTCCGCCAGAGCCGAGGTCAACCACCACCTGCGGCATCAGCGGCGTGCCGCGCCAGAAATGTTCATGACGCTGCAGGCGTATATATTGCCCTGCGCGGTATTCCGCCAGCTGGAACGGACCGGTGCCTACCGGCTGGCGATCGAGCAACTCCTGGCGATCTTTTTTCGCAAGCTGCGACGCATATTCTGCTGACATGACGGACGCATAGTGGGTCGCCAGATGCCAGAGGAAGGAGGCATCCGGGCGCGTTAGCGTAAATTCAACCGTTCGGTTATCCAGCTTACGCACGCTCTTAACCGTGTCGGCAAACTGCAGACTGTCGAAGTAAGGGAAATGATCCCCGTTGACGTTATGCCACGGGTGATTGCGGTTAAAGATCCGCTGGAAGGTAAAGACCACATCGTCCGCATTCAGCTTGCGCGTGGGGGTAAACCACGGCGTGCGCTGAAACGCGACATCATTGCGCAGGTGGAAGCGGTAGGTTGCACCGTTGTCCAGCACTTCCCAGCTTTCCGCAAGCTCAGGGACCAGACGGTAGGTGTACGGGTCGACATCAAGCAGACGGTCATACAATTGCGCGGCAAGCGTATCGACAATCAGGCCGCTGCCCGCTTTTTGCGGGTTGAAGGTATCCACCTGGCCGCTCACGCAATAGACGAAGCCACTGTCACGGATGTCAGGCTGCGAAGTCTGCCCCGGCGCGGCAAAAGCCATGCTGCTGAACAGACCGAGTGCAAAAAAGGACGATAAAACCAGACGCATAATTTTTAAGGTTTTTAGGTTCGATCTGCAAAGTGTATCGCACTTACGCCTGCTTCGTAAAAATGTCTGCGGGTAAGTGCCGATATTGTCAGCGCATTTGATGCTTTTTGAGCAATGCCCGTAACTGATGGTAGGTCAGACCCAGGAGTTCAGCCGCCCGTTTCTGGTTATATTTCGCCGTCTTCAGGCTTTGCTCCAGCAATTCTTGTTCCTGGTCGTGCTGGAACTGACGTAAATCAAGAGGGAGGGCGGGGGCGTGGTCAGACGATGAGGGGGCGGTGACCGGCGGCGCATGACGCTGAAAAGGATCGATAATGATGTTATCCAGTTCCGCCTCGCTGCTGCCGTGGCGGTAGACAGAGCGCTCCACGACGTTTTTCAGTTCGCGAATATTTCCCGGCCAGTGATAGGCCAGTAGTGTCTCCTTTGCATAATCGCTGAAGCCGGAGAACAGAGGCAGGCCGAGCTCGCGGCACATCTGAATCGCAAACTGGTCTGCGAGCAGCATAATGTCACTTCTTCGCTCGCGCAGGGGGGGAAGCTGAACAACGTCAAAGGCCAGGCGGTCGAGCAGATCGGCTCTGAATTTCTCCTCCGCGACCCTCTCCGGCAGATTGGCGTTGGTGGCGCACACCAGACGCACGTTAACCTGCAGCGGCTGGCTACCGCCGACGCGCTCCAGTTCGCCATACTCAATGACGCGCAGCAGTTTTTCCTGCACCAGCATGGGCGCGGTGGCGAGTTCATCAAGAAACAGCGTACCGCCGTCGGCGCGCTCAAACCGTCCCGGATGGCGCTTCTGGGCGCCGGTAAAGGCGCCTGCTTCGTGGCCGAAAAGCTCTGTATCGAGCAGGTTTTCATTTAGCGCCGCGCAGTTTAACGAGATAAAGGGGCCGTCCCAGCGTCCGGATAAATAGTGCAGGCGGTTGGCAATCAGTTCCTTACCCGTGCCGCGCTCGCCGATAATCAGCACCGGCTTGTTGAGCGGTGCAAGGCGGGACACCTGTTCCAGCACCTCCAGAAAGCTGTTTGCTTCCCCGAGTAAATTGTCTTTGTATCCAGCCATGATGAAATTAACCACTCCTTAGCGATATTCACCAGGTCAGCATAGTTCTTCATTGCGTATAAATCAAACACATCAAGCAAAATCAATAGGATAAAAAACTGGCACGGGAATTGTATTATCTCAACAGCAGGGCATTGCCCGACCACAGAAATAAGAGGATTTTTATTATGGGTATTTTTTCTCGTTTTGCCGACATCGTGAACGCCAACATCAACTCACTGCTGGAAAAGGCGGAAGACCCGCAGAAGCTGGTGCGTCTGATGATTCAGGAGATGGAAGACACGCTGGTTGAAGTGCGTTCTACCTCTGCTCGCGCGCTTGCTGAGAAAAAACAGTTAACGCGCCGGATTGAGCAGGCTACCGCCCAGCTCAATGAATGGCAGGAAAAAGCGGAACTCGCCCTGCGTAAAGATAAAGAAGATCTGGCTCGTGCGGCGCTGATTGAAAAACAGAAGCTGACGGACATGGTCGCGACGCTTGAGCATGAAGTGACGCTGGTGGATGACACGCTCACCCGCATGAAAAAAGAGATTGGTGAGCTCGAAAATAAACTGAGCGAAACCCGCGCACGTCAGCAGGCGCTGTCGCTGCGTCATCAGGCGGCCAGCTCTTCCCGCGACGTACGCCGTCAGCTGGACAGCGGCAAGCTGGATGAGGCCATGGCGCGATTTGAGTCTTTTGAGCGTCGCATCGATCAGATGGAAGCGGAAGCAGAAAGCCACAGCATCGGGAAGCAAAATTCACTGGATCAACAGTTTGCCGACCTGAAAGCGGACGATGAAATCAGCGAGCAGCTGGCGGCATTGAAAGCCAAAATGAAGCAAGATAACCAATAATACTGTTGCGGCACCTGAGCGTGCCGCTATGCATCCTAAGACAAGGAGTACACATGAGCGCGCTTTTTCTGGCCATTCCCCTGACGATTTTCGTGCTGTTTGTTTTGCCGATTTGGCTATGGCTGCACTACAGCAACCGTTCTTCACAAGGCGATCTTTCCCAGAGTGAACAGCAACGCCTTGCGCAGCTTACCGAACAGGCGAATAAGATGCGTGACCGCATTCAGGCGCTGGAAGCGATCCTGGATGCAGAACATCCAAACTGGAGGGATCGTTAATGACCGGACTGAATCTGAACAAAAAGTTGTGGCGAATCCCACAGCAGGGGATGGTGCGTGGCGTTTGTGCCGGGCTGGCACACTATCTTGACGTTCCGGTAAAACTGGTTCGTGTGGTGACGGTACTGTCTATTTTCTTCGGTCTGGCGTTTATCACGTTCGTGGCATACATCGTTCTGTCATTTGTCCTTGATCCCATGCCCGACGGGGAACTGGTCGCAGAAAGTGCGCCAACCAGTAACGATCTTCTGAACGCGGTTGACGAGCAACTGGCCGCAGGGGAGAAGCGGTTGCGTGAAATGGAACGTTATGTGACGTCGGATACCTTTACGCTGAGAAGTCGTTTTCGTCAGCTTTAAGAGAGAATTTATATGAAGCAAAACTGGCAACAGGCCGGTCAGAAGGTAAAACCCGGCCTGAAAATCGCAGGTAAGCTGGTTCTGATGACGGCATTACGTTACGGCCCGGCAGGTGTGGCGGGTTGGGCGATCAAATCTGTTGCCCGTAAGCCGGTCAGAATGTTGCTGGCCGTAGCGCTCGAACCAATGCTGCAAAAAGTGGCAAAACGGCTATCGCGCCGTTACTTATCCCGCTAATTCACACGCGCGTCAGCCCCCACTTTCCCTGTGAGGGGCTGGCGCCAGCTCAAACATTTCCCTCCCTTTAATGTGCTTTCTTTGCGGCAGCTCACAATACTGAGCAGAGCCGCTTTGGAATTGCGTTTTTCAGCCTCCCGCTTCGTTGACAGATATTTTTCATGGGAGTAGATTGCCCTTCGTGGGACCGCTACCATGGAAAATAAAGTGAACGCAAAAATTAAAAAACTTATCAATCATATCTACGGTGAATCATTTTCTAACGCACATTTAGACGTGTTATTATCAAAGCTTGAGCAAGCCGCTATTGATATTACAGAAAAGCGCAAATCAGGCTGGGATGAAAAAGATGTTGTCCTGATTACTTACGCCGACCAGTTCTCCGCGAAAGGGGAGAAAGCGTTGCCAGTGTTTACCTGCTTTTATAATGAATGGCTTGCCCGCACGTTTTCCCATGTCCATCTTTTACCTTTTTATCCGTGGTCCTCTGATGACGGATTTTCCGTTATTGATTACCACAGCGTCGCGCCTGAAACCGGAAGCTGGCAGGATGTTGCTGAATTAAAACAGTCTGCCAGCTTAATGTTTGACTTCGTGTGCAACCATATGTCAGCAAAAAGTGAATGGTTTGCTAATTATCTTGCGCAGAAGCCGGGCTTTGACGATTTCTTTATTTCTGTCGATCCTGAAACTGATTTATCTGCCGTGACGCGCCCTCGCGCATTACCGCTGCTGACGCCATTTAAGCTGCATGATGGAAGCGTGCGTCATCTTTGGACCACGTTCAGTGATGACCAGATCGATCTCAACTTCGCCTCGCCTCAGGTACTGATTGCGATGGTTGACGTACTGCTCCATTACCTGGCGGAAGGGGCGCGTTACATTCGCCTCGACGCCGTTGGGTTTATGTGGAAGATTCCAGGAACCAGCTGCATCCATCTTGAGCAGACACACTGCCTTATCCAGCTTTTCCGTGCGATTACCGACGCTGTGGCACCCGGCACGGTGATCATTACCGAGACAAACGTCCCGCATAAAGACAATATCTCGTACTTCGGTGATGGTGAAAATGAAGCCCAGATGGTCTATCAGTTCTCCTTGCCACCGCTGGTGCTGCATGCTGTTCATCGTCAGGATGTAAAAGCGCTTTGCCAGTGGGCGGGGTCGCTGGCGCTGCCTTCAACAAAAACGACCTGGTTCAACTTCCTGGCGTCTCATGACGGTATCGGCCTGAACCCGTTACGCGGCATTCTTCCGGAGTCAGAAATACTGTCACTGGTTGAAAAACTTCAGCAGGAAGGGGCGCTGGTTAACTGGAAAAATAATCCTGACGGAACGCGCAGTCCTTACGAAATCAATGTGACCTATCTGGACGCATTAAGCTCGCAAGACAGCCCGGATGATGAACGTATTGCGCGGTTTATTCTGGCGCATGCTGTACTGCTGAGTTTCCCGGGCGTACCTGCCGTTTATATTCAAAGCATTCTTGGCTCGCGTAACGATTATGAAGGCGTTGAACGCCTCGGTTATAACCGCGCGATAAACCGCAAGAAATACACCGCCGGTCAGGTTGACCTTGAGCTCAATAATAAACAAAGCATTCGTCATAAAATCTATTCCCGTTTAAGCGAGCTTATTGCTATTCGTCGTGGGGAACGCGCATTTCATCCTGATGCTCAGGCAATGTTTGAATCACTTGATGAACAGATTCTTAAAATTGTTCGCGTGGCTGAGAATGGTGAAAGAATTACCGCGCTATTTAATTTTAGTCATAATGTTCATACCGTTTATGAGGAAGCGCTTTCCGGTGTGGAATTGCTATCAGGACAGGCTATTGACGGTACGGAACTGACCCTCAATCCATGGCAGGTTATGTGGATTAAAGAAAACTAAAAAAGGACCCTTAAATGAAAATGCCCAAAATTGTGCTGTTATCAGCACTGGTTTCGTGCGCCCTGTTATCAGGCTGTAAGGATGATAAAGCGTCTGCTGTGACCATTGAGTTTATGCACTCTTCAGTAGAGCAGGAGCGTCAGGCGGTTATTACGAAACTGATCGAGAAATTTGAAAAAGAGAACCCTGGCATCACGGTGAAACAGGTGCCGGTGGAAGAAGACGCCTACAACACCAAGGTGATTACGCTCGCGAGAACCGGGGCGCTGCCTGAGGTGATTGAAGTCAGCCATGATTACGCAAAAGTCATGGATAAGGAACAGCTGCTGGATCGCAAAGCGATTGGCGAAGCCATTAAAGCGGTAGGCGAAAACACCTTCTATGACGGGATCCTGCGCGTAGTCCGTACCGAAGACGGTACCGCCTGGACGGGCGTGCCAATGAGTGCCTGGCTGTCCGGCGTCTGGTATCACAAAGATGTGCTGGCTGCTGCGGGTATTGAGGAGCCCCACAACTGGGAACAACTGCTGAAGGCCAGTGGGAAACTTAACGACCCGGCCAAAAAACATTACGGCATTGCGCTGCCTACCGCGGAAAGCGTCATGACCGAGCAGGCATTCTCCCAGTTTGCACTTTCCGGCGGCGCGAACGTTTTTGATGTCAACGGGAACGTCGAAATCGATACCCCTGAGATGGCGAAAGCGCTCTCTTTTTATAAAGCGCTGGCCGCGACCACTATGCCGGGCTCGAACGACGTCATGGAGATCAAAGATGCCTTCATGAACGGTTCCGCACCGATGGCGGTTTATTCCACTTACATCCTGCCTGCGGTATTCCAGGATGGAAACCCTGCCAATCTTGGCTTCGTGGTCCCTACCGAAAAGACCTCTGCAGTCTACGGCATGATCACATCGCTGACGATCACCACGGGGCAATCTGAAGGTGAAACGCAGGCGGCTGAAAAGTTTGTGACGTGGATGGAGCAGGCTCAAAACGCAACCGACTGGGTCATGATGTCGCCTGGTGCGGCGCTGCCGGTGAACAAGCTGGTGGTAGGTACGGATACCTGGAAAAACAACGAGGTCATTAAAGCGTTTGGGCAACTGCCTTATGAGCTGATTGCTCAGTTCCCAAATGTGCAGGTGTTTGGCGCAGTGGGCGACAAAAACTTCACCCGAATGGGCGATGTCACCGGGTCCGGCATTATCAGTTCCATGGTGCATAACGTCACGGTGGGTAAACAAGATCTCAGCGCCACGCTCAGCAATAGCCAGAAGCGACTGGCTGACCTGATTTCACAACGATAGGAGCGCTTTGCGGAAGGAAATTATGAAGACGTTGTTTTCTGGTCGATCAGATATGCCTTTCGCCATGCTGCTGTTGGCCCCCAGCCTGATTTTGCTGGGGGGCCTGGTGGCCTGGCCAATGATTTCCAATATTGAAATCAGTTTCTTACGACTGCCGCTTAACCCGCGCATTAGCGCTGTGTTTGTTGGGCTGGACAATTACATTCGCATCCTCAGTGATGCGGCATTCTGGCACTCGCTGTGGATGACGTTCTGGTACACGGCGCTGGTGGTGATGGGCAGCACCGGGCTGGGGCTGGCCGTGGCGATCTTCTTTAATCGCGAATTTCGGATGCGCAAAACGGCACGTTCACTGGTGATTTTATCCTACGTGACGCCGTCTATTTCCCTGGTGTTTGCCTGGAAATATATGTTCAACAACGGCTACGGCATTGTGAACTACCTGGGCGTTGATCTGCTGCACCTTTATGACCAGGCACCGCTGTGGTTCGACAACCCCGGCAGTAGCTTTGTGTTGGTCGTGCTGTTCGCCATCTGGCGCTACTTCCCGTACGCCTTCATTTCATTCCTGGCGATTTTGCAGACCATCGACAAATCGTTGTACGAAGCCGCAGAGATGGACGGGGCTAACGCCTGGCAGCGTTTTCGTATCGTGACGTTGCCCGCCATCATGCCAGTGCTGGCTACGGTGGTGACGCTGCGAACCATCTGGATGTTCTACATGTTTGCGGATGTCTACCTGCTGACCACGAAGGTCGATATTTTAGGTGTCTATCTCTATAAAACCGCATTCGCATTCAATGATTTGGGTAAAGCAGCAGCAATTTCTGTGGTGCTGTTTGTGATCATCTTCGCTGTGATTCTGCTGACCAGAAAAAGGGTAAACCTCAATGGCAACAAATAAACGCGTACTTAGCCGTATTGGTTTTTATCTGGGGCTGGCGGTATTTCTGATCATCACGCTGTTCCCGTTCTTCGTGATGCTGATGACGTCGTTTAAGAGCGCGAAAGAGGCTATATCGCTGCACCCGACCATTTTGCCGCAGGCGTGGACGCTTCAGCATTATGTCGACATCTTTAACCCGCTGATCTTCCCGTTTGTGGATTACTTCCGCAACAGCATGGTGGTATCGCTGACCTCGTCGGTGATTGCGGTGTTCCTCGGCACGCTGGGGGCTTACGCCTTGTCCAAACTGCGTTTTAAAGGACGCACGACGATCAATGCGAGCTTCTACACCGTCTATATGTTCTCCGGGATTTTGCTGGTGGTGCCGCTGTTCAAGATCATCACCGCGCTCGGCATTTATGACACGGAGCTGGCGCTGATCATCACCATGGTGACCCAGACATTGCCTACGGCGGTATTCATGCTGCGCAGCTATTTCGACACCATCCCGGACGAAATAGAAGAGGCCGCGATGATGGATGGCCTGAACCGCCTGCAAATCATCTTCCGCATTACCGTGCCGCTGGCGATTTCCGGTCTCGTGTCGGTGTTTGTTTACTGCTTCATGGTGGCATGGAACGACTACCTGTTTGCCTCCATTTTCCTGTCCAGCGCCAGCAACTTTACGCTGCCGGTCGGGCTGAACACGCTCTTTAGCACACCAGATTATATCTGGGGTCGCATGATGGCGGCATCGCTGGTGACGGCGCTTCCGGTGGTCATCATGTATGCACTTTCTGAACGTTTTATTAAAAGTGGTTTGACCGCCGGTGGCGTTAAGGGCTGAGGCGGCCAATTTTTTATCAGGAGCAAGTTATGAAAAAGTTAGTTGCGACAGCGCCTCGCGTGGCGGCGCTCGTGGAATATGAAGATCGTGCTGTGGAAGCACATGAAGTGAAAATTCGTGCCCGTTTTGGTGCACCAAAACACGGTACCGAAGTTGTGGATTTCCGTGCGGCAAGCCCGTTTATTGATGAAGAGTTCAACGCGGAGTGGCAGATGTTTACGCCGCGTGAAGAGGGCGCTGCGCGCGGAATCGAATTCGGTAAGTTCCAGCTGGGGAATATGATCGTCGGCGACATTATTGAATGCGGTGCTGACGTAACGGAATACCGGCCAGGCGACAGCGTCTGTTGCTATGGTCCGCTGCAGGAGACGGTCATTGTCAATGCGGTTAACAACTACAAGCTGCGCAAAATGCCGCAGGGCGCATCCTGGAAAAACGCTGTTTGCTACGATCCGGCGCAGTTCGCCATGAGCGGCGTGCGTGATGCCAATGTCCGTGTAGGCGACTTTGTGGTGGTGGTCGGTCTGGGTGCCATCGGACAGATTGCCATTCAGCTGGCAAAAAAAGCCGGTGCGTCAGTGGTCATCGGTGTCGATCCTATCGAGCACCGCTGTGAGATCGCTCGCCGTCATGGCGCAGATCACTGTCTGAACCCAATCGGTACCGATGTGGGTCTGGAAATTAAAAAGCTGACCGGCAAGCAGGGCGCGGACGTGATCATCGAGACCAGCGGTTTTGCGGATGCGCTGCAGTCTGCGCTGCGTGGACTTGCCTACGGCGGCACCATCTCCTACGTTGCGTTCGCTAAACCATTTGCCGCGGGTTTCAACCTCGGCCGCGAAGCACACTTCAATAACGCGAAGATTGTTTTCTCCCGCGCCTGCAGCGAACCCAACCCAGACTACCCGCGCTGGAGCCGCAAGCGTATCGAAGAGACCTGCTGGGAATTGCTGATGAACGGTTATCTCAACTGTGACGATCTGATTGACCCGGTCGTGACCTTCACCACCAGCCCGGAAAGCTACATGAAGTATGTCGATCAGCATCCGGAACTCAGTATCAAAATGGGCGTCACTTTTTAAGCTAAGGACAGCAAATCATGAAAATCGCAACACAAAACCAGGCCTTTTTCCCAACTAACATCATGGAAAAGTTCGAGTACATCAAAGCGATGGGTTTTGATGGCTACGAAATTGACGGCAAACTGCTGGTCGAAAACCTCGACGAAGTGAAAGCGGCTATCAAAGCCACGGGTCTGCCGGTGACGACGGCATGTGGCGGATACGATGGCTGGATCGGTGACTTTATCGAAGAGCGTCGTCTCAACGGGCTGCAGCAGATCGAACGCATTCTGCAAGCCCTGGCTGAAGTGGGTGGAAAGGGCATTATCGTGCCTGCGGCCTGGGGAATGTTTACCTTCCGTTTGCCGCCAATGACCTCCCCACGCAGCCTGGACGGCGACCGCAAAGCGGTAAGCGCGTCGCTGCGCTGGCTGGATGAGGTTGCTGCACGCACCGGTACGACCGTCTACCTGGAACCGCTGAACCGCTACCAGGATCATATGATCAATACCCTGGCAGACGCGCGTCGTTATATCGAAGAGAACGATCTCAAGCACGTGCAGATCATCGGTGATTTCTATCATATGAACATTGAAGAAGACTCGCTGACGGATGCGCTGCATCAGAACCGCGATCTGCTGGGGCATGTGCATATTGCTGATAACCACCGCTATCAACCGGGCAGCGGCAGCCTCGATTTCGCCAGCCTGTTCGATCAGCTGCGTGCCGATAACTACCAGGGTTATGTGGTGTATGAGTGCCGCGTTCGCGCCGACAATCCGGCTCAGGCTTATCAGGACTCACTCACTTATTTGCGTGAATGCTAAGGATGACGAGCGTGATGAGTGCTTCTACACCTTCGCCTCTGCGCGTCGCCATTATTGGCGCCGGGCAGGTCGCGGACAAAGTGCATGCCTCGTATTACGCCACGCGCAGTGATGTTCACATGGTGGCTGTCATGGACAGCCGCCTTGAGCAGGCACAGGCGTTCGCGGAACGTTATGCTATTCCATCGGCATGGCAGGACGCTCACGAGATGTTGCAAACGGTGAAGCCGGACGTGGTGAGCGTCTGCTCGCCTAACCGGTTCCATTTTGAACATGTCATGGCTGCCCTCGAAGCGGGGTGTCATGTGATGTGTGAAAAACCCCCGGCGATGACGCCGCAACAGGCCGACCAGATGCGCATCGCGGCGCGTAAAGCAGGCAAAGTGCTGGCCTATGATTTTCACCACCGCTTTGCCCTGGATACCCAGCAACTGCGAGAGGCGGTAATGAATGGCACGCTCGGTGAAGTTTACTTCACATCGGCGCAGGCTGTGAGGCGGTGCGGTGTGCCGGGGTGGGGCGTGTTTACCAACAAATCATTACAGGGTGGCGGACCGCTGATTGATATCGGCATTCATATGCTTGATGCCGCCATGTATGTCCTGGGTTTCCCTGCGGTAAAGCGTGTGACCGCGCACAGCTTTCAGAGGCTGGGAAACCGCAAAAGCACCGGCCAGTTTGGCGAGTGGGATCCTACGCAATACACCGTTGAGGATGCCCTGTTTGGCACGATTGAATTCTGTAACGGCGGCATTCTGCGTCTGGACACCTCCTTTGCGCTTAACATCCGCGAGCAGTCCATCATGAATGTCGCTTTCTGCGGCGAAAAAGCGGGAGCAACGCTGTTCCCGGCGCACATCTATAACGACGAAGCCGGGGCGTTAGTCACCCTCGCGCAGCGTGAAGAGGCTGATGACCAGCGACATTTACGCAGTATGGATGCCTTCGTACGCCATGTGCAGGGAGAACCCGTCATGATCGCGGATGCAGAACAGGGCCTGGTTATTCAGCAGCTTGTCGCCGCGCTTTATGAATCAGCAGAAACAGGGGAATGCGTGACATTATGCTGAACGTGTCTGTCTTAACCGATCCGGGCTTTTGTCCTCACAGCCTGAATAAATACGCCTCTGTTATGGCCTGCGGCAATGGCTACATGGGCATTCGCGCTGCGCATGAAGAAGATTACACCCTGCAAACCAGAGGCATGTACCTTGCGGGTCTGTATCATCGTGCGGGACGCAACGAAACCACCGAGCTCGTCAATCTGCCCGATATCACTGGCATTGATGTTGAGCTGGATGGCGTCAATTTCACCCTCCTTGCAGGGGAGATTCTGGAGTGGCAGCGCGAGCTGGCCTTTGCCAACGGCGAGCTGCATCGTCGCGTTGTCTGGCGTTCGCCCGACGGAAACCGTTATCGGCTGGAAAGCCGTCGTTTTGTGTCGCTGGACCAGTTGCCTCTGGTGGCCATGCAGCTTTCGATCACACCGCTTGATGCTGCTTCGCAGGCCGTGCTGAAAACCGGTATTGATGCAACGCAAACGAACAGCGGCAGACAGCATCTGGATGAAATCTCGGTCAGAGTCTTTGACCAGCACTACATGCAGGGCGTGTATGAAACGCAGGACCGGGCGTCAGACGTCGTCGTTTCGGCGTTTTGTCAGCTCTCAACGAAGAGCGACAGCTGTTTTACCGCCAAAAATCGTCGTCTTAACGTGCACCATTCCCTGACGATTGCGCAGGGTGACACTGTCACGCTTGAAAAAATTGTCTGGGTAACCCACCGCTGTGACAAAGCGCTTTCGCAGGAGTCTTTCGCTCGCAACGCGCTGGCCGATCTCAAAGTTTGCGCAGCAAGAGGCTACGACGCCTTGCTGGAAAGTTCAGCGTATGCCTGGAAAGCCGTCTGGCGTGACGCTCGTGTGGAAGTGACGTCTGCGGAACCTCAGGATCAGATGGCGCTGGATTATGCGGTCTGGCACCTGACCACGATGACGCCTGCCCATGACGAGCGAAGCAGTATCGCCGCGAAAGGGCTGACGGGAGAGGGGTATAAAGGCCACGTATTCTGGGATACCGAAATATTCTTGCTGCCTTTCCATCTCTTTACTCGCCCGCAGATTGCCCGCAGCCTGCTGCGTTATCGCTGGCTTAATCTCGCTGGCGCCCGGGAGAAAGCCCGTCGTAACGGCTGGCCCGGCGCGTTGTTCCCATGGGAAAGCGCGGCGAGTGGGGAGGAAGAAACGCCAGAGTTTGCCGCTATCAACATCCGTACCGGGATACGCCAGAAGGTGGCCTCCGCGCTTGCTGAGCATCACATCGTGGCAGATATCGCCTGGGCCGTCGTCGCTTACTGGCAGGCGACACATGATGATGCCTTTATGCGTAATGAGGGTCTGACGCTGCTGATGGAAACCGCCTCGTTCTGGATGGGACGCGCAACGGAAATCAATGGTCGTCTCGAAATCCATGACGTAATAGGGCCGGACGAATACACCGAGCATGTGAATAACAATGCCTACACCAACTATCTGGCCTGGCACAACGTTGCCTGTGCCCGTCAGTTTATGGCGATGTTTGGGCGTGAAGATGCGCGTTTTACGGAGAATGCCACGCAGTTCCTGGCGCGCTTATGGCTGCCAGAGGCCGATGCAGAGGGTGTGATCCCACAGGATGACTCCTTTATGTCAAAACCTGCCATTGATCTGACCCGCTATAAAGCCAAAGCGGGTAAGCAGACGATTCTGCTCGATTATTCCCGTGCGGAAGTGAACGAGATGCAGATCCTGAAGCAGGCCGATGTGGTGATGCTTAACTACCTGCTGCCGGAACGGTTTACGCCGCAGCAGTGTGCCGCCAATCTGGCGTTCTATGAGCCACGCACGATCCATGATTCGTCATTGAGCAAAGCCATTCACGGGATTGTTCTCGCGCGCTGCGGTGACACGCAGGGGGCCTATGCCTTCTGGCGTGATGGCATCGGCATTGATTTGGGTGACGATCCGCACAGCAGTGATGAAGGGATACATGCTGCGGCCACCGGTGCGATCTGGTCTGGCGCGGTTCAGGGGTTTGCTGGCCTACAAATTATCGAAGGGGAACTGCATCTTGCGCCGAAACTGCCTGCTCATTGGCAGAAACTGGCATTCCCACTGCGGTGGCGCAACGCAACCCTGCATTTCACCTATGAAAACGAGGTGTTAACCATTGAAACGACGGCACCTGCCACGCTAACGCTGTGGGGCAAAACGCTACATGTGTCGGCGCGAAAAGTTATCACCCGTAAGGACTTTCTTGCATCTAAAGATGGGACCGCTACCACGGAGGGGCACCATGGCGCTTAAGGCTGTTGTATTCGATCTGGACGGTGTGATCACCGATACCGCACATCTCCACTTTCTGGCCTGGCGAGCCGTGGCGGAGGAAATTGGCATCACCTTCGACGAAGTCTTTAACGAACAGCTGAAGGGAATAAGCCGTATGGATTCTCTTCTGCGCATTCTGAAGCATGGCGGAAAAGAGGGGATGTTTAGCGATGAGCAGTGCCTTGCGCTTGCGACGAAAAAAAACGCGCGTTATGTCCAGTCGCTGGCATCGCTGACGCAGGATTCGCTGCTTCCGGGGATTCGAGACGTGCTGGCGGATATCCGTGCAGCGAAAGTCAAAATTGGGCTCGCGTCCGTATCGCTCAATGCTCCGGGGATTTTGCACGCGCTGGGCATTCATCAGGCATTTGATTTTTGCGCGGATGCTTCCCGCATTCACCGCTCAAAGCCAGACCCGGAAATCTTCCTCGCCGCCTGTGCCGGTCTGGACGTACGTCCTGAAGAGGCTATCGGCATTGAAGATGCCGCTGCGGGCGTTCAGGCAATCAACGCCGCAGGGATGTTGTCGGTAGGGATTGGGCCTGGCCTTAACCATGCAGGACTACAACTTCATTCAACGCAGGAACTGACCTGGACATGCCTGACTGAATTCTGGGCAACCCGGCGTATTGATAAGGAATAAATTATGGCTCAACTGTCTCTAAAACATATTCAGAAAATCTACGATAACCAGGTCCATGTGGTTAAAGATTTCAACCTCGAAATAGAAGACAAAGAATTCATTGTGTTCGTTGGTCCATCGGGATGTGGTAAATCCACGACCCTGCGCATGATTGCCGGGCTGGAGGAGATCAGCGCCGGTGAGCTGATCATTGACGGGGTCTGCATGAATGATGTCCCCGCTAAATCTCGCGATATCGCGATGGTCTTCCAGAACTACGCGCTTTACCCGCATATGACGGTCTACGACAACATGGCGTTTGGCCTGAAAATGCAAAAAATAGCGCCTGCGGTGATTGAGGAGCGTGTTAACTGGGCGGCGCAGATTTTGGGGTTACGTGATTATCTCAAGCGTAAGCCTGGCGCACTGTCCGGTGGTCAGCGCCAGCGCGTGGCGTTAGGCCGGGCGATCGTGCGTGAAGCCGGTGTCTTCCTGATGGATGAACCGCTGTCCAACCTTGATGCCAAGCTTCGCGTGCAGATGCGTGCTGAAATCAGCAAGCTGCACCAGAAGCTTAATACCACCATGATTTATGTTACGCACGACCAGACGGAAGCCATGACGATGGCCACCCGCATCGTGATCTTAAAAGACGGCATCATTCAGCAGGTCGGGGCGCCGAAGCAGGTGTACAACGAGCCGGCCAATATGTTTGTCGCAGGGTTCATTGGCTCACCGGCGATGAACTTCATTCGGGGCGCTATCGACGATCGTTATTTCGTCACGGAAACGTTGCGTCTGGAGATCCCTGAAGACAAGCTGGCCGAACTGAATGCGCAAGGTTACCAGCGTAAAGCGGTCGTCTTCGGTATCCGTCCGGAAGACATTCTTACCCTGCAGAGCAGCGGAGAAGACATCACGGCGAAAGTCAGCGTGGCTGAACTGACCGGCGCTGAATTTATGCTTTATGCCACCGTAGGGGGGCATGAACTGGTTGTCCGTGCAGGTGCAGCGAATGACTACGTCGCCGGAGATAATATTGGCATCCAGTTCGATATGAATAAGTGCCATTTCTTCGACGCTGATACAGAAGCGGCTATTAGATAAGAAAGGTGTTTGCCGGAAATGCAAATTTCCGGTTTTTTTGTTGGTTAATTAGAAAGGGAATATCTCATGAGTACTCTACTAAAAAGTGCTGCGCTCGTTCTGTGCGCAGGGGTTAGCTGTGCGCAAGCGGCAGAAACTGCGAAAAAGTGGGAATTTAATATCGGGGCCATGTATGAAATTGAAAACGTCGAAGGTCAGGGCGACGATAAAGATGGATTATATGAACCTTCCGTGTGGTTTAATGCGACCTGGGATGCCTGGACAATTTCTCTGGCGATGTATCAGGAAGGGCCCGTTGATTACAGCAGCATGACGCGCGGAACCTATTTTGACCGTCCGGAATTTGAATTACGCTATCGCTTTATTGGAACCGATGATTTTACTTTTGGTCTGACCGGCGGCTTCCGTAATTATGGTTATCACTTTAAAGATGAGCACGGTGCCAAAGACGGCAGCGCAAATATGCAGCGCTACAAAGTACAGCCAGACTGGGATATTAAATTAACCGATGACTGGCGCTTTAGTGGCTGGCTTGCTATGTATCAGTTTGCTAACGATCTGGAAAAAACCGGTTATGCTGACAGCCGTGTTGAGACCGAAACGGGCTTTACCTGGACTATCAATGAAACCGTCTCCGCAAAAGTAAATTACTATTTAGAGCGCGGTTTCAATATGGACAGCTCACGTAATAACGGCGAGTTTTCCACGCAGGAAATTCGCGCCTATCTGCCTGTTTCGTTGGGCCAGACAACCTTAACGCCTTACACCCGCTTGGGTCTTGACCGCTGGTCAAACTGGGACTGGCAGGACGATCCGTCGCGTGAAGGGCATGATTTCAACCGCCTGGGTATGCTGTATGCCTATGACTTCAACAACGGTTTATCCATGACGCTGGAATATGCGTATGAATGGGAAAACCACGATGAGGGCGAGAGCGACCGCTTCCACTATGCGGGCGTAGGTGTGAATTACGCGTTCTGATACATCACTTACCAGGGGCGATCCGCCCCTGGTTTTAGCGCAGAGAAGCCGCTAACACGAAGTGGGTGTCGACAAGCACTTTTTGCGGGGCAGGTTGACCACCAATGCGCCTGAAGAGCAGATTGCAACTCTCTTCACCCAGCTTGCGAGTAGGGATATCAAACCCACCTGGCGCTGGCGTGAGAATGAGAGAGAGCATCGGGTCGCTGTATCCGGCTATCACGACCTGCTCAGGGATCATCAGATTTAACTCATCCGCAGCACGATAGAGGCTTAGCAACTTCATGCTGTCGGTGGCGAATACCGCATCAGGAGGAACTGGCGAGGATAATAATGTAATCGCCGCAGCGAGTGCACTCTCGTGGGTATAACCACCATCCATGATCCAGTCGTAATGAATAGCAATATTATGTTTTGCCAGACTGGCTTTATAGCCCGCCAGACGATCAATTGAAACGTGGTAATCAAGCGGTGCATGCAGACAGGCAATTTTCCGTCGCCCATTTTTAATGAAATTATCCGTCAGCGTGGCGCTGTCATTAAAATTATCCGTATCGACGGAATAGATATTCTGATAATCACCTTCCACTTTGCCAATGACGACGACGGGTACGCCATACGCATCCAGCGTGCTGAAAAAAGATTCATTTGCCGGTGAACTCAGCATGATGACGCCTTTGATCATCTTCTGCTTTATTTTGCTCACACATTTCAGCAGATCGTCTTCGCTGCTTTTGGATGTTTGCAAAATAACGTCAAAACCTTCTTCTTCCGCTTTTGTTGTAATCGCATGAAGAACATCAGAGAAAAAAGGGTTACCGGCTGTGGTTTTGGTCGAGCGGGTCGAAATAACCATAATGGCATCAAAGCCAGAAGAGGTCAGTGCGCGGGCCAGTTTGTTGGGCTGATAATTTAATTCGTCTATCGCCTTCAGCACTTTGTCACGTGCTTCGGGGGATATATTCGTTTGTTTATTCAGAACGCGGGATACGGTTGATTTCGATACGCCCGCAACCCGTGCGATATCATAGATGGTGGGTGACATACACCTTACTCACTCCGGACTGACAGCAATGCCGCTCATCTTACTGGAGAGAAAACGGCAATAGCAATAAATAAGAATTGATAATCAACGATCTGCCCCCATTTATTGTATTCTGAAGCCATGCATTCCAGGCTTCCGGGCAATGAAGGATGGCGATGAAGCGACTTAAGAACGAACTCAATTCACTGGTGAACCGTGGCGTTGACCGACATCTGCGCCTGGCCGTCACCGGGCTAAGCCGCAGCGGCAAGACGGCATTCATAACGGCGATGGTGAACCAGCTCCTGAGCCTGCACGCCGGAGCGCGCCTGCCGTTGCTCAGCGCCGTAAGAGAAGAGCGTCTGCTGGGCGTTAAGCGCGTCCCTCAGCGCGATTTTGGTATTCCTCGTTTTACCTATGACGAAGGGCTGGCACAACTTTACGGGGATCCGCCCGCGTGGCCGACGCCGACGCGAGGCGTGAGTGAAATTCGCCTTGCGCTGCGTTTCCGCTCAAATGAATCCCTGATGCGCCACTTCAAGGATACCTCCACCCTGTATCTGGAAATCGTCGATTACCCGGGCGAATGGCTGCTCGATTTGCCGATGCTGGCACAGGACTACCTCAGCTGGTCCCGTCAGATGACAGGGTTGCTGCAGGGAGAACGCGCTGCGTGGTCAACGAAATGGCGAGCGCTGTGTGAAGGCCTGGATCCGCTGGCACCAGCGGATGAAAACCGTCTGGCGGCGATTGCCGAGGCCTGGACGGACTATCTTCATCAGTGCAAACAGGAAGGGCTGCACTTCATCCAGCCGGGTCGTTTTGTCTTGCCGGGGGACTTAGCTGGAGCGCCTGCGCTGCAGTTCTTCCCCTGGCCAGATGTGGACGGCGCCGGTGAATCGAAGCTGGCCCAGGCCGGTAAACACACGAACGCCGGGATGCTGCGCGAGCGGTACAATTACTACTGCGAAAAAGTGGTCAAAGGATTTTATAAAAACCACTTCTTGCGTTTCGACCGCCAGATTGTGCTGGTAGATTGCCTGCAGCCGCTTAACAGCGGGCCGCAGGCATTTAACGATATGCGCCTCGCGCTGACCCAGCTGATGCAGAGTTTTCACTACGGGCAGCGGACGCTATTCCGTCGTCTTTTCTCGCCGGTGATCGATAAGCTGCTGTTCGCGGCCACGAAAGCCGATCACGTGACGGTCGATCAGCATGCCAACATGGTTTCTCTGCTGCAGCAGCTGGTGCAGGATGCGTGGCAAAATGCCGCGTTTGAAGGGATTAGCATGGATTGTCTTGGGCTGGCCTCCGTCCAGGCGACGCAGAGCGGGCTGATTGATCTCAACGGCGAGAAAATACCGGCATTGCGCGGGAATCGCCTCAGCGACGGTGAGCCGCTTACGGTCTATCCGGGCGAAGTGCCTGCCAGGCTGCCGGGCCAGGCCTTCTGGCAGAGCCAGGGTTTCCAGTTTGAAGCCTTCCGCCCTCAGGCGATGAGCGTCGATCGGCCGTTACCACACATCCGTCTGGATGCGGCGCTGGAGTTTTTGATTGGAGATAAATTGCGATGACGGAACCGTTAAAACCACGCATAGATTTTACCGGAACGCTTGAGCAGGCGGATCGCGAAGCGTTTAAAACGGCGCAGACGTTCAGCGGTACGCAGGCAGAGAACTTTGCCCCGGCACTGCCGGACGATCCCGCGGTTGAGGAGGGGCCAGCAGAGGCGGTCGTGGAGGCCGCTTTGCGTCCAAAACGCAGTGTGTGGCGCAGGATGGTCACCGCCGGTCTGGCACTGTTCGGCGTCAGCGTGGTCGGGCAGGGCGTCCAGTGGGCGATGAACGCCTGGCAAACGCAGGACTGGGTCGCACTGGGCGGATGTGCCGCAGGTGCGCTGATTGTTGGCGCGGGCGTGGGGTCTGTTGCGACGGAGTGGCGACGTCTCTGGCGTCTGCGACAGCGCGCGCATGAGCGTGATGAAGCGCGGGATCTCCTCCACAGCCACGGAACCGGCAAAGGCCGCGCGTTTTGTGAGAAACTGGCCAGCCAGGCCGGTATCGATCAGTCGCATCCGGCGCTTCAGCGCTGGTATGCCGCCATCCATGAAACGCAGAATGACCGGGAAGTGGTAACGCTCTATTCCCATATGGTTCAGCCGGTACTGGATGCCCAGGCGCGACGCGAGATTAGCCGTTCTGCGGCAGAGTCCACGCTGATGATTGCCGTCAGCCCGCTGGCGCTGGTGGATATGGCGTTTATCGCCTGGCGTAACCTGCGTTTGATTAACCGTATCGCTCATCTCTACGGTATCGAGCTGGGTTACTACAGTCGACTCAGACTGTTCAAGCTGGTGTTACTCAATATCGCCTTTGCTGGTGCGAGCGAACTGGTGCGTGAAGTGGGCATGGACTGGATGTCGCAGGATCTGGCTGCGCGTCTTTCGGCTCGCGCTGCGCAGGGTATTGGCGCGGGCTTACTGACGGCGCGTCTGGGTATCAAGGCGATGGAAGTGTGCCGACCGCTGCCGTGGATCGATGGCGATAAGCCACGGCTGGGGGATTTTCGGCGCGAACTGATTGGCCAGCTTAAAGAGACGCTCAATAAAAAACCTGCTCCGTGAGGTTTTGTTCACTTATCGTGCTGGCTGTCAATATTTGTTGACAGCCATCTTCCGGTTCACCGTGTTCTGACATATCATTTTAACGTTACTGGCTTAAAACGGTGAATTTCCCATGCGTCTTGAAGTCTTCTGTGAAGACCGTCTCGGTCTGACCCGCGAGTTACTCGATCTTCTTGTTTTACGTAGCATTGATTTACGTGGCATTGAGATCGATCC
>Ga0308166_1000175_pt1 | contig 122418 bp, 115 predicted proteins | sample PhyCR2_2_FD_202137 | JGI IMG/M metagenome (GOLD analysis project Ga0308166, IMG submission 202137) | Phyllosphere microbial communities from UC Gill Tract Community Farm, Albany, California, United States - DLSLCC.R2 | ecosystem: Host-associated > Plants > Phyllosphere > Unclassified | place...
TCGCCGCTGTTCGCCGGCCACTACTACAAGCAGTTCGACCTCGACCCGGGCGCCAAGGTGCCGGTGCGCCTGAACGTCTTCGCCGATTCGCCTGAAAGCCTGGAAGCCAAGCCGGAACAGATCGAAGCCCACCGCAAGCTGGTCAAGCAGGCCTACAAGCTGTACAACTCGCACCACTACAATCACTACGACTTCCTGCTCGCGCTGTCCGACGAATTCGGCGGCATCGGCCGCGAACACCACCAGTCCAGCGAGAACGGCGTCAAGCCGGGTTACTTTACCGAGTGGGCCAAGGGCGAAGCCGGCCGCGACCTGCTGCCGCACGAGTACACCCACTCGTGGGACGGCAAGTTCCGCCGTCCGGCCGGCCAGAACGTCCCCAACTTCAACACCCCGCTGCAGAACGAACTGCTGTGGGTCTACGAAGGCCAGACCCAGTACTGGGGCAGCGTGCTGGGCGCGCGTTCCGGCCTGGTGTCGATGGCGGGCGCACGCGATGCGCTGGCCGCCACCGCGGCGCGCTACGACAGCGTCGCCGGCCGCAGCTGGCGCGCGATGCAGGACACGGTCAACGACCCGATCATGAATGCCCGCCGTCCGCTCGGCTGGGCCAACTGGCAGCGCAGCGAAGACTACTATTCGGAAGGCCAGCTGATCTGGCTCGACGTCGACACCCTGATCCGCGAAAAGACCGGCGACAAGAAGTCGCTGGACGACTTCGCGAAGGCCTTCTACAGCGTCAACGACGGCAGCTTCCTGCCGGCCTTCTACACCTTCGACGACGTGGTCGCGACCCTGAACAAGGTCGTGCCGCACGACTGGGCTACTTTTCTCCGCTCGCGCGTGGACGGCCACGGTCCGGGCGCCCCGCTGGACGGCCTGACGCGCGCCGGTTGGAAACTGGTCTACACCGAGACTCCGACCGACTACATCAAGGGCGCGGACGACCGCAACAAGGTGGCCGACCTGAGCTACTCGCTGGGCTTCACGGTCAGCTCGGAAGGCAACGTCCGCAACATCATCTGGGACGGCCCGGGCTTCCGCGCCGGCCTGGCCGCCAACAGCAGCATCGTCGCCGTCAACAACCGCGTCTTCAAGCCGGAAGTGCTGAAGGCCGCGGTCAAGGCCGCCAAGGACGGCAAGGAGCCGATCCAGCTGCTGGTCAAGAAGGGCAATGTGCTGCGCACGATCTCGCTCGACTACCACGGCGGCCTGCGCTACCCGCGCCTGGAGCGCATCCCGGGCACGAAGGACCGCCTGGAGGGGATCTATTCCGCATTGAAGTGAACGTGACCGGAGACAGGAGACAGACATGGACATGATGCCGATTCTGCCGGAAAGCGAGGTCGAAGCGACCGCAGCCCTGCACCTGGGGCGCCTGCTGTTCGTGTTCGGCCGCATGGACCTGAACCTGGGCCAGGCCATGCTGAAGGCTTGTGCGGCGGGGGACGTCGCGCGCGAGATCGTCAGGATCGAGCGCCTGTCCTTCGAGGACAAGCTGCGTGAGTACGAAGCCCTGGTCCTGGCGCGCAACGCGGACGATGCACAGCTGCTGGCGCGCTGGCAGCGCTGGTTCGCGGCGGCGCATGGGCTGCAGCGGCTGCGCAACGCCTTCGCGCATGGGCGCTGGGGCTTCCAGAACATGCAGCAGCAGGTGGTCCATGTCACCACCCTGCCGGGCAGCCCGAACCAGGACGAGGTGCGCTATACCCTCACCGGGTTCGCGGCGCGGGTCGCGGAAGCCGAGGATATCGCCGAGGAGTTCTTCGCCCTGACCCGGCCGGTGCGCTGATGCCGTCATGGCGCTGATGCATGTCATCGAACTGTCATATGGAAGCCGTAAGCTGATGCTGCCGACTAAAACCATATAACAAGACGGGAGGCTCGATGAACTGGATCAGCAGGAAAATCAACGACACGCGCGCACGCCGCCATGTGCGCGCATCCTTCTACCGCCCCATGCTCCAGGACCTGCCGGCAGGTTTGGAGCACAGCTGGCGGCAGAGCGCACCGCAAGCGTACCCAGGCATCCGCACGGATGCCTTTTTTTTCGCCTGCGCGGCCGAGGGCCTGCTGCGCTTCTTCGACGCGGCGGGCAGGAGCCGCACGCCCTGCGCCCTGCCCTCGGAAGCGGCAGATTCGGTCTGGCATGCCTGGCTGCGGCATGACCCCATCGGTCTGGAGCGCTTCTGCCGCAAGCACTTCGGCCAGGTCATCCCGCACGTCGAGCGCGCCGGCCTCGGCGCAGCTGCGCTGGGCAGCACGCTGATGACCGGCCGCAGCCTCGAGGGTATCGCCCCGCTCGGGCCGCGCCTGCCGCAGCTGTTCGGGCTCGACGCGCGCCTGCGCATGGCGGGCGGCCACGGCTACTGGAACCGCGGCGACGAGATCGTGTACGCCAAACTGGATGCGCGCGGCGTATGCCCGCAAAGCGCCCAGCCCCATCCGGAACTGACGATCAGCGCCCTGCTCGCGGCCGGCCTGGTCGACGCCGACATGGTGCTCGACCACGTGCGGCGGCGGGAGGCGGCCCTGGCTGCCGCTGCATCCGACGATGGCGGCAGCGGTCTGGCGTTCGCATCCGACGGCGCCTGTGCGGACAGCGGCGGCGGCAGTGACGCCGGCGGCAGCTGCGACGGTGGCGGCAGCAGTTGCGGGAGTTCTTGCGGCAGCAGCTGCGGTGGCGGCGGCGGTGATTAAGCGCCGATGATTGCCGTCAGCTCGGCGGCGATCTGCTGCGCCAATAAGTGGATGTGGTAGCCGTCGACGAAGCCGTGGTGGGCCTGCACCGAGAACGGCAGCTGCAGGCCGCCGTCGGGGCCGTCGCGGAATTTGCCCCAGGCCAGCGACGGGATGTCCGGCGAGGCCAGCGAGGCCATCGGATGCTGGATCGAAGTAAAGTCCAGCCAGGGCATGCAGGTCACGAAGACCTGGTCCTTGGCCTCGCGCGGCGACATGCTCGCGTACTTGCGGTTCAGCTCCAGCATCGTCCCCGCCTCTTCGCGCGCCGCCTGGCCGTTGGCGACGAAGGTGCGCACGTCGTCGGACCAGTCGAACTGGGCGAAATTCAGGTCGCAGTGCTGGTTCACCACCGTAAAGGAGGGGTGCAGGCGCTCGATGCGGATCACCTCCCCTTCGTACACGCGGTAGCGGAAGTTCTCGATCTTGAGGATGGACCGCAGCACGGCGCACAGGAGCACGTGGAAAGGCGCCAGTCCCTGCTCCTTGCACCAGGGCCGGAAGTCCGGCAGGTCCATGCGGAAGCACAGGTTCACTGCCGGGCTTTCCATGCTGTCGAAAAGGTCGAAGCGGTCGCGCCGCCGTTCAAAATTCTGCATACGATTTATTCAGTTGATGTAGCGGGCGCTCCAGGCCGCGATCACGTTCGCGACATAGGCTGCGTCGTCCCTGCCCGTCACCAAATGGTCGATGCCGTCCAGCGACACGAAACTCTTCGGATGCTGGGCGATGCCGAAGATGCGGCTGGCGTTCTCCACGTCGACGGTGCCGTCCTGCGGCGCGTGCATCACCATCAGCGCGCGGCCCAGATTGGCGATGCGTTCGTGCAGCTGGTGCTGGGTCGCGTCCTCGACGAAGTGCTGGCGGATGTCGAACTCGCGTCCGGCAAGGCGCACGCGCGCTTCTCCCAGCTGCTCGATGGTGTCGAGGTGCTCGGACAGCAGCTTGTCGACCACATAGTGCGGGTCGCTGGGCGAGGCGATCGTCACCACCGCCTTCGATTCGGGAATGCGGTGGCTTGCGGCCAGCACCGCGGTGCCGCCCAGGCTGTGGCCGATCAGGAGCTTCGGTGCGGCGAAGCGGCCGCGCAGGAAGTCGGCGGCGGCGACCAGGTCTTCCACGTTCGACGAAAAATTGGTGTCGGCGAACTTGCCTGCGCTGTTGCCGAGGCCGGCGAAATCGAAGCGCAGCACGGCCACGCCGAGGTCGGCCAGCCCTTGCGAAATGCGGGTCGCGGCCAGCACGTCCTTGCTGCAGGTGAAGCAGTGGGCGAACAGGCCGTAGGCGCGCGGGGTGCCGTCGGGCGCATCGAGCTTGGCCGAGATCTTGCCGTGCGGCCCCTGGAAATCCATACGTTCGGTAATCATGGGCGCCACTGTGCACCGGATCGGCCGCGCATGCAAGTCGGCGGCGCGCGCTATACTCATGAGCCCATCCCTCATCAGGAAGCGCGCCATGGCCTCATCCAGTGAATCGACGAACCCGCAGCAAGTCATCGGCCTGATCGGCGGCATGAGCTGGAAAAGCTCGGCCGAATACTACCGCCTGATCAACGAAGACGTGCGCACGCGCCTCGGCGGCCTGCACTCGGCGCGCTGCCTGATGTGGTCCTTCGACTTCGCCGACATCGAGGTCCTGCAGCGTCTCGATCGCTGGGATGAGGCGGCCGCGCTGATGGTCGATGCGGCGCAGCGCCTGGAACGCGGCGGCGCCGACTTCCTCGTCATCGCCACCAACACCATGCACATCGCCGCGCCGCAGGTCCAGGCCGCGACCAGCCTGGCGCTGCTGCACATCGCCGATCCGACCGCCGAGCGCATCAAGGCGGCCGGGCTGCGCAAGGTTGGCCTGCTGGGCACCGCCTTCACGATGGAGCAGGATTTCTACAAGGGCCGCCTGACGCGCGAGCATGGGCTCGAGGTGCTGGTGCCGGAAGCAGATGACCGGGCCACGGTGCACCGCGTCGTCTACGAAGAGCTGGTGCAGGGCCGGATCGTGGACGCTTCCCGTGAAGCCTACCGCGAGGTGATCGCCAGCCTGGTCGCGCGCGGCGCCGAGGCCATCATCCTCGGCTGCACCGAGATCATGCAGCTCGTCAAGCCCGAGGACAGTCCGGTGCCGCTGTACGACACGACCGGCCTGCATGCCGAGGCGGCGGTGCGGCGTTCGCTGGGCATCGCTGTTTGACAGCCAACCTACCAGTTGGTAGGATAGCGCCATGAACAAATCCTCCACCACGTCCGACGACATCCTGGCCTGCGCACGTTCGCTGATCGTCACCGGCGGCTATAACGGTTTCAGTTATGCCGACATCGCGGACGTGGTCGGCATCCGCAAGGCCAGCATCCACCACCACTTCCCCAGCAAGGCGGAGCTGGTGCGCACGCTGGTCGGCCGCTACCGCGAAGCCGCCGAAGAAGGCATCGCCAACCTGGAACACAGCGTGGCCGGCCCGCTCGAACAGCTGCGCGCCTACATCGGCTACTGGAAAGCCTGCATCGGCGATGCCAGCGCGCCTTTCTGCGTCTGCGCGATGCTGGCCAGCGAGCTGCCCATCCTGCCCGAGGAAGTCGCGCTCGAGATCCGCGCCTATTTCCGCTATCTGTCTGGATGGCTGGCCTCGGTGCTGGAGCGCGGCGTGCAGCAGAAGACGATGGCGCTGGCCCATGCGCCGGCGGTCGAGGCGGAGATCTTCATGGCGACAGTGCACGGTGCGATGCTGTCCGCGCGCGCCTACGGCAACACCGACATGTTCGGCAGCATCATGGATCCGCTGCTGGAGCGCATGGCCGCAAAAAAGTAAGGGAAGCATCGGCGCCGGCCTGCGCATTTTTTGCCCACACAAACTACCAACTAGTAGATAGTCAAATCAACGTAAAAGGATACCGACATGAAGCTCTCCTCCACCGCAATCGACCACGCCGCCCAGGAACGCTGGCTGAAGACCTACTACTTTACCCGGGCCGCGTTCTCGATCGCCTGGATCGCGGCCGCCCTGAACGCAGTGCGCCATGGCTGGGCCATTGCGGGCGTCCTGCTGGTCTGCTATCCGGCCTGGGATGCGCTGGCCAACCTGGTCGACGGCCGGCGCAGCGGCGGCCTTGCCAGGAACCGGAGCCAGGCCTTCAATGTCGTCGTCAGCCTGGCGGTGGCGGCCGCGGTGGCATTGGCGCTGCCGGACATGCACCGGGTGCTCGCCGTGTTCGGCGCCTGGGCCATCCTGGCGGGCCTGCTGCAACTCGGTGCGGCGCTGCAGCGCTGGAAGACCACGGGCGCGCAATGGGCGATGATCCTGAGTGGCGCCCAGTCGGCGCTGGCAGGCGCCTTCTTCATTTTCCAGGCCGGGCAAGCGGCGATGCCTTCGATCGCCAGCGTCACCGGGTATGCGGGCTTCGGCGCCTTCTACTTCCTGGTATCGGGGCTGTGGCTGAGCGTGGGAGCCTTGCGGCGCAGGCACGCGTAAAATGCGGACGATGGATACCACCTCTCTGCCGATCGGCACCCCTCTCACCCGCGATTTCATCCACGGCGCGGTCGACATCGAACAGACGCCAACGGGACTGCTGCCGCACCGGCTGCCTGCCTGGGCCCGCGCCCAGTGCCCGGATGCGCAGCTGGCGATGGCGGAATCGCAGCCGTCCGGCGTGCGCCTGGTGTTTCAGACCATGGCGACGGCCGTGGAACTGGCGATCTTGCCGACCAAGCGCGCCTACAATGCCCTGCCCCCGCGTCCCGATGGCGTCTACGACCTGTTCGTTGACGGCCGGCTGGCGCAGCAGCGCAGCGTCCAGGGCGGCCGGGTACAGCACATCGACATGGCGACCGGCGCGGCGACACTGGTCGAGGGCGAGGTGCAGACCCTGCGCTTCAGCGGCCTGCCGGGAGACGGCAAGACGATCGAGATCTGGTTGCCGCACGACGAGCTGACGGAGCTGGCCGCCCTGCGTTCCGATGCGGCGCTGTTTCCGCTCAAGACCGTGGGCAAGCCGCGTTGGGTGCACCACGGCAGTTCGATCAGCCAGGGGTCGAATACCACGCATCCCTCGGGCACCTGGCCGGCGGTGGCCGCCGTCCGCGCCGGGCTCGATCTGCTCAACCTCGGCTATAGCGGCAACGCCCTGCTCGATCCTTTCGCCGCCCGCACCATCCGCGATCAGCCGGCGGATCTCATCAGCATCAAGATCGGGATCAACCTGGTCAACAAGGACCTGATGCGCCTGCGCGCCTTCGGCCCGGCCGTGCATGGTTTCCTCGACACGATCCGCGAGGGACACCCAAGCACGCCGCTGCTGGTCATGTCGCCCCTCTTCTGCCCCATCCACGAGACGATGCCGGGGCCCTCGGTGTATGACCTGGAGGCGCTTGCGGAAGGCCGTCTGCTGTTCCGGTCCGGCGGCAGCGCGGACGAGGTCCGGCAGGGCAAGCTGACGCTCGGCGTGATTCGGGAAGAACTGCGCAAGATCGTCGAGCAGCGCCGTGCGGGCGGCGACGCCCATCTCCGCTATGTGGACGGGCTCGAACTCTACGGGCCGAACGACAACCTGCGGCTGCCGCTGCCGGACGAACTGCATCCGGATGCGGCCAGCCACCGGCTGATCGGCGAGCGCTTTGCGGCGCTGCTGCGCTGAGCGCCGGCTTCAGCCGAACAGCCCGTGCAGATACCAGCGCGGCTCTTCTTCGTCCGCCCCGATGCGCTCCCGGTACACCCAGTACAGCGCATGGTCCTGCCCCTCGGCGATGAAGTAGTCGCGCGTTTCCGGCCCGTTCCACCAGCCGGCCTCGATCCGCTCCGGGTTCGAGGCCATGCGCAGCGGCGAGCCGTAGAAAGGCCGGTGCTCGCGCATCAGGAGCGCGATCGGCTTGGCCAGCAGCCAGGTCGGGCGCGGCAGGCTCATCACGTCGGGCGGCATCTGCGCATTGCGCGCCCGGTCGCTGATCTTCTGCTGCACCGGCACCCACATGTTCGCCTGCTCGGGCCGGTAATCGGCCATCGGCAGCGCCTGCAGCACGTTCTCCGCGCCCAGGCGCGCCACCAGCAGCTCCAGCATGCGCATGCGGTCTTCCTCGCTGCCGCCCGGCTCCGGGAACAGCGATTCGCTCAAAGGCGCCATCGCCTGCAGCTTTTTCGCTTCCAGGCCCAGGCCGATCACCGGCGCCTCCAGCACCAGCTTGGCCAGGCGCTCCTTCAGCAGGCGCACCAAGTGCTCGTCGCGCCAGGCCGGTTCCGCCAGCGCCACCTCGACGCAAGTCGGCGGCCGTGCCTCCCTGCCCCGCTCGTGTTCGAGCCGGAGCACGATGCGCTCGACCGCCAGCTGGCGCGCACACAGCCAGCCGGTCAGCTGCAGCAGCAGACGCCGGGCGCCCGCCAATAACAGCTCGGCATCGTCGATGCGGTCGAACAGTTCGAGACGCGCGCTGAAGGTCTCGGGCGCGGCGATCCACTCGTGCAGCTCCGGACTCAGGCCGTAGGCGGCGTCGAGCAGGTCGAGCAAGGCACGGCCACAGCGCCGCTGCAGGCCGGGACGCGGCAGGCGTCGCAGCTCGCCCAGGCTGGCGCAGCCGATGCCTTCGAACCAGGCTGCAAACGAGCGCGCCGGCGGCGCCAGCAGCACGTCCAGCAGGTCGAGGCGGCGCACCAGCGAGGGCATCTTGACGGTACGCCGGCCGGACGTACAACCGTCCCTGGCGCGCGCCAGCAGCCAGGCGCCGCGCGCGGTCGGGGCGCAGCCCAGCGACACCGTGAAGCCCAGCGCCTGCACGTTCGCGCGCACGCGCCGGCACAGCGCCAGAACGCCGCCGAACAGGCGCAGGCTGGCGCCGACGTCCATCAGCAGCGTGCCCTCCTCGGCCTCGGCCACCTGCGGCGTGTACTGCAGCATCGCCATCGCCACCGCGTACAGGGCCTCGGCCTCGCGCGGCGGCGAGCGCTCGTGCACCTGAGCCTCGGGCATCAGCATCAGCACGCCGCCGCGCCGCATGCCGGGCTGCACGCCGGCGGCGCGCGCCAGGGGAGACGCGGCCAGCACGCGCTCCTGCTCGAGCACGACGCTGCCGGCGTCAGTGCACCAGCTGGGACTGAAGACTTCCAGCGGAAGCCGGGGCAGTGACAGGCCGATCCACAGGCGCATGGCGGGGAATGTGCGTTTGAATGAGGTTGGAAGAAAGCGGCAGGAACAGCGGCGCATCGCGCTGCGGTCCCCGGCGCTTGACGAAGTCGATCTCGATGCCGCCGGCCTGCGGCCGCAGCGCCAGCCGCAGCGGCGCGGGCGAAGCGTCCTGCCCGGCCGCCAGCGGGCGCATCATGAAGAACAGGGTCTCGCCGCCCTGCGCGGCCAGGTGCAAGCGGCGCAGGCTGTCGCTGCGCACCTGGTTTTGCCAGAACAGGATGGCGCCGCAACTGCCGCTGCGCAGCACCTGTTCGGCTGCCCACAACGCATCCGCCGTGCGGCTAGCGCGCAGCCAGATCAGCTGCGAGGGCGGCACGCCCAGCGCGGCCATCGCCAGCGCCTGCGGCGGATGGGGCGGCTGCAGCAGCACGATGCGGCGCGCCGCTACTTCCGCCAGGGCGGGACGCAGCAGGCGCATCTCGCCGATGCCGGGCTGCTGCAGCAGCAGGTCGACCAGGGCGCCGGTCGGCCAGCCGCCGCCTGGCAATTGCGCCGACAGGGCCGCATGGCCGGTGTCGACGCAGCGGGCGGAAGAACGCGCCAGCTGCGAGGCGCGCCAGAGCGACGGATGCAATGATTCCGGCGCTGCTGGAATGGAATCTGAGCAGTTGTTCATAGATGATGCGAAGAAATACTGTATGTTTATACAGTACTATTTTCATCAGGTTTTGGCAAGGTTTATCTTTTGTAATGCCTCAATCGTGCGCTCGCAAAGCGTTCCCGGACGCAAAGGATTATTTGCCTTTTAGGAAATTACTCTCGTACACTTTTGCTTTTGGCTAAGGTAAGCATGAGTACACGTAAATTTTTTTGGTTCATCCTTGCAATTTGCGTTCTTTCTGCCTGCGCTACCTTGTGGCAGTTAGTGACGGTTTATCTCATGAGCCTTGTCGAGGTGCCTCATGCCTATCAGTATTTAAACCAGGATATCGCGAGGGCTACCGACATCGACAGTCTGAAGGCAGCATGCCTATCCTTGACACAACTGGACGAGTCTGATCGCCAGGGACGGATCAAGCTGATGGTTTTGTCGCCATTCATTGCATTGCTCACTTCTGTCGTCTGTGCCGTTCTGTCTGCCTGGGCATTAATCGCATCCAGAAAGACGACGCAAGCTACGAGTTCCTAGCTACAAGACATCTCTATCCGATGACCCAGCATTTCCATTTCACCTTCGAACCTGACTGGCGAACGGCGCCACTGGCTTTTTGGGTTCATGTGCCGGTAGCCGGATCGGAGACGGACTGCGTTCCACCGGCTCCAATACCGGTGCTGCATAAGGGATTCGTGTTCCTCCATGTCGAGGCAGCCGATGTCGATTTGCAGTTCAGTTCTTTGGCACAGTTGAATCACTTCATCGAAGTGATGGAGACAAAACCGCTTCCGACCAGTCGCCAACTATCCAGGAAACGTGCATTGCCTATTGGTCCGAATAGTCATTGGGTGAGCCGTTTGCCAGCGAAGCTGAAGGCGCCAAGGGAACGAGAAAAACTGGTCGATAAGCTGCGAGCCGTGCGGGAGCAATTGTTACCGCTGGGTGATGCATGGCATAGCTATTCGCGCCTTCTCTAGCTTGTCAGGCTTGTGCTCTCCATTGATGGCGGCACGGCGCCATCCGCTTCCCTGCTGTAAAAGATGAAATAATGGCGCAATCGCTTTGAATTGCTCCACATAATGACCACCACCATGCAAACCATCGGCCTGGTCCTGTTCGTCCTGGCCCTGCTGCACACCTTCTCCACCCACATGTTCGAGGTGCTGGCGCACCGCCATCCGCGCCATGCCGGCCTGTTCCACCTGCTGGGCGAAGTCGAGGTCGTGTTCGGCTTCTGGGCCTTCGTGCTGATGGTCTTCATGGCGCTGGTCGAAGGCCGTGCGGCGGCAATCGACTATGCCGAATCGCGCCACTACACCGAGCCGCTGTTCGTGTTCGTCGTAATGGTGGTGGCCGCCTCGCGTCCCGTACTGGAAGCGGCGCGCGGCCTGCTGCGCATGCTGTCCCGGCTCGCTCCCGTACGCTCCGAAGTGGCCCAGGCCTGGCTGGCGCTGGCCCTGGTGCCGTTGGCCGGCTCGCTGATCACCGAGCCGGCCGCGATGACCCTGGCCGCGCTGATGCTGGCCCCGACCGTGTTCCGCCAGGGCATGCCCGAATGGCGCAAGTACGGTGCGCTGGGCGTGCTGTTCGTGAACGTCTCGATCGGCGGCACCCTGACCTCCTACGCCGCGCCGCCGGTGCTGATGGTGGCCGGCACCTGGGGCTGGGACAGCGCCTACATGCTGCTGCACTTCGGCTGGCGCGCCCTGATCGCGGTGCTGTTCAACGCCACCGTGATCGTCTTCCTGTTGCGGCCCCACCTGCGCCAGCTCGACGCCTCCGTCGACGGCGAAACGGCCAAAGTGCCGCCGCTGGTGGCGCTGATCCACCTGGCTTTCCTGGCCGCGGTGGTGCTGCTGGCGCATCATCCGGTGCTGTTCCTCGGCCTGTTCCTGCTGTTCCTCGGCTTTACCCAGGCCTACGAGCGCTACCAGTCGCCGCTGATCCTGAAGGAAGGCCTGCTGGTCGGCTTCTTCCTGGCCGGGCTGGTGGTGCTGGGCGGCATGCAGCAGTGGTGGCTGCAACCCATCGTCTCCAGCCTCGGCCCGACCGCCCTGTTCTTCGGCGCCCTCGGCCTGACGGCGGTGACCGACAACGCTGCCCTGACCTACCTCGGCTCGCTGATCACCGGCCTGTCCGAGCACGAGAAATACATGTTGATGGCCGGTGCAGTGGGTGGCGGCGGTCTGACCGTGATCGCCAACGCCCCGAACCCGGCCGGCGCGGCCCTGCTGCGCCATGGCTTCGCCGACGAGTCGATCGGCGCCGTCTGGCTGCTGCTGGGCGCGCTCGGGCCCACCTGTGCGGCGGCCATCATGTTCCTGATATAAGGTGAACGCTGAACCCGGAGGAGAGACGATGGACAAGGATCTGCTGGTCAGCAAGACGGGCACCATCGAGCGCTGCATCAAGCGTGCCCGCGACGAGTACGAGAAGGACCCGACCACCTTCGTCGGCGACATCACGCGCCAGGATGCGGCCACGCTGAACGTGATCCGCGCCTGGGAAGCGGCGGTGGAGATGGGCGATTACGTGCTGGCCCAGGCCGGCGTCGGGCCGGCGCACGACGAGCGCGAGGTGATCTCGCTGCTCGAGGAAAACGGCTGGATCGATCCCGCCCTCGGCGAGGACCTGAAGCGCACCGGCGAGTTCTGCCGCGCCGAATGGGACTACCAGGCCTCGCCGCTGCCGGCCCTGGTCACCATCATCAAGCGCGGCCTCGACGATTTCGACGCGTATGCGCGCGCGCTGCTGGCCCGTGCTGTGGACACGCCGTCGCCGGCCACCGATGCAACGCCTGCGGGCGATCCGGGCATCTGAAGTTCGTAATTTTTGCCTAACTGGTATCATGCCCGCTTTCATGGACCGGACAACACAAGAACATGAGCCAACCGACCAACCTGCCCTCCTTCTGGAGCCGGCTTTCCCTCGCCTTCGGCGCCTTCTTCAAGACCGCCGGCGATGCCGAATTCGCCGCGCGCGTGCGCGATGACCAGATCGGCCCCGTCGCCGCGCCCGCGCCTGTAGCCACACCGGCGCCTGCACCCACGCCGGCACCGGCCCCCGCACCTGCTCCGGCGCCGCTGCGCGTGGCCACCCCGGACGCCGCCCTGCAGCTGCTGTCCCTGCTGCAGCGCGAAGCGCGCCTGATCGACTTCGCCAACGAGAACATCACCGTCTACAGCGATGCCGACATCGGCGCCGCCGCGCGCGTCGTACACGAAGGCTGCGCGCGCGTGCTGCGCGAGCACTTCACGATCGAACCGGTACGCAGCGAGCTCGAAGGCGCGCGCGTGACCCTGCCGGAAGGCTTCGATGCCGCCAGCGTGCGCCTGACCGGCAACGTGGTCGGCAAGGCGCCCTTCACCGGCACCCTGAGCCACCGCGGCTGGCGTGCATCGAAAGTCAGCCTGCCGCAGTTGGCCGACAAGCACGACGCCAGCATCATTGCCCCGGCGGAGGTGGAACTGTGAGCGCGAATATGGAAACTGCCCGTTACGCGATCGGCATCGACCTCGGCACCACCCACAGCGCGCTGTCGTATGTGGACCTGCAGTCCAGCGACGGCGAGAAAGCCGTCCAGCAGGTACTGGCGGTTCCGCAGCTGAGCAACCCTGGCGCCGTGGAAGCGCTGCCGCTGCTGCCTTCCTTCATGTACATCCCGCACCCGGACGAGATGGCGCCAGGCGACCTGGCCCTGCCCTGGACCGGTGGCCAGCCGGCTCCCGTGGTCGGCGAGATGGCGCGTTCGCGCGGCGCAGCCACCCCGATCCGCCTGGTCTCCTCGGCCAAGAGCTGGCTGTCGCACCCGGGCGTGGACCGCCGCGCCGCGATCCTGCCGACCGACGCCCCCGAAGAAGTCGAGCGCGTATCGCCCTTGACGGCATCGACCCGCTACCTCGAACACATCCGCAATGCCTGGAACGCCGCGCATCCGGAAGCGCCCTTCGACCAGCAGGCCGTGACAGTGACCATCCCCGCGTCCTTCGATCCGGGCGCGCGCGAACTGACCGCGGAAGCCGCACGCAACGCCGGCTACGGCAGCCCGACCCTGCTGGAAGAGCCGCAGGCGGCCCTGTACAGCTGGATCGAAGGCAGCGGCGGCCGCTGGCGCAAGCAAGTGAAGGCCGGCGACATCGTGCTGGTGGTCGACGTCGGCGGCGGCACCAGCGACTTTTCGCTGATCGCCATTCTCGAACGCGAGGGCAATCTGGAACCGCACCGCGTCGCGGTCGGCGACCATATCCTGCTGGGCGGCGACAACATGGACCTGGCGCTGGCGCACCTGGTCGCGCGTAAACTCCAGGCCAACGGCACCCAGCTCGACGCCTGGCAGATGCGCGCCCTCACCTACGCCTGCCGCGGCGCCAAGGAACACCTGCTGGCCGATGCGAACGCCACTACTTGGCCGATCGTGGTGCCGAGCCGCGGCTCGAAGCTGATCGGCGGTTCGATCCGCACCGAGCTGACGCGCGACGAGGTCACCACCTTCATCACCGACGGCTTCTTCCCGCGCGTGGAAGCGAGCGCACGCCCGGCCACCCGCGCGCGCGCCGGCCTGACCCAGATCGGCCTGCCCTATGCGCAGGACGCCGCGGTCACCCGCCACCTGGCCGCCTTCCTGGCCCGCCAGGCCGGCGCCACCGCAGAGCTGCAAGGCTTCAGCGGCCAGGTGAACCCGGAGCACCGCGACGGCGGACCGAGCTTCCTGCACCCGACCGCGGTGCTGTTCAACGGCGGCGTCTTCAAATCCGACATCCTGTCCCGGCGCGTGATGGACACCATCAACGACTGGCTGTACATGGAAGGGGCGGAACCGGCGCGCATGCTGGAAGGCGCGGACCTCGACCTGGCGGTGGCGCGCGGCGCAGCCTATTACGGCTATGCGCGGCGCGGCGGCGGCGTGCGCATCCGCGGCGGCACGGCCCGCTCCTACTACGTCGGCGTGGAATCGTCGATGCCGGCCATCCCCGGCATGGAGCCGCCGATCACCGCGCTGTGCGTGGCGCCTTTCGGCATGGAAGAAGGCAGCGAGCTGGAACTGCCGGGCCAGGAATTCGGCCTGGTGGTGGGCGAACCGGTGCACTTCCGCTTCTTCGGTTCGACCGTGCGCCGCCAGGACCGTATCGGCGAAGTGCTGGAGTTCTGGGGCCCGGACGAGCTGCAGGAATTGAACGAGATCCAGGCCACCCTGCCGGCCGAGGGACGCATGCCGGGCGACGTCGCCCAGGTCAAGCTGCACGCGCTGGCGACGGAAGCCGGCACGCTGGAGCTGATCGCCGTCTCGCGCGAAGGCCAGCGCTGGAAGGTCGAGTTCGACGTCCGCGCCAGCGACCAGCAGTAAAGCGGCCGTGGCGACATCGGCAGCGCCGGCCTGGCTGGTCGGCATCGACCTCGGCACCACCAACACGGTGCTCGCCTTTGCCGCACCGGGTTCGCAGGAGGTCGAGACCTTCGCCATCGAGCAGCTGGTGGCGCCGGGCGAAGTCGCGCCTGCGCCGCTGCTGCCTTCCGCCCGCTATCACCCGGCGGCGGGCGAACTGCCTGCCGGCGCATTGCAGCTGCCCTGGTTGTCGCAAGATACAGCTGGCGTGCCGGATGCCGTCGTCGGCCGCCTTGCTCGCCTCTTGGGTGCGGCCACGCCTGGTCGGTTAGTTGCATCTGCGAAGAGCTGGCTGTCCCACCACGGTGTCGACCGCACCGCGCCCATACTGCCCTGGGGGGCGCCGGACGATGTGCCGAAAATCTCGCCGCTGGCGGCCAGCGCCAGTTACCTCGCTTATCTGCGCGCGGCCTGGAATGCGCGCCATCCCGCGCAACCGCTGGAACGGCAAGACCTGGTCCTGACCGTGCCAGCCTCCTTCGACGAAGGGGCGCGCGCCCTCACACTGGAGGCGGCGCGGCTGGCCGGCCTGCCCTCGCTGCGGCTGCTGGAGGAGCCCCAGGCCGCCTTGTACGACTGGCTGCAGCGCCACCGCGATACCCTCACCGAAGAACTGGCGGCATCGCGCCTGGTGCTGGTGGCCGACGTCGGCGGCGGCACCACCGATTTCAGCCTGGTGAAGGTGGTGCTGGAAGACGGTGTTCCCGCATCTCACCCGACCTTGACCCGCATCGGCGTCGGCAACCACCTGATCCTCGGCGGCGACAACATGGACCTGGCGCTGGCCCACCTGGTCGAATCGCGCCTCGGCGCCCAGGACCAGCAGGCAGCGCCGACGCGCCTGTCGGCCGCCCGCCTCGCCCAACTGACGGAGCGCTGCCGCGCCGCCAAGGAACAGCTGCTCGCCGCCGACGCGCCCGAGCAGGTCAACGTGACCCTGCTGGGCACAGGCTCGCGTCTGATCGGCGCCAGCCGCACCGTTCCGCTCACGCGCACAGACGTCGAGCACATCGTGCTGGATGGCTTCTTCCCGCTCAACGCGAGCCAGGAAGGCGCGAAACGCGCACGCGCCGGCATCGTCGAATTCGGCCTGCCCTACGCCAGCGATCCGGCCATCACGCGCCACCTGGCCGACTTCCTGCGCCAGCATGCGCAGGCGGCGCGCGAAGCCCTGGGCATCGACGATGACGGCAGGCTGCCGGTGCCGGACACCCTTCTGCTGAACGGCGGCGTGTTCCGCGGCGCGGCGCTGGCGCAGCGCCTGGCCGCTACCCTGTCCGCGTGGCGCGGGGAAGCCATCCGCGTGCTGCACAACCGCGATCCCGACGTCGCCGTGGCGCGCGGTGCGGTTGCCTACTCGCTGGCGCGCCAGGGTCTCGCTCCCGCCATCGAAAGCGGTTCGGCGCGCAGCTACTTCCTGCTGCTCGACGATGCCCCGGCCGGCGGCGCATTGCGGGCGGTCTGCCTGCTGCCGCGCGGCGAAAAGCCCGGCGTCGAAGTGCGCCTGCTCGAGCGCAGCTTCGGCCTGCGCCTGGGACGGCCGGTGCGCTTCCACCTGGTGTCGACGACCGCCGATCCGCAGGGCGCGCCGCCGCAGCCTGGCCAGCTGCTCGACCTGGACCCGCTCGAGGTCGTGCGCCTGCCGACCATCGCCACCGTGCTGCGCGCGCAAGCGGCGGGGACCAAGACCGAAATGCCGGTGCAGCTGGCGGCCTCGCTGTCCGAGGTCGGCACCCTGGAAGTGCATTGCGTGGCCGAAGATGGCAGCGGCCAGCGCTGGAAGCTGGAATTCCAGCTGCGCGGCGCGGAAGACGATACGCAGGAAGCCACCGCCGGAGACGACGCCCTGCCGCCCCGCCTCGATGAAGCCCTGCAGCGCATCGACCGCATCTTCGGCAGCCGCAACCAGCAGGTCGAGAGCCGCGAAGTGCGCCAGCTGCGTGGCACGCTGGAACACCTGCTCGGCGCGCGCGAACGCTGGGAGACGCCGCTGCTGCGCCGCCTGTTCGACGCGCTGCTGGAGCGCGCCAAGGGCCGCCGGCGCTCCGCCGAACACGAACGCGCGTGGCTGAACCTGGCCGGCTGGTGCCTGCGTCCCGGCTTCGGCCACCCGCTCGACGAGTGGCGCATCGAGCAGCTGTGGGCCCTGTTCGAGACCGGCGTGCAGTACCACAAGGACAGCCAGGTGCGCGCCGAGTGGTGGACGCTGTGGCGCCGCGTGGCCGGCGGCCTGTCGACGGAAGCACAACTGCGCCTGCTCGACGACTTCGCCTTCAACCTGCAGGCCGAGCCAAGCGACCGCGCCAAGCGCCCCGTCACCCTGGTCGACGGCAGCGAGGACGACATGCTGCGCCTGGGCGCTTCGCTCGAGCGCATCCCCTCTGCCTACAAGGTGGAGATCGGCGATTGGATGCTGGGGCAGATCATGGCGATTCCGCCCATGCCCAAGCCCGACCCGAAGACCGCCGCCACCTACGCCCGCTATCTATGGGCCCTGGCCCGGGTCGGCGCGCGCCAGTCGCTGCAATCCAGCGCCCACGAGGTCGCGACCATCGAAGCCGCCGAGCGCTGGCTGGAGAACCTGCTGCAGCTGGACTGGCGGCGCATCGAGCCGGCCGGCTTTGCCGCCGCCCACATCGCGCGCAAGACCGGCGACCGCTCGCGCGATATTGGCGAGGCCCTGCGCCAGCTGGTGCTGCACAAGCTGGCCGCCGCCGGCGCGCCTGCCAGCTGGGCGGCGATGGTGCGCGAGGTGGTCGAGCTGGACCAGGCCAGCGCCACGCGCATGTTCGGCGACGCCCTGCCGCCGGGCTTGAAGCTCTTGCGCTGACTACCCCGAGCCCGAACCGGCCCGCCGCAGCGCATGCACGGGTCGGCGCCGTGCCCGCGCATGCATGGACCAGGCTGGCGCGATACACAATAACTTCTTGTCAATAGCAATTTATGATGCTAACTTGTGGCAACGATGATAGCAGCCTCATCCCACATAAAATTGCCAGGACACCTGTGAAACGCGCACTCACCCATCCATCGATGCACATGAACGCACTCGCCGCAGCGGTCGCGGCCACCTTGTCCATGACGCTGGCCGCCGCCCCGGTGCATGCCCAGCAATCCGCGATCGGCGAGGACGCCAAGGAAAACAAGACCCAGCAAGTGGAGGTGCGCGGCTCGCTCGACGCCTACGATCCGCGCCGCGACGACACGGCCAGCAAGATCGTGGTCAACCGCGACGAGATCCTCAAGTATGGCGACACCAGTCTGCTCGATGTGCTCAAGCGCGTGCCTGGTGTGACGATAAGCGGCAACGGCGGGCGTGGCAGCGAAGTGCGCATGCGCGGCCTGGGCGCCGGCTACACGCAGATCCTGCTCAACGGCGATAAGACCCCGCCCGGCTTCACCCTCGATTCGCTGGCCCCGGACCTGATCGAGCGCATCGAGGTGCTGCGCGCCGCCAGCGCCGAGTTCTCGACCCAGTCGATTGCCGGCACCATCAACATCGTGCTGAAGAAGACGGTCAAGGCCGGGCAGCACGAGTTGAAGCTCGGCTATGCGCATGCCCACGACTTCAAAGGACCGAACGCCAACCTGCAACTGGCCGACAAGGCGGGCCGGCTGGCCTGGTCGGTGACAGCCAATGTCAGGCACGAGCATTATTCGCGCACCGTGCACAACGTCGAGGAGCATGAGAATGTGTCCGGCATCGAAGACGGCCTGCGCCTGGCACGCCTGCCCGAGAGCGGGCGCATCACGATGCTCAACCTGAGCCCGCGCCTGATCTGGACCCTCGAGAACGGCGACGCGCTGGTCTTCCAGACCCTCGCCAACTTCAACCATTTCGAGAACGGCGTCCACACGCTGGTCGATACGGAACTGGGCCCGCCGCCGCCCTACCCGGACCTGGTCCAGACCACCAGCAGCATCCAGCGGCTGCTGCGCCAGGAAGTCAACTGGACGCACAAGTACGAGTCCGGCGCAAAGCTCGACGCCAAGCTGGTTGCGACTGCCGGCAACAACCCTCTCTCGACGTATCGCACTGCCGCCGATACGGGGGCGAATGCGCTGCATGAACTGGTCCAGTCGCACAACAGCGTGCACGGCCTGAGCACGACGGGCAAGTTCACCAGCGCCAGCCGGGAAGGCCATGCGCTCGCCTTCGGCTGGGACGGCGGCGAGCTGACCTCACCCGACACGCGCCGCGTCCGCGACTACAGGCAGCCCGACCTGGTACCGCCGGGCGGCGACGAGTCCTACACCGCCAACGTGACGCGCCTGGCCGTGTATGGCCAGGATGAGTGGAACGTGACGCCGCAGTGGTCGGTCTACCTGGGCGCGCGCTGGGAAGGCATCCGGACCCGGGTCGAGGGCAATACCTTCGCAACCACATACAACCGCTCCAGCGTGCTGAGCCCCCTGTTCCAGACCCTGTACAAGCTGCCGAATACGAAGGGCGACCAGCTGCGCTTTGCGCTTACCCGCACCTACCGCCCGCCCAGCGTGCAAAGGCTGATCCCGCACCGCTTCACCTCGGTCAACAACAGCCAGACCGATCCCGATTCGATCGGCAATCCGAACCTGAAGCCGGAGCTGGCGCTCGGCGTCGACGCCGCCTGGGAGCATTACTGGGCCGAGGGCGCGCTGGTATCGATCAGCGCATCGGCCCGCGACATCGACAACAACATGCGCAACCAGACCGTGCTCGAAGGCAGCCGCTGGGTGTCGCGTCTCATGAACACCGGTCATGCGCGCATGCGCGGGCTCGAGCTCGAGGCCAAGTTCCCGCTGAAGGCCGTGATCGACATCGCTACCTCCCTCGACCTGCGCGCCAGCCTGTCGCGCAACTGGTCGAGCGTCGACGGGATCCCGGGCCCGAACAACCGCCTGATGGACCAGACCCCGCTGTCGGCCACGCTGGGTGCCGACTACAAGCTCGGTGCATTCAGCACCGGCGGCAGCTTCGTCTTCAAGAACGGCGGCGAGGTGCGCTTCTCCGCCAACCAGGTCAACTACGAGAGCGTGCGCCGCGATCTCGACCTGTACGCGCTGTGGAAGCTGAGCCCGAAGAATCAGCTGCGCGTGACGGCGTCCAATCTGCTTGGCCAGGACTACATCAATGAAATCAGCTACACCGCGGCCGGCAGCGGCACCCAGCGCAGCCGCACCGTCTATCCGGGCTCGCCGGTGCTGCGCACGACGCTGGAGATGAAGTTCTGAGCAGTCCCGGCGGCGCCCTGCCGCCGGATTCGACATGCCCGCGCTGAGTTGTCGAAAAAAATTCTCAATAAAACAATGTGTTAGCTCATCGCCAAGCATTGTGTCGCGTATTTGCACCGCATGCCACAAATGATGTGACAAGTGCTTGCGCTAGAGCAACACCATCTGCAATCATCTCTTCCGTAGGACATTTCCTACGAGCAATCCTGTTTTAGCGCCCACATTGACCATTTACGGAGCGACGCGTCATGCGCCAACGCCCCCTGCACACTTTTTCTCCCCTGTTCCTGGCCCTGGCAGCTGCCTGCGCCATCGTGCCGCTGGCCGGCTGGCACTGGTACGGATGGCTGATCGCGGCGCTTCTACTGGCCGCCGGCGCGGCTGCCGTCGCCTTCGCCCCGAAACATGCGGCGCCGGCTGCGCGCTCGGATGACTACCTGGCCAGCCGCCGCCGCTTCGGCGAAGAAGTCGCCGGCGTGTGGACCTCGCACATCGATGCCTCGCGCTCGCAAATGGAGACGGCGGTCGTGTCGCTGGTCGAACGCTTTTCCGGCATCGTCATGAAGCTCGAGCAGGCGTTGAACGCTTCCGGCGCGGCCCGCAGTCACGAGGGCGGCGACCTGGTCGACGTGTTCGCCGCCAGCGAGAAGGAGCTGCGCTCGCTGCTGGACATGCTGGCCAGCGCCGCCGCCAGCAAGCAGCAGATGCTGTCCAAGATCGAAGGCCTGCAGCAGATCACCGAGCAGCTGCAGAAGATGGCGGCCGACGTCGCCAGCATCGCCTGGCAGACCAACCTGCTGGCGCTGAATGCGGCCATCGAGGCGGCGCGCGCCGGCGAGGCGGGACGCGGCTTCGCCGTGGTCGCCAACGAAGTGCGCTCGCTGTCGAACCGCTCCGCCGACGCCGGCAAGCACATCGCCCAGCAGGTCGGCCAGATCAGCGCGGCGATCGACGCCACCTGCCAGGCCGCCGGCGAATCGATGCGAGCCGAGACCTGCGCCGTGCAGGCCTCGGAAGCGAAGATCGGCGGCGTGCTGGCCTCGCTGCGCGGCGTGACCGACGCGCTGGTGCAGTCCTCCGACCTGCTGCAGCGCGAGAGCGCCGGCATCCAGGCGGAAGTAGGCGACGCCTTGGTCCAGCTGCAGTTCCAGGACCGCGTCAGCCAGATCCTGTCGCACGTCCAGCAGAACATCGCGCGCCTGCCGTCCTACCTCGACGAGCATGCGCGCCAGTCGAACGACGCGATGCAGCCCATCGATGCGCGCGCGCTGCTGGCCGAACTCGAAAGCACCTACGCGATGGCGGAAGAACGCTCCCTGCATCGCAGCACCCCGCAACCTGCCCCGCAGCAGGCCGAAGAAATCACCTTTTTCTAGGAGTACCCATGGCAAAAACCATCATGGTGGTGGACGACTCGATCTCGATCCGCCAGGTCGTCGGCATCGCCCTCAGGCAGGCAGGTTATGAAGTCATCGAAGCCTGCGACGGCAACGATGCGCTGGTCCGCCTGAACGCGCTGGCCGGCCAGAAGATCAACCTGATCATCAGCGACGTCAACATGCCGAACATGGACGGCATCACCTTCGTGCGCGAACTGAAGACCCGTCCGGCCTACAAGTTCACGCCGGTGCTGATGCTGACCACCGAGTCGCAGGAAGAGAAAAAGGAACAGGGCAAGGCCGCCGGTGCGCGCGCCTGGATGGTCAAGCCGTTCAAGCCGGAAGCGCTGCTGGCTGCGGTCCAGAAGCTGACGATGGGCTGATCATGAGCGTCGAAGTCATGCGGGTCGAAGGCGAGATGACGATCTACCGCGCCGCGGAACTCAAGCCCGGGCTGCTGGATACCGTGCGCGAGCACGCGGCGCCGGCACTCGACCTGTCGGCCGTCACCGAATTCGACAGCGCCGGCCTGCAGTTGCTGCTGGTGGCGCGCCAGGAAGCGGCGCGCCTGGGCAAGCGCCTGGCCGTCAGCGCGGCCAGCAGCGCCGTGCGCGACGTCTGCGCCCTGCTCGGCGTCGACCTCGAGGAAGCCGCGGCATGAACATCGACCAGGTCATGCACACCTTCATCGCCGAGAGCCGCGAGCTGCTCGAGCAGATGGAGAACGCCCTGCTGGCGGTCGCCCATGACGGTGCGGATGCCGTCAACGCGATCTTCCGCGCGGCCCACACGATCAAGGGATCGGCCGGCATGTTCGGCCTCGACCCGGTGGTCGAATTCACCCACGTCGCCGAGAGCGTGCTGGACAAGGTGCGCGACGGCCACGTGCCCGTCACCGACGCGCTGGTGGCGCTGCTGCTTGCCTGCTGCGACCACATCGGCGCGCTGGTCGATGCGGTGGAAAACGGCACGCTCGAACACGATGTATCCCTGCACGAAGCCGGCGCACCGCTGGTCGCCGCACTGCAGGGCTACCTGGACGGCGATGGCGCGCCGGCCGCTTCGGCTACCGCTGCAGGCGCGGTCACCCCTGCGCCGCTAGCGGGCGGCATGCAGGAATGGGACATCCAGCTGCGCTTCGGCGCGGACGTGCTGCGCAACGGCATGGACCCGCTGTCCTTCATCCGCTACCTCGCCCAGCTGGGCAGCATCGTCCGCATCGAGACCCTGGACGAGCGCTTGCCGGGCGCCGACGAATTCGATCCGGAATCCTGCTACCTGGGCTTCCGCATCGGCTTCGCCAGCTTCGAGCCCCAGGCCACCATCGACGGCGTGTTCGACTTCGTGCGCGACGATTGCGAGATCCAGATCGCGCCGGTTGACGTGACGCCCGCAACGGCGGCGCCCGCAGCCGTGGCATCGGCCGTGCAACCCGCACCTGTCGAAGTCCCGGCCGTACAGGCTGCGGCGCCTACCGCCGAAGCCCCTGCGCGCGTCAAGCAACAGCAGCAGGAAAAGCGCACGGTCCGCGTCGACGCCGACAAGCTGGACCGCCTGATCGACCTCGTGGGCGAGCTGATCATCGCCGGCGCCAGCACCAGCGTGGTGGCGCGCCGGGCGCAGATCCCCGAACTGCTGGAATGCACCTCCACCCTGTCCAGCCTCGTCGAAGAAGTGCGCGACAGCGCGCTGCAGCTGCGCATGGTGAAGATCGGCGCCACCTTCAACCGCTTCCAGCGCGTGGTGCACGACGTCGCGCGCGAGCTGGGCAAGGACATCCGCCTGGAAGTCAACGGCGAAGACGCTGAACTCGACAAGACCGTGGTCGAAAAGATCGGCGACCCGCTGACCCACCTGGTACGCAACGCCATGGACCACGGCATCGAAGCGGCCGAGGTCCGCTTGGCGCGCGGCAAACCGGCCCAGGGCACGGTCTCGCTGAACGCCTACCACGACTCGGGCAGCATCGTGATCGAAGTGGCCGACGACGGCGGCGGATTGAAACGCGAGCGCATCCTGGCCAAGGGCATCGAGCGCGGCCTGGTCGAACCCGGCCGCGTGCTGAGCGACAAGGAGATCTTCAACCTGATCTTCGAACCCGGCTTCTCGACCGCGGAACAGGTGACCAACCTGTCCGGCCGCGGCGTCGGCATGGATGTCGTCAAGCGCAATATCGTCGCCCTGCGCGGCAGCGTGGAAATCGCCAGCCGCGAAGGCGCCGGCACCACGGTCACCGTGCGCCTGCCGCTGACGCTGGCGATCATCAACGGCTTCCAGGTCGGCGTCGGCAAATCCGTGTTCGTGATCCCGATGGACATGGTCGAGGAATGCATCGAGTTCCACGAACAGCCGGGCTGCGACTGGGTCGACCTGCGCGGCCAGCCCCTGCCCTACGTGCGCCTGCGCGAGCGCTTCGGCATCGACGGGCTGCCGTCGCGCCGCCGCAGCATCGTCGTGGTGCGTTACGGCAGCCGCCGCGCCGGCCTGGTCGTCGATCACCTGCTGGGCGAGTTCCAGACCGTGATCAAGCCGCTCGGCAAAGTCTTCGCCGGCGCACGCTTCCTGTCCGGTTCTTCGATCCTGGGCAACGGCGACGTCGCACTGATCCTCGACATGGCCGCCTTATTTACTTCCTTCTCTGATCTGGAGTCCCATCGTGTTTAAGAATCTGAAAATCGGTATCCGCCTGGGCCTCGGCTTCGGTCTGGTGCTGCTGTTATTGCTGGCGATCGCCATGCTGGGCATCAACCGCATGGCGACGATGAACGACGCCACCCAGAACATCACCGACGATGCTTATCCGAAGGTCGTGCTGGCCAAGGACCTGATCCGCGATGCGGTCGACATTCCGCGCCAGATGCGCGGCATGCTGCTGACCGCCGACGTATCCGAGCACCAGCGCTACCGCAAGCTGATCGAACAGCTGCGCGCCGATACCAACGGCCGCATCGACGAGCTGACCAAGCTGGTCGCCAGCGAAAGCGGCAAGAAGCTGCTCAAGCAGATCACCGACAAGCATGCTGCGCTCGAGCCGACCTACGCCCAGTTCTACAATCTGGTGGACAGCGACCGCCAGCGCGCCGCGGAATTCGTCAGCAAGGACCTGATGCCGGCCAACCGCGAATTCACGGAAGCCGTCAGCGAACTGGCCAAGCACCAGAGCGAGAAGATGAAGAAGCTGGCCGACGAGGCCGACCGCACCTATGCCGACACCCGCCAGCTGGTGATCGAAATGACCGCCGGCGCGGCGCTGTTCGCCGTGCTGGTGGCCACCCTGATCACGCTGTCCGTCACCCGTCCGCTGCGCCAGGCCGTGAACGCCGCCAACCGCCTGGCCGAAGGCGACCTGACCGTGAGCATCGACGCCCACTCGCGCGACGAAGCCGGCCTGCTGCTGGCCGCGATGAAGAACATGATCGGCAAACTGACCCAGGTGGTCGGTGAGGTCAACGGCGGCGCGCATTCGCTGGCTTCCGCTTCCGAGCAGGTCAGCGCCACCGCGCAATCGCTGTCGCAGGCGGCCTCCGAGCAGGCAGCCGGTGTCGAAGAGACCAGCGCCTCGCTGGAGCAGATGACGGCGTCGATCGCCCAGAACACCGAGAACGCCCGCGTCACCGACGGCATGGCATCGCAGTCGGCGCGCGAAGCGGCCGAAGGCGGCGAAGCGGTCAAGGCCACTGTCGCCGCGATGCAGCGCATCGCCAAGCAGATCGGCATCATCGACGACATCGCGTATCAAACCAACCTGCTGGCCCTGAACGCGGCCATCGAAGCGGCACGCGCCGGCGAGCACGGCAAGGGCTTTGCCGTGGTGGCGGCCGAAGTGCGCAAGCTGGCCGAACGCAGCCAGGTGGCGGCCCAGGAAATCGGCGAAGTGGCAACCAGCAGCGTCGAGCTGGCCGAGCGTGCCGGCGCCCTGCTCGACCGCATGGTCCCGAACATCCGCAAGACCTCCGACCTGGTGCAGGAAATCACCGCGGCTTCGGAAGAGCAGTCGGCCGGCGTCGGCCAGATCAACGCCGCGGTCGGCCAGATGAGCCAGACCACCCAGCAGAACGCATCGAGCTCGGAAGAGCTGGCGGCCACTGCCGAAGAGATGAGCAGCCAGGCCGAGCAACTGCAGCAGGCCATGGCCTTCTTCCGCCTGGCGGGCATGGGCATCGAGCCGCCGCGCAAGCCGGCCAGCCGCATGCCGGCCGCGCGCGTGACCCCGGTCCCGAAGCGCCAGGGCATCGCCATGCAGAACCCGGCTTTTGCCGCTGAAGCCTCCCTCGACGAAACCGACTTCACCCGATTCTGAGACCCATCATGTTCCGTAACCTGAAAGTCCGTACCCGCCTGGCGCTGGGCTTCGGCGTCGTCAGCCTGCTGCTGGCCGCCGTGGTCCTGCTGGGCATCCGCAGCCTGGCCAACGTCAAGGACAACGTCGACGAAATGGTCGGCGACAAGTACCCGAAGGTCGTGCTCAGCTACGACCTGATCGGCGACCTGCACGACGTCGCGATCGCCATGCGCAACATCGTGGTGTCCAGCAGCGCCGACACCACCCACCGCGAACTGGCCCGCATCGAACAGTCGCGCAAGGAAATCGCCGATGGCATGGACCAGCTGAAGCAGCGCATCCGCTCCGAACAGGGCAAGCAGCTGTTCGCCGCCATCGTCGACGAGCGCCAGAAGTACCTGGGCGGACAGGAAGAGTTCATCCGCCTGGCCGGCGAAGGCAAGACGCTCGAGGCCCGCGACCTGCTGGTGAACCGGGTCGAAGGCCAGCAGGTCGCCTACACCCGCGCCATCGAAAAGCTGATCGCCTACCAGCACTCGCTGATGGAGCAGACCGGCAAGGCCACGACTACCGAATACAACGAGATCCGCAACGAGCTGATGATGCTGGGCGCCGCCGCGGTCCTGATGGGCATCGCCATGGCCTTCTGGATCACGCTGAGCCTGACCCGCACGCTGGGCGGCGAGCCGGCCTACGCCGCCGAGCTGCTCAAGCGCATCGCCGACGGTGACCTGTCCGGCGACGTCGAAGTCCGCCAGGGCGATACCGGCAGCATGCTGTTCGCCGTCGGCCAGATGGTCGGCAAGCTGCGCCAGGTGATCGCCGGCCAGCGCGCCGTGGTGGAAGCCGCCAACCGCGGCAACTTCGACGTGCGCGCCGATACCGCCGGCATGCAGGGCTTCCAGAAAGAGATGGGCGACGGCCTAAACCAATTGGTAGCCACCACCGGCGCCAGCGTCGCCGACGTGGTGCGCGTGATGTCGGCGCTGGCCGAAGGCGACCTGACCAAGCGCATAGCCAAGGACTACCAGGGCGCTTTTGCCCAGCTGAAGGACTACTCGAACGACACGATGGACAAGCTGGCCTCGGTGGTCGGTGAAGTCAACAGCAGCGCCCAGTCGCTGGCCTCGGCTTCGGAAGAAGTCAGCGCCACCGCGCAGTCGCTGTCGCAGGCGGCGTCCGAGCAGGCGGCCGGCGTCGAAGAGACCAGCGCCTCGCTGGAACAGATGACGGCGTCGATTGCCCAGAATACCGAGAACGCCCGCGTCACCGACGGCATGGCGTCCCAGGCGGCGCGCGAAGCGGCCGAAGGCGGCGAAGCGGTCAAGGCCACCGTTACCGCCATGAAGCAGATCGCCAGGCAGATCGGCATCATCGACGACATCGCGTATCAAACCAACCTGCTGGCCCTGAACGCGGCCATCGAAGCGGCGCGCGCCGGCGAGCACGGCAAGGGTTTTGCCGTCGTCGCGGCCGAAGTGCGCAAACTGGCCGAACGCAGCCAGGTGGCGGCGCAGGAGATCGGCGAAGTCGCGACCAGCAGCGTCGAGCTGGCCGAGCGCGCCGGCACCCTGCTCGACCGCATGGTGCCGAACATCCGCAAGACCTCCGACCTGGTGCAGGAAATCACCGCGGCTTCGGAAGAGCAGTCGGCCGGCGTCGGCCAGATCAACGCCGCGGTCGGCCAGATGAGCCAGACCACCCAGCAGAACGCCTCGAGCTCGGAAGAGCTGGCGGCCACTGCCGAAGAGATGAGCAGCCAGGCGGAGCAACTGCAGCAGGCCATGGCCTTCTTCCGCCTGGAAGGCACGGGCGTGGTCCTCAAGCGCCCGGCGCCGGTACGCCAGACTGCGGCGGCACGTCCGGTCCGGCGCGGCAATACCCTGCGCCTGGCCGACAGCTTTGCCACCCAGGGCGAGCCGGATGAAAGCAACTTCACCCATTTCTGACCGGTGACCGACATGGAACAGTCAATCAAGCAGTACCTCACCTTCATGCTGGGCGGCGAATCCTTCGGCATCGGCATCATGGCCGTGAAGGAGATCATCGAGTTCGGCGGCATCACCGAGGTGCCGATGATGCCGGATTCGATCCGCGGCGTGATCAACCTGCGCGGCGCGGTGGTGCCGGTAATGGACCTGGCCGCGCGCTTCGGCCGCGCACCCTCGGTACCGGGCAAGCGCACCTGCATCGTCATCGTCGAACTCGAGCTCGAAGGCGAGCGCCAGGTGACCGGCATCGTGGTCGACGCCGTCAGCGCGGTGCTGGACATTCCGGCCTCCGAGATCGAGCCGGCGCCCTCGTTTGGCACGCGCATCCGCGGCGACTTCATCGCCGGCATGGGCAAGGTGAACGGCAAGTTCGTGATCCTGCTGAATGTGGAACAGGTGCTGGCGCTGGAAGGCTTGCCGGACCTGGCCTCCGCCGCAGACTCACAGCCCTCCCTCATCGCCGCCTGAGGACAACATGCAGCACTGCGCCATCAACGAGAGCGAGTTCGCCAGCTTCCGGCGCTTCATCTTCGACATGGCCGGCATCACGATGTCGGAGTCGAAGAAGGCGCTGGTCAGCGGCCGCCTCGCCAAGCGCCTGCAGCATTACGGGCTGCAGACCTACGACGCCTATTTCCGGCTGCTGCAGAGCGGCCAGCATGCGAACGAGGTGCAGCTCGCGGTCGACCTGCTGACCACCAACGAGACCTATTTTTTCCGCGAGTCGCGCCACTTCGACCTGCTGCGCGAAGCGGCGGAAACCGCGCGTCCCAGCCTGCGCGCGGGCAGCCCGTTCCGGGTCTGGAGCGCGGCCTGCTCGTCCGGCGAGGAACCCTACAGCATCGCGATGGTGCTGGCCGACGTGCTGGGCAACGCGCCCTGGGAAGTCGTGGCCTCGGACATCAGCACCCGCGTGCTGCAGCGCGCCCGCGTCGGCCACTATCCGATGGAGCGCGCCAGCCACCTGCCGCAGGACTACCTGCGCCGCTTCTGCCTGAAGGGCATCCGCGAACAGGCCGGCACGCTGCTGGTGGATAAAGCGCTGCGCCAGCGCGTGCAGTTCCGCCAGGTGAACTTGAATACCGACCTGCCGGGCGACCTCGGGACCTACGACGTGGTCTTCCTGCGCAACGTGATGATCTACTTTAACGGCGACACCAAGCGCCAGGTCGTGGCCCGTGTCACCTCGCGCATCAAGCCCGGCGGCAGCTTCTTCATCGGCCACTCGGAGAGCCTGCACGAGATCAACGACACGCTGACCACCGTGATGCCCTCCGTATATCGTAAGTAAATGAAGACAATCAATGTGATGGTGGTGGACGACTCCGCAGTCGTCCGCAAGGTCGTGGGCGCGATCCTGGAAAGCGCGCCCGACATCCACCTGTTGCACGCGGTATCCGACCCGCTGCTGGCGATCGAGCGCATGAAGCAGCAGTGGCCGGACGTGATCGTGCTGGACGTCGAGATGCCGCGCATGGACGGCATCACCTTCCTGAAGCGGATCATGGCCGAGCGCCCGACACCGGTCGTGATCTGCTCCACGCTGACCGAAAAAGGCGCGGAAACCACGATGGCGGCGATGGCGGCCGGCGCAGTCTCCATCATCACCAAGCCGAAGCTGGGCCTGAAGGATTTCCTGAACGAGAGCGCGGACGAGCTGATCGGCGCGGTGCGCGCGGCCAGCCATGTCAATGTGCGGCGTCTGGCGGCGCGCGTGCCGTCTTCGGCTTCGGCGGCCCCGGTGCCGGTGGCGGCCAAGCTGACGGCCGATGCCGTGCTGCCCCCTGGCGTTGAAACACGTGTGCCGCTCAAGACCACCGAGCGCGTGGTCGCCATCGGCACCTCCACCGGCGGCACTTTGGCATTGGAAGAAGTGCTGACGGCCCTGCCGCGCGTCACGCCGGGCATCGTCATCGTCCAGCACATGCCCGAGAAATTCACGGCGGCGTTTGCCGAGCGGCTCAACAAGATCTGCCAGCTCGAGGTGAAGGAAGCGCGCCATGGCGACCGTGTCCTGCCCGGCCGCGCCCTGATCGCCCCGGGCGGCCGCCACATGCTGCTGCGGCGCGACGGCGCCAACTACCACGTCGACGTGATCGACGGCCCGCTGGTGAACCGCCACCGCCCTTCGGTCGACGTGCTGTTCCGCTCGGTCGCCAAGCAGGCCGGCGGCAACGCCCTCGGCATCATCATGACCGGCATGGGCGACGACGGCGCGGCCGGCCTGCTCGAGATGCGCAAGGTGGGCGCCCGCACCGTGGCCCAGGACGAAGAGAGCTGCGTGGTCTACGGCATGCCGAAGGAAGCCGTCAAACGCGGCGGCGTCGAGAAGAGCGTGCCGCTGTCCGGCATCGCGCGCGAGGTCCTGCAGCAGCTGGGGATCCGCTGACCCCTGCGTTCCTTTCAATCGTGCGGCCGTGGTCGCGGTGTAGCATGTTCCGCAACCAAGCGACGAGAAAGGACGCACCGTGAACCAGCGTTACCAACCGATCACGCGCCTCGGCCTGGGCGGCACCGGGCTCGGCGACATGTACCACACCACCAGCGAAGACGCGGCAACGAGCACCGTCGATGCCGCCTGGGAGGCGGGCATCCGCTACTTCGACACCGCACCGCACTACGGCGCCGGTTTGTCCGAGCACCGTTTCGGCCAGGCCCTGCGCCGCCGTCCGCGCCACGAGTACACGCTGTCGACCAAGGTCGGGCGCCTGCTGGCGCCGCATCTGCCGGGCGAGATCGAAGCGCCTTTCGTCGGCGCACTGCCCTTCAAGCGCGTGATCGACTACACCGCGGACGGCGTGCGCCGCTCGGTCGAGGACAGCCTGCAGCGCCTGGCGCTCGGCTATATCGACATCGTCTACGTGCACGACCTCTCGCCCGACATGTTCGGCGATCAGTTCGAGCATTACTACCGGATCGCGGCCGGCAAGGGCGGCGCCTTCGAGGGCATGGTCAAGCTGCGCGAAGAAGGTTTGATCAAGGGCTGGGGCCTGGGCGTGAACACGGTCGAGCCCTGCCTGCGCGCGCTGCGCGATTCCGACCCGGATATCTTCCTGCTGGCCGGGCGCTACACGCTGATGGAAACCACGCCCCTGCAGGCGCTGTTCCCGCTGTGCGCCCAGCGCGGCGCCCACGTGGTGCTTGGCGGTCCCTTCAACTCCGGCTTCCTGGCCGGCGGCGAGCATTACGACTACCAGCCGGCCAAGCCCGAGCAGCACGCACATCGCGAACGCCTTCGCCAGGTCGCGGCGCGCCACGGCGTCGACCTGCCCGCGGCCGCGCTGCAGTTCGGCGTGGCGCATCCGGTGGTAGCGGCCACCATTCCCGGCGCCAGCAGCCCGGCGCACCTGCGCCGCAATGCCACGCTGATGCACACGGAGATACCGGCGGCGTTCTGGGAAGAGCTGCGCAGCGAAGGGCTGGTGCCGGCGGAAGCCCCGCTGCCGCCACGGAAAGCGGACGCCTAGGTTCGCGCATCTGCTACCCTTCAGGATGTTCAGATCCTGGAGGGCAAGCATGGCAACCGAATCGAGCTTCGTCGAGTACGTTTTTGAAACCGCCGGGTTCGGCAGCCGCCTGAGCTACAAGAAGATGTTCGGCGAATACGCGCTTTACCTCGATGAGAAGGTTGTTGCCTTTGCCTGCGACAACAGCCTCTTCATCAAGCCCTCGCAGGCGGTGGCCAGCCTGGCGCCCGACCTGCCGCAGGGGCCGCCCTATCCCGGCGCCAAGGATTACCCGATCGCCGACGAACTGCTCGACGATCCCGAGCTGCTGCGCCGCGTGATCGAGGAAACGGCGGCGCTGATGCCCCTGCCGAAGCCGAAGAAGAAGCCGGCCAAAGCCGCGTCCGCGGGCAGCTAGGCGCGCACGCTTGCCGCGTATCACGGCCCCTTCCGGCAAGCGCGCCGGATTTGCGGCATCATCCATCTCCTCGATAGCAAGCAAACAAGGAGAACACGATGACCGGCAGCACGAACCCCTTCTCGACCTATGTTCCGCCAAAGGTCTGGTCGCCCGCCACGCCGTCGGGCGGCGCCTTCGCCAACATCAACCGCCCGGTCGCCGGCGCAACCCATGAGCTGGAACTGCCGATCGGCAAGCATCCGCTGCAGCTGTATTCGCTGGGCACGCCGAACGGGCAGAAGGTCACGATCATGCTCGAGGAGCTGCTGGCTGCCGGCCACAGCGGCGCCGAATACGACGCCTGGCTGATCAAGATCGGCGAAGGCGCCCAGTTCGGCAGCGGCTTCGTCGACATCAACCCGAACTCGAAGATCCCGGCCCTGGTCGACCGCAGCGGCGACAAACCGGTGCGCGTGTTCGAATCGGGCTCGATCCTGGTTTACCTGGCCGAGAAATTCGGCGCCTTCCTGCCGCAGGACCTGCCGGCCCGCACCGAGACCTTCAACTGGCTGATGTGGCAGATGGGCTCCGCGCCTTTCGTCGGCGGCGGCTTCGGCCACTTCTATGCCTATGCGCCGGAAAAGCTGGAGTACCCGATCAACCGCTACGCGATGGAAACCAAGCGCCAGCTCGACGTGCTGGACCGCCTGCTGGCGGAGCGCCGCTTCGTTGCCGGCGACGAGTACACCATCGCCGACATGGCGATCTGGCCCTGGTATGGCTGCATGGTCATGGGCGAACTGTACGACGCCGGCGAATTCCTGTCGGTGCACAATTACCAGCAGGTGCGGCGCTGGGCCGATGAAGTGGCGGCGCGCCCGGCGGTGATCCGCGGCCGCAAGGTCAACCGCGTGCGCGGCAAGCCGGAAGAGATGGTGGCCGAGCGTCACGACGCGTCCGATCTCGACTGATTCCGCCGGTCCCGTTGCCGGCCGGCTAGCTGGCGCGCCCCGGATGGGTTCGCGGCTAGACTCCGGCCATGGATACCAAAGACCAACCCGACCGCAAGCCCGACCAGAAAGCCGACGACAGCGCCGAGGTGCATGCCTCGCGCCGCCGCTTCGTCGGCACCGTCGCCGCCGGCATCGCCGCCGCACCTGCCCTGGCCCAGTCCCAGGGCGGCAGCCCGCAAGCGGCAGCGGCGCCCCGTTCCCTGACGCCGCCGCCCTATCCCGCCCCGCCTTTCCCGCGCCAGAAGCAGGACTGGCCCGGCCTGGCAGGCAAAATGACGCCGCGCCCCGACCATGGCGAAACCAGCTACCGCGGCAGCGGCCGCCTGACGGGTCGGCGCGCCCTCATCACCGGCGGCGATTCGGGCATCGGCCGCGCGGTGGCGATCGCCTTTGCGCGCGAGGGCGCGGACGTGGCGATCGGCTACCTGCCGGCCGAGGAAGCGGATGCGCGCGAAGTCGTCGCCCTGATCCGCCAGGCCGGCCGCAATGCCGTCGCGCTGCCTGGCGACATCCGCGACGAAGCCTTCTGCAAGAAGATGGTGGAGCAGGCCGTGCGCCAGCTGGGCGGGCTCGACATTTTGGTCAACAACGCGGCGCGCCAGCAGTCGATCGACTCCATTCTCGATCTCACCACGGCCGAGCTGGACTGGCATTTCAAGACCAATCTGTACGCGCTGTTCTGGATCACCAAGGCGGCGGTGCCGCACCTGCCGCCGGGCGCCAGCATCATCACGACGGCTTCCGTGCAGGCCTACGATCCGTCGCCGAACCTGCTCGCCTATTCCCAGACCAAGGCGGCCCAGGTGGCCTTCACCAAGTCGCTGGCCAAGCAGCTGGCGGACAAGGGCATCCGCGTGAATGCGGTGGCGCCGGGACCGGTGTGGACGCCGCTGCAGGTGAGCGGCGGCCAGACGCAGAGCAATCTGGAAAAGTTCGGCGGGGATTCGCCGATGAAGCGCCCGGCCCAGCCGGCCGAGCTGGCGCCGGCGTATGTGGCGCTGGCGGCTGCCGACGCGAGCTATACCACCGGGCAGGTGTACGGGGTGGCCGGCGGCGCCGGCAATCCCTGAGCGGGCTCAGCGGCCTTAGCGGCCTTAGCGGCGCAGGGCGTCGCGCAGGCGGGCGACCAGGGCAAAGGCGAAAGAACGCGTCGGGATCAGGTTGCCGAAGGGGCCGGCATAGTTGCAGCGCTGGGTGACGGGCATGATGAATATCTCCAATTTCTTGCCAGAATAACCATGCCACATGTGTCTTTCTGTGCGGCATCTCGCATAAGGAGAGCATTTGCACAATTGATCCTCCTCAGACACACAGCTCCCTAGCTTCTTACCCTGATCGGGTCGAACCCGATCAGCAGACCACCAGGAGATCCATCATGAGCTATGCAGACCGCGACAAATATGGGATGTACAAGGACACCACCGGCAGCGCCGGCCCCGGCCCCACCCTGATGGGCGCCGATACCCTGCTCGGCGATGGCGTCGTCAACGGCGCCAACGAGGACCTGGGGGACATCAAGGAGATCATGCTCGACATGAACACCGGCCAGGTCGCCTACGCGGTACTGGCCTTCGGCGGCTTTCTCGGCATGGGCGAGAAGCTGTTCGCCGTGCCCTGGCAGGCGCTGCACCTGGACACCGTCAACAAGCGCTTCGTGCTCGACATCGACAAGCAGCGCCTGCAGAGCGCCCCCGGCTTCGACAAGGATGCCTGGCCCGACATGGCCGATACCCAATGGGCGAACCAGATTCATTCCTTCTACGGTACCGACCCGCAGCGCAGCGGCGCGCCCAGCATGGGCCCTGATGTGGCCATGCGCGGCATGCCGGGCGGCGCCGGCTCGATGTCCGGCATGGGCGCCGGCATGGGCGGACTCGGCGCCGGGCATGCCGGCGGCAGCGGCACCACGGGCGCCGGCGTCGCCTCGGACCTGGGTGGCGGTGCGGGTGCGGGCGATCTCGGCTCCGGCGCCGGCGGCAGCGCCGATCCGCGTGCCGGCAACCGGGGCGACGACACCGACCTGAGCAAGATCCGCGGCAGCAATATCGGCTGACGCCGACTGGACAGCGCCGCACAACGATTACCTGGGACGTAATCGCCGTGCGGCGCCACGGTCAGCACAATGGTCTCCATCGTCAACCACCGAAGGAGACCAGCATGAACCACGCAGCCAGCCACGCCACCATCATCGCGGACCGTTACCTCGCCGTCTGGAACGAGCGCGACGATATCACCCGGCGCGCCCGCATCGCCCAGCTGTTCGCAACCAGCGCTACTTATGCCGACCCGATGATGCGCGGCAGCGGCATCGACGGCATCGATGCCATGATCGGCGCCGCCCAGCGCCAGTTTCCCGGCCACCGCTTCTTCCTGCACGGTACCCCGGACGGCCACAACGACGTGGTGCGCTTCGCGTGGACGCTCGCGCCCGAGGGTCCAGGCGCGCCGGTCGCGAAAGGCAGCGATGTCGCCTACATCGACAGCCATGGACGCCTGCTCAAGGTGACCGGCTTCCTCGACGCCGCCTGAGCTATCATCGCGGCTGGGGAGGATGCGCATGGACGACATCGACAGCCGCGCGGGCGCCGGCTACTTCAAGGACTTCGCGTCGGCGCTGCGCTACTGGCGCACGCGGCGCGGCCTCAGCCAGCTGCGGCTGTCGACCGACAGCGGGGTCTCGCAGCGCCACCTGAGCTTCCTGGAGAGCGGCCGTTCGCAGCCCAGCCGGGAGCTGATCCTGAAGCTCGGCATCGCGCTCGACGTGCCGCTGCGCCAGCGTAATGCGATGCTGCTGGCGGCCGGTTTCGCGCCCGCCTACCAGGAGCGCAGCCTGTCCGATCCCGAACTGGCCAGCGTGATGCAGGCGCTCGAATTCATGCTGCGCCAGCAGGCGCCCTTCCCGGCGCTGGTGGTCGACCGCCTGTGGAACCTGGTGATGTTCAACGAGCCGGCCGCCGGCATGATGAAGTGGCTGCTCGGGATGCCGCTCGACGCCGCGATCCCGCGCGACGGCTCGATCAACGTGCTGCGCCTGATGCTCAGCCCCGACGGGCTGCGCCGCCACCTGCTCAACTGGGAAGCCGTGTGCGCCGACAGCCTGCTGTGGATACAGCGCGAAGCCATGGCCGACGGCCCGGGCAGCGAGGCGACGGCGCTGCTGGCCGAGCTGGCCGCCCTGCCCGGCATGCCCTCGGCCGGCCACGTGCCCAACCTGGAACGGCGCGCATTACCCTTCCTGCCGCTGCAGATCGCCCGCGACGGGGTACGCCTGAACCTGTTCACCACCATCACGACCCTGGGCACCCCGCACGACGTCACCGTGCACGAACTGCGGCTGGAGTCCTTCTTCCCGGCCGATGCGGAAACGGCGGAATGGTTCCGCGAAAGGTTTGGAGGATGAGGACACCGCTGCGTATCTGTATCGCCGCGATGGCGGCTGCCTGAAGCTGCAGCTCGCGCCGCCTCGACGCATTTCGCGCCGGCCAATAGCCGTTCGTCGCATGCGCTCTCCGCCCGCGTCAAGCTCGGGCAAAGTGACATCAACTTAACTCACTGACGGAGACCGCCATGCTGCAGCAGATCGTGATTCACACCCCGACCTACGTCTGGGCCATCCTTGCCGTGCTGGTCTGGCGCGGCCTGGCCGCCCTGCGCGACCGCGAGATGCGCGTGCGCAGCCTGTTCATCGTACCGATCGTCATGCTGGCGCTGTCGCTGCAGGACGTCCTCACGCGATTCGGATCGCAAGCCGGCGCGCTTGCTGCCTGGGCCATGGCTGCCGCCGGGGCCGCGCTGCTGATGTGGAAGTTCGGCCGCAGCCGCACCGCGCCCAGCGCGACGCCCGGCAGTGTGTTCGTGCGCGGCAGCTGGACGCCGCTGGCGATGATGATGGCGGTGTTCTTCACCAAATACACAGTGTCGGTGCTGCTGGCGGTCCTGCCGCATGCGCGCCAGGATGCGCTGGTCGCGCTAGGGGTGTGCGCCCTGTTCGGCGTCTTCAACGGCTGCTTCCTGGGACGCCTGGCGCGCGACCTGGCGGCCGTGCGCGGCGCCGCCGCAGGCCTGGCTGCCTCAGCGGCCTGAAGCGGCCAGCGCCACCGCATCCGCGCCGGCCGGCATACGCAAGGGCGCCGCAATATCGGTCGCCGCGCGCCAGACGGCATCGACCACATCCGACGCATGGGTGACCGCGCCGCCCTCTGCGCGGCCCGCAAACACCCGTTCGGCAAAGCCCGCGTAGGCGTCGGGAATCGCGCCCTGCATGCGCGGCTGGGCATTTTTGCCGAACGGCGTCTCGGGCGAGCGCCCCGGCAGCACCAGGCTGACGCGCACGCCGAATTCCGCCAGTTCCAGCGCCAGCGACTCGGTGAACGCGTTCACGGCCGCCTTGCTGGCGGTGTACACGGACAGCAGCGGCAGCGGCACCAGGGTCGTGCTCGAGGAGACGTTCACGATCGTGCCCGAACGGCGTGCACGGAACTGCGGCAGCAGCGCGTGCGTCAGCGCCAGGGTGCCGAAAGTGTTGGTCTCGAAGACCTCGCGCACCGTGTCCATCGCCGTGCCTTCGAAAGCGCCCATCAGGCCAATGCCGGCATTGTTGACGAGGACATCGACCGGACCGGCCGCTTCCACGGTGCGCCGGATGCTGTCGGCGTCGGTGACGTCCAGCTGCAGCACGCGCAGGCGCTCGGACGCCGGCAGCACATCGTCGCGCGGCGCGCGCATGGTGGCGACGACCTGCCATCCCTGGGCCAGGAAATGCCTGGCGATTTCGAGGCCGAAGCCGGACGAGCAGCCGGTGATCAGGACGGTTTTCATGGAGACTCCTTGTTTTCATAGTTGACGGTAGTGCCACGATACCGAGCCGGACCCGTACTGGCTATAATGGAAAATCCGTTATTTGTTCGCGAGAGTCCTGCATGATCGACCCGTTTGCCGAGATCGTCGGCCTGCTGCAGCCGACTGCGCCTTATTCGAAACTGGTTGGCGGCGCCGGCGCCTGGAGCGTGCGCCGGGAGGAATACGGGCGTCCGTTCTTCTGCGCCGTCCTCGAAGGCAGTTGCCGTCTCGCGCCGGATGGCCATCCGCCACTGTCCTTGCACGCGGGCGACTTCGTGCTGATCCCGGCCGCCACCGGCTTCACGATGAGCAGCCTGGAGCATGGCCCGGCGGACGCTCCTGCCGCGCCGGTCTGCCTGCCGCACGGCGAGATCCGCCATGGCAGGCCCGATGGCCCGCCGGACGTGCGGCTGCTGGTCGGCTATTGCGAATTCGGCTCACCGGACGCGAGCCTGCTGGTGTCGCTGCTGCCCCAGCTCGTCCATGTGCGTGGCGAAGAGCGGCTGGCGACTTACGTGGCGCTGGTGCGGGACGAATCGCGCGCGCAGCGGCCGGCACGCGGCGTGGTCCTGGCGCACCTGCTGGAAGTCCTGCTCATCGAAGCGCTGCGCACCGGCGCCGGCAGCGCGGCCTCGCCGGGACTCGTGCGCGGACTTGCCGACGAACGCCTGGCGGCCGCGTTGAAGAAGATGCACGCGCAGCCGACGCACCCGTGGACGGTGGCCGCGCTGGCGAAGACGGCGGCGATGTCGCGCTCCGCCTTCTTCGAGCGCTTCAACCGCGAAGTCGGCATGGCGCCGATGGAATACCTGCTGGGCTGGCGCATGGCCCTGGCCAAGGATCTGCTGCGCCGGCAGGAAGGCGGCGTGGCGGAAGTGGCCGAACGGGTCGGCTACGGGTCCGCCAGCGCCTTCAGCACCGCTTTTACGCGCCATGTCGGCGTCCCGCCGGCGCGCTTCGGCCGTGCGGCGCCAGAGGCCGCGCAGAGTGCCTGATCAGCGCGGCTTGAGCACTGCCCGGAACGCCTTCAGCGCAGCCGGGTGATAGATGGTGGCATGGGTCTCGCCCGGCCAGGCTTCGTAGCTGAAGTCCAGCCCGGGCGCCTTGCCGAGACTGGTCTTGAACGGCGCGTCCATGTCGGGCAGCGCATCCGCGCTGGCCGCGATGTACAAGGTTTTCTTCGCGGCGCCGGATGGCGGCTGCGCGATCAGGCGCTTCGCCAGCTGGCGATCGTTCCACCACAGGCTCGGGTCGATGGCGATATAGGTGTCGAACAGGTCTGGCTCCAGCGCCAGCGTCTCGACCACGAACAGCCCGGCCAGCGATTCTCCGACGATGCCGCGCTCGCGCGTGACGCGGTAGCGCTTTTCGATTTCCGGCATCAGCTCGGTGCGGATGAAGGTCCGGTAAGCCTGCGAACCGCCGACCTTGGGCGCGATGCTGCGGTCCTTCGCGACTTCGGTGGGGCCGGTCAGGTCGCGCCGGCGCTGGGTGTTTTCGATCCCGACCAACAGGAAGGGCCGCACGGTGCCGTTGCCGGCGCCGACCTGCAGCAGGCCGGCCACGTGCAGGAAGTCTTCCAGCATGCCGCCGTCGGGCATGTAGAGCACCGGCAGCGGCGTGTTCGGCGGGAGGCCGGCCGGGACGTAGACGTTGATGCGGCGGGTCTCGCCGAGCGCGGTGGAAGCGATGGTCCAGGTGTCGCCGATGGACAGCGGTGCCGATGCGGATGCTGCAGCGGGCGCCGCAACGGCTGTTGAAGATGCGGCCCAGCCGGCAATCGACAGGAAGACCGCAAACGCGGCGAACACGGTACGTGGCATCGGCATGGCTATTCTTCCCTCATTGTGACAAAGCGTGGATTTTTTCGGGGTCTGCGGCTGTTATTGTCGAGCATGGCCAACAGTATCCCTCTTTCTTCGCTGCCCGACCTGCTTTTCACGCTCTACCTGCTGGTCGTGTTTCCCTGCCAAAGACTCTGGCAGAGCCGCCATCCGGCCACCCGCACGCCGCGGCCACCGCTGCAGAGCTACTGGCGGCAAGCGCGTTTCGTGCTGGTGCTGCTGGTTGCGCTGGTACCGGTCATGCTGCTCGGGCAGCACACGGTCCACGAACTGGGCCTGGGTTTTCCGGATTCCTTCCCGGCCCTGTGCGGCATGCTGACCGCCTGCGGCGTGCTGCTCGCCCTGCACCTGGTCGGCAAACGCATGGAGCGCAATATGACGCCGGCCCATCGCGCCAAGCAGGAAGCGCAATTGCGCGACCTGCCCTTCGCGATGCCGCGCACGTCTTTCGAGACCGCGGCGTACCTGTCCACCACGGTGTTCATGACGGCGATGTGGGAAGTCCTGTTCCGCGGCTACCTGCTGCTGGTGCTGCCGCCGCTCACCGGCCTGCCGCTTGCGGTGGCGCTTGCCGCCGTCGCGTATGGCGCCGCGCATGGCTACAAGAGTCCGCAGCAGTTCCTCGGCTCGATCGCCGCATCCTTCGCCTTCACGATCGGCTATGCGCTGACCGGCAACCTGTGGTGGCTGATCGTGCTGCACGCAGCGGCGCCGGTGTCGATGTTGTACGCCGTGCGCAAGATAAAAGAGCGGGCAGCGGAGCCCGCAGCTTCGGTCTAGCGGCACATCGTCACAACTGAGCGCTATCAGCGCAGCATCGACTCCCACACCTTCTGCAGGCGCTTGGACGACACCGGCATCGGCGTTCTCAGCTCCTGCGCGAACAGCGAGACGCGCAGCTCTTCCAGCATCCAGCGGAAGTCGGTCATGCGCGGATCGAGGTTCTTCATCGGCTGGTTCTTGATGGTGCGCTGGAACTGGCTGGCTGCGCTCTGCCACTCCGCCATCAGCTGGGCGTCGCGCGCCGTGTTGGTGCGCAGCTTTTCCAGACGCACGTTCATCGCCTTCAGGTAGCGCGGGAAGTGCGCCAGCTGGCTGTACTCGGTGTCGGCGACGAAGCGCTTGTGCACCAGTTCCTTCAACTGCGCCTGCATGTCGGCGGCCACCGCCTGCGGCAGGTTCTGCAGTCGCTTCGGCATGCCGTGGAACTCGGCCAGCACCTGCCCTACCAGACGCGCGATCTCGTTGATCAGCAGGCCGATACGGCCCTTGCCCTCGTCCTTGCGCTTGTTGAAGGACGCCGCATCGTGCGGCAGCGGATCCTGCAGACAGGCGATGTCGATCGCCTTGTTGACGATCTGCTCGCGCAGCTCCTCGGGCGAACCGACCGACATGAACTGCATGCCCATCTGCTGCATGCCCGGCACGTTCTTTTCCGCGAACTTCAGCTGGTCCTTGAGCTGCAGCGCGAACAGGCGGCGCAGGCCGGCACGATGGGTGCGCGCGGCCACGTTGGGGTCGTCGAAAACTTCCAGATCGCAGTGCGTGCCTTTGTCGACCAGGGCCGGGAAACCGATCAGGGTCAGCTTGCCCTGGTTGATCTCCAGGAGTTCCGGCAGCTCGCCGAAGCTCCAGCTGGTGATGTTGGTGGTTGCCGTCGCAGGGGCGTTGGCCGGTGCAGCTTGTGCACTGGCTTTGCCCTTTTCAGCGACAGGAGCCGCCACCGCAGGTGCAGCTTTACCCGGTTTGCCAAAAGCCGCCTGCGCGCTGGCCTGGCCGCTGGCCACGGCCGCCGGCGAACTCTCCGCCATGCGCTGGAAGCTCTGGCGCGCCTGGCCGCCCAGCTCCGCCTGCAGCGTCGCCAGGTTGCGCCCCATGTCGAGCTGGCGGCCATGCTCGTCGACCACCTTGAAGTTCATCGACAGGTGGGCCGGCAGGGTCTCCAGCTTGAAGTCGGTAGTGAGTACGCGCGCGCTGGTGTGCTGGTGGATGTCCGCAATCAAGGCGTCGATCAGGTCGCCGCGGCCGAAGCGCACCGGGTCCTGGTTACGGTCGAAGAAACCGGCCGCGTAATCCGGCAGCGGCACGCAGTGGCGGCGCAGCTTCTGCGGCAGGGACTTCAGCAGCAGCTGCACCTTTTCCTTCAGCATGCCCGGCACCAGCCAACCGGGGCGCTCCTGGGGAATCTGGTTCAGCGCGAACAGCGGCACGGTCAGCGTGACGCCGTCGCGCGGGCTGCCCGGCTCGAAGTGGTAGCTCAGGCCCATCTCGATGCCGGTGACGTTCATCGTCTTCGGGAACAGCTCGGTGGTGACGCCGGCCGCCTCGTGCCGCATCAGCTCCTCCTTGTTCAGGAAGAGCAGCTTCGGGTTGTCGCGCGAGGCGTCCTTATACCACTTCTCGAAACCGGCGCCGTTGACGATGTCGCCCGGGATCTCCTTGTCGTAGAAGGCCGCGATCAGCTGGTCGTCGACCAGCACGTCGAGACGCCGCGACTTGTGCTCGAGGTTTTCGATCTCGCGGATCAGTTTCTGGTTGTGGGCGAAGAAAGGCGCACGCGTCTCGTAGTCGCCCGCCACCAGCGCGTCGCGGATCAGGATCTCGCGGGCCTCCTGCGGATTGATGTTGGCGTAGTTGATGCGGCGCTGGCTGTAGACGACGATGCCGTACAGGGTCGCGCGTTCGCTCGCCGTGACCTGGGCGCTGCGCTTTTCCCAGCGCGGCTCGCCCCAGGACTTCTTCAGCAGGTGCCCGCCGATCTCCTCGACCCACTCGGGCTGGATCTGCGCCAGCGTGCGCGCGTACAGGCGCGTGGTCTCGACCAGTTCGGCCGCCATCACCCACTTGCCCGCCTTCTTGCCCAGCGAAGAGCCGGGCCAGATATTGAATTTGATGCCGCGCGCGCCGTGGTAGGCGGCGTCGTCTTCCATCTTGTAGCCGATGTTCCCCAGCAGGCCGGTCAGCAGGGCCATGTGCAGCTGCTCGTAGGTGGCCGCGGCTTCGCTCAGGCGCCAGCCCTGCTCCCTGACGATGGTGAGCAGCTGCGAGTGCACGTCGCGCCACTCGCGCAGGCGCAGCTGCGAGAGGAAGTTCTCGCGGCAGTTTTCCTGCAGTTGGCGGTTGGTCTTCTTGTGCTCGATGGCCTGCTCGAACCAGCGCCAGATCTTGATATAGCTGAGGAACTCGCTCTTCTCGTCGGCGAACTTCTTGTGCTTCTCGTCGGCCTGCTGCTGGTACTCCATCGGCCGGTCGCGCGGGTCCTGCACCGACAGCGCCGAGGCGATGATCAGCATCTCGGTCAGGCAGTTGTTATCGACCGCAGCCAGGATCATGCGGCCCACGCGCGGGTCGAGCGGCAGCTTGGCCAGCTTGCGCCCCATCGGCGTCAGATCGTTGGCATCGTCGACCGCACCCAGTTCCTGCAGCAGCTGGTAGCCGTCGGCGATCGCGCGGCCCTGCGGCGGTTCGACGAAGGGGAAGGTCTCGACATCGGTCAGGTGCAGCGACTTCATGCGCAGGATGACGGAGGCCAGCGAGGAACGCAGGATCTCCGGGTCCGTGAACTTCGGACGCTGCAGGAAATCGTCTTCTTCGTACAGGCGGATGCAGACGCCGTCGGCCACGCGGCCGCAACGGCCGGCGCGCTGGTTGGCCGCCGACTGCGCAATGGCCTCGACCTGCAGCTGCTCGACCTTGTTGCGGTAGCTGTAGCGCTTCACGCGCGCCAGGCCGGAATCGACCACGTAGCGGATGCCGGGCACGGTCAGCGAGGTCTCGGCCACGTTCGTCGCCAGCACGATGCGACGCGCGTTGGTGGTCTTGAAGACGCGGTCCTGCTCCTCGACCGACAGACGGGCGAACAGCGGCAGGATCTCGACGTGCGGCGGATGCTGCTTGCGCAAGGCCTCGGCGCAGTCCCGGATTTCGCGCTCGCCCGGCAGGAACACCAGCACGTCGCCGGAGCCCAGGCGGCACAACTCGTCGACGCCATCGACCACCGCATCGATCAGGTCGCGCTTGTCGCGCGCAGCCTGCGCTTTCGAGACCGGCTTGCCCGCGTCGCTGCCGCCTGCAGGCGCGGAGACCGGATCGCGGTCGACCGGACGGTAGCGCACCTCGACCTTGTACAAACGGCCGGAGACTTCGATCACCGGCACCGGCTTCTCGGGCGTGCCGAAATGGCGCGCGAAGCGGTCGGCGTCGATGGTCGCCGAGGTGATGATGATCTTCAGGTCCGGACGGCGCGGCAGGATCTGCTTCAGGTAGCCGAGCAGGAAGTCGATGTTCAGGCTGCGTTCGTGGGCCTCGTCGATGATGATCGTGTCGTAGGCCTTGAGCAGCGGGTCGGTCTGGGTCTCGGCCAGCAGGATACCGTCGGTCATCAGCTTGACCCAGGCGCCCGGCTGCAGCGTGTCGTTGAAGCGGACCTTGTAGCCGACATGCTCGCCCAGCGGCGTGCCCAGTTCGAAGGCGATGCGCTTGGCGGTGGAGGACGCCGCGATACGGCGCGGCTGCGTGTGGCCGATCATGCCCTTCTCGCCGCGGCCCAGCTCCAGGCAGATCTTCGGCAGCTGGGTCGTCTTGCCGGAACCGGTTTCGCCGGACACGATGATGACTTGGTGCTTCGTCAGCGCCTCGGCGATCTCCTTGCGGCGGCCGGAGACCGGCAGGTCTTCGGGGAAGGTGATGGCGGGCAGCGGCGTGCGCATCGGCGGCTTGCGTTCGGCGCGTGGCTGCTCGCTGCGCGCATTGCTGCCCGCCTCGTCACGCGGCCGGCGGTTGCCATCGGATTTGCGTTCCTGCGGTGCAGCGGCCGGCGCACGCACGCGCGCTTCCGCGAGCGCACTCGCCAGCGCGTTGGCGGGCGCCTGGGCGCGTGCGGGCGCGCGCGGCTTGCCCTGGCCGCCCTGCGCACCATTGCGGCCCTCGTTGCGCGGCTGGTTCGGATGACGGTCGGGGGAAGCTGTGCGCGCCGGGTCCGGCGAAGGCTTGTTACTCTGTTCAGACATTGATTTTTACAAGGTATTTGGTGCGCAAGTCGCGCAGCCAATTATAATGCGGCAAATGGAAAACCCTACCCAATTCGTCCAGTGGCTGCGCTCGGTCGCGCCGTATATTCATGCGTTCGGCGGCAAGACTTTCGTCGTCGCCTTCCCCGGTGAACTCGTCGCCGCCGGCGCCCTGCCGGTACTGGCCCAGGACCTGTCCCTGCTGGTCGGCCTCGGCATCCGCGTCGTGCTGGTGCACGGCTCGCGTCCCCAGGTCGCCGAACAGCTCGGCCTGCGCAACGTCGAGGGACGCTTCCACAACGGCGTGCGCATCACCGACGGCGCCGCGATGGAATGCGCGAAGGAAGCCGCCGGCGAACTGCGCCTGGATATCGAAGCGGCCTTCAGCCAGGGTTTGCCGAACACGCCGATGTCGAACGCGCATATCAGCGTCGTCTCGGGCAACTTCGTCACCGCGCGCCCGCTGGGCGTGATCGACGGCGTCGACTTCGAACTCACCGGCGTCACGCGCAAGATCGCGGCCGAGAAGATCCACCCCATCCTGCAGACCGAAGACAATATCGTGCTGCTCTCGCCGCTCGGCTTCTCGCCCACCGGCGAGGTGTTCAACCTGACCATGGAAGACGTGGCGGCGCAGGCGGCGATCGCCCTGCATGCCGAAAAGCTCATCTTCATCACCGAAACGCCGATGATGCAGGACGCCGCCGGCGCCGAAATCCGCGAACTCTCCTCGCACCAGGCCGAAGCCGTGCTGCAGGCGGGCTTCCTGCCGAACGACGCCTCGTTCTACCTGCAGCATGCCATCAAAGCCTGCCACAGCGGCGTCGACCGCTCGCACATCGTGCCCTTCCAGATGGACGGCTCGGCGCTGCTCGAACTGTTCACCCACGACGGCGTGGGCACCATGATCAGCCACGAGAACCTGGAAAGCCTGCGACAGGCCACAATTGAGGACGTCGGCGGAATTATCAAGCTCATCGAGCCGCTGGAAGCCGACGGCACCCTGGTCAAGCGTCCGCGCGAACTGATCGAACGCGAGATCGACCACTTCTCGGTGATCGAGCACGACGGCGTGATCTTCGGCTGCGCCGCGCTCTATCCGTTCCCGGGCGAAAAGATGGGCGAGATGGCCTGCCTGACCGTGAGCCCGGATGCCCAGACCCAGGGCGACGGCGAACGCATCCTCAAGAACATCGAGAACCGCGCCCGCGCCGCCGGTCTCACGAAGCTGTTCGTGCTGACCACGCGCACCGCGCACTGGTTCAAGAAGCGCGGCTTCGTGCCGGCCACGGTGGACGACCTGCCGAAGGACCGCGCCCACATGTATAACTGGCAGCGCCGGTCGCAGATTTTCATCAAGACCTTATAATTGACCCTTTCAGATTTCGAACCAGGAGCAAGAACATGGCCCGCACCGTCCACTGCATCAAACTGAACAAGGAAGCCGAAGGCCTGGACTTCCCGCCCTACCCGGGCGAACTGGGCAAGAAGCTGTACGAAAGCGTATCGAAGGAAGCATGGCAGGGCTGGCTGAAGCACCAGACCATGCTGATCAACGAAAACCGCCTGAACATGGCCGACGCCCGCGCGCGCAAATACCTGGCGACCCAGATGGAGCGCCATTTCTTCGGTGAAGGCGCCGACCAAGCCGCCGGTTACGTGCCGCCGACCGCCTAAGCATTTCCCCCGCCGGGCGGCTGCTCTGCCGCCCGTCTTTCACACCTCAGCCGGTTACTGCCATTCGCTGCTCCAGTGCTGACCCGGCGAGCGGTCGCAGGAACGCAGGCGCAAGCCTTCGGCAGTCGCTTCCAGGCAGCGTGACGGCCCGGTAAAGCGGTTCGTCAGCTCGAATGCGCCACTCGAACCGCGCAGCCTGCTCAATTCCCAGTACTGCCCCGTCACCCTGGCGCAGGAAGCCATCCGCACCCGATCGTTGACACCATCGTTAACGACGTCCAGGCAGCGGCCGGCGCCCGTGAACATCGTCTGCAGCTTGTAGTGGCCCGGCATGTCGGAAGGCTGCAGCGTCCAGACCTGCCCACTGAAATCCCCGCAAGCCACGACGGTCAGCATGTCGTTCGCGCCATCGTTGACGACATCGAGGCATTGCCCGCTGCCGGCGCCATCGTTCCAGAGGTGGCTGGATTGGGCGTGAACGGCGCCCGGTGCGCCGAACACGCAGACCAGAGCAAAAAGAAATCGGAACATGATTAACTATTTAATAGTTTCAATATTTCCATATTAACGCTCTGCTCGAATCTTGCGTCGTTTTTCCAGCAATATTTCAATAGAACAGTTTTATTTCGTGGTAAATGCTGCACTGCAGATTACAAGGGTCATCCTTTGCCTACGATCTAAAGTGTGCCTTGCCTAGACAGGAACCGAACAGCAAGGGAAAGCGTCTGTATTGCCTGCAAAGCCCATTTATCGCGAAAGGCAAACATGACTGATCCATTGCGCAGATTAAAAGATCCCGTAATCAATGAAGACGGCAGCCTCCATGTACGCACTGTTCTGACGCCGACCAGTTTGAAGACGCGCGGCCTGGTGTACAAAGGTTCTAATAAAGTTGTTCCGGTCATATTTATTCCAGGAACCATGGGAACGAATCTGCGGGTCAGGCGCGATGTCTCCTTGCCACGGGGCTATCCGCTCAAGCCCGGCGAACCGGCATGGCGGCCTCCTAACAGCGATAGCGCTGCCCTGCTTTACGCATCTGATTGGAAAAAGCGAAGCCCAAAAATGCGCCAACTGATTCTTCATCCGGGCTACCTGGAAGTTGACGATAGCGGCGACCTGGATATCGGTTCCTGTTATCTGGAACGCAGCGTCATGCGCGAGCGTGGTTGGGGAGAAATCTTCAATGGTTCGTACGGCACCCTGCTGTTTGAATTGCAGAGCCATCTGGAAATGACTTTCCAATTCGATGCATTTAATAAACGGCAAATACGTAGCCGCTGGAAAGAAGTCATGCAGGCAATGGAAAGCGATCCACTCAAGCGCTGGGGCGTGCGCTCGGTGGCGCCTTTGACTGAGAACGAGTTAGAGAAATATGCCGAGTACCAATATCCAATCTATGCCTGCGGTTACAACTGGCTGCAGTCTTGCGGTGAATCGGCCAAACGTCTCGAAGAGCGCATCGAGAAAATTATCGGTTGGTGGAAGAAACGGAATCATGAATGCGAGAAAGTCATTCTCGTCACGCATTCGATGGGCGGCCTCGTTGCGCGCGCCTGCGCGAAACGTATTCCCGACAAAATTTTAGGGGTAATCCATGGCGTGATGCCGGCGCTGGGCACGCCCTTGGCCTACCGCCGCCTGGCCTGCGGCACCGAATGCGACAGCCCGGTCAACGGCAAGCTCGATAACTTCAAGGCAGGCAAATTCGCGGACATTGCGGGCAGGCGGCCCGAGGATACGACACCCGTTATGTCGGTCGCACCGGGCGCACTTGAACTATTGCCTAACCAACGATATCCGCGCCCCTGGCTTCACGCCACCGTCGTTCACGCGCCGGCCCATGGCGAACGTCGTGAGACCGCCATCGACTGCCTCCATCTGCCGAACGAGTCGCAACCGAATCCCTACGACCTGTATCGCGATATGGACTCGTGGTACAGGCTGATCAACCCTGACCTGGCCGATCCCGCGAGCCTGTATCGGGATTCGAAAGGCGGTGTCGTCAAGAAAATTCGCGAAGCAATCAATACTGCGGAAATATTTCATGATTGGCTAGGCGATTACTACCATCCTACGACCTTTGCTTACTACGGCAACGACAAGGGGCATCCGTCGTATGGCCAGATTCGATGGGTGGCGCAAGAGTCCAAGGCCGACATGAAGATTCCGGTAACAGCTGCGAATATCAAGGCAGCAAAAAGTGTTACGCAGGAATCGAATGGCGTCCGACAAGTAAAGATTGAAGACCGGATGACTCTTTCATTTTCCGTTGAGCCACAAGAATCCGCAGGCGACGACACGGTATCGCAACAGTCCGGGGCTGCTCCTAATAGCAAGATCAAACAGCTGTTCGCCACTCGAGGCTATCGTCATCAGGAGAGTTACAAACACCGCGACACGATCCTGTTGACCTGCTATTGCATCGTCAAGGTTGTTCAGGAGCTAGGCAAGAATGGATAAGGCGCGCACCAGGACGCTTCCATTTATCCGTGTCCTGGCGGCACTGTACGTGCTTTATCTTATTTATGGCTTGGGAAATTCAATGATAGACCGGCATTCAGTCACAAAGCTAACGGAGCAGATGAAGACAGCCTGCGTAGGAAGGTTCCTGATTGACTTGCCTGCTTCCATGGATGTTTCTTACAGCGGTGTCTATGCCAGCGGATTCTGGATTTCGACACAGAAGGAAAGCCAGCAGGCTTTCGACGCAAGAATCCTGGCGCGGCAAACGGAAATCGAAGCTGAGCCGAACCAGCGCGGCGGGAAAAACCTGGAAGCGGTAGAGAAGTACAACAACAATGGATTTGAAGGAAAAATTTTCAGATTCGGGCGCGAGTTCACGAAGGGAATAGAGAATGGGAAACCCGTCGTTTGGGTCAACGTCAGACTGGAAGCCTATCTCCACCTGAACGGCGTCAGCTTCAATTTCACCACGCCGGATGGCTATGATGCCGACAAGACCGGCAAGCTGAGTGCTCTCCTGGACAAGCTCCGCTTCGTGCCGCCGAAAGAACTGCCCGCTGCACCAGGGTTCTGCTTTGGTCCCGGCATGTTCGTGGATCCCTTGCCAGCCGACGACACTGAAGGCGTTGGGATCTTTGCCGGCTTTGCGGATCATCCGGACCTTGCACTCGCACTCACCACGCGTGCCGGAACGGAACCCGACAAGGAAGACCGTCTCGCGCGCGATACAGCGGTCGATGCAGAAATGCCACTGTGGCAAAAGCCGCTGATGGAAAAGCTTAGAAAAGGCAAACGTACGATCAACGGCATCGAAGGCGGCGAAGTGGCTGAGCGGTGGACCGAGCTGAACTTTGTGCACACCTTCGGCTTCAACTGGGAAGTCACCGGCACCGAGGACAACGTCTACGTCCCCTTCATGCACCTGGAGATGTCGACCGGCCATCCGGTGAATGCCGGCGCCCGGCCGGTGACGAGTTTCCTCGGCGAAGACGCCCTGCTCCAGCTATGGGACAAGATCTCGTCCAGCATCCGGGTGCGCCCGACCGGCCCCACGCCGGCAAAACGCGAAGCGCCGGCAGGTCCGCAGCCGGGCGATACGGCCTCGGCAGGCGACACCTGTCCCTTCACAGGCTGGTGGCAATGCCAGGACGGCGGCAACGGCGCCAGGGTGGCGGGCGGCCAGCGCCAGTTCCTGACGAAGGGCCAGCGCATGCCGCAGGCTTTGCTGTCACGGCCGCAATCGCTGTGGAACAAGCTGCGCGGCGTCCAGGCCAGCTACCGGCTCGATCAGCCGACCAGCTGGACACTGGTCGACCGCCGCAGCCGGGTACGCATGCTCCCGGCTGTCCCGCCGGCCGCTACCGGCGCAGCGGATACAGCTTAAGCGGTCACAACTTCCCAAACGCGGCCAGCACCCGCATCACATCCTGTACGTCGATGCGGTCGACCCAGTCGCCATGTTTCGGCGCCGTGATCACGGTGCTATTGGCGCGGTCGATCGGCGCCCATTCCGGATTGTTCTGCCGCATCAGGGCGATCACCGGCACGTGCACGGCATTCGCCAAATGCATCACGGCCGTTTCCACCGAGATGATGAGTTCGCAGAGGCTCAACACGGCCGGCAGCTGGAAGAAATTGTCTTCCGCGCTGAACAGGTGGGTGCGCTCCAGCCCGGCATCGTCGAACAGCGCGCGGGCGCGCGCCAGCTCCTCGGGCACGACATTGACGATGAAGCCGACGTCGGACCACTCCGGCCGGCAGCGCATGGCCCGGATCAGGCCGATGATGCGCTCGAGCGGCCAGCTGCGCTCGACGGATTTCGAGAACGCATTCAGGAACACGACTCGCGACGGCTTGCCGTCGACACCGATAAAGCCCCAGTCGCCGAACTGATGGCGGGCCCAGGCGATCCAGCGGTCGGCGATGTTGAGCACCGGGAAGCGTGCCGCGCGCGGAATCTCCATCCCGAACAGCTGGTTGAACCAGCCGGCATAGATGTCGCTGATGTGCTGGTCCGGCTGGGTGGAAGCCGTGTAGGCCGGGATGCTGGCGTCCAGCTTGCGGTAGATGAGGCGCTTGACCAGGTCGTAAGGCCGCACCCGCTTCTTCTGCCCGACCACGAAGCCTTGCGGACTGATACTGCGCGCCATGCTGGCGTATTTGTGGCGTTCCAGCACGGCCAGCGAGACCACGATCGGATAGTTCTCCCGGCGCGCCTGCGCCAGCGATTCGCGGTAGACCTGCGGGCTGTAGGTCTCGTCGTAGACCTTGGCGATCCAGGGGCACTCGGCCAGCCAGTCGTACAACGCGTACTTCTTCAGGTGCGCCCACTCGGTGGAGCGGCTGGTGCGGCGCCGCTCGTCGACCCAGAGGTGGATCTGCAGGTGCGGATAGGCGCGCGTGAAAGCCTGGAAGCAGGCCTGCAGGTAAGTGAAGTCGCCGAGCGCCAGATGAGCGACGAAAAGGATCTTGTCGGCTTGTCGCAGCAAGGCCGGTGCGACCAGCGGTGCCGGCACGGCCGGCGCATCGAAGCGGATTGCATCGAGCTTGAGAGAATGTCCACCTGAAACTTTCATATTGCTCCGTTCTACACAGAAGACGATGCGAAAATTCTATGGGCAACGAGCAGCTCGAAATGCAAACGAACTGTAAGACCAGGTAAAGTTATGTCAAGACGATAGCATGTTGCACTGCAAAAGACCGCAGCGCACGATTGAAACATGCATATGAGGAAGGAAGCGCTGCAAAATGCAGACGCTGAAGACAGGCGCACCGAAGCGCGCCTGCGAAAGCAGAGGGTAAGTGGGGACTTACATCTGGCGGCACTGGCGCATTTCGCAACGCGCCATGAACACCTTGCCGTTATCGCACTGCATGCGGTAGACCTCGACCGGGCCCGATTCGGTGACCAGGCCGGCGCCCTGCCCGCCCGTGCAGGCCTGCTGCTTCGCCATCTTCTCGACGGTGTTCGAGGAGACGCCGAGGCGGAACGGCAGCTTCTGGATCGGCGTGCCGTCGGCATCCACCGGCCCGGCGGCCTTGCCGGCGACTGGCGCGGCGCCAGGTGCCGGCAAGCTGTTCTTGTGGGATGCGCAGCCGCCCAGCACCGCGGCAAGAAGGATCATCACAGGCAGACGCTGCATGCCGCTCTCCGGATCAGAAAGTCAGGGTCTTGACGCCTTCCGCCATGCCCAGCAGGCAGACGTTGGCGCCACGCTGGGCGAACAGGCCGACGGCGATCACGCCGACGATCTGGTTGATTTCCGTTTCCAGCGCCACCGGATCGGTGATCGACAGGCCGGCCACGTCGATGATGTGGCCGCCGTTGTCGGTCACGAAGGCTTCATCGCTGCCCGGCTTGGTGCGCAGGCGCGGCTGACCGCCCAGTAGAGCCAGCTTGCGCGTCACGGCCGCGCGCGCCATCGGCACGACCTCGACCGGCAGCGGGAAGGTGCCCAGCGTTTGCACCAGCTTGGAGCCGTCGGCGATGCAGACGAAGCTCTTCGATACGGAAGCGACGATTTTCTCGCGCGTCAGGGCCGCACCGCCGCCCTTGATCATCGCGCCCGACGCATCGATCTCGTCGGCGCCGTCGACGTAGACGGAAATCGAGTCGACCTCGTTCAGGTCGCGCACCTCGATGCCGTGGCTGCGCAGGCGCGCCGCGGTGGCTTCCGAAGACGCGACGGCGCCCTTGATGCGGTCCTTGATCTTGCCGAGTTCGTCGATGAAGTAATTGGCGGTCGAGCCGGTGCCGACGCCGATGATTTCGCCGTCGACCACGTAATCGATGGCGGCGCGGGCCACGGCCTGCTTGAGTTCGTCCTGGGTCATGATGTGGGTAGGAGGTGGAGAAATGCCGCCATTTTAACGGATGCGCGGACGCGGATCCTCAAATCAGGCGCAGCATCGCCGCCTTCAGCACACCCGCCGTCTTGTTGGCTGCGCCCAGCTTGCGCAGCGCGTTGTCGATGTGGAAGATCACCGTCCGCTCCGAAATCGTCAGGATCTCGGCCGATTCCGACGCCGTCTTGCCGTCCGCGGCCCAGCGCAGCACCTCGACTTCGCGCTCGGTCAGCTTGATCGAGGCCACGCCATCCGGTTTCGCGGCCAGGATGTTAGCCAGGGCCGCATGCGCCGCCTGCGCCAGCCACTGCATCTTCTGCACCTTGGCCTGGTATTCGCTGCGGGCGATGGCTTCGCCCGAACGGGCAAAGGTCATCAGGCTGGCGACGCCCTTCAGGTCGTGGGTCGGCTGAGCCCAGCCGAACTGCAGACCATGAGCGCGCGCGTCTTCCCACAGCGGCCGGCTGGACGCGAACAAGGGTTCGGACCACAGCATGGGCCGGGTCGAGGTCAGGCCTTGGGCGACGGTGGGATCGATCCGCAGATACTGCTCGGCCTGGTAGCGCTGCTGCCAGGCTTGCGGGTAATTGTTGAACATGACCGTGCGCGGATTCGAGAACGGCAGCGGCAGGCGCATGCCGAGCGCGCAGTACTCGAAGCCGAGTTCATTCGCCGCCTTCGCCAAAAGTTCCAGCAAAGCTGCTTCCGTCTTCGCTTCCGCAAAGCCGTGCAGCCACTCTTGATGTCCTTCACCCGCGAACTGCTGCAACGTCGTACCCTCCACGAACCTGCAAGAACTTACAGTGCCCTGGCCGGGCGGAAGACTGCTAGACTGGCGTGCCATTTATAGTTGACAACGATAACACAAGAGTCCGCCTACCCGTCCAGCATTTTTGACGATCCTGAGGAGAAGAAAATGGTGAGCAAGAACACGGTTTGCCTGTGGTTCAACGGCGATGCACTGGATGCCGCCAGGTTCTATGCCGAGACCTTCCCGGACAGCGAGGTCAAGGCCGTCCACCATGCACCGGGCGACTACCCGGCGGGCAAGCAGGGCGATGTGCTGACGGTCGAGTTCACGGTGGCGGGCATCCCCTGCCTCGGCCTCAACGGGGGCCCCGGTCCCAGTCACAGCATCGCCTTCTCCTTCCAGATCGCGACCGAGGACCAGCTTGAGACCGACCGCCTGTGGAATGCCATCGTCGGCAACGGCGGCCAGGAAAGCGCCTGCGGCTGGTGCCAGGACAAGTGGGGCCTGTCGTGGCAGATCACGCCGCGCGTGCTGTCGGAAGGCATCGCCGATCCCGACCCGGCGGTGGCCAAGCGGGTGTTCGAAGCGATGATGGATATGCGCAAGATCGACGTGGCGGCGATCGAAGCGGCGCGGCGGGGCTGATGCTTTGGCGACCGAAGCCATCGTCACGCGCATCGTCTGGAGCTGTACCTGTTTGATGGTATCGATTGCTGCCGGGATAGCCGCAGCGGTTGCTATACAGCTTGCGTCAAATCCGCGTACCTGGAACCGGATGGAGCTTTTATGGGATAACGCGCTTGGCGAAGGCTTGTTTTACGCACTCGTTCCCTCACTCATCCTCGCAGTCATCACAATGTGGGGGAAACCGCCAGGCTTACCAACGGCAGCGTTCATTTTCGTCGCCTGGCTGGCGCTGATATTTGCCTGGTGGGCCGCCAAGCCGATCCAGGTGTATGGTGGGTTTCCATGGTGGGGTTTCCGGCGGCATTTCCTGGGCATGCTGCCCTTGCCGCTAGCCAGTGCGCTAGCGTTTTCGGTCTGCAGCAGAAAGCTGTTTCAGCGTTGACGGGAGGAGACACAGATGAACCAGCACACCGGCGGCTGCCTCTGCGGCGCGCTCCGCATCACCGCCACAGGCCAGCCCTACCGCGTCGGCCTCTGCCACTGCCTGGATTGCCGCAAGCACCACGGCGCCGTATTCCACGCCTCGGCGATTTTTCCGGAAAGCGCGGTACGCATCGAAGGCCAGGCAAACGCTTTCGGCGGCAGGCATTTCTGCCCGCGCTGCGGCTCGTCGGTCTTCGGAAAAAGCGGGGATGAAATCGAGGTCTACCTGGGCACGCTGGACAAGCCCAGCCAGTTCAAACCGACCTACGAACTCTGGACCGTACGCCGGGAAAGTTGGCTGCCGCCGTTCGCGCTGGCGAAGCACTACGAGCACGACCGTCCCGACGGACGCACTGAAGAATAGTCACTCCGCCGGCAAACAGCCGAACAGGCGCTTGCCGGGCCGTTCGCCGTCCCAGATCTGGTGCACGACGGCGCTGCCGTCGCGCTGCTTGGCCAGGCAGAAACGGGCTTCGTAGGCCTGGGCGGTGCCGCGCGTCTTGCCGGGCCGGGCATCGATGCGCAGGTAATAGACCTTGCCGGCTTCCAGCTTGGCTGCGTCGGTGCGCGGCAGCGAGGCAACCTGGCCGCCGTAGGGCACGCACATCGAAAAGCTGAGGGGAAAGGTGCGTTCCGGCGGCATCGTCATCTTCCACAGCATGCGCTGGCCGTCCGACACCGTCACCGAGTGAAAATCCGGTGTCCCTTCCCTTTCCTCGCGCGGACTGATGGTGAAACAGGGGCCGCCGCGCGGGCCTTCGCGCACTTCGGCCGCGCCGATGCGGGCGATGGCGCCGGCACTCGGTGCAAGCAGGGACGCGCACAGGGCGCCGGCAAGGAAAGGGAATCGCATGACCGTCTCACGGGAACAAACGCACGCCAAGAGCCTACGTCCGCGGGTCGCACTCGGAGTTGACTGAGCGCAAGCAGGATAAATCTGATCAGGCCCGCATGAGCTTGCGCGCCGCTCCGCGCGGCAAATTCCTACGGTCGGCAGGGTCGGTCAGGAAGCCCGCGAGCACTTGCTCGTAGAGTTCCAGCTGGTGCGCATGACGGCGCTGGCGCACGACGCGCGGATGCTGCATGAACTTCAGCGCGAAGTAGTCGGCCAGCAGGTCGCCCTGTGCCTCCATGTTGTAGTCGGAGAGGAGCGCATCCTCGCGCAGTTCATAGTGGTAGGACAGGCCGAGCCGGATCGCGCCGCGCAGCCGCACCGGATAGCCGAGCTGGTGCTGCCAGACGTGCACCATCTCATGTATGAACCAGTGGATGACGGTCGGATTGCCCTCGCTGTAGTCGGGCAGGAAGCAGGAGTGATGGAAATAGATGCTGCCGTTCGGCGTCATCGCACAGTTGCGAGGCTGAAACGGCATGTAGCGGCGGTTGTGGACCCGCACGCGCGTGTAGTCGATGGCGCCGCCGAACAGCAGCGACGCCATCCTGATTTCGCCCGCGGTCAGGCCGCGCGCCATGCAGTCCCGATCTGACTCAAGCGGCGGCGCGCAGCGAAGACGCCGACTTGGCCAGATCGGTGATCAGATCCCAGTCGCCGGCCTTCATCGCGTCCGACGGGGTCAGCCAGGAGCCGCCCACGCAGGCCACGTTCTTCAGCGCCAGGAACTGCGGTGCGGTCTCGATCGAGATGCCGCCAGTCGGGCAGAAGGTGACGTCCGGCAGCGGTCCGCCGATTGCCTTCAGCATGCCGACGCCGCCCGCCGGCACCGCCGGGAACAGCTTCAGCTGCTTGAAGCCGGCTTCGCGCGCCACCATCACTTCGGACGGGGTCATGCAGCCCGGCAGCAGCGGCAGGCCGCTCTTCTTCGCGGCTTCGATCAGGGCCGGGGTCAGGCCCGGCGACACGCCGAACACCGCGCCGGCATCGCGCGAGGCGGCAAATTCTTCCGGCTGGGTCAGGGTGCCGACGCCGATGATCGCGCCTTCGACCTGGGCCATCGCGCGGATCGCGTCCAGGCCGTGCTTCGTGCGCAGGGTCACCTCGAGCACGCGGATGCCGCCGGCGACCAGCGCCTTGGCAAGGGGTACGGCGTGGTCCGGATCGTCGATCGCGATCACGGGGATCACGACGGCCGATTTCATGATGTCCAGCAGGCTCATATCAGTACTCATCGTTGCACTCACTTACTTGGCGGTGGATTTACGGAACAGGAAGTCTTCGTCGGAACCCGGCATGATTTCACCACTGTCGGTGCCTTCATGCAGGGGGACGGTGGTCTCGATCGGCGACGGCAGCGGGAAGTGGGCGGCGCCCTCCTCGGCTGCGGTGACGGACTTGCGGAAGCCGTCGAACAGCTCGCGGCCCATGCCGATGTGGCTCTTGCTGAGGTCGGCAGTGGCCATCTTGCGCGATGCCCACACGTCGGACGGCACCAGCGCTTCCAGCGTGCCCTGGGTGGCGTCGATACGGATGATATCACCGTCGCGCACCAGGCCCAGCGGACCGCCGGCCAGGATCTCCGGCGACACGTGGATCGCCGCCGGCACCTTGCCGGACGCGCCCGACATGCGGCCGTCGGTGACCATCGCCACGTGGTAGCCGGCGTCCTGCAGGTTCGACAGCGCCGGGGTCAGCGCGTGCAGTTCCGGCATGCCGTTGGCGCGCGGGCCCTGGAAGCGGATCACGGCGACGAAGTCGGTGTTCAGCTGCCCGGCTTTATAGGCATGCATGAAGTCTTCCTGCGAATCGAAGGTCTTGGCCGGGGCCTCGACGATGTGATGGTCTTTCTTGACCGCCGAGATCTTCATCACGGCGCGGCCCAGGTTGCCCTGCACTAGGATCAGGCCGCCGTTGTCGCTGAACGGGTTGGTGTACTTGCGCAGCACGTTTTCGTCGCCGCTCTGCTCAGGCACGTCGCGCCAGACCACCTTGTCGTTCTCGTCCAGGAACGGCTCCTTGCAGTGGGCGCGCAGGCCGCGGCCGAGGATGGTGTTGACGTCGTCGTGCGCCAGGCCGGCGTCCAGCAGTTCACGGATCACAAAGGTCGGGCCACCCGCTGCCTGGAAGTGGTTCACGTCGGCGTCGCCGTTCGGATACACGCGGGCCAGCAGCGGCACCACTTTCGACAGCTCGTCGAAGTCATTCCAGTCGACCACGATGCCGGCTGCGCGCGCGATGGCGATCAGGTGCATCGTGTGGTTGGTCGAGCCGCCGGTCGCGTGCAGCGAGGCGATGGCGTTGACGATGCTTTTCTCGTCGACGATATGGCCGATCGGCATGTACTCGCCGCCCTGCTGCGAGATCTTGACGGCCTGCTGAGTCGCAGCCCTGGTCAGTGCATCGCGCAGCTGGGTGCCCGGGGTGATGAAGGCGGCGCCCGGCAGGTGCAGGCCCATCATCTCCATCAGCATCTGGTTGCTGTTGGCGGTGCCGTAGAAAGTGCAGGTGCCGGCGCCGTGGTAGGCCTGGGCCTCGCCCTCGAGCAGCTCTTCACGGGTGGCCTGGCCTTTCGCATAGCGCTGGCGCACCGCGGCCTTTTCCTTGTTCGAGATACCGGTGGTCATCGGGCCGCCCGGCACGAAGATGCCCGGGATGTGGCCGAAGTGCAGCGCGCCGATCAGCAGGCCCGGCACGATCTTGTCGCAGATGCCCAGGTAGAGCGAGGCGTCGAACATGTTGTGCGACAGCGCGATGGCGGTCGACATGGCGATGGTGTCGCGCGAGAACAGCGACAGCTCCATGCCCGGCTGGCCCTGGGTGACGCCGTCGCACATGGCGGGCACGCCGCCGGCGAACTGGGCCACGGCGCCGACTTCGCGCGCCGCGTCCTTGATCACTTTCGGGAAATATTCGAAGGGCTGGTGCGCCGACAGCATGTCGTTGTACGAGGAAACGATGGCAACCGACGGCGCCTTTTGTTCACGCAGCTTGAGCTTGTCGTTGGCCGGGAACGCAGCAAAGCCGTGGGCCAGGTTCGTGCAGGCCAGCGTTCCGCGCTGCACGCCCTTCACACGCGCGGCGTCCAGATGCGCCAGATAGGCCTGGCGCGACGGCCGGCTACGCTGGATGATGCGTTGGGTCACCTTCTCTACTACGGGATGCACCATGATCGTTCCTTATGAATTGGATTTCTGAAATTTTACTACAAAATGAAAAGGGACGCTTGTCGGCGCCCCATTCCATTTGCAGCCTACGAGAATTCGGGTATTGATTGCGGGCACAGGCCGTAGGGTGGGCACACCGTGCCCACGCTCCCACGCTCATCATTTGTAGTGATTTTACGCGCGCTTCCTGTATGATTCGATAATCTGCACAAAATGACATCATACCGTCCATCGCGTTCATCGTACCCACTACCCATGCGCCAACCTCTTCTCACCAGCACCACCAGCTACCAGTCGCTCCGCAACCATGCCAACCAGGCCAGGGAATGGCAGATGCGCGAGCTCTTCGCACAGGATCCGCAGCGCTTCGAGCGGCTGTCCGTCGAAGCCGCCGGGCTGTTCCTAGACTATTCAAAAAACCGTCTGGACGGGCGCACGCTTGAACTGCTGGCCCAACTGGCGCGCGAGCGCGGCGTCGAGCGCCTGCGCGACGCCATGTTCGCCGGCGAGAAGATCAACCTGACAGAAAACCGCGCCGTCCTGCACACCGCCCTGCGCGCACCGCGCAACAAACCGTTCACGCTCGACGGCCAGGACGTGACCGGCGACGTGCACGCCGTGCTGGACCGCATCAAGACCTTCAGCGACAGCGTGCGCAGCGGCGCCTGGCTCGGCCACACCGGCAAGCCCATCACCGATGTCGTCAACATCGGCATCGGCGGCTCCGACCTCGGCCCGAAGATGGTCTGCCTGGCGCTGCGCCAGTTCGCCCATCCGCGCCTGAACATGCACTTCGTCTCGAACGTGGACGGCCACGACATGGACGCCGCGCTGAGCCGCGTGAATCCGGAAACCACCCTCTTCATCATCGCCTCGAAGACCTTCACCACGGCCGAGACCATGATGAACGCGAACACCGCGCGCGCCTGGTTCCTGCAGCATGCTGCTGAAGAGGCGCTGGCCAAGCATTTTGTCGCGGTCTCGACCAACGTCGAAGCGATCAAGACCTTCGGCATCGATCCGGCCAACATGTTCCCGTTCTGGGACTGGGTCGGCGGCCGCTACTCGGTGTGGTCGGCGATCGGCCTGCCGGTCGCGCTGAGCGTCGGCTTCGGCTACTTCAGCGACCTGCTGGCCGGCGCGCACGCCATGGACGAGCACTTCCGCACCGCCCCGATCGAGCAGAACCTGCCGATGATCATGGGCCTCGTCGGCTTCTGGAACCGCGAGTTCCTGGAGTGCGGCTCGGTGTCGATCGCGCCCTATCACCAGGACCTGAACCGCTTCCCGGCCTACCTGCAACAGCTCGACATGGAGAGCAACGGCAAGCGCGTCACGCGCGCCGGCGACACCATTACCGACTACGAAACCGGTCCGGTGATCTGGGGCGACGTCGGCACCAACGGCCAGCACGCTTACTTCCAGCTGCTGCACCAGGGCACCGACGTGACGCCGATCGACTTCATCGCGGCCCTGCGCCCGGCCCACGAATTCCACAACCACCACGCCGCCCTTCTGGCCAACTGCTTCGCGCAGTCGGAAGCCTTCATGAAGGGCAAGACCGCGGATGAAGTGCGCCAGGACCTGGCCGGCCAGCCGGCGGAAGAGATCGAGCGCCTGGTGCCGCACAAGACCTTCCCGGGCAACCGCCCCAGCAACACTATCCTGATGGAGTACCTGACCCCGGCCACGCTGGGCGCCCTGATCGCGCTGTACGAGCACAAGGTCTTCGTGCAGGGCGCGCTGTGGGACGTCAACAGCTACGACCAGTGGGGCGTCGAGCTGGGCAAGGTGCTGGCCAAGAAGATCGAGGCGGAGCTCAACGGCGATGCCCAGCCGGCACAGCATGACAGCTCGACCAATGGCCTGATCGCGCGCGCCAAGGCCGCCGTCTGAATCTTTCGCAGAGAGACTGATCGTATGAAGAACGAACAATTCGTGGTGGTGCACGACGAGCCGATGAAGACCGGCGAATGCCCGATCTGGCACGCGGTCGAATCGGCGCTGTACTGGGTCGACGTCCCCGGCTTCATGGTGCACCGCCTGCACCCGGCCAGCGGCAAGTATTCGTCGTGGAAGATGGACAGCGAGCCCTCGGCGCTGGCCATCGACGTCGACAACAACCTGGTGGTCGCCACCCGTAACGGCTTCGTCTACCTGAACACCAGCACCGGCGAAGTGGAAGACATCGCGCCGGCGCCCTACGACACCAAGCTCCAGCGCTTCAACGACGGCCGCGTCGACCCGGCCGGCCGCTTCTGGGTCGGCACCCTGTACGAGCCGCGCGACCAGCCCAAGGCCGAGATGCACGTGCTCGAACAGGGCAAGCTGCGCCAGGTCTCGCTAGGTGCCATGACCAACTCGAACGGCCTGGCCTGGACCCTGGACGGCAAGACTATGTTCCATGCCGACACCACCAGCCACCGCATCGACGCCTACGACTACGACGTCAAGACCGGCACGCCGTCGAACGGCCGCAACCTGGTGACCTTCGAGGCCGACAAGACCACCGGCACCTACGGCGGCCGTCCGGACGGCGCGGCGATCGACAGCGAAGGCAATTACTGGATCGCGATGTATGAGGGTGGGCGGATTCTGAAGCTGTCGCCGACCGGTGAATTGCTGCAGCAGGTCGATCTGCCGCTGAAGTGCCCGACGGCGGTTTGCTTCGGCGGGCCGGATCTGCGGACCTTGTATGTGACCAGTGCCTGCGGCGGGCGGCCGCAGGAGGAGCTGGCGCAGTATCCGCATAGCGGGAAGGTGCTGGCGTTTCGGGTGGATGTGGCTGGGGTGGAGATGCCCGAGTATCGGGGCTGAGCACTTGAATTAATGGCCGGTCGCTCGACGGACCGGCCAAGAGATCATTAGTTGGCCTACCGCGCTTAAACTGCTGCGGTAGCGGATAAAGCTAAATGAGCTACAGGGCGCTTTAGAGCCGCCCAGAATCTGCTAAGTTTGTTACTCCAATAAGAGCTTGTGCGTAAGCTGCTCGCGTACCCGCTTGCTTCCCAAGTCAGTAAGACGATACCTTCCATTGCCAAGGACGACTACTTGTCGCGACGTTGGTGCAATGAGACGTTGTAATGTCTTTGTGACTGTGGACGAGTCTCGGTAAGCAGCCTTGCCAACTTCTAGGCGAGAGAATCCTTGCTCCCCTGCAAAGTGAAGTAGTACAAGGATTTCTTCTTCTGCTGTAAGGTCAGTTCGCTGAACTAACAAAGTTCCGTCGAAAACACCGACGCTTGGGACATCGAACTGAAGAAGTTCTCGGATGGCTTTAGCAACTGCTTCTCTGTCGCCCTTCCAGAACAGGCGAAGCGTCTCGTTCATTGCCCATCGAACGCATTCGATGACGAGTTTTGAGTCCATATGGTTGGGACCATAGGACGAGGAGATGTGAACAGCTCCACGCTGGCTTCGGAAGTTGTAGATAGTCTTGAGAACTTTCACAATATGCAAAAGGTCTCTTCGCTGAGCGTACTTGTGTGGAAGCGACTCGTTCTCGATGTACTTACAGCAGTCACCGAAATCTTTGTTCTGACTTAGAACACCTGAATCTATGTGGTAACAGATGCGGGCGAGGATTTCGCAAAACTGGCCGCCGTCTAGTTCCGCTGGTTCCCAATCACGCTGGATAAACCTGCTCTCCGCCGAGATGAACTCATCCAGTAGCTGGGAGCACAGCAGCGGGTCAAACGGCGGGGAAAGCTCAGCTAAGAGGCGAGATTTTTCAATCAGTGCCATTACTTCGCTTGCCCTTCCTTGGCTTCTTTGATCTTCTGTCTAACTGCTGCCGTACCGGCTTCAGTCAGGAACCAGCATGAAGGAGATTTCTTAACATCTTCACCGACAAGCTGCCCTTTAACCCTGCCAAGGTCTCTATTGATGTTGCTCAGGGTAATTGTTTTTGCTTGCCGGTAATGCATGTTGAACGTGTCTCGGATTTGAATGCTAGACACTTCAGGTGCAATGTTCTCTTCCTGTGCAACGTAGAGAAGCCATAGTGCTTTGTCCCGTACAGACCATGTCTGTGTTGGGGAAACGTATTTCGATACGTCGCGAGGCCAGTTGTCTAATGCTGCATCTGTTTCTCCATTAGCACCTTTCGGAGCCGAGGGCGTTGAGCGCTTGCGAGACTTAACTGTACGCGATGGAGAAGTTGCTGGTTCAGATTCAATCGTCTTCATCTGTGGACGTGGCGCTTCGTCAATAAGGCCTGTTGGTGGCTGCAACAAACCGCTCAGTTGCTGGCTAAGTGCCTGTTGAATATTCGGTACGTCATCTTTCGAGCCTTCAATTTCAAGCTCAAAGCCCGTCAACTTCATCTTGATTTTAAACTTAGACATTTTGCACCCGAGAAAGGTCTTGGAGTACAAAGTCTATCTCATATTGATGTCTTTGTGGCAATCCTTAGTGTCAGGTAGCAGTCTTGAAAATATTGGATACTGAAGCAATGCCAATCTTGCATGCTTTGCCGATGTCTTGCTTACTCAAGCCCTTAGTGTGCATTGCCAACACCTTGGGTGGCTTGGTTTGCCAGCATAGTGCACGACATCGCGCCCTCTCCCACGCGACCCCTGCTTTCTGGCTGTGGCACCATACGCCCTCGGAATATCTCCCGACGTAGTAAATTTACTTGCGAAATCAATAATCGTGTAGTAAATTTACATCCATCCTGTCCTTCCTCTTTTCACGCTCAGACACCCATGGCTCTTTCCGATTTCGACCTCGTTTTCTTCGGCGGCAGCGGCGACCTCGCGATGCGCAAACTCTTGCCCGCAATGTACGCGCGCGACGTCGCCAACGACCTGCCGCAGTCCGCCCGCATCATCTGCGTGGGCCGCGAAGGCATGTCGCAGGAAGGCTTCCTGCAGATGGTCGAAACGAATTCGAAGCCGCACATCAAGGAAAGCGTCGATGAACAGGCGTGGCAGAAGTTCCTGCAGCGCATCACGTGGGTCGCCGTCGATGCCGTCAACCTGAAGAGCTACGCCGCGCTGGCCGAAGCGCTGCGCAAGGATGACCAGCTGACCCGCGTCTATTACCTGGCCACGCCGCCCTCGCTGTTCGCGACGATCTGCGACAACCTGGCCGCCAGCGGCCTGGCGACCGCCAATTCGCGCGTGGTGCTGGAAAAGCCGCTGGGCCGCGACCTCGAATCGGCCAAGCAGATCAATGCGGACGTCGGCAAGGTCTTCGCCGAATCGCAGATCTACCGGATCGACCACTACCTCGGCAAGGAGACCGTGCAGAACCTGCTGGCCCTGCGCTTCGGTAACGTCCTGTTCGAGCCGCTGTGGCGCCGCGAGTGGATCTCGGACGTACAGATCACCATCGCCGAGAAGATCGGCGTCGGCAACCGCCTGGGCTACTACGACAATTCCGGCGCCCTGCGCGACATGCTGCAGAACCACCTGCTGCAGCTGCTGTGCATCGTCGCAATGGAGCCGCCGACCTCGATCGCGCCGGACGCCGTGCGCGACTCCAAGCTGCAGGTGCTGCGCTCGCTGAAGCGCTTCACCCCGACCACGCTGGCGCAGAACATCGTGCGCGGCCAGTACCGCTCCGGCTACGTCGACGGCCAGCCGGTGCCGGGCTATCGCGACGAGCCGGGCGCGCCCAAGCAGTCGAAGACCGAGACTTTCGTCGCCATGAAGGCCGAGATCGACACCTGGCGCTGGGCCGGCGTGCCCTTCTATCTGCGCACGGGCAAGCGCATGGCCGACCGCCTGGCCGAGATCGTCGTGCGCTTCAAGCCGATCCCGCACTCGATCTTCAACCAGCCGACGTCCAGCTTCCAGCCGAATTCGCTGGTGATCCGCCTGCAGCCGGACGAAGGCCTGTCGCTGAACCTGATGTCGAAGACCCCGGGCGACGGCATGCGCCTGAAGCAGGCCGAGCTCGAGCTCGACTTCCGCGAGCAGTTCAAGGCGCCGCGCATGGAAGCCTACGAGCGCCTGTTGATGGACGTGCTGCGCGGCCAGCTGACGCTGTTCATGCGCGGCGACGAGCTCGAAGCCGCCTGGGAATGGGTCGAGCCCATCCTCGATTACTGGGAACAGGACGACACCTCGCCGGTGCCTTATTCCTCGGGCACCTGGGGCCCGGCAGCGTCCAGCGCGCTGATCGGCCGCGACGGCCTGCAGTGGCGCGAAGAAGCGCTGCCGGAAGACTGAGGCTCAGTTAAAGGATCTCACACCCGTGCTGCTCGATTCCATCCGCACCCAGCTCGATTCGCTGTCGAAGTCCGAGCGCAAGGTCGCGCTCGCGGTGCTGGCCTCGCCCAGCGCCACCGTCAGCCAGAACATCACCGCGCTGGCGCGTGCCGCCCAGGTCTCGGAGCCGACCGTGGTGCGCTTTTGCCGCACCCTCGGCTACGACGGCTGGCACGAGTTCAAGCTGAAACTGGCGCAGGGCCTGGCGCTGGCCCTGCCCGGCGCCAGCGAACAGCCGGCCCAGGACGACCTTGCCGCCGACCTCGTCAACAAGATCTGCAGCCGTTCGATCAACACCCTGCTCGACCTGCGCAACAACCTGAAGCCCGAGCTGATCCAGAAGGCGCTGGACATCCTGTCGCGCGCCAACAAGATCGAGTTCTACGGCCAGGGCACCTCGGGCTTCGTCGCCGCCGACGCCCAGCACAAGTTCTTCCGCTCCGGCGTGCCGACCATCGCCTACACCGATCCGGCGATCCACTCGATCGCCGCGGCCCTGCTGCGCGAAGGCGATGTGGTGGTGGCGATCTCGCAGCGCGGCAACAACCCCGCGTTGACGCGCTCGGCCAAGCTGGCGCGCCGCGGCGGCGCCGAAGTCATCGTGCTGGCGCCGTCCGGCACCCCGCTGGCGGACATGGCCAGCCTCCTGATCCCGATCGACCTGGTGTTCGCGACCGACCCCTACACGCCGATTTCCGCGCGCCTGGCCTACCTGGTCGTGATCGACGTGCTGGCAGTCGGCCTGGCCCTGCAGCGCGGGCCGGAGTTCAGGAAGAAGATGCAGAACGCGCAGAAAGCGTTGCAGGAATTCGACATGCAGTTCGATTCCTTCATCGGCTGAGCTGCCACGGCCACGCACGATTGAAATCATCTTGCCTTAATGAAATCGAGCAAGCATAGTTAGGGACTTTGCAACATGCGAATTCCTGAATGAAACCGGCAACCCACCGCTTCCACGAGCTCGACTTTTTGCGGGGCATGGCCTGCATCAGCGTCCTGGCCTTTCATTTTCTGTCGCGCGGCCCTCGTCACCAGTTGATGCCGGGCCTGGACTTTCCGCTGCTCGAACCAATCGCGCATTTCGGCTACCTCGGCGTCCAGCTCTTCTTCGTGCTCAGCGGTTTTGTGATCATGATGTCGGCCGAAGGCGCGACAGCACGCAGCTTCGCCGCCTCGCGCGTGTCGCGCCTCTATCCCGGCCTGTGGATAGCCGCGACGCTGACGGCGGGGGCCGCCTGGCTGCTGGGCGATAGCCGCTTCCAGGCGTCAGGCTCCGAGTTCCTCGCCAACCTCAGCATGGTTCCGGCATGGTTCGGCATACCCTACGTGGACGGCGCCTACTGGTCGCTGGGTTGCGAACTGCATTTCTACATTCTGGTCTGGCTGACGATTCGCCTCGGCCTGCTGTCCCGCTTCGAACAGCTGATGGCCTGCTGGCTGCTCATCAGCACTGTGAATGCCATCCGGCCGATGTGGCCTGTCGAGTTCTGGCTGAACGCGAAATGGGCGCCTTTCTTCGTGGCCGGCGGCGTGTTCTACCAGGTGCGCAGGCATGGGTTCTCGCCTTTCCGGCTCGGCCTGCTCGGCGCCGCCTTTGCTTTGGCGGCCTTCTATACCGGCTGGGACGGCCCGGCGGAAGCCGCGGTCGGCGCGGCGCCGCTGGCCAGGCTCACGGTGCAGGTCTCGGCGGTCGTAGCGATCTTCGCCTTGTTCTGGCTGATCGCCACCGGGCGCTTCCAGATGCGCGCATCGCCTTTCGTCTATTATGCGGGGGTGCTGACTTATCCGCTGTACCTGATCCACCAGAATCTCGGCTTCATGCTGTACGAACGCCTGCACCGGGTTACCGGCATGGTGATCGTCCCGCTGGTGCTGATGCTGGCTATCCTGCTCGCGCTCAGTTGGGGCATCCATGCACTGGTCGAGCGCCCGTTTGGCGGCCGTCTGCGGCGCTGGCTGGCGCGTCCGGCGCCCAAGCTGCCGGCTGAAGAGATCGAAGTCCTGCAATGAAACACACGCTCTTTCTCTTCGACCTCGACGACACCCTGCTCGACTTCAAGGCTTCCGAACAGCTGTCCTTCGTGCGCACGCTGGAAGCGCTCGGCCTGCGCGAGGGCATCGATATCCTGTTCCCGCAATACCAGGCGATCAACATTGCCCTGTGGCGCGAATTCGAGCTGGGAACCGTGTCGAAGGACTTCCTGAAGGTCGAGCGCTTCCGCCGCACCTTCGCGCAGAACGGCCTGGATCTCGACCCCAGTGCGGCCAGCCACCTCTACCTCGAATCGCTGTCCGAGACCGTGGTGCTGATCGACGGCGCCAAACAGGTCTGCGAAGCCCTGGCCGACATCGGCGAGGTCGGGATCATCACCAACGGCGTCGAGCACATCCAGACGCGCCGCATCGCCAGCTCGGGTTTGCAGGAGCACATCTCCTTCGTCTCGACTTCGGAGGCCTGCGGCTACGCCAAGCCGGACAGCCGCTTCTTCGACTACGCAGCGAAGATGGCGCGCGCCTTTGCGCACCACGAAACGGTCATCGTCGGCGACCGCCTGGATGCCGACATCCTCGGCGCCAACCGCTTCGGCATCGACAGCTGCTGGTTCAATCCGGGACGGCTGGCGAATGCGTCCGAGGCCGTGCCGACCTGCGAGGTGGACAGCCTGCACCAGATCGTGCCGGCGCTGAGGAAACTCGCCGCCGCCTGAGCGCGAGGATCAGCCCTGCCGGCTGCGCTCCACGGCGGCATCGAAGACGGCGCGGTCCGAGGTGACGGTGATGAGATTGCCGGTCTGAGACAGGTGCTGGGAGATCGACACGACCAGGTTCATGTAGCGCGAGCCGGTCAGCACCACGACGCGCTTGAGCTGGGTGCGGCAATTGGAAAAGAACTGGGTCCACTCGCGGCTCACCTCGGTGGACACGAGCGTCGTGCGTTCTGCATCTACCAGCAGCTCGAGCGGTTGGGCGCGTAGTATTTCCAGGCGAATCTCGTCGAGGGCGGCCTGGCCGAACTGGCCGTTGTCCTGGCCGATGATGGTCACGAGCAGCACGCCGGCGCGCAGACGCCGGAACGCGAAGCTTCCTGCTTCCGAAGTAAGTTCGACGGTGCCGTCCGGCTGGGTATTCCTGGAGAATGTGCTCATTGCTGGGAGTGTGGTATCGAATGGCAAAATTATAAGGGTTTCCGGGCCGCCTGCGTGGCCTCCGAGCCTGCCGTAGAATACCGGCTTTCGACAACCCGCCAACTCGACAACCCGAGCTTCGTCATCGCCATGCACATCAATCCCGAACGCAGCACCCGTCCCGATTACGACCTGCTGGTACGCCAGGTCGCCAGCGTCCTCGAAGGCGAGCGCGACCTGACCGCCAACGCCTCGCAGTTCTCGGCCCTGGTCTACGATACCCTCGCCGACCTCAACTGGGCCGGCTTCTACCTGACCGTGCCGAGCAAGAAAGGCGAAGGCGAAGACCTGCTGGTTGGTCCCTTCCAGGGCAAGCCGGCCTGCGCCCGCATCCCCTTCGGCCGCGGCGTCTGCGGCACCACCGCCGTCAAGCGCGAAACCATCGTCGTGCCGGACGTGCACGCCTTCCCGGGCCACATCGCCTGCGACTCGGCCTCGGCCTCGGAAATCGTCATCCCGGTCATCAAGGCTGGCCGCCTGGTCGGCGTGTTCGACATCGACAGCCCGAAGCTGGACCGTTTCTCGGATGAGGACAAGGCCGGCCTGGAAGCGATGATTGCGGCCTTCCTGGACGCGACCGATTGCTGAGCGGCGCTATAAGGGCACGCGCTTTTTCGAATAAATCGGCGCCTGCCGGTACGGTACAATCACGGAATTCGCCTTCAACCAACCTATTCGCACCATGAACCAACTCGAACAGCTCAAGCAGTACACCACCGTGGTGGCCGACACCGGCGACTTCCAGTCGATCAAGGCCTACGCGCCGCAGGATGCGACCACCAACCCGTCGCTGATCCTGAAAGCCGTGCAGAAGCCGGAGTACCGTCCGCTGCTGGAAAAGGCCGTCGCCGAATCGAATGGCGCCGGCGTCGAAGAGATTGTCGACCGCCTGCTGATCGCCTTCGGCGTCGAGATCCTGAAGTTCGTGCCGGGCCGCGTCTCGACCGAAATCGATGCCGCGCTGTCCTTCGACACCGAAGCGACCGTCGCCAAGGGCCGCGAACTGATCGCCCTGTACGAAGCCGCCGGCGTCAAGCGCGAGCGCGTGCTGATCAAGATCGCCTCGACCTGGGAAGGCATCAAAGCCGCCGAGACCCTGGAAAAGGAAGGCATCCGCTGCAACCTGACCCTGCTGTTCTCGCTGTGCCAGGCCGTGGCCTGCGCCGAAGCGGGCGTGCAGCTGATCTCGCCCTTCGTCGGCCGCATCTACGACTGGTACAAGAAATCGACCGGCACCGACTACCAGGGCGCCGACGATCCGGGCGTGCAGTCGGTCAAGCGCATCTACCAGTACTACCGCAAGTTCGGCTACAAGACCGAAGTGATGGGCGCGAGCTTCCGCAACACCTCGCAGATCCTGGAACTGGCCGGCTGCGACCTGCTGACGATCTCGCCGGACCTGCTGCAGAAGCTGGCCGACGCCGACGGCACCATCGAGCGCAAGCTGGTGGCGGATGAATCGGCAAACATCGAGAAGATCGCGATGGACGAGAAGACCTTCCGCTTCATGCTGAACGAAGACGCGATGGGCACCGAGAAGCTGTCCGAGGGCATCCGCGCCTTCGTGGCGGATTCGGTCAAGCTGAAGAAGATGATCGAGGAACTGCGCTAAGAGTAGGCGTTACTCCCGCGCAGGCGGGAGTCCAAGTTTGCGTGCGCTATCGTGATGCAAGCAGAACTTGGGTTCCCGCCTGCGCGGGAAGTCATTTCCGGCAATGCCGGGAATGACATTTGTGACACGGCGGCCTTCGAGCCGCCGTTTTTCATTTACAGGCCGGTCTCTTCGGCCAAGGTACGCAGCATCTCGGCCGCCGTCATCTCGCGCGACAGCGGCGCGCCCTGCCCTGCCCACTGCGCCGCGAACTCGTGGTTGCCGTTCTTTGCCGCCGCCGCATGCAGCTGCTTGGCCGCGTCGTAGGCCGCCGGATAGGCGGCCGCCGGCGGGCTGCCGGGCGCTTCGCCATGGCTGATCAGCTGGTTCACCATGCCGCGCGCGGGACGTCCGGAGATGCTGGCCGTGAGCATGGTCGACATCGCCCGCTCGCTCTTCAGGTTGGCGCGGTAGGCGGCGCTGGCCGAGCTTTCCGGGCACAGGATGAAGGCCGTCCCCAACTGCGCAGCCACCGCGCCCAGGTCCAGCATGGCCTTGATGCCGGCGCCGTCCATGATGCCGCCCGCGGCGACGATGGGCAGCCGGGTCTTCTTGACCAGCAGCCGTACCAGCACCGCCGTGCTCAGGCGCTCGTCGCGCTCCTCCGGATCGAACATGCCGCGGTGCCCGCCGGCTTCGATGCCTTGGGCCACGATCGCGTTCACGCCGGCCGCTTCGATGATCTCCGCTTCGCGCAGGTTGGTCGCGGTGGCCATCGTGTAGATGCCGGCCTCGCGAAAGGCGGCGAGGCGCTCGGCTGAAGGCAGGCCGAAGTGGAAGCTCAGGACCGCCGGACGCAGCTCGAGCAGCATCTCGAACATCGCTTCGTCATCGTTGAAGGATTTATAAATCTCGTCCAGCGATGCCGGCACGGCGATGCCCGCGCTGTCGAACAGCGGCGCCAGGTGGGCAAGCCAGGCCGCTTCGCGCGCGGCGTCGCGCTGCGCGGGCACGTGGCAGAACAGGTTGGCGTTGAACGGCCGCTTGGTCAGCGCCTGCGTCTCGTCGATCATCTGGCGCGCCTGCGCGGCGTTGCTGGCGCCCAGGCCCAGCGAACCGAGTCCGCCGGCGTTCGACACTTCCGCGGCCATGCGTGGCGTCGAGACCCCGGCCATCGGCGCCTGGATGATCGGATAGCGGATGCCTAGCCTTTCAAGAAATTGCTGGGACGAGCTCATGGTGTTCCCCTTTCGTTCTCATCGGGTTTCATTAAGGTGGTCAAATAGCCGGCGCTCGCCAGCAATCCCAGCGCCGACAGCGCCAGCGCCAGCTTCAGTGCACCTGCCTCGCTTGCGGTCCAGCGGGCGATGCCGGCGCTCACCAGCGGACCCGCCAACTGGCCAAGCGCGAAGCCGGCCGTCATCCTGCCGAGCACGCGGGTAGCCTGACTTTCCGCACGTGCCCTCGCCTCCTGCATGCCGACCATCGTGATGACCATGAAGGTGCCGCCGACCAGCAGCGCGGCGAGGGTCACGCTGATCAGGGAAGTCCACACGGCCGGCAACAGCACGCCGATCGCCATCAGCACGTGCGCGGCCGCCCAGACGCCCAGGCGGTTCGCCCTGGCGAGCCGCATCGATACCAGCACCGTGGAGACTGCCGCGGCAGCGCCGAACACCGGCCAGGCCAGGCCGAACACGCGCGGGTCGTCCACCAACTGGCGCGCCAGCGCCGGCAGGTAGGTGGCCGGCAGGATGTAGCCGAAGCCGAACAGGGTATAGCAGGCGACAAGGCCGCCAGTCCGGGCCGGCGGCGCCGCCGCACCATGGGCAGACGCGGCGGCAGACGCGGGGGCAGATACGGATGCTGGCGGCGTGGGCAGGCTGCGGGCCAACACCAGCGGCAGCAGGCAGGCCAGCGCGCCCAGCGCCGCCAGGCCGATCCACATTTGCGGCGATGGCAGCGCGCTCCCCAGCAGCAGGCAGAACAGGCCGGCGGCGGCGATGCCGATGCCGACACCGGAGAATTGCAGGCCAGCCAGCTTGGGGCGGCCCAGCGCCGCCAGCCAGCCGAGTCCCCAGGCGCTGGTCGCGACCAGGGTCCAGGCGCTCATCACGCCGGCCAGGAAGCGCAGCACGGCCCACCAGAAGCCGGACGCAGTCCAGCCGACGGCCGCCGTGATGAGGACGGTGCCGGCCAGGCCCAGCGCCAGCAGCAGCGCCGGCCGCGTACGCATGCGCGCGGCCGCCAGCGCCCCTGCCAGGTAGCCCAGGTAGTTGGCGGCCGCGAGCATGGCGCCGGCGTGGCTGTCGATCAGCCCGTCCCGCACCATCAGCGGGAACAGGGGCGTGAAGGCGAAGCGGCCGATGCCCATCGCCACCGCGAGCGAGGTCATGGCCGCCACGCAGACCGCCGCGGCGATGCGTTCCGGCCTCGCGCCGGCTTGAAGCGTTGTGCTGTCCATCCCTGTATTAGAGCGCAGCCCGGGCGCGCCGACCAATGAATAAAAATGAACTATCATTCTTGTTATGAGAACGATCGACCTCGAAGCCCTGCAGATCTTCCGCACCGTCGTCAGCGAAGGCGGCGTGAACCGTGCTGCGGAAAAGCTGCACCGGGTACCGTCCAACGTGACCACCCGCATCCGCCAGCTGGAAGAATACCTCGGCGTGCGCCTGTTCCGCCGCGACGGCCGCAAACTCAGCCTGACCGGCGAAGGCAAAACCCTGCTCGGCTATGCGACCCGCCTGCTGCGCCTGGCCGACGAAGCCGTCGACGAACTACGCAGCGGCAAGCCGCAAGGCATATTCCGGCTCGGCGCCCTGGAAAGCACCGCGGGCAGCCGCCTCGCGCCCATCCTGTCGCGCTACCACGAGGCACATCCGGGCGTGGTGGTGGAACTCGTCACCGGCACCTCCGGCGCCCTGCTCAAGCGCGTGCGCGATGTCGAGATCGAGGCGGCCTTCGTGTCCGAGCCCTTCACGGCGCCGGAACTGCAGTCGCTGCCGGTATTCCGCGAAGAGCTGGTGCTGATCACGCCGCAAAACAGCAGGAAGGTAGACAGACCTCGCGATCTCGGCCGGACGACAATGATCGCCTTCGCCCACGGCTGCTCCTATCGCCGGCGTCTGGACGAGTGGCTGGGCAGCGAGAACGTGGCCGTCGAGCGCGTGCTCGAATTCGGTTCCTACCAGGGGATGATCGCCTGCGTGGCGGCCGGCACCGGCTTCGCGGTGGTGCCGCAGAGCGTGCTGGGGGCGCTGCACGCGGCGGACAAGGTCAGGCAGCACAAGCTGCCGGAGCGGATCGCGGCCAACTGCACGCACCTGGTGTGGCGGGGAGAAGCGTCGCTGGCTCTGGAGGGTTTGATGGCGCTGCTGCGTGACGAGTCATCCAAGGCGGTATCGGCTGTTCGGATGTCGTATCCGGCCGCAGTCGATGCTTAGGCAGAGATGACTTCCCATATAGCGATCAGCAAGAAACAAGTCCTCGGCTTGTCGATCGTGTTCATCTGGTTTTTTATCGGCGGCATCATGCATTTTGCCGCGACTCGCGCTGAAGCCAGCGTCGTCCCGCCTTACATTCCGTGGCCGGTAGCGGCAGTGCTGGTCAGTGGCGTCGCCGAACTACTGGGTGCGGCCGGCATCCTGCTACCGCGCGTGCGCAGGGCATCGGGCATCGGCCTTTTTCTGCTGACGGTGGCCGTCACGCCTGTCCACATCTACATGCTGCAGCAGCCGGAGCTGTTCCATGTGCCGCTATGGGCATTATGGCTGCGTTTGCCGATACAGCTTGCCTTGCTTTGGCTGATACTCTGGAGTACGTGGCGTCCACGCCGGGCTTAAGGGCGGCGCCTCGCATCGGGCTTGCGATGAAAGCGCCGCGCGCTGACCGGCTTGCCGCCGACATAGCCGATCACTTCGATGTGCTGGATATCGTAGACCAGCGGGTAGCGGATGCGCGTGGTCTCGCCGGCGCGGCCGCAGGTGCTGGCGCGCAGCTGCAGCAGGTAGGTCGGGATGCTGCCCTTGAGGCCGGCCACGAAGCGGGTGCCGCGGCCGTCGACGTAGACCGCGCCCGGCTTCTCCTCTTTCAGCGCAAATTCCTGGACACACCTGGGCGTCGACTTCGCCGATCCGGTCCAGGTCATGGCGCCTTCGCCGATGTCCAGCATCGTGTAGGCGGCGGCCGGCGCCTTCGGGTCCTCGTCCAGCAGCCATTTCCCGGCGAACGGCAAAGACTGTGCCAGGACCGCCGGTGTGCAGGCCAGACCGAGCAGGAGCGATGACAAATGCGCGACGACGGACCTCATGCGCGCCCGGCCCGCAAGCCCTGCATGTAGGGATCGATCACGCACTTCCCCAGTTGCAGCAGGTCGAAGCCTTTCGGGTCGAACATCCAGTTCCGGATCAAACCGTCGATCATGGTCCACATCGCCAGCGCCACCGTGCGCGGATCGACCTTCGAGCCGATCAGGCCCTTGTCCGAGGCGAGCCGGATGCGGCGTTCGGCGCGCGCCATCCAGTTGCTCATGCTGACCTGGCGGCGGCAGCGCACCGCGTCCATCTCGTCGACGAATTCGACTTTCAGGGTGGCGATCTCGAACACGCGGCGCGCGCCCGGGTCCTCGACCGTGCGGCGCAGCACGGCCAGCATGTAGTCGCGCAGGTCGGCCAGCGGGTCGCTCGAATCGGCCCCGTCCAGCAGCTGCAGCTCGGCTTCCAGCGGCAGGGTCGCGCGTTCCATCATGGCGTTGAACAGCGCGCCCTTGTCGTCGAAATGCCAATAGATCGCGCCGCGCGTCACACCGGCGGCGCTTGCGATATGCTGCAAAGTCGTCCTGGACACCCCCTGCTCGACGAACAATTTTTCTGCGGCATCAAGAATGCTGTCACGCGTGGCAGCGGCCTCTTCTTTGGTTCTGCGGGCCATAGTCGCCTATCTCCATTTTTATGTGGTCTGAAACATTAAACATACACCCGTGATAGTATATCTCCGTTTATTCAAAAGCCAGTGACGAATCGTTCAGCGGTGCCAGTGTAGTGCCGAGGACGGTTTTGTCCTTTTTTCAACAGAAGGAAGCACTTAATGCGCTCTGCACCCTCCTCACCCTCGAATCTGACCAGGATTGCCGCGTGCACCCTGACCGCTCTGGCCCTCCTGTCGGCCTGCGGCCACAAGGACGCTGCCCAGGCCGGCGCCGGCGCGCCGGGCGGCAAGATGCCCGCGCCGCAAGTCGGCGTGATCACGACCAAGTTCCAGCAGGTCGCCCTCGAAACCGAACTGCCGGCCCGCGTCGAAGCGATCCGCGTGGCCGAGGTGCGCGCCCGCGTCAACGGCGTCGTCCTCAAGCGCCTGTTCACCGAGGGCAGCATGGTCAAGCAGGGCCAGTCCCTGTTCCAGATCGACCCGGAACCTTACCAGGCACAAGTCAACAGCGCCCAGGCCGCCCTCGGCCGCGCCCAGGCGACGCAAGCCTCGGCCGCCGCCACCGTCGAGCGCTACAAGCCGCTGGTCGAGGCCAACGCGGTCAGCAAGCAGGAGTACACCAACGCGGTGGCCGCCGCCAAGCAGGGCGAGGCCGACGTCAACGCCGCCAAGGCACAGCTGCGCATTGCCCAGATCAACTACGGCTACGCCAACGTGTATGCCCCGATCTCGGGCCGCATCGGCCGCGCGCTGGTGACCGAAGGCGCATTGGTCTCGGCGCAGGAAGCGACCCAGATGGCGCTGATCCAGCAGACCGACAACGTCTACCTGAACATCACCCAGTCCGCCGCCGAGCTGCAGCGCCTGCGCAAGAGCGCCGGCGGCAGCGGCATCGATTCGGCGATCCCGGTGTCGGTGATCCTCGACGATGGCACTGAACTCGGCCGCAAGGGCAAGCTGCTGTTCTCGGACGTGACCGTCGACCCGAGCAGCGGCCAGATCACGCTGCGCGCCCAGGTCGCGAACCCGGACAGCGCCCTGCTGCCGGGCCAGTACGTGCGCGTGCGCCTGGCGCAATCCCAGCTGCCGAACGGTATCCTGGTGCCGCAGCAGGCCGTGACCCGCGGCGGCCAGACCGGCGATACGCTGATGGTGGTCGGTGCGGACAACAAGCCGACCCCGCGCACCGTCAAGATCGCCTCCCAGCAAGGCAGCGACTGGGTCATCACCGACGGCCTGAAGGAAGGCGAGCGTGTGATGGTCGACGGCTTCCAGAAACTGCAGATGCTGCCGCCGGGTACCCCGGTGCAGCCGGTTCCGTGGACGCCGCAGAACAACGCCAGTGCACCGGCCGCCGCCGGCCCCGCGGGCGCGCAGCCGAATGCGGCAGGCGCCAACGCCGCCCAGGCCAGCCGCACCGCCGACACGCCGAAAGCCGGTTCGCCGGCCGCCGGCGCGGCTGCCGGCACCGGCAATACCCGCCAGTAAGAGCAACGCTAGAAACAGGACTTCCCAATGGCTCGTTTTTTTATTGACCGCCCCATTTTCGCCTGGGTGATCGCGCTGTTCATCATGGTGCTTGGCGGCGTCGCCATCAAGCAGCTGCCGATCGCGCAATATCCCACCGTGGCGCCGCCGTCGATCGTGGTCAGCGTCGCCTACCCCGGCGCCTCGGCACAGACCCTCGAGGACTCGGTCATCTCCGTGATCGAGCGCGAGATGAACGGTTCCCCTGGCATGGTCTACATGGAGTCGACCAGCCAGGCCAACGGCACCGGTTCCATCACGATCTCCTTCGAGACCGGCACCGATCCCGACCTGGCCCAGGTCGACGTCCAGAACCGCCTGTCGCGCGCGGCCCCGCGCCTGCCGGCGGCCGTGACCCAGCAGGGCGTGCGCGTCGACAAGGCCCGCTCCAACTTCCTGCTGTTCACCATCCTCTCCTCGGACGACCCGAACTGGGACCCGATCGCGCTGGGCGACTATGCCTCCCGTAACGTGCTGCCCGAGATCCAGCGTATCAAGGGCGTGGGCCAGGCCCAGCTGTTCGGTACAGAGAAGGCGATGCGCGTCTGGATCGATCCGGCCAAGCTGGTCGGCTTCAACCTGTCGGCCAACGACGTCAACGCCGCGATTCGCTCGCAGAATGCCCAGGTGGCCTCCGGCACCATCGGCGACCTGCCGCTGAACCTCGGCCAGCAAATCACCGCGACCGTGGTCGTGACCGGCCAGCTGTCGACTGTCGAACAGTTCGGCAACATCGTGCTGCGCGCGAACCCGGACGGCTCCACCGTGCGCCTGAAGGACGTGGCCCGCATCGAGATCGGCGGCCAGGCCTATACCACCTCGGCGCGCCTGAACGGCCGTCCATCGACCGGTATCGGCGTGCAGCTGTCGCCGACCGGTAACGCGCTGGAAACCGCGAACCTGATCAAGGCCCGCATGGGCGAGCTGTCGAAGTACTTCCCGCACGGGATGAAGTACGCGATTCCGTACGACTCCACCAAGTTCATCCAGATTTCGATCAGCCAGGTCATCGAGACCCTGATCGAGGCCGTGATCCTGGTGTTCATCGTGATGTACGTGTTCCTGCAGAACATCCGCTACACGCTGATCCCGACCATCGTGGTGCCGGTCGCCCTGCTCGGCTCCTTCGCCACCCTGCTGGCGCTGGGCTTCTCGATCAACGTGCTGACCATGTTCGGCATGGTGCTCGTCATCGGTATCGTGGTCGACGATGCCATCGTGGTGGTGGAGAACGTCGAGCGCATCATGTCCGAGGAAGGCCTGCCGCCGCTGCTTGCTACCCGCAAGGCGATGGGCCAGATCTCGGGCGCGATCATCGGCGTGACCGTGGTGCTGATCTCGGTGTTCGTGCCGCTGGCCTTCTTTGCCGGCGCGGTCGGCAACATCTACCGCCAGTTCTCGGCGGTGATGGTGTCCTCGATCGCCTTCTCGGCCTTCCTGGCGCTGTCCCTGACCCCGGCGCTGTGCGCGCACCTGCTGAAACCCGTGGAAGCCGGCCACCACATGGACAAGCGCGGCTTCTTCGGCTGGTTCAACCGCACCTTCAGCACCGGCGCCAAACGCTATGAAGGCTTCATCGGCAAGATCCTGCGCCGCACCGGCCGCGCACTGGTCGTGTTCGTGCTGCTGCTGGGCGTGGTCGGCCTGGTGTTCACCAAGATGCCGAACTCCTTCCTGCCGAACGAAGACCAGGGCTACATCATCGCCAACATCCAGCTGCCGCCGGGCGCCACCGCCGAGCGTACCGACGCCGTGCTGAAGGCCGCGGAAAGCTATGTGCTGAAGCAGCCGGAAGTGGCCGACATGGTGTCCGTGACCGGCTTCTCGTTCTCGGGCCAGGGCCAGAACATGGGTCTCGCCTTCATCCCGCTGAAGTCCTGGGACGAGCGCAAGGCGCAGGGTTCGGACGCACAGAGCCTGGCAGGCCGCATCACGATGCACCTGGGCGCGCTGCGCGACTCCTTCATCTTCGTGGTGAGCCCGCCGCCGATCCCGGAACTGGGCCGCGGCGCCGGCTTCTCCTTCCGTCTGCAGGACCGCGGCGGCCTTGGCCACGCAGCCCTGCTGCAGGCGCGTAACCAGCTGCTGGGCATGGCGATGCAGTCGCCGGTCCTGACCGGCATCCGTCCGGAAGGCCTGGAAGACGCACCGCAGCTGCAGCTGGAGATCGACCGCGACAAGGCCCAGGCTTTGGGCGTTACTTTTGACGCGATCAACAGCGCGATCTCGACCTCGCTGGGTTCGAGCTACGTCAACGACTTCCCGAACGCCGGCCGCCTGCAGCGCGTGGTCGTCCAGGCCGACGCCAAGGACCGCATGCAGCCGGAAGACCTGCTGCGCCTGAACGCGATGAACAGCAAGGGCCAGCCGGTGCCGCTGTCGGCATTCGCATCGACCAAGTGGATCAACGGTCCGCAGCAGACCACCCGCTACAACGGCTACCCGGCGATGAGCATCACCGGCGAACCGAAACCGGGCTATTCGTCGGGCGACGCGCTGCAGGAAATGCAGAACCTGGCGGCCAAGCTGCCGGCCGGCTTCGCCTTCGAATGGACCGGCCAGTCGCGCGAGGAAATCCTGTCCGGCTCGACCGTGTTCATCCTGATCGGCTTCTCGCTGCTGGCGGTGTTCCTGGCCCTGGCCGCGCTGTATGAAAGCTGGTCGATCCCGGTCTCGGTGCTGCTGGTCGTGCCGCTGGGCGTGCTCGGCTCGCTGCTGGCGGCCACCATGCGCGGCATGCCGAACGACGTCTACTTCAAGGTCGGCCTGATCACCGTGATCGGCCTGGCGGCGAAGAACGCGATTCTGATCATCGAGTTCGCGAAGGATCTGCAGGCGCAAGGCAAGTCGCCGATCGAGGCGGCCATCGAAGCGGCCCACCTGCGCTTCCGTCCGATTATCATGACCTCGCTGGCCTTCATCCTCGGCGTGCTGCCGCTGGTGATCGCTGGCGGCGCCGGCGCGGCATCGCAGCGCGCCATCGGTACCGGCGTGATGGGCGGCATGATCACCGCGACCGCACTCGGCGTGTTCTTCGTGCCGGTGTTCTTCGTGGTCATCCGCAGCATCTTCAAAGGCAGCAAGCGCCAGCAGGAGATCTACGAACACCACGCCGACGGCGCCGGCATTGCGAAGGAAGAGATTAAATGAAAAAAATGAAAAACGTCCTGACTCCCATGGCACTGGCGCTCCTGATGACCGGCTGCGTGAACCTGGCGCCGAAGTACGAGCGTCCGGCCGCGCCGGTGGCCAACGGTTTCCCGACGGTGGCCGGCACCGTCAACAGCGGCAACCCGGTGGCGAATGAGGCCCCGGCCAACATCGCCTGGCAGCGCTTCTTCGCGGATGCGCGCCTGCAGCAGCTGATTCAGCTGGCGCTGCAGAACAACCGCGACCTGCGCGTGTCGATCCTCAACATCGAGCAGGCGCGCGCGGCGTTCCAGATCCAGCGTGCGGCGCGCTTCCCGGCGATTAACGCGGGCATCACCGCCAACCGCGCATCGACGCCCGGCAATGCGCCGCTGACCAGCGTGTACCAGGTCGGCCTGTCGGTCTCGGCCTTCGAGCTCGACCTGTTCGGCCGCGTCAAGAACCTGAGCGATGCGGCGCTGGCGCAGTACCTGGCGACCGAGGAAGCCCGCAAGACGGCGCAGATCAGCCTGATCGCGCAGGTGGCCAACACCTACCTGACCTTCCTGGCCGACGAGGAACTGCTGGGCCTGACCCAGCAGACCCTCAAGACCCGTGAAGAATCGCTGCGCCTGAGCAAACTGCGCTTCGAGAACGGCGTCACGTCCAAGCTCGACCTCGACCAGGCAGTCTCGCTGGTCGAACAGGCGCGCACCACGCTGGCCCAGGCCCAGCGCCAGCGCGCCCAGGACCTGAACCTGCTGACCCTGCTGATCGGCCAGCAGATTCCGGATAACCTGCCGCCGGGCGCCACCCTGGCCTCGACCCAGCTGCCCGACCTGCCGGCCGGCATGCCGTCCGACCTGCTGATCTCGCGTCCGGACATCCGCGCCGCCGAGCAGCAGCTGATCGCGGCGAATGCCGACATCGGCGCGGCGCGCGCGAACTTCTTCCCGCGCATCTCGCTGACCGGCAGCGGCGGCACCGCCAGCTCGGAACTGTCCGGCCTGTTCAAGTCCGGCTCCTTCGGCTGGAGCTTTGCACCGCAGGCGATCCTGCCGCTGTTCGACTTCGGCGCGCGCCGCGCCGGCGTCGAGAGCGCCCGTGCCGGCCGCGACATCGCCGTGGCCCAGTACGAGAAGTCGATCCAGACCGCGTTCCGCGAAGTGTCGGACGCGCTGGCCGGCCAGGCCACCTTCAGCGAGCAGCTGCGCGCCCAGCAGGCGGTGGCGGCGGCGGAAGCCGACCGCTTCAACCTGTCGGACCTGCGCTACCGCAACGGCACCGCCAGCTACCTCGACCTGCTGGACGCCCAGCGCTCGCTGTTCATCGCCCAGCAGCAGGCGATCGAAGCGAACCTGGCGCGCTTGCAGAACCAAGTGAATCTGTACCGCGTGCTGGGTGGCGGCTGGAGCGAAGGCGCCGCGAACGCGCAGGCATCGCGCTGAGTTAAGTTGCTGAGCTAAGTTACTTCGCATAATTGAAGCGCCCCCGACCGGGGCCGGACCGTGATTTCGGTATCATGAAATCGCAGGCCGGCCCCGGTCTTTTTTTGTCTCTTCCATGCCATGCGAACCTTTCTGCGCGCACACTGGAAAGCCCTCGTCGCCATCGCCCTCCTCGTGGTGCTGGCGCTGTTCACCGTGACGCCCGGAGCCGCCGTGTCCCCACGACCCTCGCTGGCCATGCGCCTTCAAACGCACGTCACCGCCATCGCGTCCACCGAACACAACACGGCCACGCCCGCCCAACTCGAAGAGGCGGCGCGTTACATCGAGAACGTGCTGCAGGGCGAGGGTTACGCGATCCGGCGCCAGGAATACCGGGCCGGCGGGCAGAAGGTCCGCAACATCGAGGTGTCGGTGGCCAACCTTGAAGCGCACAGGAAGCCGGCGCGCATCTTCATCGTCGGGGCCCACTACGATTCGGCGCCGGGCGCGCCGGGCGCGAACGACAACGGCAGCGGCACCGCGGCCGTACTGGAGCTGGCGCGCCTGCTGAAGGACATGCGCCCGAGCCAGGGCACCGAAGTCAAATTCGTTTTCTTCGTCAACGAGGAACCGCCCTGGTTCAAAGGTGAGGAAATGGGCAGCATGCAGCACGCGCGCAAGCTGCACGACGAGGGCCAGAAGGTCGAGGGCGCCCTGGTGCTGGAAACCATCGGCTGGTATTCGCAGCGGCGCAACAGCCAGAAGCTGCCCTCTGGCATGGAGGGCCGCTATCCCGACACCGCCTACGCGGACGTCGGCAATTTCATCGCCTTCGTCGGCACGCTGGAATCCTCGCGCCTCGTGCAGGACGCCTTGTCCGCCTTCCGCGCCGCTTCCGATTTCCCGGCCCACGGCCTGGCCGCGCCGGCCTATGTGCAGGGCGTGACCTTTTCCGATCACTCTTCCTACAAGCGCTTCGGCTATCCGGCGATCATGATCACGGACACGGCCTTCATGCGCTACCCCTACTACCACACCGCCGAGGACACGCCGGACAAGGTCGACTACGACAGCACGGCGCGCGTGGTGCAGGGCCTGGCGCGCACGATCACGGCGCTGGCGGCCGGGGCACAGGGTTGATCGGCGTGGGCGCGCTTGCGGGGGTCGGCTTCCTTGGCTTCGACGTGTTCGGCACGGTCGTCGACTGGCGCGGGGGCGTGGCGCGGGCGGCGGCGCCCTTCATCGAGCGCCACGGCCTCCGGCTCGATCCTTTCGATTTCGCCAATAGCTGGCGCGCGCTCTACCAGCCTTCGATGGAAAAGGTGCGTTCGGGCGAACGGCCCTGGGTCAGGCTCGATGTTTTACAGCGAGAGAACCTCGAACAGCTGCTGGCTGCGCATGGCGTGACAGCGGACGGCATTCCGGAAGAAGAGCTGGCGGACCTGACGCGGGCCTGGGAAAGGCTGGACCCATGGCCCGATGCGGTAGACGGTTTGACGCGCCTGAAGCGCCGCTTCGCCATCGCGCCGATCTCGAACGGGCATATCGCCGGCATGCTGCAGCAGGCCCGCTTCGGCGGCCTGCCCTGGGATGCGATCCTGGGTGCGGAGATTGCGCGGGGCTACAAGCCGCAGCCGCCGGTGTATCTGAAATCGCTGGAAGCGGCCGGCTTCGAACCGGCGCAGTCGGCGATGGTAGCCGCGCACAACGGCGACCTACGCGCGGCGCGGGCGCTGGGCATGCGCACCGTGTTCGTGCGCCGGCCGCAGGAGTACGGGCCGGACCAGGACACGGATTTGCAGGCCGAGGAAGACTGGGATGTGGTGGCGGAATCGCTGACCGGGGTGGCGGAAACCCTTGGCTGTAGCTGATCGGCCTGGACGGCAGGCCGATGTGAATTTACGACAAACCATCAACGTATTTGTTAAAGAATTTCCCTGTCGCAAGTAAATATTGGATACTTCCTTTATTGCATGTAGGTATTTATATATACCGAAAGGAAATAAAGGAATGGTCAAGCATTTTCTACGTCATACTCGTATAGGTGTACGCCTTGCTGTCGCCTTTGCGCTGATCCTCCTACTCGCGATCATTGCCACGACCGCCGCCCTGCTGGCAGCCAGGGCCAATGCCGAATCGACCGAAAGGATGCTGGCTGTTCCAATGACGAAGGAACGCATGGTGTCGGATTGGTACCTGAACACCTATTCTGCCGTGGTCCGCACCTCGCTCATTGCACGCAGCACCGACACGACGCTGAGCACGGTATTTGCCAAGGACATCGCCGACAGCGTCACCCGAAGTACTGAGCTCATCAAGAAGCTCGAACCGCTGCTCGATTCGCCTGAAGAAAAGGCCCAGTTGCAAACAGTGCAGTCGCTGCGGGCCAAATACCAGGCCGCCAAGGTCGAGGTCATGAATGCCAAGAAGGCCGGCGACGCCGACACCGCCGAGCGCCGCTATACCGAGGCATTCGCCCCTGCCGCCCAAGCTTATTCGGCTGCCCTGCAGGAATTGCTTGGCATGCAGCGCCGCACCATCGACCAGATGGCACAGGCGAGCCGTGCCGCGTATGAAACACGCGCCCGGCTTGTGCTGCTTCTTAACGGACTGATGGTCGTGCTCGGCGTTTATGCTGCCGTCGCGATCACGCGCAGCATCATCCGTCCGCTGTCGCGTGCCGTGACCGTGGCCGAAACGGTGGCCGGCGGCGATTTGACCGGTTCGTTCGACCGTGGACGCGGCGATGAAATCGGCGACCTGCTGCGCGCGATGCAAACGATGAACAATGGCCTGGCCAAGGTCGTGGCCGAGGTGCAGCAGGGTTCGCGCACGATCGCGGCCGGCTCCACCGAAATTGCCAGCGGCAACCTGGATCTCTCCGCACGCACCGAACAGCAGGCCAGCGCTTTGGAAGAAACCGCGGCATCGATGGAAGAACTGACCTCGACCGTCCGACACAATGCCGAGAACGCGAACCAGGCCAACCAGATGGCGCAGGCGGCTTCGCAAGTAGCGACGCGTGGCGGCGAGATCGTCGGCCATGTGGTCGACACGATGAGCGCGATCGACAGCGCTTCACGCAAGATCGTCGACATCATCGGCGTCATCGACGGTATCGCCTTCCAGACGAATATCCTGGCCCTGAATGCGGCCGTCGAAGCGGCGCGCGCCGGCGAGCAAGGCCGCGGTTTCGCCGTCGTCGCGTCCGAGGTACGTAACCTGGCGCAGCGCTCGGCGACGGCGGCAAAGGAGATCAAAGCCTTGATCGGCGATTCGGTAGCCCAGGTAAACAACGGTACCACGCTGGTACAACAGGCCGGCGCGACCATCGAGGAAGTCGTTGCCAGCGTGGCGCGCGTAGCCGACATCATGACGGAGATCAGTGCGGCTACCCGCGAACAGAGCGCCGGCATCGACCAGGTGAACGTCGCCATCACGCAGATGGACCAGGTCACCCAGCAGAATGCCGCTCTCGTCGAGGAAGCCGCCGCGGCGGCTGCCAGCATGCAGGATCAGTCGACACGCCTGGAACAGCTGATGCAACAGTTCAGGCTTACTCGCCCAGGAACATCTCTTGTAAGTCGTTGAGGGCCGAGCAAGGCTAGGATGTGGGAGTAGCGTCGCTGGCCGAAGTGGCGGATATCCTCGGCTGCGCCTTAGCTAGGCTTGTAGCGCTTCACTCTCCTGGGGACTTCCCGAATTTGGGGCGTGGCGGCAACTGATAGCCTTTGCTTCCATAAAAGGCCGGTTTGAATTCGACGCAGCCATTGCAGGGCTGGACACGCTCGAGCTCTGCAATCCGCTGCTCGGTGATTTTCGTCAGGCAGAGATCCACGGCGAAGCGGTAGCCGCTACCGCCTTCCATCGCTTCGTTCTGGAATCTGCATTCGGCGTCGCGAAAGGCGATCCAGGTCCGCTGCACCTGCTGCAGGCTCTGTGGCCTGGCGAGCGCCCTGACCAGGGTGCTGTAGACGAGGTTCAGTCGCGCGTCCGATTCCTCGAGTTCCCGGCCCATGCACATGGTCATTTCCATGTTGCGCCCGGCCATTTCGCAACGCTCGTGCTTAATGGCGGCGATATCGGCAGCCTCCCCGGCGAAGGCGAATCCGGTCGCACCGATACCGATGAGAGACGCAAACAGGATGGGGGTACGCATCGTGCCCTACTCCGCCAAGAACATCTCGTGCAGGTCGTTGAGGAAGCGCTGACCCAGCTCGGTCGGGCGGATCACCTTGAAGTCGCGGTAGATCAGGCCCTTGGCTTCGGCCTCGTTCAGCGCCTTTTCGATGGCCGTGATCGACATGCCGGTGCGTTCGCCGAACAGGTTCGGATCGAAACCTTCGGTCAGGCGCAGCGTGTTGAGCATGAATTCGAAGCCCATCTCGCCGCGCGTGATCTCGTGTTCCTCGTGCACGGCATTGCCCTTTTGCGCCGCCTCGATGAAGGACGCCGGCTGCTTGTAGCGCGCCTGGCGCAGCACGCGGTGCGGGAAGGACAGCTTCGAGTGCGCGCCGGCGCCGATGCCGAGGTAGTCGCCGAACTGCCAGTAATTCAGGTTGTGGCGCGCGCGGTGGCCGGGCTTCGCATAGGCCGAGACCTCGTAGTGCTCGTAGCCCGCATCCGCCATCTTCTCGTGGATCATGTCCTGGATGTCGGCGCTTTCGTCGTCGTCGGGCAGCTGCGGCGGGTACTTGGCGAAGACCGTGTTCGGCTCCATCGTCAGGTGATACAGCGACAGGTGCGGCGGCGCATAGGACAGCGCGGTGTCGATGTCGCGCTCGGCTTCGGCCAAGGTCTGGCCCGGCAGCGCGAACATCAGGTCGAGGTTGAAGTTGTCGAAATTGGCCTGGGCGATCTCGATGGCCTTGCGCGCCTCGTTCTCGTCGTGGATGCGGCCCAGCGCCTGCAGGTGCCTGCCGTTGAAGCTCTGGATCCCGATCGACAGGCGGTTGATGCCGCTGGCGCGATAGGCCTTGAACTTCTCGGCTTCGAAGGTGCCGGGATTCGCTTCCATCGTGATCTCGGCATTGATTTCCAGCGGCAGCAGGGTGCGCAGGTCGGACAGCAGGCGGTCCAGCCCGGCGGCCGACATCAGGCTGGGCGTGCCGCCGCCGATGAACACGGTCTGGATCTTGCGGCCCCAGATCAGCGGCAGCGACTGTTCGAGGTCGAGACGCAGCGCGTCCAGGTATGCCTGCTCCGGGACCGGCCCTTTCGACTCGTGCGAATTGAAGTCGCAATACGGGCACTTGCGCACACACCAGGGCCAGTGGATGTACAGCGACAGCGGCGGCAGCGCGGTCAGGTTCAGGGAACCCGGCTGCAGGTATTGCAGGGCGGCGGTGGCCGGATTGCGCGGCGCGGTATTCGCCGCGATGCCGTTGCCGACAGGTTTGATCGGGATCATTGCTCGATTACTTCAGCTTCTCGACCAGGGCGCGGATCGCCTGGCCACGGTGGGAAATCGCGTTTTTCTCGCCGGGTTCCAGCTCGGCGGTGGTCTTGCCCAGTGCCGGGATCAGGAAGTACGGGTCGTAGCCGAAGCCGTTGGCGCCGCGCGGGGTGTCGACGATCTGGCCGCGCCAGATGCCGTCGGCGATCACCGGCTGCGGGTCGTCGGCATGGCGCACGTAGACCAGCACGCAGTAGTAATAGGCCGACTTGTCGGCGTGTGCTGCCAGGTCCTGGATCAGCTTTTCGTTGTTGCGGGCGTCCGACTTCGGCTCGCCGGCATAGCGCGCCGAATACACCCCGGGTGCGCCGCCGAGGGCGTTCACGCAGACGCCGGAATCGTCGGCCAGCGCCGGCAGGCCGGTCAGGCGTGACGCGTGACGCGCCTTCTGCAGCGCGTTCTCGACGAAGGTGCCGAAGGGCTCTTCCGCTTCGGGGACGTTGAACTCGCCCTGCGGATGCAGTTCGAAGCCGATCGGCGCCAGCAGCTGGGCGAATTCCTTGAGCTTGCCTGCGTTGTTCGAGGCAAGGATGAGGCGTTGGGTCATGTTCTTAATCAGGTGCGCGGGGAAGCCGCTATTTTAGCGCTCCGGCCCCGTCAATGCTGGCCGCGGATCGATTCGCACCAGCATTTTTTTCGTCGCCGCTATGTCCGTTTCTGCACAGAACCCTGTCCAGCGCGGCCGTATCCTGAAGGCGTGGCTCAGGCCAACTATTGCGATTGACGATCATGAAACCCTCAGACAAGCCCAAGAAAAAGCGCCGGATCAAGCCCCTGTCGCTTGCCGCATGGAAGCAATTTATCCGGGTCGCCAAACCCTACTGGCTGGGCGAAGAAAAGAAGCAGGCCTGGCTCCTGCTCGGCCTGCTGATCGTCCTGATGCTGGCCGAGACCAAGTTCGCGGTCATGCTGAACGACCAGGCCGGCGAGATGACTTCGGCGCTGGCCAGCAAGAACGGCGGCCGCTTCTGGACCTCGGTCCGCGCCTGCCTGTACGTGCTGGCCTTTGCGGTGCCGATCTACGCCTTCTACTATTACATGCGCGACCTGTTCGCCAACAAGTGGCGGCGCTGGCTGACAGGCCGCTTCCTCGACGGCTATCTGAATGGGCGCAAATACTATGAGCTGGGCGCAGAAGCCGACATCGACAATCCCGACCAGCGCATCAGCGAAGACATCAACACCTTCACCGGCCGGTCGATCAACTTCCTGCTGATTTTTCTCGGTTCGCTCATGCAGCTGGTGGCCTTCAGTGCGGTGCTGTGGTCGATCTCGCACCTGCTGGTCGGCGTGCTGGCGGTGTATGCGCTGACCGGCACCGTGGTCGCGCTGTGGGTGTTCGGCACGCCGCTGATCCACCTGAATTTCTGGCAGCTGCGGCGCGAGGCGGATTTCCGTTTCAGCCTGATGCGCGTGCGCGAGAATGCCGAATCGATCGCCTTCTACCGCGGTGAGGCGCAGGAGCGCGCCCACATCAACAGCAAGCTCGACAAGGTCATCAACAACTTTGCGCGCCTGATCAAGAAGCAGCGTTCGCTCAACTTCTTCCAGCGCACCTTCAGCCAGCTGACCCTGGTGCTGCCGAGCGTGATCCTGGCATCGCAGGTGCTGTCCGGCGAGCTGGAAGTGGGCCGCGCGGTGCAGGCGGCCGGCGCCTTTACTGCCGTGCTGGGCGCCGTTGGCGTCATCGTCGACAACTTCGAAAGCCTGAGCCGCTTCGTGGCCGGCATCGACCGCCTGCAGGGCCTGTCCAACCTGCTGCTGCCAGCCGAAGGCAGCGAGGCCCGGCCCGAGGCCGAGCAGCCGCGCATCAAAAAGCGTCCCGGCAAGCAGCTCGCGCTGGAAGCCGTGACCCTGCATCCGCCGCAGTCCGACCGCGTGCTGATCAAGGAGCTGGACCTGGTGCTCAAGCCCGGTGACGCCCTGCTCATCACCGGCGACAGCGGGTGCGGCAAGAGTTCGCTGCTGCGCGCGATCGCCGGCCTGTGGCATCGCGGCAGCGGCACCATCCACCATCCGCCGATGGAAGAGTTCTTCTTCCTGCCGCAACAACCCTATCTGCAGCACGGCAGCCTGCGCAGCCAGCTGCTCTACCCGAGTGCGCACGCCGACCTCGATGACGATGCGCTGCTGGCCATCCTCGACCAGGTGCACCTGCCCTACCTGGCCGAGCGCGTGGGCGGCCTCGATGCGGTGCAGGACTGGGAGAAGCTGCTGTCGGTGGGCGAGCAGCAGCGCCTGGCCTTTGCCCGCGTGCTGGTGCACGAACCCGGCATCGTCATCCTCGACGAAGCGACCAGTGCGCTCGACAGCGCCAACGAAGCCTCGCTGTATGCGCGCCTGCGCGCCAGCGGCACGACCCTGATCAGCATCGCGCACCGGCCGGCGGTGCTGCGCCACCACACGCACGTGCTGCGTTTGAAGGGCGAAGGCGCGTGGGAGTTGCACGAGGCCAGCGGCTATCAGTTCGATGCGCCGGCCGCTGCGCCGGCCAGCAGCCCGGCCAGTGTGTCCGCCGCATCGGACCTGCGCCGGCCGGTCATGGCGCCCTTGCCCATGAAAAGCGTCGTGCCCCACTGAGCCGCTGGCGCGTCATGTAGGTTAGGATGTCTCCTGCCGAAGAAAACGGGAGGAGCTGCTATGCATCGACGGGATGTGCTGGCACTGGCGCTGGGCGCCATCAGCGGGAGCAGCATGGCTGCCGGCCCCAGTGCGCCGCCACCGCTGCACATCGTGACCGCGCATCTGCCGCCCCTGGTGATGACGCCGGGCGGCGAGCAGCCCGGCGCCCTGCGCGAGCTCGTGGATGCGCTGTGCCGCCGGCTCGATCTGGCGCCCAGCGTCGACTTCATGCCCTGGCGGCGCGCGCTGTATCTGGCGACGAGCATGCAGCACACCGCCATCTTCCCGCTCACCCGCCTGCTTGAGCGCGAAGCCCGGTTCCGCTGGCTCGCCCCGCTCTACGAAGAAAATTACATCTTCATGGCGCAGATCGGCAGCGGTTTCGACGTCGAACACCCGCAGACGATGACCGGCAAGCGCATCGCCCTGCTGCGCGGCGCAGCCCAGTCGGCGATCCTGCGTGAGCTGGGCTTCCGGCAGCTGGTGGAAGCGTCCTCGATCGACGAGGTCCATCGCTTTTTATTAGCGGGCATGGCAGACGCCGTCTTCGGCGAACGCAACATCATCCTCAGTTCGCTGCGCATGCGCGGCGAAGAAAAGAACTTCCGCCTCGGCGCGCCGGTGCGCTCGACCAGCGCCTGGCTGGCGGGCTCGCTCGACATCGGCGAAGCCGAAGCGCGGCGCTACCGTACCGCGATGGCGGAACTGGTCGCCGACGGCACGCAGGAACGGATCTTCAAACAATACGGCCTAGCGTGAACCGAGCGGTCTTGGGACCACGCCTTCCTTGGTCATCCTGACCGGCCGGATCGTGCCGTCCTCGTTGAAGAACATGCGTTCGATCGCCAGCTCGCGGTGGTTGCCGTCCTTCTCGTGCAGGGGCCGGCGGTGATAGGCGATATACCACTCGTCGGTGCCCGGGATGTTCACCACCGAGTGATGCCCCGCGCCGCGTGCGATCCTTCCGTCCTGTTCCAGGATCGTACCGATGCGCCTGAACGGGCCGGCCGGTGAAGCGCCCATCGCATAGGCGACGCGGTAATCGGGCCCGGTCCACTCGCCCTCGGACCACATCAGGTAATACACGCCCTTGCGCTTGGCCATGAAGGAGCCTTCCACATAGGCCGGATCGGGCGTGATCTCCTTGTAGGTGACGCCGTCCGGGAAAGGCAGGAGGCTGAGCAGGTCCGGGGCCAGCCTGACCACGTTGGCGTGCTTCCAGCCGCCGTAGACCATATAGATCTGGCCGTCGTCGTCCTTGAAGACCATCTGGTCGATCGGCTGGGCGCCGTTGTGGATCTCGCCGATCAGCGGCTTGCCCAGTGCGTCCCTGAACGGCCCCTCGGGGCGTTCGCTGACGGCGACGCCGATGCCGCCCAGTTGGCCGTTGCTCTTGATGTCATTCGCACCGAAGAACAGGTAGTACCTGCCCTTGTGCTCGATCGCCGAGGGCGCCCATACCGCGTAGGCGGCCCAGGCCACGCGTTCGACGTCGAGCACGCGCGCATGCTTCGTCCAGTGCACCAGGTCGGGCGAGGAAAAGGCGTCGAGAAAGGTCTGCTTCAGGAAGGGCTCCCAGATCAGCTGCTTTTGCGCGCGCATCGCCTTCTGCCCCGCCGTGAAGGATGAGGGCCGTGCCGGTTTTCCCGCATCGTCGGAGTAGGTCGGGTAAATCCAGTACCGGCCGTTGAAGATGCGGATTTCCGGATCGGCGTACCAGCCGGGCACGATGGGGTTGGCGGCCTGCGCTGCCGTCACGGCGCCTGCCGCTGCCAGCAAGAGCAGGGTCTGTGCCAGATTACCGAGTTTCTTCTTCATCCTTCCTCCGGGACTGGCATGGCCCTATCAGATCAGTCAGGTTTGTGTGGAAACCTTCCCATTTTGGCAGAAATTTCTTTGCAGTTCATTAATTGTTCGATAGCATCCTCGGCGTTACACCATTACATAATTACGTAACGAATGGAGACCTGCGCGATGAGCACCACGGAAATCTTCCTGCTGGCGATGCTGCTGATCTTTGTCGCCCCCTATCTGGTCTGGCGCGTCTGCCGCACCGATTATTTTGCGCCGCTGGTGATCGTCCAGATCATCATGGGCATCATCCTCGGCCCCGGTGTGGTCGGCGCCTTCTTCCCCGAGTACCACAAGTTCGTCTTCAATCCGGACGTCGTGAAGACCCTGAACGGCATCGCCCAGTGGGGCGTGATGCTGTTCGTGATGCTGGCCGGCGTGGAGCTGGACCTGAAGAAGGTCTGGCAGTACCGCCGCGAGAGCGCGACCACGGCCGGCCTGTCGCTCGGCATGCCGCTGCTGTTCGGCTGCGGCGCCGCCCTGCTGCTGCTGAATTACCCGGGCTGGATGGGACCCAAGGCCGCGACCTGGCAGTTCATGCTGGGTACCGGCATGGGCTGCGCCGTGACCGCGCTGCCGGTGCTGGTGCTCCTGCTCGACAAGCTCGACATCCTGCGCCAGCCGATGGGCCAGCGCATCCTGCGTTACGCCAGCCTCGACGACGTCGCCATCTGGGGCGTGCTGGCGCTGATCATGCTCGACTGGGAGCGCGTCGGCCGCCAGCTCGGGTACCTGGCCGCCTTCGCCGTGCTGACCTTCGTGTTCCGCCGCCTGATGGCGCGCCTGCCGCGCAGCGACCGCTGGTACGCCGCCATGATCTGGCTGATCGCCTGTGCCTTCGGCGCCGACTGGGCCGGCCTGCACTTCATGGTCGGCGCCTTCCTTGCCGGCGTGGTGATGGATGCCGAGTGGTTCGGCCAGGAGCAGCTCGATGGGCTCTTCAAGAACGTGCTGCTGGTGCTGATGCCGGTGTTCTTCCTCAGCACGGGCCTGCGCACCAAGTGGGACCTGGGCGGCTACCAGGTGTTCTTCGCCGGCGGCTTGCTGCTGTTCGCCTCCGTGGCCGGCAAGCTGGCCGGCGCGCGCATCGCCGGCCGCATCCTGCAGTGGAAGGATGGCGAAGCGTCGATCATCGGCTGGCTGCTGCAATCGAAGGGCCTGATCGAGATCATCTTCGCCAACATCCTGCTCGACAAGCAGATCATCACCAGCGAAACCTTTACGGCCTTGCTGCTGATGGCGGTCGGCAGTACCATGCTGACGATCCCGGTCGTGTATCCGAAATTGCACCGGGCGCAGCACAGTGGCCTGGTCAATGCTAGTAGCTGAGGCTAGTAGCTGAGGCTAGCAGCTGAAAACGGAATAAACGGTATGGCGAGAAGCGGACTCACAAAATCGCAGGTCAGGACCTGCCGCGACCAGCTGCTGGCGGCGGGGCGCTATCCTTCCGTCGACGCGGTGCGCCTTAGCCTGGGCAATACCGGCTCGAAGTCGACCATCCACCGCTTCCTGAAGGAGCTGGCGGACGAGGACATGGGCCCGGACGCCGGCATCAGGCGCGAGGACACCGCGCGCAGCCTGCACGACTTCGTCGACGAGCTGGCCGACCGCCTGCACGGCGACGCGCAGCAGCGCATTCGCCGGCTCGAGGCCGCACACAGGGAGGCGCTACAGGAAAAGGAGCGCGAGCTGGCCGCGCTGCGGGCGACCGTCGCCCGGCTGGAAGCGCGCGTGGAGGCCCTGGAAGAGGACCGCGGCTACGGCGGCTTCGACAAAAAGCCGCGCCGGATCGCCAGCGAGTTCGGGCTGTTCAGCAGCCGCCTGTCCGCCTCGCGCGGCGGCAGCCGCGATATCTCGCCGTTCAGCATGATGGCCGGTGGAGCACGCTCGGAAGTGTTCGATTTCGACAGCCTGTTTCCGGCAGCGCCGAAATTGTCGTAAATGCTCAGGTCTGCCGGACGGCCTGCAGCTCGTTGATAAGCATCGTGGCGCCTGCGCCGGCCAGTTGAAGGCCGCGTTCGACCAGGGCGTTCGCAATCGACGCGTGGCCGAGCGCAGCGGCGGCCCGCGCCAGATGCAAGGCCGCGCGCGCTTCAGTCGTGCCGCGGCTGAACCTTCGCGTCAGCGCATCGACCGAATCGCTGGCGATCGCCGACTTGAGCGTACGGGCCATCCCGAAAAATTCGTCCTGCGCGGCATCGATCTCGCGCATCAGCGCAAGGCGCGCCGGCTCCCCCAGCGTCGATGGCCATTCATCGCCAACCCGCTCGCGCATCATGCACTCGTATTCCTTCAGGGTGGACAGCGCCGCGCCGTGCGCAGCCGGAATGAAGACCGGCTGGGCGCCGAGATTGATGAAGAAAGCCTCGCCGGTACGGCTCTTCTGGATGTTGAAGACGAAAACGAAGTCGTCTTCCACCTTGCGGAAGTTTTGGCCGGAACCCTTGAAGCCGCGTTGCCGCACATGGGCGCCCAGTGCCTTCGGAAGGTCGTCCATGCCTGCCTTATCCCACCAGCCCCAGCGCCTGCTTCTGCAGGATCACCAGTTCGCGGATACCCTTGTCGGCCAGGTCCAGCAAACGGTTCATGCCGGCGCGCGAGAAGGCCGCGCCTTCGGCCGTGCCCTGCACTTCGACGAAGTGGCCGAGGTCGGTCATCACCACGTTCATGTCGGTGTCGCAGTCGGAATCTTCGATGTAGTCGAGGTCCAGCACCGGCATGCCCTTGTAGACGCCCACCGACACCGCCGCCACGAACTGCTTGACCGGCACGGCGCCGATCAGGCCTCGCCCGACCAGCGCATTGAAGGCATCGTAGGCCGCCACCATCGCACCGGTGATGGACGCCGTGCGGGTGCCGCCGTCGGCCTGGATCACGTCGCAGTCCAGGTGCAGGGTGCGCTCGCCGAAGGCCTCGAGGTCGAACGCGGCGCGCAGCGAGCGGCCGATCAGGCGCTGGATCTCCTGGGTGCGGCCGGACTGCTTGCCACGCGCGGCTTCGCGGTCCATGCGCGTGTGCGTGGAGCGCGGCAGCATGCCGTATTCCGCCGTCATCCAGCCCTGCCCTTTGCCCTTCAGGAAGCCCGGCACCTTCTCTTCGATGCTGGCGGTGCAGATCACCTTGGTGTCGCCGCATTCGATCAGCACCGAACCCTCGGCATGTTTGGTGTACTGGCGGGTGATGCGGATGCTGCGCAGCTGGTCGACGGCGCGGTTGCTGGGGCGGGTGGTGAAGGTCATGGAAGTCCTTGTTATTTGAGTAGCTGGGAAGATTTCTCGATCGCGTCACGGATCTCGGCGATCGCCTTTTCGATGTCCTCGTCGCCGAAGTCGTCCAGCGCCGCACCGGCCGGATCGGCCGCCGGCTGCTCGGCCAGGCGGGTCGTGACCTCGCCCTCCGGCAGCATCAGGGTCGAGACCATGCTGTCGTCGCCCGGCGCCGGCGCGTCGTGCGCGCCCTGCCACTGGATGGCGAGGGCCGTGGTGTTGTCGCCGCGCGGACCGGCGATCGCGGTGGCCATGCCGATCATGTCCGGCACTGCCTGCACGATGGTGTGGGTGGACAGCTGGTGCACGATCTCGGTGTCGGGCAGGATGCCCCACAGGCCGTCCGAGCAGAGCAGCAGCACGTCGCCCGGCTCCAGGCTGGCCTGGCGCGACAGCTCGACCCGCGGCGGCGTGGTGGCGCCTAGGCAGCTGTAGAGCTTATTGCGGTCGGGGTGGGTGTTGCGCTCGCTCGGATCGGCCAGGCCCTTGGCGATCAGGTGTTCGATGTGCGAGTGGTCGCGCGTGCGCGCCAGGATCTGGCCGCGGCGCAGCCAGTACAGGCGCGAATCGCCGCAGTGCGCCCAGATGGCGCAGTTGTGCTGGACCAGGCAGGCGACGATGGTCGTGCGCGGGTTGTCCGGCATGCCGTGTTCGCGGGCGTAGCGCTGGATCGCTTCGTGGGCCTGCATGAAGGCGTCTTCGAGGAAGCGCTCCGGCTTCCTGACCCAGGGCGTGGCCGCGCTGCGGAACAGGGTCGACATGGTCTGCAGGGCGATGCTCGCCGCGACCTCGCCGCGCTGGTGGCCACCCATGCCGTCGGCCAGCACCAGCAGCAGGGCCTCCCGCGTGTAGCTGTAGCCCATGCGGTCCTGGTTGACCTTGCGGCCGCCGATGTGGCTTTGCTGGTAGACGGAAAACTGCATGGTGGTTCCTAAGCGAAGGGATTGATGCGGCTGACCAGGCTGCGCCAGCCGGATGCGGGCGCTTCTTCTGCGGGCTCCCTGGCGGGTGCGGCAGCGGCGCGCACCGGGGCGCCGGACCGACCGGCCTGCAGCACCTTCTGCACTGCGAACACGCTCTGCGGACGCGCCAGCGGGTCCATGTCCAGGCAGGCCTTCATCATCGCCAGCAGTTCGGGCGAGTACGCGCCTTCGATCTTGGCGAAGCGCTCGCCCATCTCGTCGCGGGTCCGGCGCTGGTCGGCCGGCTGCGGCGGCGCGGCGGCCATGCAGGCGTAGATCGCCGCGCCGATGCTGTAGATGTCGGTCCAGGGGCCGAGCGTGGCGCCCTTCGCATACAGCTCGGGGGCGGCAAAGCCGGGCGTGTACATCGGCGCCAGGGTCGGCACGTCGGTGTTGATGGTCTGGCGCGCGGCGCCGAAGTCCAGCAGCAGCGGGGTGCCGTCGGTACGCAGGTAGATGTTGGCCGGTTTCAGGTCCAGGTGCAGCAGCTTGTTGGCGTGGACTTCGCGCAGGCCCCCGCAGACGCCCATGAAGGCCTGGCGGATGAAGCCTTCGCTGGCGCGCTGCCCCTTGGCCAGCAGGCGCGAGATCTGCTCCTGCAGCGAATGGCCCGACTCGTAGGCCATCACCATGTACACGGTGTCGTTGGCGCGGAAGAAGTTCAGGACCCGCACCACGTTCGGATGCACGATCCTGGCCAGCGCCCTGCCCTCCTCGAAAAAGCACTTCAGGCCGATGCGGAACACCGGCAGGTTGGCCTTCGAAATGATGGGAATCAGCTGGCCCGGCTGGCGCAGCGCGAGGGCGCTGGGGAGGTATTCCTTGATCGCGACCGCATTGCCGTCGCCGTCATATGCAAGATAAACAATACTGAACCCGCCGGACGCAATTTTCTTTACAATGCGATATCCGCCAATTTCCAGCCCTTCGGGCAGGGGAGCGTTATTTTGTGCAGCCATGAGGGAAGTATTCCTTGCGTAACACGGCGATTGTGTGGATAAATCACCGCTTTGTAAAGAATAAAGGGGTTGTTTAGAGCGCCTCACAAAACCTTCAGGGCAAGGCGCGTCGTCGAAGACAGTACGTGAGTACGGCGAGACGATGCAACGCCGCCATGAAGGTTTTTTGAGGCGCTCTTAACCCCACGATAACCCGGGGATTCAATTGAGCATTTCTAGCATGACAGGTTATGCGGTCGCCACCAGCGAAGGCGCTGCCGGTACCCTCACCATCGAGATCAAGAGCGTCAATTCACGCTTCCTCGACCTGCAGTTCCGCATCAACGACGAACTGCGCGCGCTGGAACCCGACCTGCGCTCGGCGATCATGGCGGCGATCACGCGCGGCAAGGTGGAAGTCCGCCTGTCCTTCGGCCGCAAGGCGGCGAGCGGCTCCCAGGTACTGAACCAGGAACTGCTGGCCGACCTGGCACGGCTGCAATCCGAAGTCACGCGCCATTTCGTCTCGGCCCCGCTGATGACCGTGGCAGAACTGCTGCGCTGGCCGGGCGTGATCGAAGAAGCGCAGGTGGGCCAGGAATCGCTGCAGGCCGACGTCGCCGCCCTCACCAGACAGGTGGTGGCCGCTTTCGTCGACAGCCGCAAGCGCGAAGGCGCCGCCCTGGAGGCGATGCTGCTGTCGCGCATCGAATCGATGGAAGCCATCGTCAAGCGCATCACGCCTTTGATCCCGCAGGTGATCTCGCAATTCCAGCAGAAGGCGGTGGAACGCATGCAGGACGCGCTGGGCCTGGCCGGCCACGGCAACCCGCAGGTGCTGACGCGCCAGGAAGTGTTCGAGCGGATCCGCCAGGAAGTCACGCTGTACGGCATCCGCATCGACGTCTCGGAAGAGCTGTCGCGCCTGACCGCGCACCTGAACGAGACCCGCCACATCCTGAAAAAGGGCGGCCAGGTCGGCAAGCGCCTCGACTTCATGATGCAGGAACTGAACCGCGAAGCGAACACGCTGGGCGCCAAGGCTTCGGTCAAGGAGCTGGCGGATGCGTCGATGGAGCTCAAGCTGCTGATCGAGCAGATGCGGGAGCAAGTGCAAAACCTCGAATAATCGCCGACAGGTTTAGGTTTGGCATGCGTGGGCACGGGGTGCCCACCCTACGTTGTGGGGTGGGTGTTCCGTGCCCACGTAGATTTATGAACATCGAAAACGTAGCAAAAGGAACAACCATGATCACCACCGCCTTCTCCGGCAGCCTGTTCATTGTCGCCGCCCCGTCCGGCGCCGGCAAATCGACCCTGGTCAATGCCCTGCTGGCGCAGGAACCCGGCATCAAGCTGTCGATCTCGACCACCACGCGTCCGCCGCGCCCGGGCGAGCAGGATGGCGTCCACTACCACTTCACGACCGCCGACGACTTCGTCGCCCGCGCCGACCGCGGCGAGTTCCTGGAATGGGCCGAGGTGCACGGCAATTATTACGGCACCAGCCGCCTGACCGTCGAACAGGAAATGAAGAACGGCACCGACATCCTGCTGGAGATCGACTGGCAGGGCGCGCGCCAGGTGAAGAAGCTGTTCCCGGATGCGGCCGGCATCTTCATCCTGCCGCCGTCGATCGCGGCGCTGGAAGAGCGCCTGCACAAGCGCGGCACCGACGAACCGCACATCATTACGCGACGTTTGCTGGCGGCGGGCGGTGAGATCGCTCACGCTCCCGAGTTCGAATATGCTATCATCAACGAAGAGTTCAACGTCGCCCTGTCCGAGCTGCAGGCGATTGTCAAAGCGACACGAGCACGATTCGCCCAGCAGGCGGCCCGCAATGCTTCGCTGTTCGCGCAGTTAGGAATCCACGCGCACCAACCGCAAAGCTAAGACCCTCGGGGTCAGAGCCCGGTTTTCACGGGTGGGCTCTGACCCCGACTGATCAGAACAACAGTACGCATCAAGTCAGCCGGTCCGAAGCCGGCTTTACATCATTTCTAGGAGCACACCATGGCCCGTATCACCATCGAAGACTGCCTGAAGAATATCCCGAACCGCTTCCAGCTGACCCTGTCCGCGACCTATCGCGCGCGCCAGCTGCTGCAGGGCCACACCCCGAAGGTCGAAGCCAAGGACAAGCCGACCGTCGTCGCCCTGCGTGAAATCGCCGCCGGCAAGGTCGGCATCGAAATGCTGAAAAAGGTCCCGATGTAATTCATTGGCTGCAATCAGTAGTGCAGGACGAGCGTTAAGCGCTCGAAGTCGGGGTCAGGGCTCATCCGCGTGACGTGGGCTCTGACCCCGACTTATTCTGATATGCTGTCCCCACACAGCGGCTGATTATCTTCGAGTATGACCTTGTCTCCCCCGGAATCCACTCACGCAAGCACCACCAAAGGCAGACCCGGCAGATCTGCCGGCAAGCCGCACGAAGCCGAACCGGCGCCCGCGCCTGGCGTCGCGTCGATTTCTCATCTGGCCAGCAAGCTGGGCGAATACCTCACGCCCGCCGAACTGAAGAAGGTCAAGGAAGCCTACCGCTTCTCCGACGAGATGCACCTCGGCCAGGTGCGCAAGTCGGGCGAACCCTATATCTCCCACCCGATCGCCGTCGCCGAGATCTGCGCCGACTGGAAGCTGGACGCCCAGGCCATCATGGCCGCGCTGCTGCACGACGTGATCGAGGACCAGGACGTCAAGAAGGAAGAGCTGCTGGAGCGCTTCGGCCCCCAGGTCGCGAACCTGGTCGACGGCCTGTCCAAGCTGGAGAAGATCGAATTCCAGAGCGTGGTCGAGGCCCAGGCCGAGAACTTCCGCAAGATGCTGCTGGCGATGGCGTCGGACGTGCGCGTCATCCTGATCAAGCTGGCCGACCGCCTGCACAACATGCGCACGCTGGGCGTGATGGCGCCGGCCAAGAAGCGCCGCATCGCCGGCGAGACCATGGAAGTGTATGTGCCGATCGCGCACCGGCTCGGCCTGAACGACATCTACCGCGAGCTGCAGGACCTGTCGTTCTCGCACCTGTACCCGCTGCGCTACCAGACCCTGGCGAAGGCGATCAAGGCCGCGCGCGGCAACCGCCGCGAAGTGGTCAAGAAGATCCTCGACGCCGTCAAGAATACGCTGACCGCGGCCGGCATCCAGGCCGAAGTCTACGGCCGCGAAAAGACCCTGTACGGCATCTACAAGAAGATGCGCAACAAGCGCCTGTCGTTCTCGCAGGTGCTGGACGTGTACGGCTTCCGCGTGGTGGTCGACACCGTTCCCAACTGTTATGTGGCGCTCGGCACCCTGCACGCCCTGTACAAGCCGATGCCCGGCAAGTTCAAGGACTACATCGCGATCCGCAAGATCAACGGCTACCAGTCGCTGCACACCTCCCTGATCGGCCCCTACGGCACCCCGGTCGAGTTCCAGATCCGCACCCAGGAAATGCACCGCACCGCGGAGAGCGGCGTGGCGGCGCACTGGCTGTACAAGACCGGCGACCAGAACATGTCGGACCTGCAGCAGCGCACCCACGCCTGGCTGCAGTCGCTGCTCGACATCCAGCAGCAGACCGGCGACTCGGCCGAGTTCCTCGAGCACGTCAAGGTCGACCTGTTCCCGGATTCGGTCTACGTGTTCACGCCGAAATCGAAGATCATCGCCCTGCCGCGCGGCGCGACCCCGCTCGACTTCGCGTACTCGATCCACACCGGCATCGGCGACCATACCGTGTCGGTCAAGATCAACCACGAGCCGGCCCAGCTGCGCACCGAGCTGCGCAACGGCGACATCGTCGAGATCGAAACCGACCCGGACTCGCGCCCGAGCCCGACCTGGCTGTCGTTTGTGCGCACCGGCAAGGCGCGCTCGGCGATCCGCCACTACCTGCGCACCATCAACCTGAACGAATCGGTGGAGCTGGGCCAGGAACTGCTGTCCCAGGCGCTGGCGCAACTGGGCATCAAGGGCGAGATCCAGCAGAGCACCATCGAAAAGCTGCTGGCCGAGTCCTCGGCCAAGTCGATGGAAGAGCTGTACGCCGACGTCGGCATCGGCAAGCGCATGCCGGCGCTGGTGGCGCGCCACATCTTCGGCCTCACGGACGGCGCCGTCGACACCGTGCCGGCCCAGGACAGCCCCGGCGGTCCCGAGCTCAACCCGGTCACGATCTACGGCAGCGAAGGCGTCTCGGTCCAGCTGGCGCCCTGCTGCCTGCCGATCCCGGGCGACCAGATCACCGGCCAGTTGCGCCGCGACCAGGGCCTGGTGGTGCACACCGGCGACTGCTCGCAGGCCAAGCGCCTGCGCAACAAGGAGCCGGACCGCTGGATCGCCGTCCAGTGGGGCAATGAGCTGAACCGCCGCTTCGACTGCCGCATCCGCCTGCTGATCAACAACGAGAAGGGCATCCTCGCCCGCGTGGCCGCCGAGATTGGCGAGTCCGACGCCAACATCACCTATGTCGGCATGGACGAGGACGACGAACACATGATGACCCAGCTGCGCTTCACCATCCAGGTGAAGGACCGCGTGCACCTGGCCCACCTGATCCGCAACCTGCGGCGCGTGGCGGGCGTGAACCGGGTCGAGCGCGAGCGGACCTGAGCGTTTCGAACCGCAGTGCCAATAAATCGGTAATTCGCCAATCCGGTGAATTACCGATTTTCATTTTCAATAACTTCATTACAATTCCTGCAGACGCCTCGCGTATAATTTCCGGTTTCCCGCATTCATAATCGCCGGTATGTTCGCTGAAATCGGATTGCAGAAGATCCATCCCGCCAAACAAGCAATACGCCGCCTGGGTCTGATTGCAATCGGACTGATTCTGTTGGCCTGTGCTTTCCTGAAACCGCAAATCGACGGCGACGGTCCCGAATACGTGATGATGGCGCATGCCTTTTATCGCCACGCCACGCCGGAAATCAGGCCCTCCGACATTGCCGAAATCACGGCGCTGCCCGGATCGCAGGCGCGGACGAATGGCTTGCCGACGGAACTGCTGGCTGAAGTGCCGCAAAAGCTCGGCCAAAGCGGCGCGCTGTTTGCCGGATTTGCGAGCGGCGGGGTCGGCGGTATTCAGGCGATTCATTTCTGGATGTATTCGCTGCTGGCTACGCCCATCCATGCGATGGCGCTTTTCCTCGGCTTGAATCCCGCGCTGGCATTTGCGGCCCTGAATTTCCTGATCGTTGTCCTGACCGCCGGCTGCATCTTGCGCTGGCTTCCCAAAACGGGGCTCACGGAACTCGTCATCCTTGCACTGCTGGGTCCTGTTTTCTACCTGCGCTGGACCGGTCCCGAGATTTTCAGTGCCTGCTGCGTCCTGCTCGCAACGCTGGCAATGATTCGCCGCGATGCCGCATTGGCGATTTTCCTCGCCGGTTTCGGCGCAACCCAGAATCCGGCAATTGCGGGCCTGATTCTGGCGGCCGGCGCTTCCTGGGGTTTATTTGCCCTGCGTCCGCAATGGGCGCTCCGGCACAAACCAAAAACCACAAGAACGCGCAATACGGTGCTGGGCATTGCCGGCATCGTGCTGGCGGCGCTGCCTTATGTGCACAATGAAATCGTGTTCGGCATGCCGAGCATTATTGCCGCCAATTTCACCGACCCGCATGTGGTTTCCTGGGAACGCCTGTCGTCCTTGTTCCTCGACCTCAACCAGGGCCTGGTCGCCGGCTTCCCCGGACTGGTGCTCGGCGCCGTCCTGCTGGCAGCACTGCTGGGCAAGACCTTCCGCCTCCGCTGGCTCGCGTATGCCGCGGCCGCCTGCTGCCTGACGTGCGGCCTGGCCTTCCCTTCGCTGGCGGCGGTCAACTGGAACAACGGCTACATCGTCGTCCTCCGCTACGCTTACTGGGCGGTCATGCCTGTCGTCGCCGTGTGCCTGATCGGGCTGGGACAGCTTTCCGCGGGGCGCCGGCGCGCCGTGCTGGCCGGCGTCGTCGTCTGCCAGGCGCTGACTATGTGGCAGGCGCACTGGCCGCGCGGCAGCAGCTATCTCGAGCATTCCCGCCTGGCCGACTGGGTGCTGGACCATGCGCCGCGCCTCTACCACCCGGATCCGGAAGTGTTCTTCGAGCGCGAGACGCACAAGGAACAGGAACTGGCGCGGGACCGCGTGATCGTCCATCAGGGCGCCAACGGACCGACCAAATTGATGCGTTCCTGGCTCAATACCGGGGACTCGGGCGGCGTCTGCCCACCGCAGCAGGTGCTCCTGTCGGCGGGCACCGGCACGGCCCTCGGCTGGGACTACTTCGACGCGCCCTTCGAATGCGGCCAGGCGAAGCGGCAAGGCGCCGACTGGATCCTCGGCGCCGCCGGCAGCGGACAGGCCGCCCTGTTGAAGGAAGGATGGTCCGGTCTCGAACCGACAGGCGTCTGGACCGAGGGCGGCCGCTCGGTGCTCACGATTGCGCTCCCACCAGGCAAGGGGTTCCGGCGGCTGGGCATCGACGGCGTCTACTTCCGGCCGGGGACCATGACCGACCTGACGATCAACGGCGTCCACCTGGGCCCGGTGCGGCTGGGGGCCGGGCCGATCGCGATCCCGCCGTCCGTGCAGCATGCCGCTGCCCTCACGATCGTGCTGCTGCACCGGCATCCGGTGTCGCCGGCGTCGCTCGGGATGTCCGACGACAAGCGGCCGCTGGCTTTTTTCCTGCGACGCATTCACCTCGATGACGGGACGCTACACTGACATGCAGACAGCTCCCCTGGTCGTCGACCTCGACGGCACCCTGATCCATACCGACATGCTGCATGAATCCGCCCTGCAGATGTCGCGGACAAGCCCGATCGACGTGTTGCGTATTCCGCTGTGGCTTCGGCAAGGCAAGGCCGTGCTGAAGAGCGAACTGGCCAGCCGCAGCAGCTTCGACGTCGCGCTGTTGCCGTATAACGAACCGCTGCTGGCCTGGCTGAAGGAAGAGCGCGCCGCCGGCCGCAGCATCGTCCTGTGCACCGCCTCGGACCGCGCCATTGCCGACGCGGTGGCCGGGCATCTCGGCGTGTTCGACGAAGTGCTCGCAAGCGACGGCGACGTCAACCTGGCCGGCGACCGCAAGGCCGAGGCGCTGAACCGGCGCTTCGGCAAGGGCGGCTTCGACTACGTCGGCAATTCCAGCGCCGACCTGAAAGTCTGGCGGCATGCGCGCAAGGCCATCGTGGTCAACGGCCGTCCCGGCCTGGCGCGCAAGGCCGCCGCGCTATGCGGGGTGGAATGCGAATTCCCGCCCCGGCAGCGCGGCGCCGCTGCCTGGCGCAAGGTCCTGCGCATGCACCAGTGGCTGAAGAACCTGCTGCTGTTCGTGCCGATGATGGCGGCGCACCGCGTGACCGACGTCGAGAGCTGGCTGACGATGCTGCTGGCCTTCGTTTCGTTCAGTCTGTGCGCCTCGACCGTCTACATCGCCAACGACCTGCTGGACCTGGAAAGCGATCGCGCCCACCCGCGCAAGCGCCTGCGTCCGTTCGCCTCCGGCGTCGTGCCGGCCTGGCAGGGCGTCCTGGCGGCGCCCTTGCTGCTGGCCGCCAGCCTGGTGCTGGGCGCCATGGTCGGCGGCAGCTTCCTGCGCTGGCTATTGTTCTACTTCGTACTGACCTGCATGTATTCGTGGGGCCTGAAGCGCGTGATGCTGCTCGACTGCATCACGCTGGCGATGCTGTACACCCTGCGCATCACGGCCGGCGCGGCTGCGCTCGGCATTCCGCTGTCGTTCTGGCTGCTGGCGCTGTCGGTCTTCCTTTTCCTGTCGCTGGCCTACGTCAAGCGCTACGCCGAACTGCAGACGCAGGCGCTGGCGGGCAAGCACAAGGCGCATGGCCGCGCCTACCTCACCAGCGATTCGCCGCTGCTGATGACCCTCGGCGTGGCCGCCGGCTATGCCTCGGCCGTGGTGCTGGCCCTGTACCTGAACAGCGATGCCGTACAGGAGCTGTACGTCTGGCCGGAAGCCGTGTGGGGCACGGTGCCGGTGCTGCTGTTCTGGGTCAACTGGATCTGGATGAAGGCGCACCGGGGCCAGATGCACGACGACCCGGTCGTGTTCGCGGTAAAGGACCGCGCCAGCCGGCTCGCCGGACTGGCGTTCGGGGCTTCGCTCCTGATCGGCAGCTCCCAGTGGCCGTGGCTGGCCTGATCCGGCTCAGCGCACCGCAGCCGTATCGAACAACGGATTCTGGATCAGTCCGAGCACGTTCCCGAACGGGTCCTTCAACTCGGCGACCCTGATCCCCTCCCCCACATCCTGGACCGCCTCGTGTTCGCTCGCGCCGAGCCGCACGATGCGCGCGACCTCGGCTTCGATGTCGTCCACGCCCCAGTACACCACCGAGCCCGCCGTGCCCGGCGTCCCGTCCGGCAGCAGGCCCAGCTCGAAGCCGCCGATGGCGAAGCCGACGTAGAACGGCTGGTCGAAATAAGGCGCCGTGCCGAACACCTCGGCGAACCAGGCCTTGGCCTTGTCGAGGTCGGACACGGGGTACTTCACGGTGCGCAGTCCCTTGATCATGATGATGGTCTCCTGTTATCCCTGTCAAAACGACATCATGCCATCCCGCCGGGGGGCGGTATTGGAAAAATGGAAGGTCGGCTACAATATCGTGATCAGGCGGACGACCGCCCCCATTCGGGAACACATGCGGGACGGCCCGGCTCAGTAAAGGAGCCGTCATGGCCTGGATCCTGTTGTTCGTCGCCGGACTGTTCGAAGTCGTGTGGGCGTATTCGATGAAACTGTCGAATGGCTTCACCCACCTCAGCTATTCCATCCTTACCCTCGTCATGATGACGGCCAGCTTCGGCCTGCTGTCGGTGGCGATGCGCACCCTGCCGCTGGGCACGGCCTATACCGTCTGGACCGGCGTCGGCGCGGTCGGCGCCTTCATCGTCGGCATCGTATTCCTGGGTGAGCAGATCAGCTTCATGCGGGCCTGCGCCGGCCTGTTGATCGTCGGCGGCCTGGTGCTGATGAAGCTGTCTGCCCACTGACCATCAGGCGGCGGCTTACTTCGCGCCGTTCACGTTGATGAAGGGGATCGCACCGCCTGCCACGCTGGGCAGCTTGCCGTCCCACTTCTCGATGGCCTGGCGCTGGTTCTCCATCTCGCGCAGGCGGATCAGCTCCGGCGTCACCTGCTGGCGCTGGATGGCCAGCGATTCGGCCTCGGCGCGGGCCTGGGCCACGCGCTGCTTGGCTTCCACCTCGATGCGCAGCAGGTCGCGCTCGGCCTTCAGCTTCAGCTGCTCGGCCGTGGTCTTGGCTTCGATCGCTTCGTTGAAGGAGCGCGAGAAGTTGAAGTTCACGATCGAGAACTCGTCCACCTCGATACCGTGGCGCCCCAGGCGTTCGCGCAGCTGGACCATGATCTGGTCGCGCACGTCGGTGCGCTTGGCGATCAGTTCCTCGGCGGTGAAGCGCGCGGTGACGGCCTTCACGGCTTCCTGCACCGATGGGATGATGATGCGCGTACCCGGTTCGTTGCCGAGGTCGCGGAACACCGTCATCGCCGCTTCCGGCTTGACATGGTAGTTCAGCGCCACGCGGGTGTGCACGATCTGCAGGTCGCGCGAAGCGGCGTCGCCGTCGCCCTCGCCCTTCTGGATCGAGACGTTGACCAGGTTGAGCTTCTGCGCCAGCGGGATGCGGAAATGGATGCCTTCGCTGAGCACCTGGTCGCTCGGGCTGCCGAAGGTCGTCATCACGCCCCGGTGTCCGGACGGTACGGTGCCGAAGGGTGCGAGCGATACCACAAGGATCAGTGCGACGACGATGCCGATGACCTTCAATGGCAACCTGTTCATTTCAATTCCTTTCCGAAGAGTTTTATCAAACCGTTAATCACGGCCAACAAAGTGTATAGCGGCGGAATGGGGAAAAACATCAGGAAAACATGATGCTCATCTGCGGAAAATCCGAAGCATCGGCCAGCTTTTGTAATTACGAGACACTCGCATCTTTTTATCGACAGGGATCGTTTTCCCAGTTTCGGCGGGCGTAGAATCGGTTCGAGTGCAGTCGCCAGGCGATACCGGTGGCGCCGACAAATCGCTGGAGGGCTATCATGTTTGGCTCTTGGGTTCTCGAAGTCGCCATCGGCTTGATTTTCGTTTTCCTGCTGTTCAGCACGATCTGCGCCGCTATTCGCGAATGTATCGAAACAATTACCAAGACACGCGCCGCCTACCTCGAACGCGGGTTAAGGGAACTCTTGCACGATAAAGAAGGCAAAGGCCTCGCAAAAGAGTTCTACGAACATCCGCTCATCTACAGCCTCTACACCGCCGATCGCTATTTGCCGGGCGCATGCGACAAGAAACCCGGGATCTGTCCTCGCGGCGGTACGCTGCCCTCGTATATCCCTGCCAAAAACTTTGCCGCTGCAATGATCGATATCGCCGCGCGCGGGTCCCTCCCTGATTTGACCAGTCAGCAAAAGGACAAGGGATTATCGTCGAGTATCCTTACTGCGGATATGCTGCGAATCGGCATTACGAAAATGGAGAACGAACGGGTTGCGCGCGCATTGCTCAATGCACTGGATCTGGCGCAAGACGATTTGAATAAGGCACGGCTGAATCTCGAATCCTGGTTTGACGCGGGAATGGACAGGGTCTCCGGCTGGTACAAGCGCTCGACCCAGATCATCGTCTTTTCGATTGCACTCTGCATAGCGGCTCTCCTGAATGTTGATGCGATCGGCATCGCCAACTTTTTGTACAACAACGACAATGCGCGGATTGCCATTGTGCAGAACGTGGAAAATGCCCTTGCCGACAAGAGCCGCGCATCCGGTACGGCGATACAGGAAGGCGAGCGTGCGCGGACGGCGCTGGGTGCGCTCGACTTGCCCATAGGATGGCCGGAAACGTTCACGTTCCCGCGTGATCTTGGTTGGAACTGGCAGACGTGGGATCGGTTCACGCACGGCATCCTCGTCCTTGCAGGCTGGCTGCTGACCGCGCTCGCAGCGACATTGGGCGCGCCGTTCTGGTTCGACACGCTCAACAAGATCATGGTGATTCGGTCGACAGTGAAACCGTATGAGAAGAGCAAGCCGGAAGCGTCGGAAGACCGCCAGAATACAGGCCAGCCGATCAGCATCGTGCCCGTGATGCAGCCAGCGCCCGCGTCGGCGCCGATTGCGCAGCCGGCGCCGGCAATGGGCGCCGCGCCATCCGACCGGGAAGCTGCTATCGACGGTTGCGACCTGGCCCATGACACGGCAACGCCTGATGAAGAACTTCCCCCAGCGTTCGGAGGTGTGCAGCGATGACGTATTCTCTAACATGGCTGCCTGGTGTGCTGGATGCAGCCGGGCTTAAAGTGGCCTTGTACGAAGGCTGGGAAGACCGCGGCCGCGGCAACGTCGGCTCTATTCAGGGTGTGATATGCCACCATACCGCGGGTGCGGCGCACGGGAACATGCCGACATTGAAGTCGCTGGTCAATGGGCGCGCAGCGCGCCATGGCGTCACTGCCCTGCCTGGCCCCCTTGCCCAGCTCGGCTTGGGGCGCGACGGCACCTTTTATGTGATCGCGGCGGGCAGGTGCAACCACGCCGGAGAAGGCCAATGGCAGGGCTTCACCAATGGCAACATGAATTTCATCGGCATCGAGGCCGAGAACGATGGCGTCGGCGAAGCATGGCCCGACGTGCAGATGGAAGCCTACTGGCGCGGTGTGGCCGCGATTCTCATGCACGAGGGCCTGGATGCAAATCGCTGTGCGGGACACAAGGAATACGCGCCGCACCGTAAGCCCGATCCCAGCTTCGATATGCAAGCGTTTCGCCGGCATGTGGCCGAGGTCATGGCCGGCACTGCGCCACCGCCTGAACTGATCCCGGCTGCGGAACCATCGCACCCGGACGCAGCTCCCGGCCGCCCCACCTTGCGCCGTGGGGCCAACGGCAAAATGGTCGACGATCTGCAGCACATGCTGAATACCGACGTGGACGGCATGTTCGGGCCGACCACCGAGGCGGCGCTGCGAGAGTATCAGCGGCAGCACGCGCTTGTTCCCGACGGGATCGCCGGACCGAAAACCTGGCATGCATTGGCGCCGCAATGACATGCTGGCCGATGCGTCAAAGTGAAAAATTCCGCCGACACAGATGACGATCCCTCGCTCTCGGCGGCCAGACGTCTCGCTGCCTGGCTTTTTGTAGCAGGTATCTTTGTCCTCGGGAGTCTCGCCTTTATTTTGATTGCATCGATCTTCGTGGTCCTGCTCTTCAGGGTCGTGGCAGGCGGGCAGATTTCCGTTTCCTTGCTCGGCCTGAAATTTGAAGGCGCTTCAGGTCCCGTCATCATGTGGGCAATTTGTTTTCTCGCCATCGTGCTTGCCTTTTACATGCTCTGGGACAAAACTTACACGGGGCCTGTCAGCGGCACCATTTTCCAGCTCCATCCGTCACCCCAAGCAGGAAAGCCATGCTGATCGCTTGCCAAGCTGCGGCATATTAGAAACTTGCTTCACGGACAATTTTCCTCGTACACTGATCAGTGTTCAATTTGTTTATACGAGGAAAACTCATGAAATCCGTCTTCCGCGCCGCGCTGGGCCTGGCGCTGGCCTGCGCAACGCCCGCCTTCGCCGCCAGCGCAGCACCCAGCGCCGCCAAGGCAACGGCCGCCAATCCCGCCCACGTCAAGGCCGTGCAGGACCTGCTGGCCTCGATGGAGGCGGAAAAGGTGTTGATCGGCGTCGCTTCGCGCAGCCACTACCAGAGCCTGGACCAGCGCAAGGCGGTGATGGCCAAGGTTACCAATGTCCCGCCCGCCGAGGTCTACCGCCGGATGGCGCCGGCGCTGGCCGCCAGCATCTCCGCCGACACCGCAGTCGAGATGACCCGCTTCTACAACACGCCCTACGGCAAGAAGGTCGTTTTCCGGAAATACAACAGCCGCGGCGGCATCATCATGCCGGGCGCGGTGATGGTGGAAACTGTCACGCCGGAAGAGAGGCAGGAACGCAAGCGTCCGGCCTACGTCAAGGCCAGTAAGGAGCTCGCAGCCGCGGACCCCGTGATCGAGCACGAAGCCTTCAACCTGCTGCAGGCCATCAACAAGGAAAAGCGCTAGGCATCCTCAAGCGCGATCACCCAGGCTGCTCTTCAGCCAGTCGCGTCCCCGCCCATCGAGCGCCTTGGCGATGACCTCGAGCGGCAGGCTGTACACCGTGGCCCAGGTGGCGCGGCCGTCCGCCGCATTCGAGGGAAAACTGCTGGTCTCGATCGGCCAGTGGTATTTGCGCTTCAGCGAGCGCACGATGGCGGCCAGGGTCACGCGTCCGCGCAGGGGCTCGGCGCCGGCCTGGTCGGCGTTGGACAGCAGGATCGCCAGCACTTGGCCGCGCCCTGTGCGCGGACCGGGGAAGATCGGGGTTTTCTTGGGCATGCGTCTCGATGATGGTCAGGGCGCCGGCAGGCGGCCCAGCGCGAACGCCTGCGGCGTCTCGCCGGCGAACTGCCGGAATTCGTGGATCAGGTGCGACTGGTCATAATACCCGTACTCGCTTGCCAGTCCGGCCCAGTCGAGCGCCGGCCCATGCGCCTTGCATAGCGCGCTGCTGGCGCGGCGGAAGCGGCACACCATGGCAAAGGTCTTGGCGTTCAGGCCCACGCGTTCGCGGAACTGCAGCGCCAGGTGCTGGCGCGAGACGCCCAGCGACTGCGCCAGTTCCTCGACGTGCAGGGCGCCGCCGGAACGCTCGATCAGCTTGAGCGCCGCACGCACCAGCCGCTCGCCGGGCTCCGCTTCATGCCGGCGCAGGCGCGCCAGCAAGGCAGCTTCGATTGTCGTCAGGCGCTGCGCCGGCGTCTGTTCGCGTTCCCACAGCGCCGCGGCCAGGGCTTCGGCTTCGTGCCGAGGCCACAGCTCGGGCAAACCGGGATGCCCGTCCTGCAATGCCTGCAGCGGCAGCCCGAAGAAGGCCCGCGCCGCGCCGGGCAGGAAACGCACCGCCACCGTCAGTACGGGCGCCGTCACCTCGACCCGGTGCGGGCGCGACATCATCCCGGCCACGAAACCCTGGGGCGCCCTGTCCTGCCACAGGATGTCGATGCAGTTATCGGGCAGCACGCGGTAGCGCAGCGGGGCGCCGCCGGGGACGGCGTGGCTGCTCCACAGGCAGGCGACGTGGCCGCCAAGCGCCGGATGCGGCGGGAATTCCTGGTAGAGGTGCATGGCAGGCTACAGACTAGCGCCGGTGCATGCCCAGCGCCAGAATGCTGTCGAAGGCGGCGCAGGCGCCCGCGCTGGCCTCAAGGATCTCGTCCGGGCTGCGCACCTGCTCGCGCAGCGCCTGCATGAAGGCGCGCCAGCGCGGGCCGGGGCCTTTGTCCGCCCCTTTCAGGTAGCGCAGCGGATGCGGCGCCAGGCGCTCGTGCAGGCGCTGGTAGAGCACCGCGCCGCCCAGCTGCGATCCCTCGATCACGTAGCACACGCCCCAGCGCCAGGCCGGGCTGGCAGCGGCGGGCCAACTACGCGTCGCCGCGGCCACGCTGGGAGCGGCCGGCATGCCCTGCTCGGCCAGGTCCTGCTCGATCAGCGCCAGGCGCCCAGCCTGGTCGAACTGCGAGCCGGACTGCGGGCCATCATCGAAACTGCGCAGCCAGGTCTGCAGCGGCGCCAGCCAGGCGCGCAGCATGGCCAGGTGAGAAGCGTAATCGCTCAGCGAGGCGTCATCCGCGCCGATCGGCAGCCCGCTGTCGAGCGCCTCGTGGCGGCTGGCCGTGGCCGAACGCAGTGCGGCGAGCGCGTCAAGCTCGCGCGCGCTCTCGTTGGGGTGTTTCATGAAAATCAGTCCGTGACAGGTTCGGGATAGTCGACGCTGAGGATTTCCAGCTCGTCCGTGCCCAGCGGCGTCTGCAGGGTGACCAGGTCGCCCTCGCGCGCCTTGGTCAGCGCGCGCGCCACCGGCGAGATCCAGCTGATCTTGCCCTTCAGCGGGTCGAGCTCGTCGATGCCGACGATGGTGACGGTATGCTCCTCGCCCGCCTTGTTCAGATAGCTGACGGTGGCGCCGAAGAAGATCTGGTCGTTGCCGTGGTGGACGGAGGGGTCGACCACGAAGGCCGAATCCAGGCGCTTGGTCAGGAAGCGGATGCGGCGGTCGATTTCGCGCAGGCGCCGCTTGCCGTAGATGTAGTCGCCGTTTTCCGAGCGGTCGCCATTCGAGGCGGCCCAGTGCACGACGCGCACGACTTCGGGCCGATCGACGTCGATCAGCTGCAGCAGCTCGTCCTTGATGGCCTTGTGGCCGGCCGGGGTGATGTAGTTCTTGGAGCCGGCCGGAATCTGCTGGGCCAGCGCCAGGGCTTCCTCATCGTCCTCGTTGTCGGACTCTTTTACAAACGCCTTGTTCATAGGCCTCATTGTAGCCTCAAGCGCACAAACGTGATGCATACGCGGCACAGCCATGGCGACAAGCGGCAGGCGCCGGCATTTCCCGTATCATTCGCACCATGACACGAGCCACGACGAATGTCCGCACCAGGCTGTTCGCGCCGCTGGTGCACCTGGCCGCCCTGATCCTGCTGCTCGAAGAGTGGTGCTGGGACGTGGGTGCGCGCCTGGGCGCCGGCCTGGCGCGCTGGCCGCTGCTGGCGGCGGTGGAAGCGCGCGTGCGCCTGCTGCCGCCCTGGGGCGCGCTGTGCCTGTTCGTACTGCCCGGGTTGCTGCTGTTGCCGGTCAAGCTGCTGGCCCTGATGGCGATCGCGCACGGCCATGCCGTCTCCGGCATCGCCACCATCGTGATCGCCAAGCTGGGCGGCGCGGCGGTGGTGGCCCGGCTGTACGCGCTGACCCTGCCGACCCTGCTGGCGGTGGGCTGGTTCGCGCGCTGCCACGGCTGGTTCATGACGCTGAAAAACCACTGGGTCGGCCGCCTGCGCGCCAGCCATGCCTTCGTGCAGGCCGGACGGCTGCTGCGGGCGTCGCGGCGCAGGCTGCGCCAGTGGCGCTTCCGTAGCGGACGGCTGTGGCGCGGCAGGCGCGCCGCCGTGCCCTTCGGCAGCCGCCATGCCAGCCGCGCGTCGCGGGTGCTGCGCCGCTTCGTCGTACTATGGCGCGCACGGCGCCGCTGAGGGATGACACCATGACCGACAACGATACCAGACTGGCCCCCGCGATGCAGGCCGCCGCCACCGAGATCTACCTGATCGACGCCGCGACCTTGCGCCTGGTCGACGTCAACCAAGCGGCGCGCCAGAACCTCGGCTACGGCCTGGCCGAACTGGCCGCCATGACCCCGCTCGACCTGGCGCCCGGCCTGGACGCCGCCGGGCTGGACGCGCTGCTGGCCACGCTGGGCCAGGAAGTCGGCGCCCAGGTCAGCCTGTCGACGCACTTCCTGCGCGCCGACGGCAGCCGCTATCCGATCAAGCTGTGTTTCCTGCGCATCGTGCGCGACGGCCGCTCGCTGTTCCTGGCCATCGGCGACGACCAGTCGCTGGCGCACGCCGCCAGCGCCGCGCTGCAGGAATACCAGTCGCGCTTCAACGCCGTGGTCGACCACACGCCGGGCCTGGTCTACCAGTTCGTGCGCCGCCCGGACGGCAGCACCGCCTTTCCCTACCTGAGCGAGGGCTGCGCCGCCCTGCTCGGCCTGTCGGTGAGCGAGCTGCAGCAGGACCCGGCGCGCTTCCTGCAGCTGATCCTGCCGGAAGACCGGAAAAGTTACCAGGACACGATGCAGGCCTCGATTGCCTGCGCCTGCGCCTGGAACTGGGAAGGCCGGATCCGCATCGAGGACACCTGGAACGACGTCAAGTGGATCAACCTGCGCGCCACGCCACTGGCGCTGGATGGCGGCGGCATGCAGTGGGACGGCATCATGACCAACATCACGGCCAGCAAGCTGGAGCAGGAAGAAGCGAAACGCTCGCGCGCCCGCCTGGCCGAGCTGACCGAGCACATCGAGCAGGTCAAGGAGCAGGAGCGCACCCGCATCGCGCGCGAGATCCACGACGACCTCGGCGGCAACCTCACGGCGATCAAGATGGCGCTGGCCATGCTGGCGGCGCGCCTGCCCGACGAAGCTTCGCTGCAGGAGAAGGCGGACTACCTCGACAGCCTGGTCGACCGCACCATCGAAGCGGTACACCGGATCTCGCTGGACCTGCGGCCCTCGACCCTGGACCTGGGCATCGTCGCCGCGCTGGAATGGCAGGCGCGCGAGTTCGAAAAGCAGATGGGCATCGCCTGCGTCTTTCGTGCCGACGGCGAGGACATCGAGGCGCTCGAGGGCGAACTCGACCCCGACCATGCCAGCGCCGTGTTCCGCATCTTCCAGGAATCGCTGACGAATATCGCCAAGCACGCCGGCGCGACCCGGGTCACCGTCACGCTGCGGCGCCAGCGCCAGCACCTGACCCTCACCATCTGCGATAATGGCCGCGGCATCACCCCGGCCGACCGCCTCAAGCCGCAATCCTTCGGGCTGCGCGGCATGAGCGAACGGGCCCGGGCGCTGGGCGGCACCTTCAGCTTGTCGGCGGCGCCCGGCGGTGGCACGATGGTGACTGTCAAGATCAGGCTGGCCGCGTCACTGTCGACGAGCCGGCAACCCGAAACCACCCGAGCATGACTGAAAAAGCCAGCATCCGCGTTTTTATTGCCGACGACCATGCCATCGTGCGTGCAGGCCTGAAACAGATCCTCGCCGAAGAGCGCGACATCAGCGTGGTCGGCGAGGCGGAAACGGGCCTGGACGCCATCAAGCTGTTCCGCAAATCCCGCTGCAACGTGCTGCTGCTCGACATCTCCCTGCCCGACCGCAACGGCATCGAGGTGCTCAAGCAGATCAAGGACGACAAGCCGGAGCTGGCCGTGCTGATGCTGTCGATGCACAGGGAAGACCAGTACGCGATCCGCTCGCTGAAGGCCGGCGCCTCCGGCTACCTGACCAAGCAGAGCGCGCCGCGCGAACTGGTCAACGCCATCCGCCAGGTTGCGGGCGGCCAGCGCTACGTGAGCGCCCAGCTGGCCCAGGTGCTGGCGGCCCAGATCGGCGAAGACCACGACAAGCCGGCCCACGAAAACCTGTCCGACCGCGAATACCAGACCCTGATGATGATCGCGTCCGGCAAGACGGTCAGCGAAATCGCGAAGGAGCTGTCGCTGTCGGTGAAGACCATCAGCGAATACCGCTCGCGCCTGTTGGCAAAAATGAATCTGAAGACGAGTGCGGAACTCACGCATTACGCCATCCGCAACCAGCTCGTCGACTGAGTTGTTGCAGCGTCAATACGTTCCGGATAAGTGAACGGTATTCCGCCGCTTTTTCTGTCGATCGAATCCGGCGAACTTGGCTACCATTGGCGGACATAATTATTCCAAGCAGCAATAGTTCATCATGTCCAGCCCGTCCCAGAACCCGGCCGAGATCGCCCGTGAAGCGTTCCGCCGGCTTGCCACCCGGCGCATCGCGCCCACGCCCGACGCTTACCGCGCCATTTACGACGAGATCGCCGGCGTCGCTGCCTCTGCCGCGCCCAGCCCTGCCGCAGCCGCCCCGCAGCCGGATCCGGGCGCGGAAAACGTGCTGTCCGGCTTTGCCTACCGCCTCGCCGACATCCCGGGCGAACTGGCCGACATCGGCGCGCGCCTGAACCGCGCGGTCAAGCAGCGCGACTGGGACGGCTATGCGCGCATGCTGTCGCAGCTGGCCGAAAAGCACCTGCGCCGCCACACCCACCCGGTGATGGCGCTGGGCGTCGAAGACCCGGCATCGAAGCAGATGCGCGACCTGCTCGGCCGCACCCTGAGCTTCGCGGTGGCCGCCCTGCTGCCGCCCGGCTCGGCACTGGCAAGCGAGGCCGAATCGCTGGGCACGGCCGTCAAGAGCGCGCACGACGAAGCAGCGCTGAACGAGATCGGCGCGCGCCTGAAGGAACTCTGCTACCAGATCGAACTGAAGGGCGGCGACATGGCCGAGCAGCAGGAGCTGCTGCTGCGCCTGTTCAAGCTGCTGCTGGAGAACGTCAGTGAACTGCTCGACGACGACAGCTGGATGCGCGGCCAGATCGCTGCCGTGCAGGACTTGATTGCCGGTCCGCTCGACCAGCGTGCGCTGGAAGACGCGACGCGCAGCCTGAAGGACGTGATCTACAAGCAGGGCCAGCTCAGGCACGGCATCGCCGACGTCAAGGCGACGATGAAGAACATGATGATGACCTTCATCGACCGCCTGGGCTCGGTGGCGGCGTCCACCGGCGATTACCAGGAAAAGATCGGCGGCTTCTCGGAGCGCATCCGCGGCGCCGCCAACATCGAGGAACTGAACCTGGTGCTGGAAGAAGTGCTGCGCGAGACCCGCGCGGTGCAGGCCGAGGCGCTGGCTTCGCGCGACCGCATGATCGCCGCGCACCAGGAAGTGCAGGAAGCGGAAAGCCGCATCAAGGACCTCGAAGCCAAGCTGCAGCACATGAGCGAGCTGGTGCGCGAAGACCAGCTGACCGGCAGCCTGAACCGGCGCGGCCTGGACGACGTGTTCGAGCGCGAAAGCGCACGCGCCGACCGCCGCGGCACGCCGCTGTGCGTGGCCCTGCTCGACCTCGACAATTTCAAGAAGCTCAACGACACCTACGGCCACCTGGCCGGCGACAAGGCCCTGCGCCACCTGGTGAAGGTGGTCAAGGACACGCTGCGTTCGATGGACGTGATCGCCCGCTTCGGCGGCGAGGAATTCCTGATCCTGCTGCCGGAAACCAGCGTCGACGCCGCCGCCTCGGCGATGGTGCGGGTGCAGCGCGAACTGACCAAGCATTTCTTCCTGCACGATAACGAGAAAATGCTGATCACCTTCTCCTGCGGCGTCGCGCTGCGCCGCCAGAACGAGGACCAGGTGTCCTTGACCGCGCGCGCCGACAACGCCATGTACAAAGCCAAGACCAGCGGCAAGAACCGCGTGGTGATTGCGGAATAAGCCATCCGCTGCGCCGACAACCTCAAGGACATCGACCATGGCCATCCTGCACCGCACCCGCACCCTTCCCGCCCTCATGCCGCGCTACACGGAGCGCTTCCGGTGCATCGGTTCGGCCTGCGAGGACACCTGCTGCGCCAGCTGGACCATCCACATCGACAAGAAGACCTACAAGGCTTACCGCCAGGAGCAGTCACCCGAACTCGGCAAGCTGCTGGCCAAGAACCTCGTGCGGGTCGGGGCGGATGCGCCCACCAATGCCTACGCCCTGTTCCGCCCGGCGGGCGACCAGCAACAGTGCCCGGTGATGCAGGACGGCTGGTGCTCGATCCACAAGCAGCTAGGCGATTCCCACCTGCCCGACGTGTGCTTCACTTATCCGCGCCAGACCCACGAGGTCGCGGGGCAATTCGAGCAGTCGCTGAGCCTGTCCTGTCCGGAAGCGGCGCGCCTGGCCCTGCTGGCCGAAGACGCGCTCGAGTTCGTGGAAGGCACGGTCGCCGTGCGCGAATCGGTCGCGACCGCCATCGAATCCCGCCACGGCCTGCCGCTGCCGCTGATGAACGACGTGCGCATCTTCTGCATCAACCTGATGCGCACCCGCGAACTGGCGCTGTGGCAGCGCATGGCCCTGCTGGGCGCGTTCTGCGATGCCTTGTCGAGCCGTTGTGAAGCGGGCAGGCATGACACCGTACCGGCGCTGATGGAAGAATTCATCGGCCTGATCGAGGGCGGCGAGCTGCTGGCTTCGTTGTCGCAGTTCCAGCCGGACGTCCCGGCCCAGGCCCAGGTCTTCGCTACGCTGTGGGGAGAGAAAGGATTCGAGGCGCCCTCGCACTTCCAGCAAGCCGTGATCCGCACCATCTCGGCCAGGCTGGGCGCCAACGCCGAAGGCAAGGTCGATGCCGGCACCCTGGTCGCGGTCTATACCCGGGGGCTGGGCCGTCTGGAGCAGGCGCTTGCCGCCGCCCCTTATCTGCTCGAAAACTACCTGGTCAACGAGATGTTCGGGCGCCTGTTCCCATTCAATGCACCGACTGCCTACGATGGCTTCATGGTGCTGGCGGCCCGCTTCGGGCTGCTGCGCCTGCTGCTGGCAGCGCAGTGCAGCGGCGAAGGCGAATTGCCGTCCACCGCGGACCTGCTGGCCGCGGTCCACCTGCATTGCCGCCGCTTCCAGCACGACAAGAGCTACACGGCCAGGATCCATGCGGCCCTGCGCGACAGCGGCTGGGCCAGCCTCGACAAACTGATCGCTCTGCTGCGCACCTGACAATCCTTGCAATCCAGGCATGCGAGACAGGCTGGTTCTCCGGAAGGAAGCCAGCTTTTTTTATTTTTTTGCCCTCAAGTTCAGGAAAAACCTGCCGCAAAGGGAAGCCGTCCTCTGCAAGCCCCTGAAAAAAAAAACGAAAAAAATTTCGGATTGACCCTAAAGACTTTCCGTAGGGCACCGTTACCTGCAACAACAGCGGTGTGAATGTCACGGAACAGCGTGACACACCAAAGTGATCGAGTGGCACGTCGCCACACAATTGCAAGACCAAGTCTGGAGAAATACCATGGCATCCGTAATCAATACCAACGTTGCATCCCTGAACGCACAACGCAATCTGACCTCGTCGTCGGCTTCCCTGAACACCTCGATCCAGCGCCTGTCGTCGGGTCTGCGCATCAACAGCGCCAAGGACGATGCTGCCGGCCTCGCGATCTCGGACCGCATGAACTCGCAGATCCGCGGCATGAATCAGGCGACCCGCAACGCCAACGACGGCGTGTCGATGGCTCAGACTGCAGAAGGCGCCCTGTCGAGCTCGGGCGACATCCTGCAGCGCGTCCGCGAACTGGCAGTGCAGTCGTCGAACTCGTCGAACAGCGCCAGCGACCGCAAGGCCCTGCAGACTGAAGTCACCCAGCTGACCTCGGAACTGAACCGCATCGCCGGCACCACCGAATTCAACGGCACCAAGCTGCTGGACGGCACGATGGGCACCGCCAACTTCCAGGTCGGCGCCAACGCAGGCCAGCTGATCTCGATGACCGGCTCGAACTTTACCACCTCGACCTACGGTAACAACCGTGTGGAAAAGGATGCGCTGGAAGTCAGCAAGGACGGCAAAGTCGCCACCGGTGACCTGACCATCGCCGGCTCGTCGGGCTCGAAGACCATCACCTTCGGCGCGGACATCACCGCCAAGGCCGCCGCCGCACAGATCAACAACGCCAGCGGCGACACCGGCGTGACCGCCACCGCCAAGACCGAAATGTCGTTCAAGGCGACCGCCGGCAAGTCGTACACCTTCGACATCGCTTCGGACAACACGACCGCCGCCAGCGTCTCGTTCACCGTCGGCAGCGCCGGCACTTCGGACGACTACGCCGCCGCGATCAGCGCCGTCAACGCGCAGACCGCCAAGACCGGCGTCGTCGCATCCTACGATGCCGACAACAAGACCCTGAAGCTGACCAACAGCAGCGGCAACGACATCCACCTGACCAACAAGTCGAGCGATACGACCTCGACCGGCACCATGTCGTCGTACCAGAAGGATGGCAAGACCCTGAGCACCGGCATCACTTCGGACACCACGACCAACAAGGAATCCTACGGCAAGGGCAACATCACCCTGGATTCGGACCAGAGCTTCTCGACCAAGGACGGTACCACCGCCAGCGGCTGGGGCCTGGGCGGCAAGTCGTCGGAACTGAAGGCCGTTGCCGACATCGACATCAGCACCTTCGCAGGCGCACAGCTGGCCATCAAGACCGCCGACGCAGCACTGTCGAACGTCAACAGCCAGCGCGCACAACTGGGCGCACTGCAGTCGCGCTTCAGCTCGGCAATCTCGAACCTGGCTTCCAGCACCGAGAACCTGTCGGCCTCGAAGAGCCGCATCACCGACACCGACTTCGCTTCGGAAACCGCGAACATGACCCGCGGCCAGATCCTGCAGCAGGCCGGTACCTCGATGCTGGCCCAGGCGAACTCGCTGCCGAACGGCGTCCTGTCGCTGCTGCGCGGTTAATCGCTGACATCACCCGCGGCAACATAGCGGTGTAATCGGTTCCTCGGCTGGAGAAATTCAGCCGAGGAATTTTTGCTAGGGAACTCAACATGAACATCACGCCAGTTGGTTCACCCCTCACCACGAAGATGGAAGAGCGTCCGGTGCAGCCGGTCGAGCAGCAAGCGGCCGTGTCCGGCATAGCAGGCAAAACTGCGGCTGCCGACGCGGCGCCGTCGCGCGAAGACCTGTCCGCCGCCGTCAAGAAGATCAACGAATCGATGCCGGCCTCTGCCCAGAGCCTGCAGTTCTCGATCGACGAAGACAGCAAGGACATCGTGGTCAAGGTCATCGACCAGAACACGAAGGAAATCGTGCGCCAGATTCCGTCCAAGGAAGCCCTGGAAATCGCGAAGTCGCTCGACAAGATGCGCGGCCTTTTGCTTAATCAGACCGCCTGAACCCTGTCCTTCCCGGAGAACCGCTGCCATCGCAAGGTGCCAGCGGTTTTTTTGTTGCCGATCAATACATACATTCCAACAGCTCAGCAGTTCGGATACAGAATTGACCGGGATTTCCCTCTCTCAAGTACGAATTGTTTTTGTCGTTAATGACTTACAGTACTACTTTCAAGGGAGAAACACGTGGGACTGAGTTCATCTGGTATCGGCTCCGGCCTCGATGTCGACGGCCTCGTCAGCAAGCTGATGGCGGCCGAAGCGGCGCCGCTGAGCAATTACGACAAGAAGACCGCCGCCTATAACGCCAAGGTCGCGGCGTACGGCAAGGTCAGCGCGGCTGTCGCCAGCTTTCAGGGCGCGCTCACGACCCTGAATTCTCCATCGACCTTCAGCGCCCTCACCACGGCGTCCGGCAACAAGGACATCCTGACCGGCACCGCCGGCGCCGGCGCGGTGGCGGGCAAGTACAAGATCAACGTCACCCAGCTGGCCCAGGCCCAGAGCCTGACCACCGGCGGCCAGGCCAGCACCAGCGCCATGATCGGCAGCGGCGCCAAGACCACCCTGACCTTCCAGTTCGGCAGCGTCACCGGCGGCAGCTTCGGCACCAGCGGTGCGGCGCTCGGCGCCTCGACCGCCGCGTCGGGCATCGCCGGCGGCTCGCTGAGCATCAACGGCACCGCGATCGCCACCGGCGGCGCGACCCGCAGTGCGCGCGACCTGGCCGCGGCCATCAACGACGCCAGCGACGACACCGGCGTGGTGGCGAAGGCCGGTACGACCGCCACCCCGGCCGCCCTGTTCTCGAGCTTCGGCGACGTTACGGTCGCCGGCGGCGCCAGCTATGCGCTATCGGTCGGCGGCGTGCAGATCGCGGCCTCGAGCGGCGGCACCATCACCGGACAGAACGTCGACGACGCGCTGAACAGCGCCAACGTCAAGAATGCGCTGGCGGCCGCCAACATCACGGTCACCGGCTCGATCGCGACCAAGGACCTGGCGTTCACGGCGGCCGACGGCTCCAACATCAACGTGGCCGAGGCCGTCAATCTCGGCAGCGGCAGCGTCAAGGGCGGCACCGCCGGCGCCGGCATCGCCAACGCCGGCTCGAACCTCACCGCCACCGCCGGCGTCACCCTGAGCTCGAGCGACGGCAGCCAGATCGTGGTCGGCGGCAGCAATCCGGCTGCTGCCGGCCTCACCGCCGGCAGCGGCGGCAGCTATCTGGCAAGCGGCTTCAGCCAGGACGGCTCGCAGACCAGCGGCACCGTCACCCTCGATACGAAAGACCAGTCGCTGCAGGGCATCCGCGACGCCATCAACAAGGCCAACGTCGGCGTCACCGCGACCATCGTCTCGGACGGCAGCGGCACGCCCTACCACCTCGTCATCACCTCGAACAAGACCGGCGCCAAGTCGTCGATGAAGATCAGCGTCGACGGCGCTGACGGCCAGCCGCCCGACGCCAGCATCGCCAACCTGCTGGCCTTCGATCCGGCCGGCGCCCAGAAGCTGACCCAGACCAGCGGCGCGCAGGACACCAAGCTGACCATGAACGGCATCGAGGTCAGCAGCGCCAGCACCACGGTCGAGGATGCAATCCAGGGCGTCAGCCTGGACGTCGCCTCGCTCGGCGATACCACGCTGACCGTGTCGAAGAACACCACCGCCGTCACCGAGGCGGTGAATGCCTTCGTCAAGGCCTACAACGACCTGAACAAGACGATCTCGAGCCTGACCAGCTACAACGCCGACACCAAGACCGGCGCCGCGCTGCAGGGCGATTCGGCGGTGCGCTCGATCCAGTCGCAGCTGCGGCGCCAGCTCGGCACCACCGTCGAAGGCCTGGGCGGCAAGCTCACCACGCTCAGCCAGGTCGGCATCGCTTTCCAGAAGGACGGCAGCCTGGCGGTCGACTCGACCAAACTGAACAACGCGATCGCGAACAACTTCAGCGACATCGGCGGCCTGTTCGCGGCCATGGGCAGCGCCAGCGACGGCGCGATCAGCTTCGACAAGTCGACCGCCGCCACCAAGCCCGGCGAGTACGCGGTCAACATCAGCAAGATGGCGTCCCAGGGCAAGCTGACCAGCAACAGCGCGGTGAGCGGCCCGACCACGATCCTGTCGAACACCACCTGGACCGTGACCCTGAACCAGACCGATCCGGCCACCGACAGCAAGGTCCAGAACATCTCGATCCCGGCCGGCACCTACGACAAGACCCAGCTGGCGGCGATGCTGCGCTCGGCCATCAACGGCAACGCGACCTTCAAGGGCGCCGGCGACGCGGTCGAGACCACGGTCGACGCCGACGGCAACCTGGCCATCTCGTCGAGCAAGTACGGTGCGGGCTCGAACATCTCGATCCGCGGCGTCACCGGCACCTCCGTCGACACCTTGTTCGGCAGCGCCACGCCGACCGTCGGCACCGACGTCGAAGGCACCATCGGCGGCGTTGCGGCTACCGGCAACGGCCAGCAGCTGACCGCCGCCGCCGGCTCGGCCGCCGAAGGCATCCAGCTGACCATCAAGAGCGGCAGTACCGGCGACCGCGGCAGCGTGACCTTCTCGCAAGGCTACGCCTACCAGCTGACCAACCTGGCCGCGAGCTTTACCGGCAAGGACAGCATCCTCGGCAGCAAGACCGATGGTCTGAACGTCAGCATCAAGGCGGTTGCCGCCCAGCGCGACAAGTTCAGCGACCGCCTGACCGCCACCGAAGCGCGCTACCGCGCCCAATTCACCGCCCTGGACACGATGCTCTCCTCGATGCAGACGACCCAGAGCTACCTGACCCAACAGCTTGCGGCCATCGCGGCCAATCGCTAACCCTGGATTTACGGAGAACCAAGATGTTTGGAACCATGAAACGCGGCGTCAACGCCTATGCCAACGTGGCCCTGGAGACGGGCGTCGACTCGGCCTCGCCGCACAAGCTGATCGTCATGCTGTACGACGGCGCGCTGGTGGCGCTGCTGAGCGCCAAGACCAACATCGCCGCCAACAATATCGCAGCGAAGGGCATGGCGATCTCGAAGGCGATCACGATCATCGACAACGGCCTGCGCGCTTCGCTGGACAAGGAAGCCGGCGGCGAGATCGCGGCCAACCTGGACGCCCTGTACGACTACATGAGCCGCCGCCTGCTGCACGCGAACCTGAGCAACGACGTGCCGGCCATCGACGAAGTGCACCGCCTGCTGTCGGACCTGCGCGGGGCATGGGTCACCATCGGCGAGAAGGTCGGCCAGCCGGCCGCGCCCGCCACGGCGATGGCAAGCGCCGCTGCCTACGCGGGTGCCTGAGCCATGATGACCGGACAAGACATCGTATCGGTCTATGAAGCGATGGTCGGCATCACCGACCAGATGCTGGCGGCCGCCACCGCGAACGACTGGGACCGCGTGGTCCAGCTCGAGCAGCAGTGCAATGCCTGCGTGCGCCAGCTGAAAGCCGGCGGCGACAGTCCGCAGCTGGCCGCGCCGGAACGCGTGCGCAAGGCGAACGCGATCCGCAGGATGCTGGCCAGCGACCGCCAGATCCGCGACCTGACCCAGCCGTGGATGGCCAAGCTGTCCGCCCTGATGAACAATAACGCGACCGAACGCCGCCTCGCGCGCGCCTACGGCGTCTAAGCCCGGCCATGCTGCCGCGCGACCTGTCGCTGACTCCGGTCGCGCGCACCGCAGCCGTCCAAACGGT
>Ga0308166_1000177_pt1 | contig 121886 bp, 117 predicted proteins | sample PhyCR2_2_FD_202137 | JGI IMG/M metagenome (GOLD analysis project Ga0308166, IMG submission 202137) | Phyllosphere microbial communities from UC Gill Tract Community Farm, Albany, California, United States - DLSLCC.R2 | ecosystem: Host-associated > Plants > Phyllosphere > Unclassified | place...
GTCCGCACCGCCATCGTCTTTCAGCCACAGATAAACTGGAATTGCCATTGTGTATCTCCACTTATTGCTTATTAGCGTCGCCCTGTTGGGGTGACAAAGGGGGGGTGTCCGGCATCCGGCAGGCATTCGCCTGCGGCACCAGCGTGATGTCGACACGGCGGTTGAGCGCGCGGCCTTCCGGCGAGTCATTGGTTGCGACCGGGCGGCTTTCGCCATAGCCCTGCACCGCAAAACAGCTCTCCGGCACGCTGCCTGTGTCACGCATCCAGTTACGGACCGACTCGGCGCGTTTCAGAGAGAGAAGCTGGTTATGTTTTTCATCCCCGGTGCTGTCGGTATGGCCTGCGACCACAATCAGCCAGCCGGGCCTGGCCTTAATACCCACCAGTGAGTTCACAAGCACTCTGGTCGAGCCCGGCTTCAGATCCGCTTTGCCGGAATCAAACAGCGACATGCTGTCGAGGCGGATGGTTTTCGGACCCTGAATGATTTTCTTAATGGGAGGTGGAGGCGGTGGCGGCGGTGCCCAGTCACTGACGGCGGCCTCAACGGGCGGAACCAGGCGCAGCCCCTGATACAGACCCAGGCGATAACGCAGTGGCTCCCCGCGGCGCTGCCAGTCGTCCAGCAATGCGTCATCGGCACGCAGCCGCTGCTGCGCCCGCAGCTTTGGTGCAACAGGCTTACCTGTCAGCTGATGATATAACGCAAGATGATCGCCAACATTACGGATGAGGCGCTGGTTGTTCATCCAGGACGCCAGCATGGCCAGCGCGAGGAAAATTCCGCACAGTAATCCGGCGTAACGCCAGAACACCATTCTGCGGCTGACACCACGTCTGCGCGGTAACGCCGGCAGCAGCAGTTCTGGCAGCGGCAGTGGCTCAGTGGTCACGGCCGCTGCAGGTGGCAGCGCCGTCAGGGAGGTGATGTGCTGCTGCCAGAGATTGGCCGCGATACCGTTCACTGGCACCATACACATGCCCTGCACGCAGGGCTTTATCACCGGCAGTTCGCCGTGGCGTACCGTCAGCAGGTCACTGACTGCGCTGTTCTGCCAGGCAAGCAGGCTGTGCAGCCACAGACCCTGGCTCAGACGGGAAAGCCGTCCGTCTGACCCGGTCTCGCGGGTCCACTCCGCCAGTGACACACTGCCCTGACCGGGCTGACAGACCTGAATGCCGCTTCGCTGACTTACCGTGGTAAACCAGACGGGCTCCGCATTCGCGCAGGCCGCAGGAGGCGATACCCAGGCCACGGTCCACAGTGGTGGGATGGTGCCGAATGCCGCACGGCACCGGACGACAGCACGCTGCCAGCCCCGCAGAGACTGGGTAAAATCATCCCCGGATGTGTGCTGCTCAGGTATTACCGCCAGCAGGACGGAGATCTGCGACACCAGGGCCGGACGCATCCGACTCAGGTGCTGTGCAAAAAGCGGCAGCTGTTCCGCATCCTTCACCCACAGATACCAGCCCTGCCGGGTTTCCCGGTGACGGGGTCCGGACACAAAGAGAGGCGTGCTGTCACCGCAGACGAGGATTACTGCCCCCTGAAACTCTTCCGGCGGCAGGTTTTCACCCGCCATCTCCCTGACAGCGGTCGCCCGTGCCTGAGAGGCCCGACGCTGACGCCAGAACATCACGCCGGACGCCAGAACGACCAGCAGAGTGAGTGCCACACGGCTGCCCGTGGACAGGGGCCAAAATCCCAGGATGAGCCACAGCGCCAGTACGGCACCCAGGGCAGTTAACAGACTCCGGTACGCATCCCGCATCGCTTACCCCGGCCTGATAGTCTGGCTTACCAGCCCGGCAAGCGAAGATGAGAGGACGAACCAGAGTGCCGCCAGGGCGACAGCGGCCACAACCCAGGTCAGCCAGTACCCGCGACGGCCACTGTGCAGGCGTGAAGCGCGGGCAACAAGGGGGGCGTCCTGCGCAAGGGTGAACGCTGGCACCCGTTCAGCGAGCGCGCAAACAATATCCTCACGACGCTCATCATCCCGGGCACGATACTGACCCACAAACCCCAGCTGCAGGGTCCGGTACATACAGGTCAGGACGGCTGCATCAGGGGCGGTTTCTTTCAGCAGGTTCCGGATGCGTTCCCACAGCTCCTCCCCGGCGTTTAGTGTGCCAAAGAAGTGCGCCTGCAGCGGGTCTCGACGCCAGGTCAGGTAACCATCATCGGTGGTGCCCCGGTTCATCACGCTCTCATCAAGCAGGGCACACAGGGCATACACCATATGGTCGCGGCTGATGTCGCTGTATCCCGCGTCGGTCAGGGACGTACGGGTCTCCTGCACCAGCCGGCAGGCCCGGCGATAGAGCCCCTCCCCGTCACGGACTTCCTGACCGCCCCGCAGCTGGCTGGCCATCAGCCAGCCCGGGTAGAAGATGCGTTCTGTCTGGCTGAGTTCGGATTTATTCATGTACGCAGTACCGCAAAGAGTTCAAGATCCACATCCCCCAGGGAGCGCGGGGTATAGAAGGTACAGCTGCCCGCCTCAAGCATGGAGCGTGCTGCCTCAGTACTCAGATCCAGCGAGAAATACTGGTTCTCAAGACGCAGCGGGATCGCTGCCGGAACATGGGCCAGGGGCGTGATCACCATCCCGCTCAGGGCCACATTCACCACCTCTGAAACATCATCAAAACTGCCCGCTTTACACAGCTGCGGGAATTTCGTCTGAAGCGCATGGTTCGGCATGGAGGAGCGTACTGAGAGGTAGAAATCGGCCCCTTCGCGCAGGCGCGCATCGTGCAGGCCACCTTTCCAGATCTGGTCCTGATGCTCCAGGTCGATCCTCACCACCCGTGACGGCAGGCTCGCTTCCAGCAGCTTATCGAGCAGTGTGAGCAGCGGCGGGAATACCTGTTCCGGTGCATCGTGCTGATAAGCAGGAATATCCCCGGTATCATGCTCCAGTGAGAAGGTCAGCAGGCTGCCGGCAAGACGGGCCAGTTCGCGGTACAGCAGTTCCGGGTGGCGATCGGGCGTCTGCAGCAGCTCCGTCAGCACCGGCTCCGCACTGTTCAGGGCATTGAGCAGCCAGAACAGGGACACATCCGCGACCGCAAAGTCGGCCATCCGCGCATTACTCTCACGGCGCATGGCCATCAGGCGGCGACGGCGGGCCTGCAGCCGGACCAGCAGGCCACTCAGTCCGGCGATCAGCGACGGGCTGGCAGAAACGGACAGCATCGGCGGGATAAAGGCCAGATCCCGGCTCCACTGCCCCTGTGCATTACGCACCAGGCGGGCCACTGGACAGGTCAGCCAGGCCGTGTTGTCCTGGCTGGAGAGACGCAGGGTCAGGGCATTACGCAGAATGGCCAGCTCCCCGCTTTCATGGCCTGCCAGGTCCTGCACCACTACGCGCTCGGCTTTCCAGCGACGCGGGCGCTCACTGTCCTGGCCGTTATCGAGGTTGCCGCCGCTGGCGCTCAGTAGCGGCAGCGCAGCAACCACGTCAACAGCCTCCCTGCCGGCTGCAACAGATAAATCACAGACCGGAGGAAGATTGTCTGCCAGGTCCGTATCAACAAGGGTACCGTCCTGAAAGCGCACCACCAGACGGGTGGCATTCAGGCGCGAGAGCGCCAGCGCAGCGTCGTCAAACTCTGCGGCCCCGACACCCCAGGGATGAGAAATGCCCATCCGGGCGACCCTGTCGGCAACGTGCGCACTCCAGCGGGCCTGCTGCTGGAACTGTTGCGGGGCCAGCGCGGCCCCGTCCTGCCAAAGTGGACGATAAATTTTCATTCCCGATACCCCGCCTTACGCTTTCGCCTTCGGCATCTGGGAGACCAGCGACAGACTGACGTCCATGCCTTCCACCTGGAAATGCGGCACCGCGTAGAGCTTCACGCGAAAGAAACCCGGATTGTCCTCGATATCCTCCACCACCACTTTTGCATCGCGCAGCGGATGCGAGGCCTGCAGCGCATCGCCCGGATCGGTCATCTCGGTGACCAGACCGCGTACCCAGGTGTTGAGCTCCAGCTCAAGCAGGCGGCGATCCTTGGTGGTGCCGATGTTTTCCCGCTGGATAAGCTTGAGGTAGTGCGCAATACGCGAAAGCAGGAAGATGTATGGCAGGCGGGCGTTGATGCGGCTGTTGGCCGTGGCATCCGCCGTGTCATACAGCGCCGGTTTCTGGGTGGAGTTCGCCGAGAAGAAGCAGGCGTAGTCGCGGTTCTTGTAGTAGGAGAGCGGGATGAAACCGAGACTGGCGAACTCAAACTCGCGGGTCTCCGGGATCATCACCTCAGAGGGGATCTTCACCTGGTTACCGGTGCCGAGATCGTACAGATGGATAGGCAGGTCCTGCACGGCACCGCCGGCCTGTGGGCCACGGATCTGCACGCACCAGCCGTTATTGATGAAGCTCTTCACCATATTGGCGGCGAAGGCGAACGAGGCGTTGGTCCACAGGTATTTGTCGTGATCCGGGCCTTTGACCTGCTCAACGTAGTTGAAGCTGCGTACCGGGACGGTATCCGGGCCGTACGGCAGGCGCCCCAGCACGCGCGGCATCACCAGACCGAGGTAGCGGGAGTCATCGGTTTCGCGGAAGGATTTCCACTTGATGTACTCCGCGCGGTCGAAGTAGTTACCGATATCCTTGATGGCTGCCACCTGCTCCATATTGGTTTTTAAAAAAAATGCCGGGCCGGCGGAGCCAATAAACGGCATGTGGGCGGCGGCGGACACCTTCGAAATGTTACGCATCAGCGCCACATCCTGCGCGGAGGCATCGAACTCGTATGCTGAGATCACCGCGGCAATCGGTTCTCCGCCGGGGGTGTCGTATTCCGCGATATAGGTCTGTTTATACAGCCCGCTCTGGATGATTTCCGGCGCGTCCTCGAAGTCCTGACGCAGCTCCTCTTTCGATAAATCGAGCAGTTCCAGCCTGACGTTCTGGCGAAAGTCGGTTTTATCCACCAGCGATTTCAGGCCCCGCCAGATGCTCTCCGTGCGCTGAAAATCTTCATGGTGCATGACCTCATCAAGCTGTCGGCCGATCTGGAAATCCAGCTCTGCAATATGGTGGTCGAGGATGGTTTTATCCAGCTTCTCTACCCTCTGCCCGGAATTTTGCAGACACTGCATAAAGACTTTTACTGCCGCAGTGACGCGCGCATCCGCAGAAGTTTCGGCCATCACGCTATTATCATCAAACCCGTTTAGATCACCGAGTTCGGCTACCGGCGTTAAATTAATTTTTTCAAACAGCGAGGCATATACCCCACCCTGCGGCAGTATTGTTTCTGCAGTGGCGCTGCCCGCCCTGTTTTTCGGTTCGTTATTGGCTGACATTAGCATTGACTCGTCTTTATATTTGTTAAAAGAGGAACTAATAATTAAGACCGGGCCGGGGCGAGCGCATTCAGCTCGCTGCGCAGTTCATCGGAAAGCGCGGGGTCTTTTAATATGGCTTCAAGCTCTTTTCTGAAGGTGACGTTATCAAGCAGGTTGGACTTCAAATCGCGTAACAGATTACGCATAGAGAGCATGGCCCGCAGCTGGGGTATCTGGCGCGCCACCGCCTCGGGTTCAAAATCTTTCATATTCTGAAAGGAGAGATTTATATTCTCTTCTGAGCCGTCGTCCGCGAGGGTGTTTTTAACGGTAAGGCTGAGTTCGGGGTTGAGGTCGGCCAGTACGCTGTTAAAATTATTTTTGTTGATGTTTATTTTTTCGCGCTCAGCAAGCGTGCCTTCTGCCTTGCCATTGCTGAAGTCACCCATACTCAGGAGCTTAAGCGGCAGTTCCACTTTCTTCTGAGCCCCACCAGTGACAAGATCCAGTTTTATATTTACGCGTGCACGAGGTACCTCGTTCTGAAATGATTCCGACATATGCATTTATCTCCTGAATGAATTAATCCATTAACCGGGTACAGTGTTATTCCAAAGAATGGGGCTTTTTGTTTTTTACTCCTTATTTCACTCATCGTAAAGAGGAGGGGGTGTAATTAGGAGCGTTAATGCTCTTAAATAAACCTTAAGGCAAGGTAAAATTTCTTGCGGCAGCCCGGCTGGCGTGGGATGGCGGCCTGATATTCATTTTCGAAGAAAGCATCTTGAAGGGGAAATTAGGAATTTGACCGGAGATGAGTATACGGAACGAGAAAAGCAGACTTTCACCGCTAATATTTAGAATTTGAAACAATTGGAAATATGATGAGGTATTCATTTTTCAACAAAATATGAGAATAGCTTTCCGACACGGTATTCATTGAAGGGTTAATATGTTCAAGAAGAAACGCTCTGCCCCTTTAGCATCATTTGACGACGTTTATGCTTACTACAACAGGGAGAGCATGCCTTGAGGACAGAATCGCAAACGGTCGCGGAGACCATTCAGGCCACTAGCGCCGCAGTGAGATTGTAAAGCATCCCGGGTTCAGCTCTGTGATGGGAACTGGCCAAGCTGCTGGAACAGGCCAAGCCAGTCCTCCAGGTGCCAGGTGGTGGTAATCAGACCGTTGGTCACCGTGTGAAACTCGTGCAGCCTGAAACTCACCTTTTTACCGGTTGGTGCGATGCCAAACAGCTCACCCAGATGGGTGCCACCGATCTCGGCGCGTACGCCGACCTTGCCGGGTTCCTGAATCGTGTCATGAATGGTGATGTGTACATCCGGAAAGGCGGCGACAACCATGTTGATGATGGTCTTGATCCCTGCCGGACCGGGAGCCTGACCCGGTGCCAGAGGAATGTCATCCCACTCCGGGGCAAGTACGGTATCCACAAGATCGGGATTCTGTTCGCTGAATGCGCGATAGAGTGTCTCTACAGCGGCCAGTTCGCTGCGTAATTGCTGAGTCAACTCTGTCGATGCGATGTTCATGATAAGCGCTACTCCGTAGTTAAGGAGGTAGCAGAATAAAACGTGCGTTATAATCAATCCAACAAATAACCGATATAGACCATTATTCGAAATATGGATTTTCACGGTATCGATCTGAACCTGTTGGTGGCTTTCAATGCGCTCATGAACGAACGCAATGTCACGCGCGCTGCAATTCAGACAGGCGTAAGCCAGCCAGCGATGAGCGCAGCCCTGTCCCGGCTGCGGATCTTGCTGGGGGATCCCCTCTTTCAGCGCAGCAATGCGGGGTTAATTCCCACGCCACGTGCGCGGGACCTGGCATCGCCAATTGCTGCAGCCCTGCAGCAGATCGAGCAGGCCATGATTACCCGCCCCGTTTTTCAGCCTGAAACCGCACAGGTCACGTTCAAAATAGGCTTGCAGGATTACCCGACAGTGGTTTTGCTTCCGACGCTTATGCAAGCGCTGGAGCAGACCTGGCCCGGCGTCTCCTTGAATGTGGTTGCTTTTAATGACCGCAATGCGGCTGTCGATCTGCTAGATGCCGGTGCGATCGATGTGGCCATCGGCGTGCCGCCGACAAATATGGATGTACGTATTGTGACCCGGCCGCTGCTGCATGATGAATTTGTCACTATCGTATCAGGCGAACATCAGGCGGCAAGAGAACCGATAAATTTAGAGACCTATCTGGATCTGCAGCATGTGCTGGTCTCCCCGGAAGGAGAGCTGCACGGCCTGGTCGATCAGATCCTCGCGCAGCAGGGTAAGCAGCGTAGGCTCGTATTAACCGTGCCGAACATTTTTGCCGTGCCTGCAGTCATCGCGCGCACCCATATGGCCGCCACGATACTCAAACGTGTGGCACTGCATTCGCAGACCCGCCATCAGTTGACGCTATTTTCGCCTCCCCTGGCGCTGCCGGAGATCGAATTCTGTCTGATATGGCATCGACGCAGCGATAACTCTCCCGCTCAGGTGTGGTTCAGAGAGCTGATTGCAAAGCACGCAACTACCTTGTAGCACGTTGTTCACTGCCCTCTTCGCGTCTACCCTTGAAGTTCTTTTATTGTCAGGGGAAATCATGTCATCAGAAAAAGCGGCAAAAAACATAAGCGCCAGGTCTCACGCTATCAGCCCTGGCGTAAACGTACTCGGAGCCAGAACGCATAACCTCAAGGACGTCTCCTTTACCTTTCCCCGTGATGCCATGGTGGTGTTTACCGGCATATCCGGATCGGGTAAATCTTCCCTGGCGTTTGACACGATCTATGCCGAGGCGCAGCGACGCTTTATGGAGTCTATCGCACCGCACGCGCGGCGTCTGATTGAGCAAGCGGCTGCGCCGGACGTGGATGGCATCGACGGTTTGCCACCCGCCGTTGCCCTACAGCAGAGCCGTGCCGGTGCACAGGAGCGCTCAACGGTCGGGAGCCTGACGCGGATCTCCGTTACCCTGAGGCTGCTGTTTTCCCGCGCCGGCTGCCATCCTGCCAACGTCCCGTTTCTGGCAGCGGAATCTTTCTCGCCCAATAACCCGCAGGGTGCCTGTCCGGCCTGCCAGGGCCTGGGCATGGTACATGACGTTAAAGCCGACGCGCTGGTACCGGACGATTCGCTGAGCATTCGCGAAGGGGCGATAGCCTCCTGGCCCCCTGGCTGGCAGGCAAAAAATCTGCGTTCAATTCTGGAAACGCTGGGCTACGACATCGATGCGCCGTGGAGAACGCTGGCAGAGAAAGATCGCGAGTGGATCATCTTCACCGACGAACAGCCCTCGGTACCGATCTTTTTGGGACTCAATGCAGAGCAGCGCCAGGAGGCAATCGCCGCCGGTACCGAGCCCGCCTATACCGGAACCTACACCAGCGTCAGAAAATATCTGCTGCAGAGCTACTCCGGCGGTAAGGAGTCGGTGAAAAAACGTCTCTCCCGCTTCATTACCGTGGCACCCTGCACCGAATGTCACGGCAAGCGGCTTAATCAGAGTGCGCTGGCCTACCGATTTGCGGGCCTCGATATTGCTGAGATGGGCGATCTGACGATTACGCAGCTGAAGGCGCTGCTTTTACCCTATGCCGAAGGCCACTCTCAGCAACTGCCTGCCGAGACCGCGCTGCGGGAAGCCGTCGTCAGGATGACGACCGATATCTGCGGGCGCCTCGACCAGCTGGAAAAACTGGGCCTTGGGCATCTGTCTCTCAGCCGCCGGACTACCATGCTCTCCTCGGGAGAACTCCAGCGGATCCGGCTGGCTACGCAGCTTATTTCCCGACTCTTTGGCGTAATTTACGTGCTCGATGAGCCTGCGGCTGGCCTGCATCCGGAAGATGTTCGCGCCCTGCTCCACTCCCTGCGTTTGCTTCTCGATGCGGGAAACTCGCTGGTTATCGTCGAGCACAATCTGGACGTGATCGCCGAAGCCGACTGGCTGACGGAGGTGGGACCGGGCCCAGGGCATTTGGGCGGTGAGATCGTGTATAACGGTACGCCATCAGGTCTCAAACAGGTGTCCAGTTCCACTACCTCAGGCTACCTGTTCGACAGGCATCGTCCGGGGCTGCGTCATCGGCGGCTTCCCGAACGCTGGCTCAAGCTAGAGCAGATAACCTGCAATAATATTCATGACATGAATGTTTGCATCCCCCTTGAACGGATGACCGCCATCACCGGCGTGTCCGGCTCGGGCAAGTCCACGCTTCTCGCCCGGGTGCTCCCCGCGCTGCTGCAACGGCTCGACAAAACCCCCGAAGAGGAAGGTGCCGAGGAGGAGAGCGTGGTTCCGGACGTGCAGGGTAAAATCACGGCGGGCGGAACATCTCTTAAGCGTCTGGTTCGCATCGATCAGCGGCCCATCGGGCGGACGCCGCGATCCAACCTGGCGACCTATACCGGCTTTTTTGACACCGTACGCAAGCTTTTTGCCGATACGGACGAGGCGAAAAAGCGCGGCTTTAACGCCAGCCGGTTTTCCTTCAACCTGCCCGCCGGTCGCTGTCCCGCCTGCGAGGGCCAGGGGCAGATCACCATTGAGCTGCTGTTTATGCCCGAGGCAAGCGCACCGTGCTCTGCCTGCGGCGGACGTCGCTACAATGATGAAACCCTTGCGGTGCGTTGGCATGACAGAACAATAGCGGACGTGCTGGATCTCACCGTCGACGAAGCTATCTCGGTATTTGAGGGCAATGACGCTATCCAGCGCTCTCTTGCCGCGCTTGCCGCGCTCGGTCTCGGCTACCTGACGCTGGGCCAGCCTGCAACCGAACTGTCCGGCGGTGAATGCCAGCGCATTAAGCTTGCCTGGGAGCTGCAGCGCGTGCAGCGGGGCAAAACGCTCTATCTGCTGGACGAACCCTCTACCGGGCTGCATCCGGCGGATATGGATAAGCTACTACGGGTTCTCGACAGACTGGTTAAACGGGGCGATACGGTGGTTATGGCAGAGCATGATATGCGCATCGCCACCGAAGCCGACTGGGTCCTCGATCTTGGGCCAGGGTCTGGGGAAAACGGTGGACAACTTGTTGCGAGTGGTACGCCGGAAGAGGTAAGCCGCTCATCGGACAGCCTCACTGCGCCCTACCTGTCGGCCAGGCTGAAAAAGAGGAGCGGCGATCCTGACGCATAGTGCTGATCAGGCTTATGAAGGGGTGTTGAATGATTTATTGTCAGGCAAAGCGCCCCCTTCATTCCACAGGTATGGCATTGATGTCTATTTCTGTCTGATTAAAAATGGCGAGGCACGTTAAAAAGCATCTCAAATAGACCGCCAATCCTAAGGGAAAGTATTGAATACGCGCCCTTATAATAAATAAAAGTTATGCAAATACTAATCATTCAGCTTTACATAAATCAAAGTTATTATAATTGCGGCAAGTTAAATTCACTCAAACACCTGTGTCCATCAATTCCGGGTAAAAGCAGAGGGCGGACAGGTAAGCCCTACAACATCTGGCATACATCAGGATGGATTCGACTGGATATTCATGCACTTTATTAAAAAGAAGAATACTCACCCTATTATTTCTGAAGTTTTTGCTGGCCCGGAAGAGGATAGCCTTATCTTTACTAAAGAGATGAGCCGGTGTCTGGAAACGCTTATAGTTAACGATAATAAATGCTGGCATCGGGCCTCCTCTATTGTACCGTTTGATAACCAGCAGTCTGGCTGGCGTGACTTGTTGCTAGTCACCTGTCGTTGTTTTCCGCAAGGGGTACCGGTATGACTGATGCACATCAGGATGGAGAGATGATTAACCGGTCAGCCAGAAACAGTGGACTGATCGTTCTAGCACGTTTTATCTCTGATTTTGGCGCCTTTCTCAACATGGTCGCGTTATCAACCTATGTCTATATACTTAGCCAAAGTGTGATGCACGTAAGTATTTTCCTCGCCTGCCGGGTCACCGGGGGTATTTTAGCAAGTGTGTTTGGCGTGCCTTTCTTCAGGCGTTTTACAGGACGCCTCTCGCTGGTCATTTTTGATGTTATTCGCGCGGCTCTGCTGGCGATGTTGCTAATATTCCCCTCATCGGTACAGCTTTATATCCTGCCGTTTATCGCTCTGGGAATCGGCATCGGTAACTCCATGTTCGCCATTGGGCTTAACAGCCAACTCCCCTGGTGGGTGGATGAGTCCCGCCGAGTGGCAACTAACGCATGGTTGACGTCCGCATCAGCGACGGGTGCCGTTACAGGAAGCATGGTGTCAGGTATCTTGCTGGCGGCAAGCGGATATGAGCTGGTGTTTGTCACCAACATTCTCACCTATCTGTTGGCTGGCTTATGTATTCTCCCCTTACGCTTTCTGATTACACCAGCCGCTAATGAGTTAAAGAGCCAGCGTAAGGAGTGGAGTAACCTTGTGAAAGGTTTACGCGTTGCGCCGTTAATGGCCGGAATGTTGCTGGTAACAATGGCCGATACACTCGGTAGTGCCGCGCATAACGTGGGCTTCCCTATCATTTCAGAGCTTCTGACGTCAGGTTCGCCAGGAAAAACAATGGGCCTACTTCTGGCTGTCTGGGCAAGTGGCAAATTTGCCGGGGCAAGGGCAGCAAATCACGTGTTACTTAAGCGTGGGATAAAAACCGAGCGGCTGTTTTTTTATGGTGTGGCGTTGATGTCCCTGGGGTTTATTTTCACCTTCCAGCAGCATGGCGTCCCGCTTGCACTGGTGTTTATTTTCATCGCCGGTATTGGCGATGGCCTGGCAGATGTCAGTCTGATCTCGCGCATCCAAAGCGAGGATGAGTCTTTACGGTTACCTATATTCAGTCTGATGACTCTCCTGCAGATGACAGGATTTGGGGTTGGCATGTTAATTGTAGCGCCCTTCTATATCTGGTTAACGCCCGCCCTGGTTATCATTATTTTCCATGGCATACCTTTAGTGACGTTGACAATCGTATGGCTCTACAGCCGCAAGTGGCAGCCCTCACACTAGCGTATTGATGTGAAAGCCGGGTGCAGCGCCGTATAGCGCTACACCCTCTCCTCTCTTACTCCAGCGCCAGCAGCGCAAAACTCGCCAGCCAGTGTCCGCCGCTGTAGTGGCTTCCCACCACATGCTCGACGCTGGCAGCAAGATGACGCTCAACCGCCTCGCTCAGCGCCTGCTGCCCCGGATGATCTGTCGGCAACGCTTTCGCAATATGCTTCATGCACCAGGCGCGGCTGAGGTTTAAACCATCCAGGTGCGCAATTTTGGGATCGGTACGGTCGCTCACCTCCGCCGGGTTCATCAGCGCCGACACCGCGCCCACCGCAGGAAGAAACGCATCGAACCATGCGGGGAAACGATCCGTCACCTTGCTCATTAGCAGTGCCTCGGTGAGCGCCCCGGAAATATACTCGTCCCCTCCTGGCTCATAGTGCGCCGGATAGTCCGTGTCAGCGAGATAGAAGCGGTTTGCCGCCGTTACGATCGATTGCTCAAGTGCGTTATCCTCGACGGCGCGGGCATAGTCCAGACCCAGCGCCAGCGCAAAGGCGGTGTTGTAATGGGTACCGACCCGAATCGGGTACGTTAGCTTACTGAGATAATCCATCAGCCTGCCGCGAATATCCTGCGTTAAAGGCTGAAGCGTCTGATACCAGCCTGTGGCTTGAGGTAAAGCGGATTGCTTTAGCTCCTGAGCCAGCGCCAGCAACCAGCCGTATCCGTATGGCCGCTCAAAAGAAGCGCGAAACGGCGCGTTAAAATAGGCCAGCTCCTGGGCCACCTTCTCTTCCGTCATGTGCTCATCAAATAGCGCGACGATCTCCTCCCGGCACGGCACGTCAGGATAGAGGCGTACGCAGCGCAGCAGCAGCCAGTAGCCATGCACCGCCGAGTGCCAGTCAAAACAGCCGTAGAAAATAGGATGCAGTTCGCGCGGCGGCAATACGTCTCCATCGTCATTAAGCAGATGCATAATGTGGTTCGGGTATTCCTGACGCAAGTAGGTCAATGGCATTCTGGCAAACGCGTCCGCCTGATGTTGAGTAAGTTCCATAACAGCTCCTTAAGTCATTGCTACGCTTAGCGAAATACGAGGAAATACATTAAGAACACGTTAACCACCAGCAGGGTTAGCGCAGTCGGGATCTGGATTTTGATCACCTGGTACTTATCTTTAAGCTCCAGCAGAGCCGCAGGAACGATATTGAAATTGGCAGCCATCGGCGTCATCAGGGTCCCGCAATAGCCCGCGTACATGCCAATCGCCAGCAGCGGTGCCGGGTTACCGTGGTGTACGTTGATCAGGAAGGGCAAGGCGATGCCTGCACTCAGCACCGGGAACGCGGCGAAGGCATTGCCCATGATCATGGTGAAGAGCGCCATGCCCACGCAGTAGATCACCACCAGCATGAAACGGCTATCCGGGTTCACAAACAGGCTGACTACCTTTTGCACCGATTCGCCGGTATTTGCCACCACAAACACACCGCCCAGCATGGCAAGCATCTGCGGCAGGATCACCGCCCAGCCAATGGTATCAACCAGGCGACGAGACTGGCGGACCGCATGCAGCGGTGTCCCCTTCGTCAGCCACCAGCCGGTGAGGATCGCGGCCACGCACGCCACGCACAGGGCCGCGAGAGTAAGCTGTTTCTGGTCAAGCAGATAGACCCCGCCCACCGACACGCCTTTCAGGAACAGGGTGCCGATTACGGTAACCACCGGGATCATCAGCGCTGGCAGGAACAGCCAGTTTTTCAGTCGATTTGCCGAGGCGACGCGTTCGGGCTCGGTGGACATCTTATAGTGCCCTTTACCCACCAGCCCAAAACCTGCCAGCAAGGCAATCAGAATGACGCAGCCGCCAATGATCCGGTACGCCAGAGACTTGCCCAGCTCCTGCACCATGAGATCGCCAAACAGGAAGATGCCGCCAAACAGGAACCAGAACAGCGCGGTGGTAAAGCGTTTAGGGTTAGCGCGATCGCGTAGGGTCATCACAACCAGCAGCATCACAACAAAACCAATCAGGTAGTACACGCGGTTAATGGTGATTAACGTCATCATGGGGCGATCTCCTGTGTACCCTGCTCTGCTCGCCAGGCCATCACGTCGCGTCGGATGCTCGCATCCAGACGCAGCAGGCGCGTCATATGAATTACCAGTGCCGCGATGGCGGTCGGAATGGCCCACAGGCCGATATGCAGCGGTTCAATACCTTCAATACCGCTCTCTTTCAGGAAGGCGTCAATCAGCAGCACCGCGCCGAAGGCGATGAAGATATCCTCTCCGAAGAAGACCGCAATATTGTCGCACGCGGCAGCATGGGCTTTGATCTTGTCGCGGATATGCTGCGGCAGCTCGCCGTATTCATTCAGTGCCGCCCCTTCGGCCATCGGCGCAAGCAGCGGACGTACCGTCTGAGCATGACCGCCAAGCGACATCAGTCCCAGCGCCGCTGTTCCTTCACGCGCCACAAAGTAGAGCATCAGAATACGTGCTGAGGTGGCGCTGGCGATCTTCGCGACCCAGGCCTGCGCCCGCTCTTTTAGCCCGTAATACTCCAGCAGGCCAATAACAGGCAGGATCAGGATAAAGGTTGCCAGCGAACGGCTATTCACGAACTTTTCGCCAAACGTCTCCAGCAACATCCCAAAATCCATACCCACCAGCAGACCCGTCGCCAGCCCCGCCACCACCACCACCAGCAGCGGGTTGAAGCGTAGTGCAAAGCCGATAACCACGATGGGTATCCCAATCAGCGGCAATAATGTCGAACCGTCCATAAACGTTTACCCTATCCAAAGTGAGTGTTGCGCGCCGACGGCTATTTTTTTAATACTTCGTATCAGGACGAAGCGTGATGCATTCCGGCGAGCGATGTTGTGTTTTGCGCCCGGCTCCACAGAACCAGTACTAAAAAGCTATATCTGAACCACAAAAACATGTAAACAATTTATCAATAAAATGTTCTTATTTTATCGATGTAAGTTTACATTTTTGGCTAAGAGTCACACTCCGGTAAGGACCGTTATGACCTTAAAAACACGAGCTACATCAAACCACGACGATATAACGGATGGCCGGATCGTCTCTTCTCGCCATCTGGTGTCTGAGCGCTGCGCTGAGTTATCGGAGCTGGAATACGCGCTGATCATGACCAGCAACGCGTTCAATAAATGGATGGTGCGCTGCATGACCGCTGCCGGGGAGCCTGATATGGCGGCCTTTGACGTGTCGCTGCTGCATCATGTCAACCATCGCAACCGTAAGAAGAAGCTGGCCGATATCTGTTTCGTTCTCAACGTTGAAGATACTCATGTGGTGACCTACGCCCTGAAAAAACTGGTCAAGGCGGGCTATGTGACGAGTGAGAAGGTGGGGAAAGAGCTCTATTTCTCAACGACCGAGGAGGGCAAAGCGCTATGCATGAAATACCGCGATGTGCGGGAAGCCTGCCTGATCAATATTCATGCGGAAAGTGGCATCCCGGGGACGTCAATCGGTGATACCGCGCAGCTGCTGCGCACGATATCGTCCCTGTATGATACCGCCGCCCGGGCGGCGGCATCGTTGTGAGATAACTATACAGGCGTCAGGGCGTAGGGAGGGCGGTTTCGTGGAGATGTCGCCAGCGGACCGTGCCATCCGGCTCGGATACAAACACTACGGTTGAGAAACGTAACGTCGCGTTTTGACCGGGCAGCTGCTGGCGCTCCTGATAGGTCACGGTTGCGCTCTCCGCGCTCTCTGCAACAAGCTGCATATTCTCAATGTCGATGCGCAACCCCCTCTTCGCGCCGCGCTGGGCACGGAAGAATGCGTTCAATGCCGTAAAATCAAGCATGGCACCACCCGGGGTCACCATCGAGTACGCCGGGCTGAAACGCGCCAACAGCGCTTCGCACACCTCTATTGCAGCGGTTTCGTCACCCAGCCAGTGGCTAATCAGCACGTGGGCATCGACGACTTCCTGAAAATAACGATTCATCTCTTCTCCTGTTTGAGCGTTAAGACAAGGCTTTGGTTCGGCAGCCGCAGGCAGTAGAGCAACGGAACAATTACGCTACCTGCAGCCATTAAAAAACAGAGATGGAAGGCCTGGCTTATTGGCAAACCTGCGCTGAGCATGAGGTTCAACAGTAAACCCAGCACGGCGATGCCTAAACAAAAACTCAGTTGGCGATTAATGTTCCATAGCGCGCTGGCATCCGCTAACTCACCCTCCGCGATGTCAATAAATGCCGAGCTTTGGGCCGTACTACTACACAGGCTGCTGCCGAAACCCATCAAAAGGTAAGCCAGTGCGGCAAGGGTAATGTCCTGGACATGACCAATAAGCGTCAGCAACGCAATGCCTGCTCCTTGCCCCAGGCAGCCGATAATAAACAGCGGACGAGGGCCAATATGATTGAATATTTTCCCGGTAAGCGTGATAGCCACACAGGATGCCAGCGCCCACGGGATCATCAATGACCCTACAAGCGTTGCACTCATACCCAACTGGTCCTGTAGATAGATCATGGCAATTAGACTCACACCGGTAAATACGCCAGGAATAAAGTGATACACCAGCATTGCGGTTTGCAGCAGCGGCACGTTCAGCAGTCGTAAGTTGAGCAAGGGCGTCGCTTTTCTCAGGGTGTGCCGGGCGAACAACCCCATCAGCATAATGCCGACCACCAGCACCAACCCGCCTCGCCAGATATGTCCTGCCTCTCCCAGATACGTCAACCCCAGCAGAATCAGCGTGAGCGCCGAGCAGGCCATGATTAACCCTGAAAGATCTAACGGCTCAGACAGTGTCGAACCCACGTCTGGCTTAAGCCAAAGAGCAGAGAGGATGAGCGTGACACCCGCTAGCGGCAAGCTTGCTAAAAAGACATAGCGCCAGCTGAGGTTATCGACAATCAGCCCGCCAAGGGTGGGTGACAACGCGGGGGCCAGTAACGCCACCAGCATAATCGCTGAAGAGAGCTTTGCACGCTCGTGATTGCGATAGAGCGCATAGGTCATCGTCTGCCCGACGGGAATTAATAATCCTCCGCCTATTCCCTGTAACCATCGGCAGGCGATGAGCTGAGATAGCGAAGAGGCAAGGCCTGCACCGGTCGCGCCCGCCATAAAAACAATCAGAGACAGCATCAGCAGGCGCCTGGTGCCGATACGCTGGGATAACCAGCGGCTTAGCGGTATCACCAGGGTGAGGCCCAGGATATACCCGTTGCTCACCCAGGCTAACAGGCTCACCGAGGCATCAAAGCGTCGGCCAATATCGGGATACGCTACGTTGCCGATAAACATGTTAATTAGATCAATGAAGAATCCCAGCAGATAGATACTGGCAACGCGTACTCGATAACTCATTTTCTTCCCTTAAAACAGCAAAGTGCGCGCAGTATAGGCACTGAACGGGATAGGATAAACGCCACGCCCGGCGTTATAGTGTCAAATTCATTTTGACAGTAAGCAGGTTAACGGAGGGAAAAATGCTCGACATGCAGCGGCTTGAGATATTTGTTGCGGTAGTGGAGGCCGGTAGCTTTACGAGAGCAGCGCAAACGTTGGGGCTGACTAAGGCAGTCGTCAGCTTTAACATCAAAAAGCTGGAAGAAAAACTTGGCGTGTCGTTACTTACACGTAGTACCAGGCAGGTCGCCGTTACCGATTCGGGAGAACGCTTCTACCATCGTTGCCTGCGGCTTCTGCAGGAGGCTGAAAGCGTATTTAATGACGTGCGTAGCGATCATTCCGGTTTAAGCGGTGTGCTTCGCATCACGACTACCCACGAATACGGTGCTCATGTGGTTGTTCCGGCGCTTGCGGCTTTTTCAGCTGAACATCCTCAGCTCAGAATTCAGCATGTTTCCTCTTCGAAAAACGACGATCTGATTGCCGGTCGATTTGACGTTGCCATCCGCCTTGGTCAGCTAACGGACTCAAGCCATCATGCCAAACTGATCGACCGGTTCGAGATCCTCCCCGTCGCGTCACCTGCTTATCTGAAACGCGACGGAGGAACTCACTCTCTCAGTCTGGAACAGCTTGCCGAGGCGAGCTGGCTGGCCCACACCCGGCTTGCTACCCCGCTTAACTGGCAGGTTCTGACTCCAGAAGGCGAAAGCGTACTTTTTCGGGCGCATCTCCCCCCGGTAATCATGGCCGACAGCGCGGCCTCACTCCTGGCGTTTGCCAGATGCGGGGCCGGTATTGCGCTGCTGCCGGCCTGGCTGGTTCAGGACGATGTGAATAACGGCCAGCTTGTCCATCTGCTTCCCAATCACCGCTTTCCTCGTCAGGGGATCTATGCGCTGTATCCCAATACGCGCCATGTTCCAGAGAAAGTGCGAATGTTCATCGACTTTTTACAAAACTGGGTGACAGGTGACTAACGCCCTCTGACGGCGGTGCCACCGGTGATAAGCTGCTGCGCCATCGGCCGGGAGATAAAGCGCGCCGGGAAGATAGGATCAATCGCGCTGGCCTGCTCCAGACGCTGGAGCTGCTCATCACTGAGCACGACATCCAGCGCAGCAAAATTGTCCTCGGCCTGATCAACGGTACGAGCCCCCATAATGGTGGAAGCAACGGCAGCGTTACGTAATGTCCACGCCAGCGCAATTTGTGACGATGACGCCCCGCTCTCATGGGCGATGTCGCCGACCACCTTGGCAATGGCCAGCGCACGCTCGTTAAGATGGCCGGTCGAGGCAATGATCCCCTTACGCGTCGCTGCCACGTCGGCACCGTTTTCATCCGAGAGATCGGCCCGACTGTATTTGCCGGTCAGGATCCCGCCGCCAAGGGGTGACCACGGCAGGACGCCGAGGCCCATCGCCTGTGCCATCGGGATCAGCTCATGCTCCACCGTACGCTCTACCAGGCTGTACTCAATTTGCAGCGCCACAAACGGCGACCAGCCGCGCAGATCGGCCAGGGTCTGCATCTGGGCGATACGCCATGCCGGTGTGTTACAGATACCCAAATAGAGAATTTTGCCATCACGAACGAGATCGTCGAGGGCGCGCATCACCTCATCCGGTGAGGTAGTAAAATCCCATGCGTGCAGATAGAGCAGATCGATGCGGTCTGTATCGAGCTGCCGCAGGCTAGCCTCAACGGAGCGGACGAGATTGTAACGGTGATTCCCGCCCGCATTGGGGTTACCCGCTTCCCGCGACATAGTGAACTTGGTGGCCAGCACAATGCGGTCGCGTTTCGCCTTGATCATCCTTCCGAGAATTTTTTCTGCGCTGCCGTTGGTATAGTTAACCGCGGTATCAATAAAGTTGCCGCCACGTTCGACATAGGCATCAAAGATGCGTTGCGCTTCCGCGTCATCCGCGCCCCATCCCCAGTCAGAGCCAAAGGTCATGGTCCCCAGTGAAAGAGGTGAAACACGTAACCCGGAACGGCCCAGCAGGCGGTATTGGTCAAGAGCTGATGAGGTAATCATGATATCCGATCTCCTAAAGGTGTTGGTTCGGCTATCATCCTCTATCAGAACGCGGGTCAGCGGATAGACATGAGATCCGCAATGATTGCACGATCGTCCTGGCTGAACGATGCTCTCTATGCGGGGACTTTTTTCAGGGATACTATGCCTGCCTATGAACAATCTTAATGCTCTTGTAGAGATTATTGCACGCCATGTGCCGGACGATGGCACATACCGCTGCGCCTTGCCTGGCGTGACGCTGATCCGTGCGTCGTCGCCAACCATGCCGATGCCGGTGATCTATACGCCAACGCTCTGTCTTGTTGCGCAGGGAACCAAGGAGGCGCGCCTCGGGGAGACAACCTACCGTTATGATGCAGCCAACTACCTGATTGCCTCCGTGGAGCTGCCTGTCATGGGGTCGGTTATCGAGGCCACGGCGGAAAGGCCCTACCTCTGTCTGCAGCTTGATTTCGATATGACCGCGCTGTCAGAGCTGGCCATCCGCTACCCCTCCCCATTGATCGATGCGCAGGCTTCCCCTTCAGGGATTATGTTAAATAAAACCACCCCGGAACTGCTCGATGCGGCCATACGCCTCGCCAGCCTGTTGGATACACCGCAGGATATTGAGGCACTTGCCCCGCTGACGCTTCGTGAGATCCTTTATCGTCTGCTGACGGGGCCGCAAGGCGACATTATTCGCCATATGGCCCAGGGCGAGAGCCGGCTTAATCAGATTGCCCGGTCTATTATCTGGATCAGAACTCACTTTCGGGAAGCGTGCCGCATTGAACAGGCTGCCAGCGTTGCCGGGATGAGCCGTTCGGCGTTCCATCATCATTTCAAAGCCGTTACCACCATGAGCCCTATTGCGTTCCGCACGCATCTGCGCATGCAGGAGGCGCGACGGCTCATGGTGAGCGATGCAATAGACGCCGCCAGCGCGGGCTTTCATGTCGGGTATGAGAGTCCGTCCCAGTTTAGTCGTGACTATGTGCGGATCTTCGGTATGTCCCCTGCCAGGCACGCCAGCCAGCTGCGTAATTCGTCGTGAGGGGAATTGCCGGGACGAACCCGGCGCGATGAGGGTTAATTGCGAGGAGTATTATGCCAGTGCTGCTCGCACCGCTCTTTTGCCTCGGTGACCAGGTCGCGCAGGTCCGGGAGGGGATCGCCGGAGCCATAGTCCAGCGTACTGGTTGCTTCTTCCTGTTCCTCTTTCACGGCGAAGCTCAGGGTCTCATCCAGCTTTTGCCAGCTGCCATCCCGCTGTTGGTATATCAACGCATAGGTTGGCGTCTTTTCGTCATCGCCATAGATCTCGTATTTTTGCGTTGGTGCATCTTCAGGGCCAAATTGCAGCGTATCGATCAGGGTTGAATCAGCCATCGTGTTCTCCTCTTTGTTAAGGAGTAAGGTTAGCTTATAAATAGCGAGGCTGCGGGCATGCCTGTGGGATCGTTATCTTCACCCCTTTACCACCGATACGCCCTGCTCTTCCACCGACCGGATCCAGCCTTCATCGGTCCCCTCCTCGACCACCAGCGTATTAATAAGCGACAGGCTACCGATCGCAAAGGGTGATGCGGCATTAATCTTTTCCGGCGATGCCAGCACCACCGTCTCAGCGGCTCTGCCGGAAAATGCACGTTTGATGCACGCCTCTTCGTAATCCCCGGTGGTCAACCCCGCTTCCGGGTGTATACCGGTCACGCCCATAAAGAAGAGATCGGCATGAATGTTACCGATACCCTCTATGGCCACCGCACCGACGGTAACAATGGAGTGTTTATACAGACGGCCACCGATCAAAATGACCTCAATAGCGGGATGATCAATCAGGCCCAGAGCAATGCCTGGACTATGCGTTACCACCGTAATGCGGAGATCCATAGGCAGCTGCTTAACAAGCTCCAAGGTTGTCGTTCCGCCATCGATAATCACCACCTGCCCGTCTGAAATTAGCTCAATGCCTTTGCGGGCCACGCGCTGTTTTGCATCTATTTTAAGCGCCTTGCGCGCTGAGAAGGTGCCGGTGGCCGATGAGGCGGGCAGCGCGCCGCCGTGCACCCGTTGCAGGTGCCCTTCTGCCGCTAGCTCGCGTAAATCTCGGCGGATGGTATCTTCCGATACTGCAAAATGCGCGCTGAGATCCTTTGACAGAACCTGGCCCTCATCGGCCAGCTTTTCACGTATCAGCTGTTTGCGTTGACTGGTTAGCATCGTTTTATCACCTGCACGAATTAACTTGATCTTGCACGAAAGTGCTGTTTATGATGGTCACTCTACGTATTGGAGCGCTATCATGCAATCAAAACATGCAGAAGTACGTATCATCAACACACAAACTCTTTCCGATGACTGGTATACGCTAAAGAAATATACTTTTGCGCTGCAGCGCCAGAACGGCGAGTGGCAGCAGCAAAGCCGGGAAGTATATGACCGAGGCAACGGCGCAACTATCCTGCTCTATAACCGCCAACAACGAACCGTGATCCTCACGCGTCAGTTCCGCTTCCCTGTCTATGTGAACGGACACGACGGTATGCTGATCGAAGCGGCTGCTGGCCTGCTGGATAATATGGATCCGGAAAACCGCATTAAAGCTGAGGCGGAAGAGGAGACCGGCTTTCGTATTTCGCACGTTGAGAAGGTGTTCGAAGCCTATATGAGTCCCGGCTCGGTAACGGAGAAGCTCTATTTCTATATCGCAGAGTACCAGGCGGCAGATCGAACCAGCGCGGGGGGCGGTATCGAAGCAGAAGGAGAGGATATTGAGGTGCTGGAGATAACGCTGGATGAGGCATTAGCCGCGGTTGAACGCGGCCTGATTGTGGATGCCAAAACTATTATGCTGCTCTATCACGTCGCCTTGAAGAGGGTTTTATAATGTTTACCCTATATCATTATTTCTAAAGGCTCAGGAGATAAAATGAAAGACAACGCGCACACTATACCTGCCGGATACTCCAGTATTGCTCCGGGTCATATCGCCTCGGTCGTCACCTGCCTTGAAATGCGCGAGAAGCCAACCGTGGCTCCGATTCCTCTGCCGGAAGGGTTTTCACTACGGCCGTTTAGCGAGCGCGATCCTGATCTTTACCGCAGCCTGTTCCGCAGGGTGGGCGCAAACTGGCTCTGGTTTTCACGTCTCGTCATGAGCGATGAGACACTGATTAGCGTGCTGCACAGTTCCAGCCGGGAGATTTACTGCGTTCACCATAACGGCCAGGATGTGGGGTTGGTGGAGCTGGACTTCAGCGAACCCGGCGAGGCCGAACTTGCCTTTCTTGGCTTAACTCAGGACGTGACCGGTAAGGGCATAGGCCGGGCGGTGATGAGCGCGGCAATAGCGCTCGCATGGGCGAAGCCCGTTCAGCGTTTCTGGGTACATACCTGTACTTTCGATCACCCTTCCGCGCTTGGGTTCTATATCCGCTCAGGATTTACCCCCTACGCCCGACGGGTAGAGGTGCAGGCCGATCCGCGCCTCAGCGGTCATCTGCCGCTGGAGGCCGCGCCGCATGTGCCGCTGCTCTCTGCTTGAAGTTTAGGTGGCAGGTATCGGTTCGCGCACAAAGACGCGATCGAAAAGCCAGGTAAAGACAAAAGCGTAAACAAAGAAGAAGGTGATGAGGCCGATCTCCATCATGAACGCCTTCACCAGACCGACATCGTAGTACCACATAAAGAACGGCACGATCAGAATAATAAACATCGTTTCGAAAAGCAGAGTATGCACAATCCTGATCGGAAGCGTGCGTTTCTGAATGTTGTTTCGCTTTTCCCACCTTTCAAAAAGGGTGTTGTAGACGTAGTTCCAGACAACGGCCACGACGGAGGTGGTTACGGCCACCGGCAGGGAGCTGGCCGCGTCACCGTGGCTCATGCCTGAAAGCAGCAGGGATGAGAAGAAGATGGCAATCACCTCAAAGGCGGTGACGTAGGCAATCCGGCGGGGAACCGGTTTGAGATAGAACATGGTAAACCTCATGTGCGATGATATGGCTGAAATGACGTTGATTTCAGACCCTGTAATTAACTGTCTGGTAAATTAACATACGACCGTATTTAAATCAATGTTGAGGAGACGTCCGTGGCACGACCAAAAACCATAGACCGGGAAAGTCTGCTGGATGCAGCGGAGAGTGTGCTGGGCCGCGAAGGTGCCGCCGCCCTCTCCTTTGGCGCTATCGCCACGGAGGCTGGTATCTCAAAGGCCAGCGTGCAGTCGGTTTTTGGCTCACGTGAAAAGGTGCTGGATGCCCTGCTGGATCGCTGGCTGAATAAAGAGCAGGAGCGCTACCGCACGCTGCTGCCAGCAAACGCCGATGCCAAAGCGCGACTGCTGACCCACATCAGCGCAACCCAGCAGGAGACCTCGGAGGCCGGGATCAGAACCCTGACCCTGCTGGCCGCCCAGGCCGGGACGCAAAGCGAAAGCATGATTAACTGGTATAGAGAGAGATTTGGCAATCTTGAGGCCGCCGACGAGGCGTCCCGAAAACGGCGAATACTCTATCTGGCCACCGAGGGGGCTTTCATGATGCGAAACATGGTCGGCTTTGAGAGCGAATCGGCGCTTTGGAATGAGGTGTTTAACGATTTCAAGGAATTTGCGGGCTGATATGCCGGTTCGTCTGATTACCCCCAAACCGGGGAACTGCGCCTGCTTATATGGAGAGTGGTGATCGCCTGAGCGATCACCATTTAACACCCATGCCAACTATTTTACTGTTTCTCCCACGTTTTGTATTTATGCGATTCCGAATGTGTGACTTTGATATTTCTAAGTAATTCACCGCCTATAATGATTTCTCTGCCCCCCTTGGTATCATGAGGAGAATTGAATGCAATTCCAATCCTGCTAAGCGTTGGCATTAAAGGTTTCTCCTGACTAATTTCCTTAATCTTTTCATCATCTAAAAAGTCGGGTTTATCAATCAGAAAATGTTTAATCGCCGCTGCTTTCTCGTCGCCAGAAAACGCTTCACTGCCATGAGCATGGGCTATATTATTAAGAATTGGAATCTCTTCTGTTACCTCAAACGTATGCAGCCAGGCAATACCATCTCCGGAGGGTTCATCGAGATAATCTGTTTCATACCTTTCAGATATCTCTTTATCCAGGGCAAAATATTGGCCTTCCCATTCGTCTTTATTTGCTTGCCCAGATATGGCCAGCTCCACATCAAAACTAGCGTATCTCATAGCCTTATAGAGCGTTGTGCCAACCGGTAGTTTCTCTAAGGTCAATTCACCCAAGGTGATTTTGAGCTCATCAGGAAAAGCGGTTTTTTTTACAGGCGCTGGATCTACATCCTCCTCAGTATCTGATGAGTCACTTATTGGGTCAGCTATCGTTAACTTTTTAAGTTCCATAATCTTATCTTTTTCATCATCTTTGGTGGGAGCAAGTCCGTTATCATCCCTCAATGTTTCCGGATTATTTCTCACCATCCTGAAAAGGTTCAGTCCATCCACGGCACCGGCTGGGTCCGCACTCAGCCATCTACCTGCCCACGGCTGGTAGTAGCGGTAACCGTAGTAGTACAGCCCCGTCGCATCCCGCTCTTTGCCCGAGTAACGCACGACCTTATCGTCTGCCTCGGCCTGGCTTCGCACCGTCCACACAGACGTCCCGCCGTATGGATAGTACTCTTCCATGCTGATGACGTTGCCACTGCCGTCCAGCTCAAGCTGACTGCTGTGCGTCAGGTTGTCATAGCTGTAACGTAGCTGGTCATTTTCCAGGCCGTCCGGCTTACCGCTATCCCAGTGCAGCACCCTGACCTGCGCACGTCCAGCTTCGCCCACGGTAATCGCCTGCAGGCTTTCGGTTTGCTTATCGCCATTTTTTTTGCTGCGCAGCTCCAGCCCCGGCAGGTAGTGCACTCGCTGTGTCTGCGTGCCGCTGCTGATTTTCTGCACGCTGACTTTCAGCAGGCGCTGGCTGCTGCCGTCATAACGGTAGCTTTCATTGTCGTCTTCCGCCTCCCCACGCACCACCGGCATCACCTTCCGCAGCTCGTTACGCGGCGTCCAGACCATGCTCTGCCCCGGCTGCAGTTGCATCTGCTGCCCGCCCGCTGTAAACAGCGCTTCAACGTCTGAGGGATTTTCTGTCAGCGTGCTTAGCACGCCGCGGTTGCTGCGGTCGCTGATGGTAATGTCCGTGGTGTAACTGTTTCCTGTGGCCGGGGCACTGTGACTGATTTGCGTCAGGTTACCTGCTTCATCGTAGATGTAGGAACGGCTGTAGTTTGTAAAGGCGGAACCGTCTGAAGGAAGAGGGATGGCTGGAGTGGGTAAGCAACTGCTCTGCTGGCCGGCATTCGCCATCTCACGTCCACTCGCGGTGGCCAGCTGGTACAGGCTGTCGTAGGTATACGTGTTCTCTGGCACCACTTTCTGGTTGCGCCAGAAGCGCGTCTCTTCTGCGTCGTTGCTGATAGTCAGTACGTTGCCTACCGGGTCGTACTCATAGCGCAGATCCTGTAGCACTCTCGCCCCAGAGGGGTGCCCGGTCGGGCGCTCTGTCTTAATCCCGGTCAGGCGCTGAGTCTCTGCTTCGTACGTATAGGTGGTCACAACCCCGTTACCGTGCTCTTCACACAACTTCAGCCCCGCTGCAGAGTACGTCAAAGACTTCACGATAATCTGCTTGGTGTTACCCTTCAGGACTAACCAGCTTGCTGACAGTAGGCCCGCTACGTCGTATGCTACACGCTGCAGGTTGCCCTTCGCATCGGTGGTCGTTAGCACCGCGCCGGTGGCATCCAGGGTGGTCAGGGTGGTGAAAGCCTCCGGGGCCAGTAGTTCATTCCAGGCGGATGCATCTGCGCCCTGCCAGTCGGCCACGGTATCCGGGTTATCCGCATCCTTCAGCAGGCGTCGGGTGACGGAGAGCGGTACGCCGGTTAGGGAAATGCTGTTGGTCTGTACCTGGCCTGCCGTGTCGTAGTGGCTGACGCATTGCCCGGCCAGATTCAGGCCTTTCTCCGCATCCGTATTGCCAGCATACACAAAGCGCTCCGTGAAATGTGATGTTCCGTCCGGCGTCTTTTCCTGGATGCTCAGAGGACGGCCGGGTAACGATGCATCCTCATATTGCCAGATATGGGCCACGGCCTGGCTGTTGTCATCCGTGCCGTCGGTGGCGGTACGGATGCTGCTGACGGTGATAGACGGTCGTCCGGCGGCATCGTTTAGAACGACGGTCGTGCCGTTATCGACGCCCTGCGTGCGCAAGACGTTGCCAGACAGGTCAGTGATATAGGTGAAGTTCACCTTACCGGCATGGTTCAGACGTGGGTCGGCGCTCTTTGTCAGAAAGCCGCGTACGTCGTACTGATAGCGGGTGATACGCGTATCCGTAACATCCGGCGAGTCAGGATGGCGGTAGTAAGCAATGTCGCGCACGGTCAGGCCCTGGTTATCAATGACCGTGACCGTGGGTGTGTTGCTGAATAGCGATATGCTCATGGTATTCTCCTGTGCAGATTACGCAGCCAGTCTTGCTACGCAGAAAATAGCAGAGCACTATCACTTGATGTATACCGGTGGCATGTTCCATTTGCAGTCAATGTGGGCCAAAATCTGCACTGATTGCGAGCAGGTGGCGTTTCGATTGCAAGCGTAGCGCCGTCGGGCTTTTTTCCTGTTATTAGATCACTTCAACTACTTCAAACTCTTCGGCAACCAGTTCCATCTCTTCCGAGAAGCTCCCTGTCTGCGTAAAGAAGCGCTGATGCTCCTTGCGCCAGTATTCAAGGCTCAGGTCACCTTCCCCCTCTTTACGGGCAAAGGTGTCGTCGACGTCGCAGAATTTCACCAGCCGCAGCGACGTAATACGAATAACGCACACCGGTTCCTGCTGACCGTTGAGAATAATATGGTAGCTGCCCACTTTTGGTGGCGTATCCTCAGACTGATACGCCGCTAACGACCCGCATGACGCCGTCTTTTTTCCCTTCACAACCAGGTCGGCCAACTGGTTTGCCAGCTCGACGCTGTCGCCAATGGACCACGCCGGTGCATTGGGATATTTTGCCTGTAAGCTTTCGACTGAAGCCATGCGTTGTCCTTTATTATTAATTAGTTTTTTTAAAGCGTTAAGGCAGTCCTTTTCCTTCACAGACTGCCTTCCCGTTTAAATTAACTCACTATACGCAGCAGGTAGTCAAGGATTAGCGACGGCAGTGTAAAGTCAGGATCGGCAAAGGTCACCCCCTGCGCGCCCAGCTGCGAGAAGATCGGCAGCGTCAACGCTGGCAGCACGCACAGCAGTAAGCCGTTGATGCTGCTGGCGATCACTGCCCCACGGAAACCGCCGGTTGCATTCCCGAAGATCGCCGCCGCACCGCCGGTGATAAAGCTGGCCATAATTCCCGGAACGATAATTGGTAGGCCAATGAACGGGAAAAGAAAAATACAGACCAGTTCAATAGAGAAGCTAATTAAAAAGCCGATCAGCGTGGCGTTGGGCGCTTTGGTAAACAGAACCATAACGTCGACTGCCGGTACCGAGCCCGGGGCAAAGACGCGCGCAAAGCCTTTGAATGCCGGAACGATCTCAGCGGTGAACAGGTTTACCCCCGCCTTCGCCAGATAGAGGCCGCAGGCAAACGTAGCTGACTGTTCCAGAATAAAGATCACCACGTTCTTGTCCCCGGCACCTGCACCATAGACCACGGTCATCGCGTCTTTAATTTGCGGCTGGGTAGCAAAAATGCAGGAGATGAGCAGCAGAACTAGCATGGTCAACAGCGTGGCAATATTGGGTTCACGAATAAAATCAAACTTGCTGCTGATATTAAGGTGTTCGGTATCGTTCTGCTTATTACCAAACCATTTCCCCATATAGGAACCCATCACATAAGATGAGATCGCCGCATGAGAAATAGCATACTCATTTGAGCCAATAATTTCCCGGCTAAAACGGCTGAGAATAAACGGTGATACGGCCATATAGGTTCCAATCAGCAGTGAGGCGATGGCAATCATCATCGTGTGGCTGAAACCAAACTGTAGCAGCACGGCAGTGATGGCAAAGGCCATAAACAACACCAGGTGCAGCGAGAGATAGATAAATTTAAAACGGGTGAAGCGAGCTAAGATAATATTTAAAATCATAGCAAACAACAGGATAAGCGCCGCAATAGAGCCCAGCTTATCAATGGTGGCCGCCATAATCGCTTCATTACTTGGCACGACCCCAACTATATTAAATGCCTTGGAAAACAGCGAGCTAAAGGCTGTCAGCACCTTCATTAAAATGCTGCCGCCCACTTTAATCATTGTAAATCCGATAAACGATAAGAATGTACCGGTAATTAAGCGAGAAATTGATGCTTTTTGAAATAATAAACCCAAGAATGCAACGATCGCGATAATCACCGCGGGCGTTTTCACTAACCCTAAAAGTATATCCATCATTGTGATCCCATAAGGCACGGCTATTTATACAGGTTGATATTTTTCAGCTATGAAAAACGCAGGAGATACTATCACCCTGCGTTACTACCAATCTGTCGCGCCGATCACAAAAAGAAATACTATTTTATCAAAATAGAAATAGCGTTTCATATACGAAAAGTAAAATGTTTTCGCGTATTCTAACAACTAAGGTTAATTATTTGTGAATATCCGAAATAACCGCGCGGTCACGCCCCGCCATTTTCGCGCTATAGAGTGCAGCATCTGCGCCTTCTTTTAACGTGCGCGCATCATCATCGCCGCCGCGAGGGACCAGGCTATAGCAACCTGCGCTGATCGTCACCACTTTGGTCCCGGTCAGCGACTCCTTGTGCGGCAGCTGAATGGCGCGCACGGCAGCGACGGCAAGCTCGGCAATGGTGAATGCCGCCTCACGGTCAGTATTAGGCAGAACAATCGCGAACTCCTCTCCGCCGTAGCGAGCAATAAGATCGGACTGACGCAGGTTAAGCTTCTGCAATGCTTCCCCCACCTGCCGCAGGCAGTTATCACCCGCCACATGACCATAAGCGTCGTTGTAGCGTTTGAAGTAGTCGATATCAAGCATGATCAGCGAGACGGGTTTGCCGGTCAGCGAGGCGGCTCTCAGCGACTGGGAGAGAAAAAGATCGAACTGCCGTCTGTTTGCCAGCCCCGTCAGGCCATCCGCCAGCGCCATCGTTTGCAGCGTATGGTTAATACTGGTCAGCTCATCCCGCAGCGTGGTCAATTCCGTTTGATCCCTGACGTTGACCCTCACCACCCGAAAAATGAGCGCGCCCATGATCAGGGTGCCTAACAGCAGCATGGCGTTAAGCACGATATCCGGCAGGCTCTCGCGCAGCCAGGTATGCCACAGCGCTGGCTTATCATATCCCGCAGCTACAACCAGCGGGTAACGATCCAGGCGAGCGAAACCAAAGATACGCTCTACGCGATCGATACCCGAACGCCACGTCGCATTGCCACGATCCTGGCGGACCAGCTCCTGAGTAAATAGCGGGCTACGCGAAAGGTTACGGTTGATGACATCATCGTTAAACGGGCGGGCATAGAGCACCGTCGCATCGGTGCTGAGGATCGCCAGCAGATCGCGACTGCCCAGCTCAAAGTAGTTGTAGAAATGGCGGAAGTAGTCAATTTTCACCGTCGCCAGGACGACGCCATCGAAGCCGCCCGCAGCATCGTTCAGGCGCAGCGACACAGGGATAATGAGGTCGCCGGTAGAGCGGCTGCGGATCACGTGCCCAATATGGATGCTGCCGTGACCATTTTTACGATGATAAATAAAATATTCCCGGTCAGCGTTATTGGTGATAGCGGGCTGGCGACCAAACGACGTAGATTTCATATTACCCTGTGAATCGTAGATAAACAGGCCATGCAGCTGCGGCAGGCGCTCTTTAATCTCTGTAAGGTACAGGTTAAATTTCATCACATCGATGGATGATACGCCCTCTGGCGGCACGTTCCGGCGGATATCTCTTAGCGCCAGTTCGGCCTGCAGAAAGGTATCTTCCGCCTGGCGAGCCTGGGAGACCGAAAGGTTGATGGCGTTGCGCTCGCTCTCCTCAACGGTGCGCTCCCAGGAGCGGTTTAGCGTCCAGGCGCTGGTGGCCACGCCGGCAATGAGCAGGCCCGCCATAAAAAGAGAGATGCTACGACCAAGAGAGGAGTTTAACGCCAGCGCGTTTGAGATTCTTTTTCCGACCGTCATTGTCACTCCTCCAGGGTTCCTTTACTTCAGTAAAGCATAAAATCTTACGACCTAAGACCGGATTAAGACAGATGCCTTATTGCAAACTGTTCACCCTTATTCAACACCCCGTTCATAAAAATGTAAAACAAAATCAAAATTGTATTTCGAAAAATAAAAAACATCAATCTATGTGATATAGATCAACTATTTAGATCAATGCTTTTCCGATATCTGCCGTTATTAGTCATACCTATCTCTTCTAAGACTTCACTATGAAAAAATTTGCGCAGTCTACAGTTTTAACCAAACTCTTAACCGGTTTTTCTATTCTGATCGCCATGATGCTGCTGCTAGGCGTAGTGGCTATCTATCAGCTCAACGCCAGCAACCAACACATCGATAAATATCGAGAAAATCGCCTGCCCGGCGTGCGCTATTCGCTGGAGATGCGCGGCGTGCTGTCAGAGATGCGTTTGCAGCAGATTCAGTACATCAACTCGCCTACCCCTCAGGAGCGTGAAAAGCACCGTCTGGAGCTGTTGCAGAACCAGGATATCTTCCTCAATGCGCAGAAACACTACGCCGCGATTGCTGATGCGCTGCCGGACGATATGCGGGCGCTGTTTGGCCAGGTGGTTGAGAACTTCACGCACTTTGTCGACGTCAATGGCAAAGTGATTGAGGCGGTAAATGCCGAACGGCTCGACGAAGCCGCTAAAATCAGCGGTGCCGTCTCGGCGAAATACCGCACGCAGCTGATGAAGGATCTCGCTACGCTGGTGGATATGGAAATCGCTATCGGCAACAAGGCGGGCGAAGCGTCGGCGCAGGGATATCAGCGAGCGCTGTATCTGCTCTCGGGCCTGCTGCTGCTGGCCCTGATTGCAACCGGATTCATTGCGCTGTTTATTTCGCGTAATCTCTCCCGTCAGCTGGGGGGCGAACCGGCCTATGCGGTAGATATTATGCAGCAGATCGCCGCTGGTAAGCTGAATACCGATATTACGCTTAACGCCAACGATCACAGCAGCCTGCTGGCCACCATCAAGTTTATGAACGGCAGGCTGGCAGAGATTATCAACGGTATCATTCATGGCAGCGAGTCTATCTCGCTGGCGGCCAGCGAAATTGCGATGGGCAACAGCGATCTTTCCCAGCGCACCGAAGAGCAGGCTGCCTCGCTGGTGCAGACCTCGGCCAATATGCAGCAGATCACCGAGAACGTGAAGAGCAACGCCGAGAATGCGCATAAGGCCAGCGAGCTGGCGCGTCAGACCTCGCAAACGGCGGTGAAAGGCGGTAAAGAGGTACACGATATGCTCATGCGTATGCATGAGATCTCCGACAGCTCACAAAAAATCGTCGACATTATTGGGGTAATTGAAGGTATCGCCTTCCAGACCAATATCCTGGCGCTGAACGCGGCGGTTGAGGCAGCTCGCGCGGGTGAACAAGGTAAAGGCTTTGCCGTCGTGGCGGGTGAAGTGCGTAACCTGGCGCAGAAAAGCGCCGATGCGGCAAAAGAGATTAAAGCCCTGATTGACGGCACGGTGAATAAAATCACCGAAGGCTCTCGCTATGCCGATACCGCTAGCCGGGCGATGGAAGAGATTGTCAGCTCGGTGAACAAAGTGACCGGTATCGTGGCAGAGATCTCCTCTGCATCGAACGAACAGCACCAGGGGATTAGGGAGATCGGCGTCGCCATTGAGCAGATGGATCAGGTTACTCAGCAGAACGCGGCGCTGGTAGAACAGGCCGCGGTTGCCGCGAACTCAATGACCGAGCAGAGTGAGCACCTGCGTGACTCGGTGCGTTTCTTTCAGCTGCGGATGAGCTAACGATATAGTAGTTCAACACGCGAACCCTCAGGGGCAAGAGTGCCCCTGAGAACGCGCAGGTTTGCCACAGGCATGGCTATGGAATTTCAGTCACAAACGAGAGATCGTAGGCGGTTGCAAACAGCGCAACGCAGGCAATCAGCACAACAACCATCTGAATTACTCTTTCCATCGTGTTTCCCTCCTGGCGGTTTAACCAGCCGGTAACGGGCGCATCCGGCTTTCGTTACGTAAGCTGGTAATACTTATCAGGCACTATTTTTGCGGGCACAACGTTTTCATCGTTCATCTGCAGCAAGTCTATCTCAATTGCATTGCAGATGGCATCCAGCGGTAAATCGTTATCTTCCACGCCAAACGGATCTTCCAGCTCTTCGGCTAAGGTATCCAGCGATATAAAAGTATAGGAGATAAGTACCGAGACGAAAGGCGTCATGTAGTGCAAATCTACAACCAGCGCAAAGGGCAGCATAATACAGAACAGGTAGACCGTGCGGTGCAAAATGAGCGAATAGGCAAACGGCACTGGCGTAAAGGCAATGCGCTCACAGCCGGAGAGCACCGCCGAGATATCGTTGAGTCGGTTGTTCATGCTGTGATAGAGAATGTCAGACAGCCCGTTCGGCCCGCGCTGGGCGGCCAGCCACTCCCCCATCATCAACAGAAGCTGGTTAGCCGGCGAGTGGGCTTTCATCACCCTCACCAGTTCGCTGGGCGAGAGATAGTTCGCCAGCGTTCCCTCCAGCGGTTTGCGTCGCAGTGTCAGACGCAGGCAGTGCGCGAAGGCAATCAGCAGCAGTACAAAGTGGTGACGCCCTTCCCCCGCTGGCAGCGTGGTTTTGACCTCGCGCAGCAGCGATCGGGAGGCGATCATCAGCTGCCCCCAGAGTACCCGCGCTTCAGTATAGCGGCTGTAGCAGGCGTTATTGCGAAAGCCCAGGAAGATAGCCACGGCGATACCGAGGATGCTAAACGGTGCCACGGTAAGCCTAAAGCCCAGCGAGCTATACCAGGGCAGCATCAGAATGACCGCCACGGAGAGCATAAAGTTAAGCAGCAGACGAGAGTAGATTTTAGGTAGCACCGAACCATGCCAGACGAAGATACGCGCAAGCCAGTGCTGATGAGGACGAACAATCATGGGTGTATTCAGACATATTAGAGAGACACGGTTATTAAACGTGATCGCCATCACGGTTGCAAGTTTGCTGCAAAAATGTAGTGGAATTTGTTGGCTGCTAGGCCGTTGGTTGCACAGATGCTAAAGGTATATAAATTGGAATGATATATGTATGTTGTAACTATTTAGGTGGCAAATAAATGCCGGGCAACGCTGCGCTTGCCCAGCCTACAGATCGCATTAGACCGTAGGCCGGTGCAAGCAGCGCGCCGCCCGGCGTTTACCCAATACTTAGCAGAGCGGCTTCACGGCCTCGCGCATGCCACGCAGCAGAATGGCATCCAGATCCAGGGAGACTTGCTCTACCAAACCGCTGATCTGGGTCAGGTCCTGCTCCCAGTGATCGCTAACGGAAAGCACGGCTTTTACCAGTTCGCTGGTGCTAATCTGGCGATCGCGGTGCTGGCTCCACAGCTGCTGGAAACGTTCAATCCAGTGAGCATCATCCTGAACCGGGAAGCTTTCGCCGTTACGCTCGCCACGATAGAACGCAATCAGAGCAGCAAGAGCAAAGGTCAGGCGCGCCGGCAGCTTACCGGTCGCCTTCTGCCCTGCTAGCAGCTGCGGCAGAATACGCGTGCGGAACTTAGTCATGCCGTTCAGGGAGATGGAGAGCAGCTGATGCTTGATGTAGGGGTTGCGGAAACGTCCCGTTACGGCGCTGGCAAAAGATTCCAGCTCGTCGCGGGGCAGATCCAGCACCGGAATAATCTCTTCGTAGATCGCTTTTTCAACAAAGGCGCAGATTTCACTGTCGTTCATCGCCTCGCCCACGGTATCCAGCCCTGCCTGGAATGCCACCGGCACTAACGCCGTGTGTGCCCCATTAAGGATAGCCACCTTGCGCTCTTTATACGGCTTGATGTCATCCACGATCAGCACGTTCAGCGGGAATTTGTCGAGGCGCAGCTCAGATGCCAGCGATTTCGGGCCCTGGATAACAAACAGATAGAAATGCTCTGCGGTATCGAGGAAGCCATCACGGTAGCCCAGTTCGGCTTCGAGTTTCGCCACTTCATCACGCGGATAACCGGTTACGATGCGGTCAACCAGGGTTGAGCAGAAGGCGTTGGCTTCGTTCAGCCACTGAACAAACGCGGCTGGCAATTCCCATTCGCTGGCATAGCGCAGCACCAGCTCACGCAGCGCGTCGCCGTTATAGTCGATCAGCTCGCACGGAATGATGATCCAGCCTTTATCCGCCGCGCCGTTAAAGTGAGTAAAACGTTCGAACAGCAGACGGGTCAGCTTCGCCGGGTAGCTAACGGCAGGCGCATCAGCAAATTTATCACCCGCGTGGTAGCTGATACCGGCTTCGGTGGTGTTTGAGAACACAAAGCGGATCTCAGGGTTCTGCGCCAGCTTGAGGAACTCATCGTAGTGGTCATAGACGCTGATTTCACGGTTTACGGAACGGATCAGACGCGCATCGCTCACCGCTTCGCCCTGCTCATTCAGGCCGCGAATGATAGTGGTATAGAGACCATCCTGGGTGCTCAACGAGGGCGGGAAGTCACTCTTAATCGGACGAACGATAACCACACCGGCGTTAAGATCGGTGTGCTCATTAAGCAGATCGATCTGCCAGTCGACAAATGCGCGCAGGAAGTTCCCTTCGCCAAACTGAATGATACGTTCCGGATAGGTGGCACCGGGAAAATCGCGACGGTTTATCGTGTTCACAATGAGTTCCTTTTTGATTAGTCATACAACCTGGGAAGATTGGTCCAATAACTTACCAGACTTTACGACCATGAAACCCTGTTTTGATCAAAATGAGACGCCCTATTCGCGTCAATTATTAAAACGAATATAAAATTGTGGGCGTCATCACATTTTGTTGGCGTGGACGGGAAACGGCTAGCCGTTTTTGTGCTCGTTTTTCTCTTTCATGGCATACATCTTTTCGTCGGCGGAGGCGATCCAACTGGTCATTTCCGGGTTGCGGTCATGATCGTATTCGCTCACGCCCCAGGAGAAGTTCAGCTGCCACGGTTTACCACTCGTTAGATTGAACACGTCGGCCTGCTCAGCAAGGTGCTGCATCGCGACCCACGCGCCCTGCTCATCGGTATCCGAGAAGAGAATGGCGAACTCATCGCCGCCGTAACGGATCAGCAGATCGGCTTCGCGAAAGCTGTCGCGCAGCAGGTTGGCCATGGCCCGCAGAGCGTTATCGCCCTCTTCGTGACCAAAGGTATCGTTAATATATTTAAACTTATCAAGATCCAGCCAGGCGAGGGTGAGCGGCTCGGCGCGGCGGCGAGCGCTGGTGATAGCGTATTTACCAAGATTATTAAAACCGCGGCGATTAAACAGGCCGGTAAGGTCATCGGTGGTGGCCGCGCTAATGGCAGCAAACTCATCCTCCACGATGGCGGCAAAGTCCTTCAGTACCGCGATCTCGTCAGGGGTAAAGCCACGCGGTTCAGGCGCAATGATACAAAACGATCCGACTCTGAAGCCGTCTGGCAGCTCCAGCGGATAGCCAGCGTAGAAACGAATATGCGGCGGACCGACCACCAGTGGGTTATCTACAAAGCGTTCGTCCTGGTGAGCGTCCAGCACGACCAGCGGCTGAGGGCTGAGGATCGCATGGCCGCAAAAGGAGATGTCACGCAGCACCTGTCCGTTGGGGATACCGTCGCAGGACTTAAAGTGCAGCGTATCGCTATCAACGAGGCTAATCAACGCGATAGGGACATCGAACATCCGTTTTGCCAGACGAGTAAGCCTGTCAAAACGTTCATGTGTGCCAGAGTCCAGCAGCCCGGACTCGTTAAGCGATGCCAGACGCTGTTGCTCGTTTTCAGGAAGTTGAGGAGTCTTCATAACGGGCCTTTTTCACTAATCAAAACCTAAGCTTAGCGCATTTAGCCCGTTTGGTCAGTGGGCGTAGATCCGGTTTTTACCGGTGCGTTTAGCTCGATAGAGCGCATCGTCAGCGGCTTTTAGCCAGTCGGTCGTGGTTTCCATCTCCTCGGTGGCGTTGGCAATGCCGATGCTGAGCGTACAGCGAAACGAAGTATCCTGAGCGACTGTCATCGCGGCAGTAGCGTCCATAATACGCGTGGCGACAACCAATGCCTCTTCCGGTGACGTATTCGGAAGCAGGATCACAAACTCATCGCCCCCCAGGCGCGCCGGTGTATCGGTTTTCCGGCTGGCAACGTGCAAAATTTTAGACACCGTCACCAGCAGCGTATCCCCCACCTTATGACCGAACCGGTCATTCACCTCTTTAAAATTATCGATATCGATAAACATCAAAGATGAAGCGTGGACAGCGTCGCGTAGTTTCTCTAGCTCATGCTGGATGCGCTTCTCCAGCAGGCGGCGATTGGCAATATCCAGCAGCGGATCCATCATCGCGATACGTTCCAGCTCGCGGCTCTTGTGGCGCAGCTTTTTGGCGATGTTATCCGTCAGCACGCTCAAGGCCAGCACGTAGATAGCAATAAGCGGCAGCGTGGCAAGCAGCGTTCGCTGGGAGACTACAGGCTCAAAGGCCATGCCCTGCGCCAGCCAGGCGGCGGCAAATACCGCTAGCATGGTCGCGCCAGCCTTACGCACAAGCGCGATCCCGCCCGCAGCAAGGCGATCGGCAAGAAGAATGGTGGCAATCACCACGGAGGGAAGCGGGTTCACCGCCATCATGGCGATCCAGAAACCGCCCGCCGCCCCGTCAACAATCAGGTTGTGGTGTTCACAGGTAAGGGGCTTTTGTGCACGACGCGCGCGCAGAAATGCGCAGGTCGGCCAGATAAAGGCGTTAGCGGCCAGCAGCACAGTAAGCCAGCGTGGCTGATGCTGCTCTAGCAGCACAGAGAGGATCGGAAAAAAGCACAGCAGCGTTCCGAGCATACGCATCAGATACATCCGTCTTACAAAACGCGTGCCGGTGATCTGTTCACTTCGTTTGAGCTTATTCGATCCAGTCATCGCGCAATGTTGTCCGCTACCTATACTCGGCTATGGTATTGGCGTTAAAAATAGGTAGCAAGCAATTTTATTCGTTATTTCAATCGATTCGCGGAAAATGTGCTGGAAAAAGTGACAACGTCACACACTCTGCTGTTCCGTCTCATTGGTGAGGGATTCCGTAGGGCCCTGACCTTCCCGCGCGCTGGTGCGGTTGCGGCCTGCTTTTTTCGATTGGTAGAGATACTCATCGGCCTCAGCCAGCAGCTTATTGAAACGTTCCGTGAGCTCCCATGACTGTGCTGTGCCGCTGCTTACGCCAATACTGACCGTCAGGAACAGCGTCTGCTGCTGCCAGCGGAACGGGTGAGCTTCCACGGCGCGTCGAATACGCTCTGCCAGCATAAATCCCTGATGAGGATCCTGCGTCGTGGCGACGACGGCAAACTCTTCGCCCCCCATCCGCGCAACGATCCCATTGTCGCCGACCGTCTGCTGTATCTTCTGCGCAAACGTCGTTAACACTCTGTCACCGCACTCATGACCATAGCTGTCATTGATGTTTTTGAAGTAGTCGATATCCAGCAGCATAACCGTTAATTGACGCGCCTCGGTCCTGCGTTCGCGGCCCAGCGCTTCATAGAGACCAGAGCGAGAGTAGACCCGGGTCAGAAAATCAAAGTCAGCGCGCAGCGACACCTGCTTCATCAGCGTATTGATGGCGTTAACGCTGACGCAGACAATAATTGGGCAGATGGCCATGGTAGCGATCCCCAGCCTCGCCGAGAACATGCGCGGCATTTGCAGCGGGCTGGCGACGAAGATGTTTATCGTGCCGTTGGCGACCAGAATAATTTCCAGCGCACCGGTCAAAAAGGTCAGCAGCGCGGTGGTCAGTAGTGAATAGCGAACCGCACACCAGATCAGCGCCGGGAGCGGGAAAAGAAGGCTGCCCGCCCCGCCGATCGCCACCGAGGCAACCAGTGACGTCACCAGGGCGGCAATCGGCAGCAGGTGCTCAACGCGAAACGGCATGACCCAACGCGGCCACGTCAGGGTGAGTACACAGGGCAGGATCAGCACGCCGGTAGAAAACTGCTCGCTAAACCAGTCGGCATAGAGCGGCCAGAAAGTGAGTTCGTCTATCCCCACCGACGCAAACGCCCCAACCAGCGCGCAGCCCAGCGCCCCCAGCAGACAGTAGTTAAAGATCCGCAGGGCGTTAATCGGCAAAGTGCGCCTCTCGGGCCGCTTTTTATCCCGCACAATCAGCAGCGCCACGGTGAGAATAAACACCATGTTCGACAGGTTGATCACCAGTGAGGTGGCACCCCACGTGGTGGTCATGGCATCGTAAACCAGCATCGCCACGTAGCAGATGGCGTAGTTGTGCAGTCGGTTTAGCCAGCTATAGCGCGCAAAAACACCGGCCATCACCGCGTTCAACGGCCAGAACAGGGAGAGCTCCTCCACCAGCCTGAGCATCGCGCCGATAGAGTAGAAGATCGTGGTCAGCAGAAAGATCATGACCGCGTTACGCCAGGGTCTCTCTTTATGGAACGGACGAAACGCGATGTTCAGCGGTGCAAGCATAGAATTCTGTCCCTGTAGATAAGGGTAATGACGCGGCAGGCCATCAGTAAACCGAACGTCCCAGCTGACGGCTGAGTGCTTCAAGCATAGCAATACCCGCCAGCGAGTTGCCTGCCTCATCAAGCTCCGGGCTCCAGACGCAGATGGCCATCTCATGGGGCACGATCGCCACAATACCTCCTCCGACCCCGGACTTCGCCGGCAGGCCCACGCGCCAGGCAAACTCTCCCGCGCTCTGATACATGCCGCTGGTAGCCATCAGAGCATTAACCTGCCGCGACTGCAACGGGGAGATAACAGACCGGGTGAGATGGGACGTTCGCCCCTCGTCCGCGAGAAACAGGAAAGTCTTTGCCAGCTCAACGCAGCTCATCTTTAGGGCGCAGTAGTGGAAATAGTTCTGCAGCACCGTCGCTACGTCATTGTGGAAGTTACCAAAGGATTTCATAAGCCAGGCGATGGCCGCGTTACGCGCCGAGTGATCGAACTCAGACCGCGCCACACGGCTGTCGTAGGTGATATCGCTGACGTCGCTCAGCTGGCGAACCACCTCCAGCATCCGCTGGCGAGGAGCGCTGAGACGGCTTTGCAACATATCGCATACCACCAGCGCACCGGCGTTGATAAAGGGGTTTCGCGGCTTGCCCTGCTCAATTTCGAGCTGCAACAGCGAATTAAATGGGTGGCCGGAGGGATCTTTACCTACGCGCTGCCAAATCTCCTCCTCCTGATAGTGATCCATCGCCACCACCAGGCTCAGTACCTTCGAGATAGACTGAATAGAGAAGCGCTCGTCGGCGTCACCGGCCTGAAAGTGGCGGCCATCGATGGTACTCACCGCAATCGCCAGCTTGTTCGCCTCGACCGATGCCAGCGCTGGAATGTAGTCGGCTACCTTCCCTTGGCCGATTAAAGGCCGTACCTGAGTCAAAATAGACTCTAGCATGTCATTATTAATGACCGTCGCCACACTACACTCCTCACCGGCTAAAAAAGGCCTGCGAGTATATCAGAGCCACGCGGCGAGCGTCAGGCTGGAAGTCGAAAACGCGTTACCGCCTGCATAAGCTGTCGGGAGTCATCGTGCAACTGCTGTGACGCCTCGGCGGCGGTGCTCACCAGCTCGCCGGTGCGACGGGCGACCTGGTTCAGTCCGTGCAGCTGGCGCGTCATCTGATGAATGTTCTCTCCCTGGTTTAGCGTCGCCTGAGAGATATCATTCAGCAGGCCGCTGAGATGCCCCACCAGGCCCGTGACCTGCTGAAGATTGTTCTCCAGTCGGTTCACCGCCTGCGAGCCCGCCTCTATCCCCTGTAGCGAGTGCTGGATCAGGGTCTGGATCGTCTGCGTCGAGTGGCTGCTTTTGCGCGCCAGCAGCCCGACCTCTTTTGCCACCACCGCAAAGCCACGGCCATGGTTCCCCGCGTGGGCCGCCTCGATGGCCGCGTTAAGGGCCAGGATATTGGTCTGGAACGCTACGTTATCGATCAGCGCCACGATGCCGCGCATCTCATCGGAGCGGGCCACAATCGCCTGCATAGATTCATTGACGGTATCCATCATTCTGTCGCCCCCGGCGGCGGCCTGACGGGCTTCGTCGGCGCGCTGGCTGGCGAGTTTCGCATAGCCGGTATTGCCCTCAACGTGAGACTCCAGCTCGGCAATGTTGGCCGTCACCTCATCCAGCTCTTTTGCCTGGCGAGCCGACTGTTGATAGAGCTTCTGGTTACCCTGCGCCAGGCTATCGATATTGCTCACCATCGAGGCGGTGGCGTCGCTGACCTGGGTCACCAGCTGCTGGAGCCCCCGCTGCATGGCCTCAATGCTGACGCTAAGCTGGCCGATCTCCCGGTTAAAACAGGTCACCGGCGGCGGTGCCTCAGAGAGATCGCCTGCCGCCAGAAGATTAATATGGGTAATGAGTCGCTTGAGCGGGGCGATCACCCAGCGCGACATGCCAAACCAGACGGCGATGGCGATGATCAGCAACAGGGCTGGCCCCAAAATAAACAGGTATTGCAGATCGGCCAGGCGGGACATTAGCGTCTGCCTGCCCTCCTCTGCGCGCGCATCGCTGGCCGCGCGGAAGCGGGCAAAGTTATCGTTGAAGTCGGCCTGGAAAGCCTGAGCCGGGACGGCAAAAAAGGCATCGATGGACTGCGTGCGGGTCAACGCATCCGCCTGCTCTTTAATCGCGCCGTAGAAAAGCTGGTAGCTGTTTATCAACCCTTCATCCTCAGGTGGATTAAGCGCCCGCCATGCCTGCCAGCTCTTTTGCGACGCCGCCAGCGCCTGCTGGGCCTCGTCCATCAGGCTATGCCAGCTGCCCTCGGAGCCGGTGGCTTGATCCTGCATAAAATAGACCCCCGCGCGGTTAAGCAGATCGCTGGCCGCCAGCAGCGCCACGCGTGCTTCATCAACCCTGGTTTGTTGCAGAAGCGCCTGCTGATTGAGACGCTCATGATGCTGGGCGTCGTGGAGGGAGCGGGAGAGCAGAAAAGATGAGGCGATCTGAAGCGCGGAGAACAAGCCGATAATGCACAATATCCCTGCCAGCAGGCCAAACTGCCGTGGCGTAGACCGGCGAAATAGAGAGGGGAAAATTTTAGTTAAGTTCATGATATTCTTCTGTAACCATTCTGCTGTAGCCACACACTGCGCGTGAGTCTACGAAACAAAAATGACAGAACCATGACAGCGCGGCACCGCTGAAGGAACAGCGGTGCCGCGTGGGTTAAGGCTGACTGTTACAGGCGATCTTTCCACACCGTCTGCACGTTGCAGAACTCACGCAGGCCGAAGTGGGACAGCTCGCGACCAAAGCCACTCTTCTTCACGCCGCCGAACGCCACGCGGGCATCGCTGGCGCTGTAGCCGTTGATAAACACCCCGCCGCACTCCAGACGCGCCGCCAGGGCGTTCGCCCGTGCCTCATCCGCGCTGAAGACGGTTGCGGAGAGACCGAAGTCGCTGTCGTTGGCGAGCTGTAAGGCGTGCTCTGCATCCTCCGCGACGGTAATGGTCGCCACCGGGCCAAACAGCTCCTGACGGAACGCGGTCATCTCAGAGGTGACGCCGGTCAGCACCGTCGCCGGATAGTAGTTGCCCTCTCCGCTGATTTTCTCCCCGCCAAGACGCAGCGTCGCGCCTTCGCTCAGGGTTGCCTCAACCTGAGCATGCAGCTCGTCGCGCAGATCGTAACGCGCCATTGGTCCAAGGTAGTGCTCTTCAACGTCCGGCGCGCCCAGCTTCAACGCCGCGGCGGCGGCGACAAATTTTTCGGTAAAGGCGTCTGCCACGCCCGCCTCAACAATAAAGCGTTTCGCTGCGGCGCAGACCTGTCCGGTATTCTGATAACGACCGGCAACTGCCGCTTTAACGGCCAGATCGAGCGAGGCGTCGTTCAGCACGATAAAGGGATCGGATCCGCCTAGCTCGAGCACGCATTTTTTCAGCGCCGCACCCGCCTGAGCACCGATGGCCGCCCCGGCACGTACGCTGCCGGTGACGGTCACGGCCGCAATACGCGGATCGTTAATCGCCTGGCTTACGCCGTCATTGGTGGCATTCACCCAGCCAAAGACGCCCGCCGGGATACCCGCCTCGCGAAAAATATCGCCCAGCAGTTCGGCACAGCCCAGCACGTTCGGGGCATGTTTCAGCAGATAGCTGTTGCCCGCCAGCAGGATCGGCACCGCACCGCGCAGCACCTGCCAGACCGGGAAGTTCCACGGCATCACCGCCAGGATAGCTCCCAGCGGACGGTACTCAATTACCGCCTGGTTATTCTCGACCTGGGTCGGCTCGCTCGCCAGCATCGCCGGGCCGTGCTCGGCGTACCAGTCACAGAGGTTGGCGGACTTCGCCACTTCAGCTCGGGCTTGCAGAATAGGTTTACCCATCTCGGCGCTAATCAACTGGGCCATCTTCTCACCGTGCTGACGCAGAACGGCTCCAACGTTACGCAGCCCCTGGGCGCGCTGCGCTACGCTCTGCGCCCGCCACTGCTGGAAACCCTGCTTCGCGGCAGCCAGAGAGGAGTCGACCTCTGCCGAGGTTGCCCAGGGACGTGCCGAGAGCTGTTTTCCCGTTGCCGGATTGATGGATAGCGCGTGGGTTACAGATGTCATCGTCATTATTTATCTCTCTTCTGAACAGGGAACTTGCTTTATCCTGGCCTACTCTGCTATTTCTGAAAAATGAATAATATTAACTCAACCATTCACAAATCGAGAACAGCATGGATTTAACCCAGCTTGAGATGTTCAACGCCGTGGCGCAGACCGGCAGCATTACCCAGGCCGCACAGCGGGTACATCGGGTTCCATCGAACCTGACAACGCGTATCCGTCAGCTGGAGGCGGATTTGGGGGTAGGTCTCTTTATCCGCGAAAATCAGCGGCTACGTCTCTCTCCCGCCGGGCATAGCTTTTTACGCTACAGCCAGCAGATCCTTGATCTGGTGGACGAGGCGCGCAGCGTGGTAGCAGGTGACGAACCGCAGGGGCTGTTTTCGCTTGGCTCGCTGGAGAGCACGGCCGCCGTGCGTATTCCCCCTACCCTGGCCGATTTTAACCAGCGCTATCCTCGCATCCAGTTTGACCTCGCCACCGGCCCGTCGGGGACCATGATCGACGGCGTGGTGGAAGGTCGGCTCAGCGCAGCGTTCGTTGACGGACCCTTGATGCACCCGGGACTGGAGGGGATCCCGGTGTATCAGGAGGAGATGATGATCGTCGCCTCTGGGGGACATGCGCCTATCATTGATGCCACACAGGTTAACGGTGCAAGCATTTACGCTTTTCGCGCTAACTGCTCCTACCGCCGTCATTTTGAGAGCTGGTTTAAGGCAGCCGGAGCCACGCCCGGCAAAATTCATGAGATGGAGTCCTACCACGGCATGCTGGCCTGCGTGGTTGCCGGAGCCGGGCTGGCACTGATGCCGCGCAGCATGCTGGAGAGCATGCCTGGGCATCATCAGGTTTCCGCCTGGTCGCTGGCCGAGGAGTGGCGCTGGCTGACCACCTGGCTAGTATGGCGTAGGGACGCAAAGAGCCGCCCGCTGGAGGCGTTTATCGCTCTGCTGCAAGAGCGACCGCAGACGTCATAGGATAATACAATAGATGTTTCAGGATGTTGCGTCGTTGACCCGCAAGGGATATTTTTAAGCAGTCGCCATTAACGGTTAACGGAAAAAGAATGAATACCAAAGCCCGTAAGGTCATGATTATTGGTACCGGCAACGTCGGTGCGTCGGCTGCCTACGCCCTGCTCAATCAGAACATTGCCGAAGAGCTGATTCTGGTCGATCTCAACCGCGATCGCGTCGAGGGACACGCCCAGGATCTGGCAGATGCAGCAGCCTATATGCCGGGGATGATGACTATCTCTACCCGTGACGTCAGTGAGTGCGCGGATGTTGATATCGCGGTGATCACCGTCTCCGGCGGGCCGCTCCAGCCAGGCCAGACCCGGCTGGACGAACTGACCAATACGGCCAAAATCGTCAAAAAGATCGTGCCGCAGATGATGGCGAACGGCTTCAACGGCATCTTTCTGATCGCCACCAACCCGTGTGACATTATCACCTGGCAGGTATGGAAACTCTCTGGCCTGCCGCGTAATCAGGTGATTGGAACCGGCGTATGGCTGGATACGACCCGTCTGCGCCGCTCTCTCGCCCAGTCGCTGGATATTGGCGCACAGAGCATCGATGCCTTTATCCTTGGCGAGCATGGCGATACCCAGTTTCCGGTCTGGTCTCACTCTTCGGTGTACGGTTCACCCATCGCCGAAGTCTACCGGCGCAAGACCGGTGAAGCGTTAGATCGTGAGCGTCTGGCGGAGCAGGTTCGCCGTCAGGGTTTTGATATCTACGCCCGTAAAGGCTGCACCGAGTACGGCATTGCCGGGACTATCGCCGAGATCTGCCGCAATATCTTCACCGGCAGCCACCGGGCGTTAGCCATCTCCTGCGTGCTTGACGGAGAGTATGGCGCGAACAATATCGCCATCGGCGTGCCGGCGGTGCTGGCCCAGAATGGCGTCCAGCAGATTATCGAATTGCAGCTGGCCGAGGATGAGCAGGCGAAGTTCCAACACTCGGCAAGCGTCATTGCCGCAAACATTGCCCACCTGCCTTAATCGTTGTCGATTGTCGTTAGTCTGCCGCACCACGACGCACCAACAGCAGCGTCAGGCTAAACGACATTACCAGCGAGATCAGTACACCGGAGATGGCATAGGGGAACCACGGGCCGATGTAGGCTGGCAGGCTGAAGATGCTGGAAAGAATGTAGCCAAACAGCCGCACACCAAAGAAAGCGATAAACGCCGACGCCACGCTGCTGGCAATCGTCGCGGCAATAAACGCACGCTTCTCTTTAGTCAGTACGCCAAACAGCGCCGGTTCGGTGATGCCCAGCAGCGCAGAGATGGCCGCTGACAGCGTCACGGTGCGATCGTCGCGATGACGATTCTGGAACCAGATAGCGAAGGTCGCACCGGCAATGGCCATGTTTGCCATGCACATCATCGGCATCAGCATGTCGTAGCCGTGTTCACTGAAGTTTTGCAGGGCGATAGGCGTCATCGCATGGTGCATGCCGGTAAGGATCGCTACCGGACGGATCGCGCCCACGATTAACCCTGCCAGCACCGATGAGGTGTCAAACAGGCCCTGAATGCACCACGCCAGACCTTTGCCCAGCCAGATGCCTACCGGACCAATCACCACTAATGCCACCAGCGCAGTGATAAACAGCGTCAGCGTCGGCGTAAACACGGTTCTCAGCACCTCTGGCATGACGCGATCCACTGCGCGATGAATATAGCTCAGCGCCAGCACCGAGAAGATGACCGGAATGACGCTGGAGGCGTAGTTGAATATCGACACCGGCAGCACACCGGCAAACCAGTAGGCCTGCACCGCTCCCGGCGCACCGCTCGACAGCTGCTTAGCTGCCTCAATCAGGGAGGGATACATCAGGCACGCCACCACGGCTGCCGCTAAATATTCGTTGGTTTTGAACATCTTAGCGGCGGATACCGCAAGGAAAAACGGCAGGAACCAGAACACGCCGCTGGCGATCATATCGATCACCATCACGGTGTCGCTTTTCGCTGACAGCAGATTCATGGCAATGAAACCTGCCAGCAAGCCTTTGATCATCCCTGCACCCGCGATAGCCGGGACGATGGGGCCAAACACGCCGGACACCGTGTCCATAAACAGCGAAATTAAGCCTTTCTTAGCTTTTGCAGGTGCCTCGCCGGTTGGCTCAGCGGTCACGTTGCCGCCGATCTGTTGATACCATTGATTCACCTGCGGGCCGATGATCACCTGATACTGCTCGCTTTGCAGCTGTGCGCCCAGCACGCCAGGTAGCTGGGTCACGGCCTGTTGGTTGATCTTCCCCTCATCCACCAGATCGAAGCGCAGACGCGTCATGCAATGCCAGACTTTATTGATATTTTCTCGACCGCCAACGCCTTGAATTAGCGCGCTGATGATGGCTGGATTACTCATTTGCTGGCTCCTTATCTGCCTTGATGACGGCATGTTCAATGCTGAAGAAGTCTACGGCAAGGCGGCAGCGATAAACAGACCAATAAAAAGTGATAATGCTCACATAACCCTTACAGAGAGGTACTCTAAGTAGCAATAAAGCGAAATTGGTTCGGTTTTTTCATCATTTACCCCCCCTACACGGACCAAAATAAAGTGCTGGAAATCGGTAAATAAGAGCAGGAATAATAGTCCCCGCAATCTGCTTTCAGTCAGCCGTCAGGAGCGACCATGACACCCACTTTAATCACCAACGTTGAATGTTTCATCACCCGCCCGGATCGCCACAACCTGGTACTGGTCAAAGTCACCACCGATAAAAATATCGTTGGTTATGGCTGCGCCACGTTTCAGCAGCGGCCGCTGGCGGTCAAAACCATGGTGGATGAATACCTGAAACCGCTGCTGATGGGCCGCGATGGCAACCACATCGAAGATCTGTGGCAGATGATGCAGGTAAACGCCTACTGGCGAAATGGTCCGGTAATGAACAACGCTATCGCGGGTGTGGATATGGCGCTGTGGGATATCAAAGGCCAGCTGGCGGGCATGCCGCTCTACCAGCTGTTTGGGGGGAAATCGAAGGACGCGATTGCAGTTTACAGTCATGCTGCCGGTGAAAGTATGGATGAACTCTATCCGCAGGTAGATGCCCTGCTCTCACAAGGTTATCGCTATATTCGCTGCCAGCTCGGCTTTTACGGCGGCACGCCACAGGATCTGCATGCTACGCGCGAACCCACGGCGGGTGCCTATTACGATCAGGACGAATACATGGCCAATACTATCGCTATGTTTAAAGCCCTGCGCGAGAAGTACGGTCACCGTTTTCATATTCTGCATGACGTGCATGAGCGGCTGTTTCCGCAGCAGGCGACTCAGCTGGCGAAGGCGCTGGAGCCTTATCAACCGTGGTTTTTGGAAGATATCGTGTCGCCGCAGCAGAGCGGTTGGTTAGCACAGATCCGGGCGCACAGCAGCGTGCCGCTGGCGATGGGCGAGCTGTTTAACAACCCGGCCGAGTGGCACGATTTGATCGTCAACCGGCAGATCGATTTTATTCGCTGCCATGTGTCGCAAATCGGCGGTATTACCCCAGCGCTCAAGCTGGCGGTGCTGTGCCAGGCGTTCGGCGTGCGGCTGGCGTGGCACGGGCCGCCGGATATGACCCCCGTCGGCGTGGCGGTGAATACCCATCTTAATATTCATCTGCATAACGCGGCGATTCAGGAGTTCATTCCGCCACAGGCGAATACCCTGGCGGTGTTCCCCAACGCGCCGCAGGCGGAGGGCGGCTATATGTATCCGCTCGATCGCCCGGGCATTGGTATGCAGGTTGATGAAGCGGCGCTGGCGCGTTTTCCGGTGGTCTATCGTCCACACGAATGGACGCAAAGCCGCCTGCCCAACGGGGCGATGCACACGCCTTAACTGCCGCTGCGAAAGCGCAGGTTGTCGGCATTAAACGGCGTAACGTAGGTACATTCGTAATGAATGTCGATCACCTCGCTCAAGATCCACACCTCGCTGCCGGAAAGTATGCCGCGATTAGTGATTTTCATGGCGGGCGTGCCGCGTTTGCAGCCCAGCAGCGCGGCCTGGGCTTTGTCCACCGCCACCGCCTGATAGTGGGTGAGGAAGTGGGACAGCGTCAGGCCTTTGCCGATCGCATAACGTTGCAGTGAGCTTTCAATTACCTGCTGGTTGAGGTCAGGAAAGCGCGCCAGCGGCAGGCTGGAGGTTTCAATCTGCGTACAGCGATCGTCCACGTAGCGCAGGCGGCAGAAGTACCATAGCCACTCATTTTCCCCGATGCCAAATACCTGCTGCTGCTCCTTGTTGGGCAGCCGTTTATGCAGACTGAGCAGGCGATAGCGCATCTGGTCAAAGCGTTTTTCGGTGATGGAGTTGTAAACCAGCGGATTGCTGCGCGCGTTTTCGCTGACGTAGATACCCGAGCCCTGCACGATACGAATAATGCCGATGCTGACCAGCTTTTTTAAGGCTTCCCGCACGGTGTAGCGCGAAACGCCATACTCTTCGGCAAGTTCGCGTTCGGCGGGTAATTTATGCAACGGCTCGCTAGCCACCTGGAAGATCTTGCTAAGCAGATCCTGAGTAATAAATTCCCGTTTTTTCATGGTGTCCATCAAGGTTAGGGAAAAGAGCGTGCTTATTACGGGTTTAAAATGGGATCTGAGTCACAAAATGGTTGTATTTTCGCCAGTGAACGTTTTAAGATCGCGCCATCTTTTCCCCTCATCAACACTACTATAACCTTATGACAACGAACACTGTTTCACGCAAAGTTGCGTGGCTGCGCGTCGTGACGTTGGCCGTTGCGGCCTTCATCTTCAATACCACTGAATTTGTTCCTGTCGGACTGCTCTCTGACATCGCCGATAGCTTCGGCATGCAAACCCCCGAAGTGGGCATTATGCTCACCATCTATGCCTGGGTTGTAGCGCTGCTGTCGCTGCCGTTTATGCTGCTCACCAGCCAGGTAGAGCGGCGCAAGCTACTGATCGTGCTGTTCGTCCTGTTCATTGCCAGCCATGTGCTCTCCTTCCTGGCGTGGAACTTTACCGTGCTGGTGGTCAGCCGGATTGGCATTGCCTTCGCGCATGCTATCTTCTGGTCGATCACCGCCTCGCTCGCCATTCGTGTGGCACCACCGGGCAAGCGAGCCCAGGCGCTTAGCCTGCTGGCCACCGGCACGGCGCTGGCGATGGTGCTCGGGCTGCCGATAGGCCGGATCGTCGGGCAGTACTTCGGCTGGCGCACGACCTTCTTTATCATTGGCGTTGGGGCGCTGATCACCCTGCTCTGCCTGGCGAAGCTGCTGCCGAAGCTGCCAAGCGAACACTCTGGCTCGCTGAAAAGCCTGCCGCAGCTGGTTCGTCGCCCGGCGCTGATGAGCATCTACCTGCTGACGGTAGTGGTGGTAACCGCGCACTACACCGCCTATAGCTACATCGAGCCGTTTGTGCAGCACGTGGCGGGACTGAGCGCCAGCTTCGCTACCGTCCTGCTGCTGATTCTGGGCGGCGCAGGGATCATCGGCAGCATCCTGTTTGGCAAGTTGGGCAACCTGCATGCGTCGACGCTGGTCAGCGGTGCCATTGCCGTCCTGACCCTCTCGCTGGTGCTGATGCTCCCCGCCTCGCACAGCACAACGTACCTCGCCGTGCTCGGCGTATTCTGGGGCATTGCGATTATGATCATCGGCCTTGGTATGCAGGTGAAGGTTCTGTCGCTGGCGCCGGACGCCACTGACGTGGCGATGTCGCTCTTCTCAGGCATCTTTAACCTTGGCATTGGCGCGGGCGCGCTGGTCGGCAACCAGGTGAGCCTGCACTGGTCGATGGCGAACGTGGGTTACGTGGGCGCAGTCCCCGCGCTGGCGGCGCTGGTGTGGTCGGTGGTGATATTCCGCCGCTGGCCCACGGTGTTGGAAGAGCAGACTCAATAACGTTTACGCCGGGTGGCGCGGTGCTTACCCGGCCTACATTGGGCACGGAGTGGATTTGTAGGCCCGCGTAAGCGAAGCGCCACCGGGCGTTGCTGCTACGAAAGTGGGTAGCTGGAGATAATCTCCAGCACGCCGTTAATAATAAACTGCACCCCCATGCAGACCAGCAGAAAGCCCATCAGCCTGGAGATGGCCTCAATACCGCTTTTACCCACCAGCCGCATCACCGCACCCGAACTGCGCAGACACCCCCAAAGGATCACCGACACAAGCAGGAAAATCAGCGGCGGTGCAGCCAGGATCACCCAATCCGGAAAGGTAGCGCTGTGACGCAGGGTGGAAGCCGAGCTGATGATCATCGCGATGGTTCCCGGCCCGGCGGTGCTGGGCATCGCCAGAGGCACAAAGGCGATATTGGCGTCTGGCTCCTCTATCAGCTCCGCCGTTTTGCTCTTTGCCTCCGGCGACTCATGTGCTTTCTGCTGGGGAAAGAGCATCCGGAAGCCGATAAAGGCGACGATCAGTCCCCCGGCGATCCGCAGCCCCGGAATCGAGATACCGAAGGTATTCATCACCACCTGCCCGGCATACCAGGCAACCATCATAATGGCAAATACGTAGACCGACGCCATCAGCGACTGACGGTTACGTTCGGCAGCATTCATATTGCCCGCCAGGCCAAGAAACAGCGCGACGGTGGTTAAAGGGTTTGCCAGCGGCAGCAATACCACTAGCCCTAATCCAATTGCCCTGAACAGATCCTGCATAAGGTGCACTCCGTGAAGCGGATAGTTGACGACTATTATATGCGCAAAGCCCCTGCATGTGCAGCGGATAATACGCTAAGCCAATGTATAACATACAGTTATTAATTTATTAGTTATTGCTAAAAAATTGGTACATGAAACGTTTTAGCAAATTGTGGCATAAGCTAATGCATTAGGTTGACTTATAGTTGCCCCGGCAATAATATCTGCCGTGACTAATCTACTTGCCGGGGCAACCATTGTGAAAAGCACCAGTGACTTGTTTAATGAAATCATCCCACTGGGCCGCTTGATCCACATGGTCAACCAGAAAAAAGATCGCTTATTAAACGATTACCTTTCGCCGCTGGATATCACGGCGACGCAGTTTAAGGTGCTCTGCTCTATCCGCTGCGCGACCTGCATCACGCCGGTGGAGCTAAAAAAAGTGCTGTCTGTCGATCTCGGGGCTCTTACCCGCATGCTGGATCGGCTGGTATGCAAAGGCTGGATTGAGCGCCAGCCTAATCCGCATGACAAGCGTGGCGTGCTGATCCAGCTTACCGCTGACGGCGCAGCGCTTTGTGAGCAAGGCCATAAATTAGTGGGGCAAGACCTGCATCAGGAACTAACAAAAAACTTAACGGCAGATGAAGTGGCAACCCTTGAGTACTTACTCAAGAAAATACTGCCGTAAACAGAAGAGGTATAATGATGTCCAGACGCAATAATGACGCCATTACTATTCATAGCATATTGGACTGGATCGAGGATAACCTGGAGTCACCGCTGTCGCTGGAGAAAGTCTCCGAGCGTTCAGGTTATTCAAAATGGCACCTGCAACGGATGTTTAAGAAAGAGACCGGGCACTCATTAGGTCACTATATCCGCAGCCGCAAGCTTACTGAAATCGCACAGAAGCTTAAGCAGAGCAACGAGCCGATTCTCTACCTGGCAGAGCGCTACGGCTTTGAGTCACAGCAGACGTTGACCCGAACCTTTAAAAACTATTTCGACGTGCCGCCGCATAAGTATCGTATGACCAATATGCACGGTGAGACCCGTTATCTGCTGCCGTTAAACCATTACAACTGTTAATCGCCTGTATTTAGACGTATCGAGGAAATCATGAAGTTTACCGTCTCCGCCGCCCTTACCCTGCTGGCGCTGTTTTCTGGCTATAGCAATGCGGAGCAGCAGCACCCCGGCGAACAAAACCAGCGCGACGCGATGATCATACCTTCCGCACATGACCAGTCACCGTTTGACTTTAATCATATGGGTTCCGGAAGTGATAAATCCGACGAGTTAGGCGTGCCCTATTACAACTAAGCACGGCTAATACGTTCTTGCCCCGCCCTGTGCGGGGCTTTTTTTTTACCGTGCGGCGACCGACGGCCCCAAACGAAAGCCAAAGATATTGATATACAGTCCAGCCATGATCAGCGCAGCACCGAGCAGCTGCAGACCATTCAGCGTCTCACCCAATAACAGCGCGGCGCTGGCCATGCCTACCACCGGCACCAGCAGCGAGAGCGGCGCCACGCGCCAGGTTTCGTAACGCCCGAGCAGCGTTCCCCAGATGCCGTAGCCAATGATGGTGGCGACAAACGCCAGGTAGATCAGCGAGAGTACGGTGGTGATATCAATCTGTACCAGGCTTTGCACCATCAGCGCCGGACCGTCGAAGATTAGCGAGGCGACCAGGAAGGGCACCACGGGGATCAGCGCGCTCCAGACCACCAGCGACATCACCGCCGGGCGTGACGAATGCTGCATAATCTTTTTGTTAAAGATATTCCCGCAGGCCCAGCTTAAGGCGGCCGCCAGAGTGAGCATAAAGCCCAGCACGGTCACATCCTGGCCGTTGAGGCTGGATTCCGCCAGCACCAGCACGCCAAATACCGCCAGGGTAATCCCCAGCACCTGCTTCAGCTGAAGCCGTTCACCGAAGGTAACCGCTCCGAGGATGATGGTAAAGAATGCCTGCGCCTGTAAGACCAGCGAGGCCAATCCGGCGGGCATGCCAAACTTAATCGCGCTAAACAGAAAGGCAAACTGGCCAAAGCTGATGGTCAGGCCATAGCCCAGCAGCAGGCGCAGCGGCACCTTGGGCCGGGCGACAAAGAGCAGCGCCGGAAAGGCCACCAGCACAAAACGCAGACCTGCCAACATTAGGGGGGGCATATTATGCAGCCCGACCTTGATGACGACAAAATTGAGTCCCCACACTACCACTACCAGCAATGCCAGCAGTCCGTCTTTCCGCGTCATACCTGCCCCTGAAGTTTAAGCTTTTGTAAAAATGTTACGTTATCGTAAAAATATGTCTAGAGACAGATCACAATATTCGGTAGGTCAGCGTGTGCGATGCGAGAAATGTGGTCGCTATACAGTGCGCGTTTCGCGTGGTATTGCTGATAGTGAACGCAAAAAATAAAAAACACTGCACTGTCGGATACAACATGATCACATCTCAACAACGTTCCATCATCGCACTGCTCGCCTCATCACTGCTGTTAACCATCGGTCGCGGCGCTACGCTGCCGTTTATGACCATCTACCTCAACAGTCAATACGGTATGGCGGTAGATCGGGTTGGGTTGGCCATGACCGTGGCCATGACCGTCGGCGTCTTCTTCAGCCTCGGCTTCGGCATTCTGGCCGACAGGTTCGACAAGAAGCGCTACATGCTGATTGCCATCACCATTTTTATAGTGAGCTTTATTGGCATCCCTCTTAGCCATAGCGCGGTGCTGGTGGTTATCTTCTTCTCCATTATCAACTGCGCCTACTCGGTCTTCGCCACCGTTGTCAAAGCCTACTTCTCCGATACGCTGGCGCCAGCGGCGAAGTCTAAAGTGTTCTCGCTTAACTACTCGTTCCTCAATATCGGCTGGACAATTGGCCCGCCGCTGGGCACCCTGCTGGTGATGCAGAGCAGCCAGCTGCCTTTCTGGCTGGCGGCGGCGTGCGCTGCTTTCCCGCTGGTGTTTATTCAGCTCTGGGTTCAGCGCGTCATGGTGAAACACGAAGAGGAAACTCTCCAGCCCTGGTCACCATCGCTTTTGCTTCATGATAAAGCCCTGCTGTGGTTTACCCTCTCCGGCGTGCTGGCCTCGTTCGTCAGCGGCTCCTTTGCCTCCTGTATTTCGCAGTACGTCATGGCGGTGGCCGATAACGCCTTTGCGCAGAAGGTAGTGGCGCTGGTCCTGCCGGTGAATGCGGTTATCGTAGTCATGTTCCAGTACGTGATTGGCCGCACGCTGCGAGCCAACAATATCCGCCCGATGATGGCCGTCGGCACGCTCTGCTTTGTCCTTGGCCTGCTGGGCTTTATGATCTCTGGTAGCCAGCTCTGGCTGTGGGGGCTGTCAGCCGCCGTGTTCACTATTGGGGAGATTATCTATGCTCCGGGCGAATACATGCTGATCGACCATATCGCCCCGCCGGGTATGAAGGCGAGCTATTTCTCAGCTCAGGCCCTCGGCTGGCTTGGCGCAGCCATGAACCCGCTGGCCACCGGCATTATTCTGACTACTCTGCCGGGCTGGACGCTGTTTGCCATTTTGGCGGCAACGATTGTTTTCGCGTGGCTGATGATGCTGCGCGGAATGCAGATCCGGCCGTGGGACAGCGGACTCAGCGCGGCAAAAGCATAAAAGTAGGGGCAGAAAATCTGCCCCTTTTAACGATTACCAGACCTGTTCGGCAATGCGCGTCACCAGGCGGACCTTGTCCCACTGCTGGGCTTCGGTCAGGCTGTTGCCCTCTTCCGTAGAGGCGAAGCCGCACTGCGGGCTGAGGCAGATCTGATTGATATCCACATACTGCGCCGCTTCCTTGATGCGCGCCTCAATTCCTTCCGGATTTTCCAGCTCGCCATTTTTCGTGGTAATCAGCCCCAACACCACCTGCTGCTTACCCGGACGGATAAAGCGCAGCGGAGCGAAGTCGCCAGAGCGATCGTTGTCATACTCCAGGAAGAAGGCGTCGACGTTGACCTGGCCGAAGAGTACCTCAGCCACCGGCTCGTAGCCGCCTTCGGAGATCCAGGTTGAGCGGAAGTTGCCGCGGCAAACGTGCAGACCAATAGTTAAATCCTCCGGCTTGCCCTCCAGCGCCTTGTTCAGTACCCGGGCGTAGATGCGTGCCAGTTCATCAGGATCTTCACCGCGCTCGCGGACCTGACGGCGCTGATCGTCTGAGCAGAGGTAAGCCCAGACCGTGTCGTCAAGCTGCAGGTAACGGCAGCCTGCTTCATAGAATGCGTGAATTGCGTCGCGCCATGTGGTCGCCAGATCGTCAAAGTAGGCGTCCAGCTCAGGGTAGACCGTGCTGTCGATATCTTTCCGGCCACCGCGGAAGTGCAGCACGCTCGGGCTGGGAATCGTCATCTTCGGCTGGGCGCTGCCGCTAATGCTCTGCAGGAAGCGGAAGTCTTCCAGCATCGGATGATCGCCGAAGCCCAGCTTGCCGGTCACACGCACGCCATGGGCTTTAGTCTGAACACCGTTAAACTGAATACCCGCCTCGGAATCGTAACGCTCTACGCCCTGCAGGCCATCAAAGAAGTCAAAGTGCCACCAGGCGCGACGGAATTCACCGTCGGTGACCACGTGCAGACCGCAGGCGCACTGCTGCTCAACCACCTGGCGGATCGCGCTGTCTTCAACCGCGCGCAGCTGGCCAGCATCGATTTCACCCGCGGCAAACTGAATGCGTGCCTGCTTAATTGCATCGGGACGCAGGAAACTGCCGACAACATCGGCGCGGAACGGGGAGTGGTGACGCTGCATGGTGATCTCCTTGCCGTCGGGCAATGATAACCCGACGTGATAGTTCATGATTTAAACGATTTAGCCTTCTGGACGGCTACATGTCCAAAAATATGTCACACTCCTCGTCGCGATGCAACCGAGAATAATTCACGTAACGTGAAAAATGCTCATGCTGCTAACGCTAAACACCGTTGGCGAAGGAGTAGCCCTCATCTTCCCAGCCGGTGATACCACCGATCATGATCTTGACCGGCAGGCCCAGCTTCGCCAGTTTCAGCGCGGCGCGATCGGCACCGTTGCAGTGCGGCCCGGCGCAGTAGACAACGAACAGCGTCCCGATAGGCCACTCGCGCATCTTCTCTTCGGTCATCTGGCTATGCGGGAGGTGCACCGCACCGGGCAGATGGCGTTTAGCAAAGGCCTCAGTGCTGCCAACCACGTGCAGCAGGGCGAAATCCTGCTGCTGGTGGGTTAACGCATGGTGGACATCTGCGCAGTCGGTTTCAACGCTCAAGCGCTGTAGAAAATGCGCAACGGCCTGCGCTGGGGAGGCAGCGGGAAATTCGCTTACGTAGCTCATGGTAGTTTCTCCTTGGTTGTGTTAACACTAAGCTAACCTAAACTGCATCGATCCACCGCCTACCGCTATGCCAGAAAACGCCAGGATAATGACAACCTTACCTTCTACCGGACCGCTGGTCGTGGCCGTTGCCTACGATGGCCTCTGCACGTTTGAGTTCGGCATCGCCGTGGAGATATTTGGCCTGCCGCGCCCGGAACTGGGGGATAACTGGTACCGTTTTGCCGTGGCGTCGGTAGAGGAAGGTGAACTGCGTGCCACTGGGGGGATCCGGCTGGTAGCCGACGGTGGCCTGGGGCTGCTGGCACAGGCCGATACTATCATTATCCCTGGCTGGCGCGGCGCGGATAGCCCGGTCCCGGAGGCATTATGTCAGGCGCTGCACGAGGCCAATGGGCGCGGCTGTCGAATTATGTCCATCTGTTCCGGGGTCTTTGTGCTGGCGGCGGCTGGTCTGCTTAACGGCAAGCGTGCCACGACTCACTGGCGCTATACGCCGCTGCTGCGGGAGCGCTATCCCGACATCGAGGTGCTTGATGACGCGCTCTACTATCATGAGGGGAGCGTGCTGACGTCGGCAGGCAGCGCGGCGGGGATCGATCTCTGCTTACATCTGGTACGCCTCGACTACGGCACCGACGTCGCCAATAACGTTGCCCGCCGGCTGGTCGTTCAGCCCCATCGCGACGGCTCGCAAAGTCAGCAGATCGCTCGGCCAGTCGCCAGATCGCGTGGGAGCCAGCGGCTTGGACAGGTTTTCGATTATCTTCACCGTCAGCTTGCCGCCACGCACTCGGTGGCCTCCCTCGCGAAGCTCGCTGGCATGAGCCCCCGAACCTTTTTGCGTCGTTTTGATGAGGCAACCGGAACCACGCCGGCACGCTGGATCTTACAGGAGCGTCTGGCGCGCGCCCGGACGCTGCTGGCTAACGCCGACCTCACAATGGAGGAGGTGGCAGCCCAAGCAGGATTTGCTACCACCGCCTCGTTGCGCCATCATTTTCGCCAGCGTTTCGCCCTCTCCCCTCGGGAATTCCGTAAAAATCAGGCATAAAAAAACCGCCAGTGATACTGGCGGTAAATGCTTGCATGGATAGATCTATTTTATTCTGTACGTTATTCCGGGGTTCATTATTCGGAATAGCGGATCGGCACTATCATCGCACAGCGTTTCTTAACAAAGGTTAAACAGCACAGCATGTAGGCTCGGCAAGCGTGGCGCCACCGGGCCTACCGGCTTTCCCGCCAGGCTTTAATCATCTCTTTGGTGACGTCATCTTTATAACAAGCAGGAGAATAGCGGGTTATATTTTCTTTTATCTGGGTATCGGAAATAGCGGGACCTTTGGCAAGCGCAGCGCCATCCGGCAATGACACATTACCGGGTGAAAACTGCGCCTGACCTGTTTTGGAGGACCCTACCCTTTTTGTACGCCAGTATCGATCTTCAGATAGCGCATCAGACCCTGGGTCGCGCTCTTTTTCGCTTCGTCGTTCACTGCGACCAGATAGTAGTCCGTCGCGACTGCGTAAGGGGCTTTATCTGCTGGATAGACCGCATACTTCAATACCAGCTCGCCACCACGACGTTGACACTCCATATCCCAATGGCCCTGTTGTGCTGGCGAGATGCCGCACTTTCCCGGACCGTAGCTGTTGGAGAGATAGGAGTCGACGCGAGATTCAGCTTTCGTAATGTAAGCGGGTTTATTATTGTACATAAAACCGGTACACACCGCGCCAGCCACAATGAGGAGCGGTAACGATAACAGCATTTTTCTTTTCATTTTGACTACCTAATTTTCTAACAGAAACCACCGCGACTAGTATTATTCCTAAAAAAGGAAAATGTAACTACCTTTATTAGCGGTTTAGGTCACATCTGATTCCATCATGTCTATTGATAGACCGTCTTTGTGACAAAAGAATGAATGCCAGGCCAGCAAAAAGCCGCCCGGAGGCGGCTGTTCTTAGAGAGGCCTTGTACGATCGGGATCGTCAATATCGGGGTCATCGATATCAGGATCGTCAAAATCGGGATCGTCAGGGTCAATAGGGTCGATATCATCCGGCGGATAACGGTCGGGATCGTCCCGGTCCGGTCTGTCAGAAGGTAACGGGTCAAGAATATCGGGGCGTTCGGACATAGGACCTCCAGCACGATAAACGGCAGTAAAAGGATGTTAGCGAAGCGCTATTTTTTATCCTGTTTTGGCTTTTTGGTGTCGGACCCAGACTTCTTGTCAGAATTTTTTTGCTGATCTTTTGAAACGTTCAGATTAACGCTTTTCATGGGTAACTCCAGGTAGGATGGCAGCTTTTGCTGCTCCTGGAGTATAGGTAAGCTTTATCAATACCACCAGCGAGGCGGCAAGACGTGGGCCCGTATGGTTGCTGTGAACTCTCCATGCCGGGCGGCACTACGCTTGCCCAGCCTACAAAACATACCGGACCGTAGGCCCGTGCAAGCGTAGCGCCGCCGGGCAATAAACATGTCCCAATTGCTTAATTGACTGGCGTTAGGGCATCACGCCCCATTATTTTCTAGCTAAAAACGCTCTACGCACTCAACCCGCGATTCACCAGCATCGGTTCAATCACTGGATCGTGCCCGCGCCACGCGCGATAAAGTTCAGTCAAATCAGCGCTATTGCCACGGGACAAAATCGCCTCGCGGAATTTCTGCCCGTTCTCGCGGGTCAATCCGCCCTGCTCCACAAACCACTGGTAACCGTCGTCGGCCAGCATCTGCGTCCAGATATAGGCGTAGTAGCTCGCCGCATTGCCGCCCCCGAAGATATGGGCAAAGCATACTTTTCAACTGACGTTTTATTCATATTAAACAAAAAGTTAATTATGCTTCAGCACGCTTTTTTTCTCTGTCTTAGCCATTAATAGAACCACATAATATTCAGTAAATTAGGAATGGTTTTGGGGAAGGATTTTGCTGAGAATTACCCTAACACCACCTAAAATTGCTCAAGGTTTACTCAAAACATTCATCATTATCACTCCTGTTCGAATGATGAATGAAGTTGTCCTATTAGACGGTTCAACTTTATTGTGCTTTGATGATCGGCAGATCTGACCATCTCGTCATATAACGCAGCGAAAACATCTCGCGCTACATCTGCCAGGCCTACTGGATCCACTGCCCGGTGAAATAGAGCATTTCCCTACGCTATTGATTTAGCCTGTCCATCAGCGTCATTAATTCCTCGCTGCCCGGGCGCGGAGCGTTAGCATCAAAGAGATAAAGCTGGGCAATTCCCTGGCTGAAAAAGTCCCCAAGCATTATCCCTGCTTTCTGATAGCGGTGGCCGTCCTGCTAGACGGCCTTCAGGCACCGGGTGGCCGCAGCGATGATGTCACGCATGTCCTACGTGGGTACCAGCAGCTTTGTGGCTGCGCTGTTTCCGTAATACGGCTCGCCGGAATGCGGTGACGTTTTCACGAACGTGGAGATGTAACGGCAGAACTGGTGCTCGCTGCGCAGCTTCTCCGCCGCGCGGGCAGCTAACTGCAGATTGCCTGGCGCATTTCCTCATAGTCGGTGATTCGCTCGACAAAGCTACGGCTGCAGACGATTTCCCGGCAGAGGCTTTGTTCAGTTCAAACTTTTTTGCGAAGCATAACGACTTTTCTATTATCAGTCTTAGATAACTTTGGAGAAAAAACATGAGTGATGGATTACAGATTGTAATGTCGCCCGTTCAACTGTCAGCGGTACTGTCGGCGTAGGATATGGTTTCCGTCAAGGTAGCCAAACCAAAGAGTCTCTCAATGTAGTACGAATTGTCCTGCTCAAAAAAATGTACAACAATAAACCTTATTACGTACTAACCGCCTATCCATTCATGGGATAAATGATGCTTGAAAATTATGAAACACTAAGAAAGTTGATCGTAATTTTTTTCGGTCCGGATTATCAAATATTTGGCGAAAATATCGACGAGATTATGGTTTGTTATGTTGAGATGGAAAACGAATTAGCTATTCGCAATCTCAAACAACAGACGTCTCAAGCACTTGCCATACAAAGTGATGAAGAATTAAGAAGCATTATGACAACACTTGCAGAAAATCAGTTTATGCCTGGCTCATGGGGCGAGACATGGCGTTCCTTTTTACAAAAAATCCTGCTTCATCTTCCTTGATAAGAGGAGATGTGTGGCCTTACAAAACAGCAGCCCCATCATTATGTTTTAATCCTCCTACAAGTGGGTGGCCGCTGCAATGATGTCGCGTGTGTCCTGCGTGGGGGTCATCAGCTGTGTGGCAGCACTGTTCCCGTAATACGGTTCGCCGGAGTGCGACGACGTCTTCACAAACGTCAAGATGTAACAGCAGAACTGGTGCTCGCGGCGCAGCTTCTCCGCTGCCCGGGACGCATAACTGCAGATCGACTGGCGCATCGCCTCGTAGTCGGTGATGCGTTCGCCAAAGCTGCGGCTACACAAAATCTCCTTCTTCACCGGCGCGAACTCCTCCAGCTCAAGGCAGAATTCGCCGCGCAGTTCCCGCACCGTTCTCTCAAGTAAGACGCTGTAGTGTTTCCGGATGAAGCGGATGTCGCTGTCCGCCAGCTGCAGCGCGTTCTCGATCCCCATGGCCTGAAGCTTTTTCGCGATGCGCCCGCCGACGCCCCCAGACTTCGTCAACGGGCATCAGTGCCATCAGTCGCCGCTGGCGCTCCACGTTCGACAGGTCAACCATACCGCCCGTCTGCGGCCATTGTTTCGCCGCCCGATTAGCAAGTGTGGCCAGCGTCTTGGTCTGTGCAATGCCAACGCCGCACTAGATACGGGTATTACGCCGGATAGTGGCCTGGATCTTCCGGCCAAAATCCGCCAGATCCCGGCAGTTACGCACGCCAGTAAGATCGCAAAAAGCCTCGTCGATGGAGTACACCTCCACGCGCGGGCACATCTCCTCCAGCGTTGTCATGACGCGATGGACATATCGCCGTACAGCTCGTAGTTGCTGGAGAACGCGATCACCGGCTCGGGAAAGCGCGTAGCCTTCAGCTGGAACCAAGGTACGCCCATTTTAATTCCCAGGCGTTTAGCCTTGGCGCTGCGGGCGATAACAGCAGGATTTTCAGCCACCAGCTGGGCCACTGGGTGAGTTACCAGTCTTTTGACGGTGAACTCCCCGACGATGTTCGCGACAACAATACCGCCGTGCTGAGGGTGAATACTGAAATCAACGAGGAGATAGGAACGGACAAAAAAACCAGGCATCGCGCCCGGTTCTGTTTCCAGCCTGAATACGCTCTACGCGCTCAACCCGCGATTCACCAGCATCGGTTCAATCACTGGATCGTGCCCACGCCACGCGCGATAAAGTTCAGTTAAATCAGTGCTATTGCCACGGGACAAAATCGCCTCGCGGAATTTCTGCCCGTTCTCGCGGGTCAATCCGCCCTGCTCCACAAACCACTGGTAACCGTCGTCGGCCAGCATCTGCGTCCAGATATAGGCGTAGTAGCCCGCCGCATAGCCGCCTCCAAAGATATGGGAAAAATAGCTGCTGCGGTAGCGTGGCGGAACGGCGGTGAGATCGAGTTCTTCTCGCTTGAATATCTCGCTTTCAAAGGCAGCAACATCGTTTACCACGGTTTGTGATGTCAGGCTATGCCAGTTCATATCCAGCAGCGCGGCGCTCAATAGCTCCGTCATGTCATACCCTTTGTTGAATAAGGCCGCCCGATGCATCTTCTCCTGCAGTGCCGTTGGCATGGGTTCGCCGGTCTGGTAGTGGCGGGCATAGCGGGCGAAAACATCGGGATGGCTGGCCCAGTGCTCGTTGATCTGCGACGGGAACTCGACAAAATCACGCGGCGTATTAGTGCCGGAGAGCGTAGCGTAGCGCTGGGTGGCAAAAAGGCCGTGCAGGGTATGACCAAACTCATGGAACAGCGTGATGACATCATCCCATGAGATCAGCGCGGGTCCGCCTGCGGAAGGTTTCTGATAGTTGCAGACGTTATAGATAACCGGCCGGGTTCCCTGCAAGGTGGATTGCTCTACGAAGTTACCCATCCATGCTCCGCCGCTTTTGCTGTCACGGGCGTAGAAGTCGCCGTAGAAGAGCGCCATGCCGGTGCCGTCCGCATCAACGATCTCCCAGACGCGGACGTCAGGATGGTAAACCGGCAGATCAAACCGCTCGACGAAGCTCAGCCCAAAAAGCTGGCTGGCGGTCCAGAATACCCCTTCAATCAGCACGGTGTTGAGGACAAAGTAGGGTTTGATCTGCGCGTCATCGAGGGCAAATTTCTCCCGGCGCACCTGCTCGGCATACCAGGCCCAGTCCCAGGCCTCGGCCTGAAATCCGCCCTGCTGCTGGTCAATTACCCGCTGAATATCTGCCAACTCTTGCTCGGCACGGGCGCGCGCCGCCGGAACGATATTGCGCATAAAGGTCAGCGCGGCGGCAGGGCTTTGCGCCATCTGGTCGGCGGTTTTCCAGGCGGCATAGTCCGGGAATCCCAGCAGCGCGGCCTGTTCGGCGCGGATCTGGGCCAGACGCAGCACGATGGCGCGGGTATCGTTTTTATCGCCTTTTTCAGTACGCGACCAGCCTGCTTTAAAGAGCTGCTCCCGGGTATGGCGATCGCTCAGCCCCGCCAGTGCAGGCTGTTGGGTGGTGTTTAGCAGAGGGATAAGCCAGCGTCCTTCCAGGCCTCGCTCCTCGGCCGCCGCTCGCGCCTGTGCTTTTTCGCCTTCGCTCAGGCCATCAAGCTGCTGCTCGCTCTCGACGATTAACCCACCCGCCTTGCCTGCCGCCAGCAGGTGCTGGTTGAACTGGCTGGTAAGGGTTGCGGCTTCGGTATTGAGGCTTTTCAGTGCCTGCTTTTCGGCGCTGTCCAGGGTCGCCCCTGCCAGAATAAAGCGCTGGTGGATAACCTCCGTCAGGCGCAGGGATTCCGCGTCAAGCCCCAGTGCGTGCCGCTGCTGCCAGACGGCATCAATACGGGAGAAGAGCGCGCTATCCAGATAGATATCATTTGCCAGCTCGGCTAGCTCTGCGGAGAAGGCCTCATCAAGCTGCTGAAGGTAGTCGTTGGTGTGGGCAGAGGTCATAGCAAAAAAGAGGCTGGTGACCCGGTTAAGAAGCTGCCCGCTCTGCTCCAGCGCCAGAACGGTGTTATTAAAATCCGCTGGCGTTGTCGCCTGGGCGATGGCAGTGACCTCCGCACGTTTTTGCCGGACGCCTTCATCAAAGGCCGGACGATAGTGGTTATCTTCAATTATATCGAAACGCGGCGCCAGGTAAGGCAGCGTGCTTTCGCTCAGTAAAGGATTCGTTAGCGACATTTCAACTCCTTAAACATTGTCGTTTACCCCAGGCTCTTAACCCATGCTATCGTAATAACACACAAAAAGCGTTGAGGAACAGAATGATGATTATTTTAGTCACCGGGGCAACGGCAGGGTTTGGCGAAAGCATCACCCGCCGTTTCGTTGAAAACGGTCATAAAGTGATTGCTACCGGCCGCCGTCAGGAACGTTTGCAGACCCTGAAAGATGAGCTGGGCGATAGCGTTCTGACCCTGCAGCTGGACGTGCGCAACCGTGCCGCTATCGAACAGGCGCTGGACTCTCTCCCTGCCGAGTGGCGCGACATCGACGTGCTGGTCAACAACGCCGGTCTGGCACTAGGCCTGGAGCCTGCGCATAAGGCCAACGTTGAAGACTGGGAGACAATGATCGATACCAACAACAAGGGGCTGATCTATATGACCCGCGCCGTGCTGCCGGGTATGGTGGAGCGCAACCGCGGACACATCATCAATATTGGCTCTACCGCAGGTAGCTGGCCCTACGCCGGCGGCAACGTCTACGGTGCGACCAAGGCCTTTGTACAGCAGTTCAGCCTCAACCTGCGTACCGATCTGCACGGTACGGCGGTGCGCGTGACCAACATTGAGCCGGGCCTGGTAGGCGGCACCGAGTTCTCTAACGTTCGCTTTAAAGGCGACGACGATAAAGCGGGCAAAACTTACGAAAACACTAATGCACTGAGCGCAGAAGATGTGTGCGAAGCCGTCTGGTGGGTCGCGACTCTGCCGAAGCACGTCAACATCAATACCCTTGAGATGATGCCGGTTAGCCAGACCTGGGCTGGCCTAAGCGTGCATCGCAGCTGATATTTCCCTCCCGGCCTGCGGGCCGGGTATGGGATGCAGATCAAATAGATGGTATGGTAGGCGGGTCACTATTCTATTAAGTAAGAGCGCATGGCCGTCGAAACCCACCTTAATCCTGTACTGCCCGTTAATCAGCAAATTTACCGTATCCTGCGTCAGGATATCGTACATTGTCTGATCCCCCCCGGCACACCGCTGTCGGAGAAAGAGGTATCGGTGCGGTTTGACGTCTCGCGCCAGCCGGTTCGTGAGGCTTTTATCAAACTGGCTGAGAATGGACTGATTCAGATCCGTCCCCAGCGCGGCAGCTACGTCAATAAAATCTCCATGACTCAGGTTCGCAACGGTTGCTTTGTGCGTCAGGCTATTGAGTGCGCCGTCGCCCGCCGGGCCGCAACGCTGATCACCGACAGCCAGCGTTATCAGCTGGAGCAGAACCTTCACCAGCAGCGGATCGCTATCGACCATAAGCAACTGGATGATTTCTTCCAGCTTGACGATGAGTTTCATCAGAAGCTGGCGCTGATTGCCGACTGCCAGCTGGCGTGGGATACGGTGGAGAACATCAAGGCTACCATTGACCGGGTGCGCTATATGAGCCTCGATCACGTCTCCCCGCCGGAGAAGCTACTGCGTCAGCATCAGGATATCTTTGATGCGCTGGCAGAACATGACGTCGAGGGCGTAGATAAGGCGATGACCGCGCATCTGGAAGAGATTGGCGAGACGGTACTGCTGATCCGCCAGGAGAACAGCGACTGGTTCAGCGAGGAGTAAGCGGAGATCGGGCGTAGTGGGCCGAATGGGAGCGGTTACTGGCTGTGTCCCTGCGGCTCGCCTAGCAGGCCTTAGGTATGCCGTGTATCCTGGTGACGTTCGTCGCTGGCTAGCTATTAGCGTTAGTTATTCCAGCTTATATACAGGCCGCAATTAAAATCATTTTTATTAGACTGTACAGCAATCTCGCCCCAGGAATATTCAAAAACCACACCGTAGGGTGGCTGGGATATATCGTGCTTTGATACAAAATGAAGGGTGCTTTCCAAAAAGGCCTTTACTCTCGCCTCTTCTCTCAAGAGTAAGTCTACATTCGCCCTTAGCTCCCAATCATGCAAGGAAGAATAAAACTCCGTCCCTTTTTCAACCATAAATATCTTTTTTTCGAACTTTTCCATCGCTGGCCAAAGTTCTAAAGAATACTCTCTCCCAAGCCATGAGACGCTTTCCACGTAGTAGCCATAACGACCGAACTCTTTTAAATCGTCATTTTCTCTGTAAAAGCAACTCCCAACAAACTGCTCCCGAGACTGCAAATTAATCGAATGGTTATCAATGGTAACATTGCCATCACGTTCATTTAAAATCATCTTTTTCATAAATAAATAACCTTATTAAATCATTATCAATATTAGATCATTGCCAATAGCTCAGTAAATTCATCCATATCTTTTCCTCACCTTCAATTACTACGCTGTAATCGTTGAACTTCCTTCTATACTCTAAAAAAAGCAGTTGAATAGGTCTGATGGTTACGGTCCTGTTCCTTCTCGATCCATCGACAAGCTCTTTTAACTCCTGCAAATAAAATTCATCTTTTACTCTAGCGGTAAAATAGTCATCGAGAAAATCTAAAACCTCATCGTAGGATTCAATATCCACTTTCGCCCTCTTACTAAATTCTAACCCGCCTGTGAATAGCGTAATTTTACTTTTTACTCCCACCGCTCGTCAAGGTATGGAGTAATACTTTCGATTGTGAGAAACTTTGACTTACAGTTTATCTTTAACTGATTGCTACATATTTTTATTCTGCTATGGGTTTCGCTAGAAAATATTTCTGGTGAGCAAATAAAACCTATCCCATTGCCTTTAACACCTAGCTCTATTATACCTCCAAATGTAATTACTACACTAAGGGCATTGAACTCACTCTTACTCCATTTTTCCGGGTAAGATGAAGGAATATTTCTGCTATAAAATTGAAATGTCACATCTGAAAAACGTTCAAATGAAAAACTATTTACTTCAACAGACTGAAGACTTAACTCCCCCCCAAACATGAACTTTATTTTTTCTTTCCCTAAGGCATTATCAAACCACATATAAAACCCTCAAAGTTATCATATCCATGAGTCCTGACGTACTACCTGCATCCAGCTATTGGGGTGATCTTACCTTGAAATGAGCCTCAGCGCCATGACCAGGGGTTGCTTTAAGATGTCCCAAACATAGAACCAGCACCCCCCTCCGGTTTATAAAAAATCAATTAGCTTTCCAGGTGATTAACTAAGCGGTTGATTTTTGCATACTCTACGTCAGTGAAGTCACCATGAGCCAGGTAACCACAAAAACTTCTATATAAAACTCTTAACTCATTTTCCGATGTGTTTTCATCCTTTAATATCTTTAGTGCTGTTTTATAAAATTCTTTACCCTGTAATTTATTTTCTCGATCAGAACAAGATATAATATCAGTCAATAATTCTATGGCTTTTGTTCTATTCATGGCCGCCTCAAAAACTCACCTTGTCTGTTCTAATAACCATCTAGTCTGATGATTCATTAACATTAACTATACAATAAAGCCCGGTTTACATGCCACTTCCCTGTGGCTCGCCCCTCCGTGATTGCGCTACACGCATCAAATGTGTTCCTGACAAATTTGTCCCGATCCAGGTACTGGCCCTGCATGCGTTGGTTCTGGGTATGTCCTTCCAGCTATATCCATCCGATGTCTGAGCCTTGAGGATGAGCGAATAATATCAATTCTCTAGTAACATAGGATTTATATTTGTAATTGGATTTAAAAAAAATCAACACACATATAATTGTTATATTATGTACTATAGAGCCCTAAATATCAATACTGTTAAAAACCCCTACTATATACGATTGATAGCGGGCAGGTTGTCTCTCTCTATAGGTAAAAACAACTAAAACATCATGAATCCCTTTCAAGCATTTATTTTTTGATAACCTTAACGGACTTTCTTTATATTTATATCTTTGAATTAATCCATCTGATAACTTCACACAGCGAATTTTACTTGCAATTTTTATTTTTGTGTTATCCTCAAGGCCATCAAAATCCTTTGAATTATATAATCCGAAATAAACTTTAGCGCCGCAGAATGGGCATGATATTTCTTTTTCATTTCTTAGGAAGTCATCTTCAAGACCATCATGAATAAGAATCTTTTTCTTTTGCAAATTGATTAAAGTCATCTTTTCCTCAAAATTCCGTTCTCAACTAGTTTTTCAATTGCTTCGGGTGTTTCATATTGTGTTCCGTAACCCGATTGTCCAAACCATGGTATAGCAGGACCACTATCTACTGGCAACGGTTTTAAAACTTCATAAGTTGAATATGGTTTGTTTAAAGTAGATTGCTGAAGAGCTCTACCCTCGAATGATGATCCAGCCGTAGATATAAAAGTACCATTATTGTGGAAACCATCAATGTCTTTCCAACCACCGTAACGGTCAACCTTAGTTCCAAGTTTGAGAGTCGTTTTTGTTACAGTAATAAATCCTCTGTTTGGAGGCCATGTCCTAGGCCCCATAAAAGATTCCAGGCTTTGCCAGTCTTGCTTTTTCCATAATTTAGAAACTTTTGAAGCATCTGCCCGTGTTTGGAAAACACCTTGAGATTTGGATTGGAAACCATTCCATTCCTTTTGGCATCTACTCACCCCCCACGGATCCACCCACCCCAGCGTTCAGTAAATAGTAGGCGTACTGAATGACAGTGACTAAATAAAAATAAGCCGGAAAAGTTAATTTCTTGCCCGGCTTTTTAATTTATTTTATCAATCTATATAATTCTTTTCTTAACAAATCAAGTTCATTATTCTCATCTTTAAGAGGTATGCCTGATTGATGCAGAACGAGATCATTAAACGATCCCATCCCGCCATACAACCCTCTTAATTTATACAAGCACTCATCATAGTTATAGTTCAATTCCACAGAATGCTTTTCAAATATATCAGCCCAATATCCTTCGTCATTCTCACGAAGAATTTTTACAACATCAGTAATTAACTTACGAACATCATTTTTCATAGTAACGGCTCTTGTCCTAAAACTTGCACACCGGGGATATCCCAAGGCTCTGGTATTAGAATTTGCTGTGTACCACCAAGATAAATACCATATTGGTATCCAACCTCACCGACATAAATTTTTGTTCCAGTAGGTACTTTAAACTTAAAAACAGTGTCTAAAGGTGAACTTCCTCCACCCGGCCAATTTGGTAGCACTGCCTTATCAATTCGCGTTTGAAGCACACTTTGGGGCTTATCTAAACTAAAAAATCGCCCAAATGGATGCCCTTCAACACCGGCACGATATAATTCAGTATCTTGAGACAAGATAATCCTCCTATATTTCCCTCCGGCAAAAGTACCTGCAAGATCATCACTCAACGGTCCGGGATTTATTGCTGAATATTCCCCGGAGATTTTTCCTTTGCATAATCCAAGCGGATCCACCCACCCCAGCGGGTTCGGCCCATACTGGTAGAGGTTCAGCCCTCCCGCCAGCCCTATGGGATCCTGCTGGGTGAACCGTCCGCAGTCCGGGTCGTAGTACCGGAACAGATTATAGTGAAGTCCCGTCTCCCGATCCAGGTACTGGCCCTGCATCCGCAGGTTCTGGGCATACGGCAGCTGTACGTTTCTTTCACTCAGCAGCTTACCCCATGCGCTGTTCTGTGCCTCCTGGCATACCCGGCCTTCCGCATCCGTGAGACGCTCCGGCGTGCCGTTGGGCTGGTTATGGAACCAGTAAATATCCGGGGTATTCACGCCGTCAATACGGGCCAGCGGCTCGTGGCTGTGCTGATCGCTGTAAACGTAGGTCAGCGGCACCGCATCCCGGATCTCCTGCAGCAGCCGTAACCCCTCCCAGACAAAGCGGGTGGTGACCTCCCTGCCGTGCGGCTGCCCTGCCAGCGTCCGGCGGCAGGTCTTGCTGATGCGCCTGCCGAGCGGATCGTAGCGGAAGCTGACCGCCACCTGCGGCCGGGTGCGGTCGCGCGGCCGGCTGGTGACCTCCGCCAGGCGGTGCTCCCCGTCGTAGCGGTAGTGCCAGCGGGTCTGACCGTCGTCCTTTTCCACGGTGCGGCCGTGAATGTCATAGCGCCACTGAATACCGTTGAGCTGCGTCACGCGGTTAGCGTGCACTGCTTCAGTTGCCTTCGCGTCCAGCGGATTACCTGCCGCATCCCACCGCCACTGCTCCCGGCCCGGCAGCGTGCCGTCCTGTGACAGCAGCCGTCCGGTGCTGTCGTACTGCCAGTGATACCCGCTGAACGGATCGTCGTCGCGCTCCTCGCGCACCGGGTTGTTGCGGTAGTCGTAATCCCAGCGGCGGGACCAGCGGCGCGGGGCCGGACGCTGCGCGCTGCCGGTGAAGACGTCCCGGCGGTGCAGGCGGCCCGGGCGGTCATACCCGTTGCGGGTGGTGAGCGGGCCCTGGGTGCGGCTGACCTCCCGGTGCAGCTCGTCGCGGGTGAAGTCCGTCACCGGCAGGCCGTCAAGCGCAATGCCCAGCAGGTGGCCGCTGCCGTAGTAGTGCTGCTTCAGCGTGCGCCCGTCCGGCAGCCGGAGTGCTGTGCAGTTGCCCTGCGCATCGTACTGCCAGACCAGTTCGCCGTGCTCCCCCTGCTCGCGCGTCACGCGGCCGAGAGCGTCATACTCAAAGCAGAGCTCCTGCTCCGCCTCTTTACTCCACGCACCGGCTGCAAGCGCAGGGTGCACGGCGATGCGGCTCAGCAGCCCGGCCCTGGTGTAGTGCCGCCGGGTCTGGCCTTCGGGCGTGGTGTGGGTCAGCAGCTGCCCGCCCGGGCTCCAGGCGAAGGTGTGGGTGATGGCCTCCGGATGCCCGGCGGCCTGGGTGCGGGACACGGTGCGCCCGCAGGCATCGTAACCGTAGCGGGTGACGACCCCGTCCGGCCCGGCTTCCTCCAGCAGCAGGGAGTCCGGCCCCCGGCGGAACCGGTACGTCTCCCCGTTCTCATTCTCCAGCGCGGTAAGGCGTCCCCGGTGGTCCCAGGCGCGGCGCACCGTCCCGCCCAGCGGGTCCGTGGTGGAAATAAGCCGCCCGGCCTCATCGTAAGCAAAGGTGCGGCGTTTACCGTCGGCCCCCTCGTGCACCAGCGGCAGGCCTCTCTTACTCCAGGTGAGGCGCTCTTCCTGGTCCCCGGGGCGCTCAAGCAGCACCGGGCGGCCTGCCGGGTCGTAACCGTAGCGGGTCTCCTCCCCGTCCGCCGTGATTTCTGCGCTGAGCCAGCCCCGGGGATGATAACGGTAGCGGGTCACCCGCCCCGAACAGTCCGTGGCGCGGATGAGCTGCCCGGCGTCGTTATACTCCATACGGCGGCTGTTCCCGGCGGTGTCCACCTCCTCCACCACCCGGCCATATTCATCGCGATGAAGCAGCGTGCTCTGCCCCAGGGCGTCAACGATACGCGCCAGGCCGTGGTGCGCATCGTAGTAAAAGCGTGTTGTTGTCCCGTCCGGCTCCGTGACGGCCACCGGCAGGGCGCGGTGCACCAGCCACTGTGTGGCCCGCATGTTGCCGTCCGCGTCGGTCTCCTGCACCCGGTTGCCTGCGTCGTCATACACGAACGTGACGGCATGCCCGGCGGGGTCGGTGCGGCGCACCAGCTGCTCATGTTCGTTCCAGTCGTACCGCCAGCTTTCACCCCGCTCATCCACAAAGCGGGTGATGAGCTGCTGTTCGTTCCAGTAGTGGCGGCACGTGTGCCCGTCATACCGGGTGACGGTGGTCAGCCCGGCCTCCAGGTCATAGGCAATGCGGCAGCCGTCGCCGGTACTGGTCCGGGTCTCCGCCACCCGCCAGTGGTCATAGTGCTGCCAGCGGTACTCGCTCTCCGGCCCGCCCGCCAGGCGGTGCCAGACCATCAGGCCGTGGTCGTTGTAGCGGTACTCCCGCGTGGTCACCCCGCTGGCATCGGTGGCGGCGGCCAGCTGACCGCGCGCGTCGTAGCGCCAGCGCATCAGCGGCCAGGTCTTCTCTCCGTCGAAATGCGTGGCGGCGGTGACCCGCTGCGGGAAGCGCTCATCCTCATAGTGCAGCGTGACGTCGATGGCCCGGAGCCCGTCACGGATACCTGCCAGGCGGCCCTGCGCATCCCATCCCGTTTCCAGGGCGTTGCCGTACTCATCGCTGAGCGAGGCCAGCCGGAGCAGGCCGGGGTCAGTGCGCACAGGCTTAAACAGCCGCCAGACGGCCCCGTCCTCATCCGCAATCGCCACGTCGCCGTGCGCATTGCGGCGGACCATCACCCCCTCGCTGATGCTGTACAGCGCCTGGTCGACCGCAGGAAGCGTAAAGCGCAGCTCACGCCCGGTCTCATCCCGCCAGGTGACCTCGTTTTCATGCAGCATGAGGCAGCTGTCATACGCGGTGGCCCAGCCCTGACCGAACAGCCCTTCGCGGGTGTTCAGGCTGTTGTAGCTCCGCTGCCAGCGCAGGGGAAAGCAGCCCGGCAGGGAGAAGTCGAGCTCATGCCCGTCACTGAGCACCTTCACCCCGGTGGCGGCATGCACCGGGTGCGGGGAGGCAAACACCGCGTTAACGGCCATATCCGCCAGCATGCCGCCCCCGGCCGCCGCCAGCGCACAGGGCATGTTTTTCAGAATGGTGCCGGGGCGGCCGCGGATGAGCGACAGGGCCACCATCGCCAGGGTCAGCCCCGGCACCTTACCGCTTTTAATATCCCGCACCCGCAGCGTCCCGCCGCCGATAATCACATCCGGCGACGCCCCCGACACGGTGCCGCCGCAGGTGGTGCGGTCCCCGGTGCGCACCGCGGGCTGGCCGTTGATAAACACGCTGTCAGAGCCTTCCGCCAGATACTGAGGGCCTGAGTGTCTGTCACAGAGCACCCGGTCCTCTTCCCGCGGCGTGGTGCCCGGGTCGGCGGAGGCCACGGTGGGCTGCCATATTTCACTCCCGAGCTGCCCGGCGGCAGCAAGCAGCATCCCGCCGTAATCGGCGAAGCTGTCCGGGGACTGCGGCGCCGGGCCCGGCATATCCGCCGGGGTGAGCCTGCCTGCCGCCCGGGCGGCGGGCAGGCCGTTGATAATCACATCCGGCGAGCCGGTGACGATGTTACCCGCCGGCGACGGCGGAAAGAGCCTGTCCCCCAGCTCCGCCGCCGCCTGCGTGACGTCATCCGTGACACCGGCCAGGTTCGCCAGGGCGCCGGCGATGATGCCGCTTAACACGCAGCCGGAGCCGATGGCAGCCACGCCTGCGGCGGCCGCGCCGGTACCCAGCAGCGGGGCGGCCACGGTGGCAGCGGCGGCGACGGCCGAGCCGGCGACGGCATACGCCACGCCTTCTGCCATCACCCCGGTAATATCGGCGAAGACGGAGGAGTGAATAATCTCATCGCCCTGCCGGGCTGCGTAATTGTCGCTCATGATTTAGACGTCCGGGTGCTATTCAGCGTCAGGGTCTGTTTCAGAGCGTCCCAGCGCTCGCCATCTTCGTTAGTGAACGGACGCAGCGCAGAGAGGGTAAAAATCATCAGGACAGGTTTATCCGGTACCTGGACGGCGAGCTGCCGCTGCCACAGGCGCTGTCCACTACGCTCAAATGTGGTTTCGACTTCTGTCGCAGGGATATTGCCACCCGCGCCTACGGTTACGCGCTGAAAGTCACTCTGGGTGATCTCTTCCATTTGCGTACGCAGCATGTCCCGCTGGCGCTGAAATTCTTTTTCGGCATCGCTGCCTTCAGGAATAGTGCCCCGGCTGACCACCACGGATAAACCGCTTTCGTCATCGCGCAAAATAGTCATACTGGTGTCCTGCCAGGCAGCGGGAAAAAGGGAAAAGGTTCCCTCTTGCAAGGTATATCTCATCATTCAGGCATTACTCCTGCGCCAGTAATAAAACCCACCCTATTTAATATCGATGCAGTGCATGCAAAGGCGAGAGATTTATTACTCTTTCAGCTAATAACGATCGATTAACGTTTTAATGGATGTTTAAATGATAAAAAATGTACCTGCACTTTACCCGCTATGCTTTTTTGCGCTTTACCTTAAAATGCTATCGCTTTTTATTATTCATTCACCCCCTAAATAATTTGTGCTATTACAGGGGGTGCTAATATGAATGCTGTTATTAATAATCCGTGTAAGAAGCTATGGCTTTTCCGCCTGAGATTGCCGAGTTAAAATATATCTATTTGGCGCGTAATAATCCCCGTTCACTGGCGCTTTAACAAGATGCCACTTCATTTTTACTCCATCAAGTTCAAGTGTCGCGCGGCCATTTTTACCTCCAAATGACGAATCAAATATAATCTCTGCTTTGTCGTTTCTAACTAAACCATGAATGTTGTCTTCTTCATCCCCGGGGCAGTCAATACGATTCCCGGCTTGCGTGATATAGCAATAGGTTCCGCTCAACACATTCCCCGACTGATTCAATGATAAATTCAACGTAGATTGACCTGCATCTTCCCCCTCCCAATGACCGGTAAAATTGCTTTCAGCATTTGCCTTTATCTCTTTTGACCAGATACCCTTCTCGTTGAGAATGATCTTATTATTGTTGATAACGGTCAGGCTATCATCAACTTTACTCAGCATATAGGCCACCTGCCCGTTCTTGAACTCATAGATGATAATTGGGCATGAAGCGGAATCGCACCTCGCCCTTGATGCCTTGCCAGTAAGAGTTAACTCCGCACCATCTTTTTTACGTTTACCATAATAGGTCGCATCGTTACATTGACCATCGGGTTGACACTGTGTGGTAATTTTGATGATAAACTTGTCTGAAGTAAAATAGTCTACTTCAGATCCCTTTCCGCGCTTATCCTCTGCCAGAGTAAAGCTCATACCTTTGAAGCGTGCAGCCCACTCATTGATAGCAGGATGAACATTATGAAGATCACCATTCGTTTTGTACTGAATGATTTGCGCATCTGGCGTGACCCACCCTGCATAAACTTTACCATTCGGATAAATAACAAAAGCGGAGGCATTTTCAAGATAGAGATCGTTCAGCCAGCCCTCGACAAAAAGCCCGCCGTCCGGCGTCTGATGAGGTTCGCCAAAAACGTCAAAATTTTCGATAAAGGCGTTATAGTCCTCACCTAGCGTGTGCTGGAGTTGAGACTGGATCTCTTTATCACTCAAGGAAGCTGATACCTGCTGAAGCTGACTATATTTTGTAACATCGATTGAGCTTAATGCCGCCAGCGGCATTAACAGTAAAGTTGAGAAGAGCGGGAGCAGAGGATACTTCTTAGACATAACTACACCTTCCATGCGCTTTTGAACTGATTTATTCTATCAGTCCGGGATTGCATTTCTACCCACCTTTAATGGCAACGCATTACTGCTTTTAATCACCTGCAATCACCACCCTGGACAGGCAATCAGGATCTTTTACCGTAAAGCTGAAACTGATTTTTTGCCCATTGATATACGCAGGCGTACTAAAGCTGGTAACCTCATTTTCCGAGCGACCACGAGGATAGTCTGTCATGCTTAAATCATGATAATGCTCTTTAATGGTTGCAGGCGTAATACATTGATTTGACGGAGAAAATACCAAGAGAGGTGGTATACCTGGACGATTTTTACTTAAGCGTAATTCAATGGCAGAAATTAGCAGGCCATCCGCAAGCTTGACAGGCTCAGCCGTATAAAAGTTTATATACTCATTTTCGTTAGATAATCTGAATGTCAACAATGAGCCATCCAAATTGTCAATAGATAGCCTTTTTATAGCCGAGCTTGCAGCTGGAATGAACTGCCAAATATTTTGCGGCAGCCCTCTTTCCTCTGCCATTCCCGTGCAGGGCAATAGAGCGATGGCTAAGCCTATTTTGAACCCAAGGATAGTTTTCACCCAACCTCCTTCGTTATAATTTTTTACACGCCGCGTGTGAATCATGCTGAGACGACACAATCACTCTGAATCATTGTCATAATTCATTGTTATTTTTAAGACTTTATTATTTTTTATTTGAAAAGAAAGCACCTTCGCTCCAACCGCGTACGAGATCCACTCCTCCCCATCATCATGTTGATCTTGCCCCGTTCCGTATGATTTTCGCAAATCATCAACGCTTGTTCCAACATGGATACCACGCGGGGTAGCAATATCTGGTGCCGTTACGGTAATCTGGGCGACAATGTAATCATCGACGCTTCTTTCGGCCTTATCCCACCAAAGATTAGCACTATAGAGTTCTACACCAGGCTTTTTATGCTGATAAAATTTATAGTTTGTATCATCAAATGGAACCTCACCCACAAAGTTTCCGGCATCTTCTATTCCTGTATCACGGGCAAGGTTATTGTCCCATCGGTCACCCAATGTAACGGAATAATTATTTATGATTAAAGAAAAATCACTTTTGGTTAAGGTATTACTTGAAGGTGCCTCGACGGGCTGCGTAGCCTGGCCTGCGATCGCAACGTTGGGCAGACTGAAGATCGTTGAAAAAAGAAAAAGATAATTAAATGCGTTTATAGCTTTTCTCACACTGCGTGTCCTTTAAATTCCACCATTCAACGTAAACAGCACAGTTTAAGTCTGTGCTTAATATTATTGACAGCCTGCTATCTTCTGAGCCTTTTGAACGATCACTAAAACCCTGGTGTAATGATCGGCCGACACCTGATGCATCAGGGTTCCCTCAAGCTTTGCGCATCCGCGAACCGTTACCGGACCCTTGTATGAAAACACCTGCATCGACCTGACTTCCTGTTCAGGCTGGTTATCAGGATCGTCATCCTCTGTACCTGCCGATGGTAACACGCTAACCGGTTCTGCCAGGAGGACAACTGGAACCGTCACCTTTTTATCGCTGGCGTTTTCGCCATAGCCAAGCGGCCCGGCAAACTGCTTTTCAACAACTTTACCGACGATCGTAACTGTTTCAGGCTCATAGTGGTAGACCGTTTCAGCATAAAGCGAAGCGCTTGAAAGCAAGAACAGCAATCCTGCCATACCCTGGGTTTTAAGTTTTAATGTAAACATCGCCTGCCCTTTTAATAAGGAATTTTTGAAAGCCTACCTGGAGTTGAATTTTTTGTATCGCTTTTGCCTTTTAAGGTACTCCGTATCTTGCTCGTGGGGCAGGATAACCTTTAAGCCCTGTGCCATTTGTGAAGCTATGTAATTTGCATTAGAGAGATGCCCGGCAAGTTCTTCATCGGTAGTATCAAACTCTTTAGATGCTAGTGCACCGAGGTTTAGCGTATGTAACTTGCTTTTATCGCTTTCAGTACCGATCAAAATGCTTTTAATATATTCCAGCTGTTCTTTGGCCAACGTGTACAATGGAAATTCCGAGTTACTTGAAATTCGTTTGCTAATTGCATGGATAGCATCATTGATATAATCAAGTGCCGTATAATTTTCTTTATCCACAAACCGCCTCAATCTTAATTCGGAGAATTGACTTTAATAATGCAATATTTAAATTATAATATTAACTCTTGATTTAAACAATTATAAGTCGTTCATCACTGAACATGCCACAACTTGCCAGCAGAAATTATTCACATCGCGCAAAATACTTTAGAAGAACATTTAAAACTAACAAAATATTAATACCAAGTGCATTATCAATCATCAAGAAGCCCCCCTCTATCAATCAAAAAAATATTTTATTTTTACAATAAACTAAAATTAAACAAACTGTATATCCATATGAGAGTTAGACGTTTTCTTTATTGCCTCGTTTATGTATATTCTTTTCAAATCCTCTGTTAGAGTAACATTTTCATAAGGAGGTTCAAATCGCTGCATCGTGCTTACCTCTGCAATAAAACCTCCGACCACCATCTCACCTTGCACTTTTATTTTCCGACCATCAATATCAAGTACAATGTAAGAATTTGTGCCTGTAATCTTCATCATAGCTCACTCTTTTTCGAATATTATTTTTTCTGTTTGATTGCAAGGATCAATAGTTTTTATTTTAGTGACTTTATCATTAGATATCAACCTTGGCAATTCAACATTCTCCCATATATTTCCGGCCCTAAGCTCCTTACCTACTACGGCTCTGATTTCACCAGTAACTTGCTTTGCGTAAGCCGCGGATACATCTTCCCACGCTTTTATACTTTGTGGATTATCAAAATCCCACTCTGGCATATCAATATTTTTATCTTTGATCGTAGATTCCAGTGTGACACCACCTCTATTCCTGGCAATGCCTTCAGCAATATCTGCTCCTCCAATGCCATCTGTCCTACCTGACCAAAAAAAAGCTGTATTCGGTTTTGTGGCTAACTTAGGTGTAATTTCTTTAATATCTATCAGAGGTTTTGGAGTAGTACGCCACGTATCAAACCGCACACCGCCTTCTATCCCGGCACCGCCGCCAATCACCGACCCAATCAGTATACTCCATTTCTGGCCGTCACTGCCTTCGCCGAAGAGTGTTTCCCCGCCATAGTTGCCAACCATACCTCCCGCCATCGAGCCTAAAGTGCTCAGAAGCGCAATAGCCGGGCTCGCCAGTACCGCAACTGCACCGGCCCCTACAGCAAGCATCGTCCAGTTAACCCATTCAGGAATTTCAAGACTTATATTATCGGTTTGTACTTTGCGACCACCGATAAACACATTGCATGAACCCTTGCTAATCTCAGCGCCACAGGTCAGCCTGTCGCCAGTGCGGGCAGCCGGATAATTATTGATGTAGACTTTAGCCGAGCCTTCAGCAACACGTTGCAGGCTCCCGCTGTGCTCATTACATTCTCCGGTTGATAGATGCGCACGTGTCGCCGCACGACCGTTAATAAACACGTTAGGCGAGCCTGTATTTAGCATGCCGGTAACGTGACGCGGTGCCCAGGACATACTACCAAGAACCTCACCTAGTCCACCAGCAGCACAGGCTCCGGCAGCGACGGCAGAGACCGCGACCAGAGCTGTACCGCCCGTGACAACCACGGCCGCAGCACCCAAAATGGCACCGCCGATGAGTCCTGCAATCATCCATCCTCTTGAAGCAATATGAGCAATTTCATCATCAACCCGTGCAGCCTGTAAATCAGACATAGTTAATCCACTCTTTTAGTCATCAGGAACACCTGAATTTTCTCGCGGGTGTTTAATGCTTCTGGCCCACTGATTTGGCGACACACAGACAACTGCGATTGTAGATTATGTGAATCATCAAGAGATGTGGTCCACAGTGCATAGCGAGGCGGCTGGCTGCCGGGCACAGGCGCAATCATTAATTGATTGCCTTGCCGATCAAAAATTAAAAAGTGCCCCTCTTTTGCACGTTGAAGCGGCAGATGTCTGTAAAGCGCCTGTATACCATCGAATACACCGAGCACTTTACTGTTGCAGTCAAGCGCGAAAAAAGTTTCGATGCAGTCAGCATTAATCATTTTACTCGTTATGATCTGCGCAGCCGTATGGAATTTAATGTTCTTCATTACTTCCTGATACTGAAGATGATAATAATCACTAAACTCGCCAGGACATGTGCCAATGTAGCAAACCACTCTTTGACCGGAAGGCTGATCGTTAAACAAAATGGCTGTCTGTTTTTGGAAGATAACTGCATTATCATTCTTAAACTGATAAAACATTTCTACCGCCGGATAGCCATCAACACTAATCTCCTGTGAAGACTCAAGACGAAAGTCGGGGACAGTCACTTGAAGCTCGCGCACGATACGTGCCGCCACTTCGTTAACCTTCTCATCATTTTTTGCACTAGCACGTGAAACGACAAAAGCAAATTCACTTGCTCCATTATCGTTAAGTGTAAATAAATTCATTGTCCTGTCTTTAAATACATCAGGCAAAATGAGCGTTGCTTCCTGGAGAGTATATTTAGCCATTACGGTCACTCTTATTCACTGGTTTCATAGCAAAAAAATCGTCAATTTCGTGTTGCAGATCCATTTGATGAGTCCACCCAGGAGGTGCGATAGCCGCGCTGCCATCATCTGAATTTAGATAGAGTTCACCTGCAAGGGTATTAATTTCCGCCCTCTGTTTTGCCGTAAAATTTAATGTATGGCCGATAATATTTACGCTACCGTCTTTCGACAGTTCAATGGCACTTTCACCACATTCCAGCCGCAGAGTCTCACCCGCTGAAAGCGTATACTTATTTACAACCTTATCACTTCGATTTTTTCCTGTGATGCAGATGAGGTCGCCTTTGATCGCTGAGTTCTGGTTTTCTACCACTCGCAACGTTTCATTTTCTCCTACGTACTGGGTACGATTTTTTTCAATCCTATGTGTCTCATCATTCTTCACGTTGGTGTCCATATTGCGCTCGGCCTGGATCCACACCTGCTCCTCTCCCGCCCTGTCCTCAAAGCGCAGAACGTTGGCGTTATCCGCAGAGCCATCCTTGGTACGGCTCATGAATCCCATCTGCGTCGCAGCGGCCGGGAGTGTCCATGGGGGCATGCTCGCCTCGTTGTACACCCTGCCGGTGACTAACGGTCGGTCCGGATCGCCGTTGATAAAATCCACCACCACCTCATCGCCCACACGCGGGATCTGCACCCCGCCATAGCCCTGGCCTGCCCACGCGCTGGAGACGCGCACCCAGCACGAGCTGGTATCATCCCCCTTCGCCAGCCGGTCCCAGTGGAACTTCACCTTCACCCGGCCGTATCTGTCCGTCCAGATGCTCTCGCCCTCTGGCCCCACCACCATCGCGGTCTGCGGGCCATAGGTACGCGGCCACGGGGTGGTCTGTGCCGGGCGGAACACCACCGACGACGGGATAACCGTGAAGTCGATAGAGTGAACGGTGTCATCTTCAGAACCGCTGGCGTAACGGTTCTCCACCAACTCATAAACTGCGGAGGTGGTCAGGTACTCACCATTGTCGCTGAAGAACGGCGCATCGCTCAGGGTGAAGGTATTTCCCGGCGCAATACCCATGGCCGTGGCGGTGGCATTTATCTGCCGGTGCTCCACCTGCCATCGCTCATGGCGGATGCGGGCATAAAACTCGCCGTGCCCGTGCTCAACAAAGCGTCCCGGCCAGTCATAGACATCGATGCTCCCCGGCCGCGGCGAGGCCGGGTTTTGCTGCGCCTGGAGCATCCATGCGTTCGGCTTGCGAAAGTCGTAGTCGTCCAGGCTGTAGAGCCCCGGCGTCACGCTGTCTTCCAGTGTCCATTTGCCGATACCCTCTTCGTCCGTGCAGCCGCCCGACGGTGTCACGTGGTAGGGGATGATTTCATAGCCGCTGCAAGGCTGATGCTGCATGACTCCATCCGTCAGTACCAGCGTGTGCCTGTCCGCCTCATGGCAGAAATGGTAAGCAATACCCTCCAGCTCCATCAGACGACTAATAAATGCGAAGCTGCTCTCCTGGTACTGTACGCAGTAGTCCCACACCCGGTAGCTGCCGGTGAGCCTGCTTTCCACGCTGACATGAAACTCACCCAGCAGGGTGGTGACGATGTGCGGCACCGTCTGGCTCTGGAAAATACGCAGGTTGCGGTCACGCTTCATCGGCCACAGATCCGGCTCGACGGTCAACTCGTACTCCGCGTAGCGCGTGCCGGTGAGTTCTATCGCACTCACGCCAGCCTTAGTGATTTTGCCGTTGATGTAGCGCGGCGACAGCGGGTTCTGCGTCGGGATGGTGATAGTCACCGGCTGGCCCAGCAGCGTGCTGCGATCCAGACGAGCATCGGTGCCGAGCACGGTTAGCTTTAGGGCGAACGACTCAGACATCGCCTCACGGCCAGAGAGTTTCCAGAAAAGCAGCCCCTCAACGGGAAGCTGAACGGTTATTCGGTTGTGCAAAATTCTTGATCCGTTTATGCAAAATAAAGCGGATATATACCCTGACCGCCTGACTGGCTGCACCGGCAGGATGTAAGCAGATTATTCCTTTCAGAAGCAGGGAGAAGGCAAAGGAAGGGTAGAAGATCGGATGAGAACAAGCCCAGGAGGTTATTCATATGGGTTATTAGGCAATATGGATGATGACAAAAGTAGCCCTGTGGCAACAGCCGCTAATAATTTGATAAACAACACATTAGGAAATTCTTAGCGGCCAGAAAACAAAGAAAAATGCCGATCGCTGTTAATCGACCGGCATTGCACTATGAAAACCGCTTTTGATTAACGTTGAGCGTACTGCGCAACGGTGGCTTTCGCCCCTTGAGTCAGCAGCTGCTGATAGGCCTGCTGGACCCGTTCCACGAAAGCACGCTCCTGCGGCAGCTCTTTACCAAAGATCGCCTCGATGCCCAGCAGCGCCATCACGCGGGATTCGCCCTCTTCACTGCCGTTAACCGCCTGCTGAATAGTAGACAGCAGCGGATCGCTGACCTCAATCGCCTGCCCTTGCTCATCTACGCCGCCAACGTAGCGCATCCAACCCGCCACGCCCAGTGCCAGCAGGGAGAAGTCGCTGTTGTGCACCAGATGCCAGCGCACGGAATCCAGCATACGCTGGGGCAGCTTCTGGCTTCCGTCCATGGCGATCTGCCAGGTGCGGTGGCGCAGCGCCGGGTTGCTGTAGCGAGCAATCAGCAGATCCGCGTAGTGAGCCAGATCGACGCCCTTCACCTTCAGCGTCGGAGCCTGCTCGTTTAACATCAGCGCATGCGCAGCGCGGCGATAGTTTTCGTCTTCCATGCACTCGTTGATGTGCTGGTAACCGGCCAGATAGCCAAGATACGCCAGGAACGAGTGGCTGCCGTTAAGCATTCTCAGCTTCATCTCTTCAAACGGCACTACGTCGGCAACCAGCTCCGCGCCTGCTTTTTCCCATTCCGGGCGTCCGGCAACAAAGTTATCCTCGATCACCCACTGACGGAACGGCTCGCAGGCCACGCATGCCGGATCGCGTACCCCGGTCAGCTGTTCGATTTTGTCGAGCGTATCGGCCGTTACGGCTGGAACAATACGGTCCACCATGGTAGACGGGAAGCTGACGTTTTGCGCGATCCAGTCGCCAAGCTCAGCGTTCACCGCGCGCGCGTAGGCGCAGACCACGTTGCGTACCACGTGACCGTTTTCCGGCATGTTATCGCAGGACATCACGGTAAAGGCTGGCAGGCCAGCGGCTTTACGGCGAGCCAGCGCTTCAACGATAACGCCCGGCGCGGATTTCGGCTGCTGTGGGTTTTGCAGATCGGCGACGATCAATGGATGATCCAGCATTAGCTCGCCGGTGGCAGGCGCGTGGCAGTAGCCTTTCTCGGTGATCGTCAGAGAGACAATCGCCACCTGCGGCTCACAGAGTGCGGCAAATACGGTTTCCAGACCGTCGACCTGCGCGTGCAGAGCGCGTTTCACCACCCCGACCACGCGCGCCGTCCAGGCGTCGGCAGACATCTCCGCTACGGTGTAGAGATTATCCTGCTGCTTAAGATCGGCAATCTGCTGCTCGCCGCCGATCAGGTTGACCTCGCAATATCCCCAGTCGCTGTTGTGCTCAGCCGCCAGGATGTCGGTGTAGACGCCCTGGTGGGCGCGGTGAAATGCACCAAAACCTAAATGGACGATACGGGGAACCAGTTTGGTGCGATCGTATTGTGGAAGAGTTGCTTTTGCTTCTAATAGCCGGTTTTCCATGATTAAGACTCGTTAATTGGTTGACTACACTGACTAGAATGGCAGTACACAAGAGATGCCGTCTGCCTCCACGATACGTGAAGCGACGGCATTTATATTGATTTGTATTAACTTTTGCGTAATTGGTCTGATATCTTTTAAAACCTGTCAGACAGCATACCAATACCTGTTAGTGACGGCGTGATGATAAAGCCGCATAGGCGTTGTGATTACCTACCGTTCCCTGTTTACCCTGCGGCTCAGCGGCATCTTCCAGCGTACTCAGATCGCGGTCGCGTACTTCCGGCATCAGGAACGCAGAGACCAGGCCGATCAGGGAGTAGCAGATCATCATCGCCACGATTGGCCACCATGAACCGGTCATGTTACAGAAGATCCCTGCCAGCACCGGGCCAAATCCGACCGCGACCAGGCCGCCCGCCTCTTTCGAGATCGCCATCCGGGTAAAGCGGTTACGTGAACCAAACATCTCTGCCATGGTGATATTTTCCAGAGCAAACAGACCCAGTACGGCAAAGTTATGGATGATAATGATCGACATCATAATCACGCCCGGGGTGTAGCTGTTATCCACGATAATCGACACCATCGGGTAAGCGAGAATTATCGCCGAGATATTCAGCAGTATGTAGGGCAGACGACGACCAACCTTATCCGACAGCCAGCCCAGCAGCGGGATGGTAACGAAACCAAGGACTGAGCTGATCATCAGCGCATCGGTGGGGATGCTCTTATTGAAAAGCAGAGTCTGGACCAGATAACCCGCGAGGAACGTCTGGATCAGACCGGAGTTGCCGGCCTGGCCGAAGCGCAGACCCGTTGCCAGCCAGAAGGATTTGCTCTTGAACATCGCGCCCAGAGAGCTCTCCTGCGGATTGGCCTGTGCAGGGGCTTCCCCTTCGCTGACCTTCTCAAATACCGGGCTCTCTTTCAGGTTCATACGCAGCCAGATAGCGAAGATCATGACTACCACGCTCGCCAGGAAAGGAATACGCCAGCCCCAGGCTACCAGCTCTTCCCGATCGAGGAAGAAGAACATCACCGCCCAGATAGCCGTGGCGCTCAACGTGCCGCAGTTGGTGCCCATCGCCACCAGCGAAGAGATAATGCCGCGCTTCCCTTTCGGCGCGTACTCAGCCAGCATGGTGCCCGCGCCGGAGATCTCCGCCCCCGCTCCCAGCCCCTGAACGATACGCAGGGTAACCAGCAGGATCGGAGCAAAAATACCGATCTGCGCATAGGTCGGCAGAACGCCGATTAGCGTGGTGCAGATCCCCATCATGGTGATGGTGATAAATAGCACCTTTTTACGCCCCACCCGGTCGCCCATTTTGCCGAAGATAAATGCACCGACGATGCGCGCAATATATCCTGCGCCATAGGTTCCCATCGCCAGAATCAGCGCCATGGCGGCAGACTGCTCTGGGAAGAAGATCTCATGGAATACTAACGCCGCCCCCAGGGAGTAGAGCTGGAAGTCCATAAATTCCAGTGCGGTGCCCAGCCAGCCGGAAACGGCGGCTTTCACCAGGTCTGAGGTCGATCTTTCATGTTGTGCTTGAGTCATAATGGCTATCTCTACAGGGTAAGATGTGGACCACGTATCGCAGTAATTGTTATTCCTCAAACGTGAGCAGAACCTTGCAGCACTGCCGCTGGTCTTTCTCAAACAGTTCGATTGCGTCTGTTACGTGGTGATAGTCAAAAGCGTGCGTAATCAATTTATCCGGGTCGATCAGCCCCTTCTCCAGCCAGTCAATGACGACCGGGAATTTGTTGGCATTCAGGCGTGAGGAGAAGATCGACAGCTCTTTGCCGGTGATCCCCTGCTGAATAATCTGGCTCGGCTCGCTAGAAAAGCCCATCATCACGATGCGCGCTGCCGGTGATGCCAGACTCACGGCCTCCTGCAGAATCGACGGATGGCAAGCCGCGTCAATAATCAGCGTTGGCTTAACCCCCTTCTCTTCCAGCGCTTCCTGCAGTGACGTTTTACCGTTGTTGATCGTCCAGTCCGCACCGCTTTTTTCTGCCATCGCCAGCCGCTCTTCGATGCGATCGGTGACAATGACCTGCTTAACGTTGTAGACACCCTTAAGCGCCTGAACAGTTACCAGCCCCATCGGCCCCGCACCGTAGACCAGTGCCACGTCCTGCTCGGTGGGGCTGACATGCCCGGTGACCTGGGCGGCGATGGTAAATGGCTCTACCATCACGGCGTGCTTATCCGGAATGGCGTCCGGGATCGTCCAGGCATTTTTTGCCGGTACTGCCGCATACTCGCTAAAGCCGCCGTCACGATGGACGCCCAGCACCACCAGCGAGGTACAGACGTTGGGTTTGCCTACGGAGCAGGGGTAGCAGTGACCGCAGCTGATCACCGGATCAACGGACACCCGCTGGCCCAGACGTGCTTCATCAACACCTTCACCCACTGCGTCAATGATGCCGAAGAATTCATGGCCGATGACCCGCGGATATTTTGCGAACGGGTTATGCCCGCGGTAAATGTGGCTGTCTGAACCGCAGATCCCGGCAAGTTTGATTTTGACCCGCACTTCCCCTGCGGCTGGCGTCGGCACCGAACGCTCTTCAATCACCAGCTCGTTCGGTTTCTGAATAACAATGCTTTTCATCATTAACTCCTCTTTACCAGTTCCACAGGGTGCCGTCTTCAAGACGGGCGACTGGCAGATAGGCAGGATCGTAGGGGTATTTCGCGGCCAGCTTCTCATCGAACTCAATGCCGAGGCCGGGCTTCTCGCCTGGGTGCATATAGCCATTGTCAAAGGTCCAGCTGTGCGGGAAGACGTCGAGCATCTGCTCGGAGTAGCCCATATACTCCTGCACGCCGAAGTTCGGTACCCACAGGTCGAAGTGCAACGCCGCCGTGTGACAGATCGGCGAGAGATCCGACGGGCCGTGGGAGCCGGTACGTACCTGGTAGAGCGAGGCGAAGTCGGCAATGCGGCGCATGCCGGTAATGCCACCCGCATGGGTAATGGTGGTGCGGATATAGTCGATCAGCTGCTCTTCAATGAGCTGCTTACAGTCCCAGATGCTGTTAAAGACTTCACCCACGGCAATAGGGGTTACCGTATGCTGGCGAATCAGACGGAAGCAGGCCTGATTCTCGGCCGGGGTCGGATCCTCCATCCAGAACATGCGGAACTCTTCAATGCTCTTGCCAAAACGCGCCGCCTCAATGGGGGTAAGGCGGTGGTGCATGTCGTGGAGCAGATGCTCATTAAAGCCGAACTTGCTGCGCACCGCGTCAAACAGCTTCGGCGTAAAGTCGAGATACTTCTCCGTTGACCAGAGCTGCTCTTCCGGCCACTGGCCTTTAGTAGCTGGCTCGTAGGCCAGGCCTTTGCCTTTCGACATCCCGTAGGTGGTTTTCATGCCCGGCACGCCGCACTGAACGCGAATGGCTTTGAACCCCATCTCTTTATGACGGGCGTAATCTTCCAGCACGTCATCAATGCTGTGACCGGTGGTGTGGCAGTAGACCATCACCCCTTCACGAGAGGCGCCGCCCAGCAGCTGATAGAGCGGCATGTTGGCTGCCTTGGCTTTAATATCCCACAGCGCCATGTCGATAGCCGAGATAGCGGACATGGTGACCGGACCACGACGCCAGTAAGCGCCCTTATAGAAGAACTGCCAGATATCTTCGATTCGGTGTGCGTCGCGGCCAATCAGCTGCGGGCAGAGGTGATCCTTGAGATAGGAGGCCACGGAGAGCTCGCGTCCGTTTAGCGTGGCATCGCCCAGACCGACAATCCCCTCGTCGGTGGTAATTTTGAGGGTGACAAAATTGCGCCCCGGACAGGTAACAAATACTTCAGCCCCTACAATCTTCATCTTCTGATCCTTTACATCTCGGTTGTGATGGAGAGAATCTACGCAACTGAGCTACTACCATACAAGTATGATGATCACAAAACCGTCGCTGGATCACAAAAAAAGGCGCTATGCGCGCCCCCATCCTGCCACGATAATCAGCATCCCGCAGAGCGCCACCAGCGCGCCGATCCAGTCATAGACGCTGAGCCTGACGCCATCCACCACCCGCAGCCAGATCAGCGCGGTACAGACATAGACGCCGCCATAGGCCGCATAAACGCGTCCGCTGGCCGCCGGATGCAGGGTAAGCAGCCAGACAAAGGCCGCCAGCGCCAGAGCCGCAGGGATCAGCAGCAGCGGGCTTGCCCCTCGCTTCAACCATAGCCACGGCAGAAAGCAGCCGAGGATTTCGCACAGCGCGGTGATAAAAAAGAGCAGCGTGGTATTGAGCATGGCGATATTAAACATTAAAGAGGACGGCCTTATATCGTTTAAGAAGAATGGTGTAGAATAACGGGAGGCGAGCACTACGTCTTCTCTATCGAACCAAGGATTAACGATGAACATGACCCTGAGTAAACGCCTCACCCTGGCGGCAATGCTGGCGCTGGGTGCGGGCATGATGAGTTCCGCAGCCAACGCTGATACCAGTAAGCTTATTATTGAGTCCGGGGACAGCGCCCAGAGCCGCCAGCAGGCCGCAATGGAAAAAGAGCAGTGGAACGATACCCGCAGCCTGCGTAATAAAGTAAATAAGCGCGTAGAAAAAGAGTTTGATAAGGACGATGTCGCCTTTGATGCCCGCGATAATTGCCAGCAGAGCGCTAACGTGAACGCCTACTGGGAGCCGAACACGCTGCGCTGCCTCGATCGCCGCACCGGGCGACCAATCGGGCAATAGCTTTAGTAATAGGCAATGGTATTTTTGATCGCGTACTTATGCTCAACGGCAGGTGTTACGCTTTTATCAACGATGGTTAACGAGCAGCTTACCGGATTATCATGGCGATCGTATTCGCAGGCCTGCTTCACGCTGCCGATAGGCTTGTCGTTCAGCGTACTGACGCCGGTGTAGTCGAGCTTCTTGCTTCTGTCCGTTGAAGGCGTTGACTCCACGGACAGATGCATATCCTTGCTGGTGGTCGATTTGCCAAGCGGATACCCTTCCGCATCGTACTGGTAGTTAATCTGCAACTCCTTGCCACGCGCAAGTACCACAAAGCCCTTCTCATCCGTATCCCAGGTCACACCCGCCGACAGGAATTCGGCCAGCTGGCACTTACCCTGCAAACGCAGGCGCTTTTCATGAGTCACGGCATCGACATAGAAGTTGGCATCCAGCACCAGCGCCAGCCCGGTGTTATTATCCACATCCTGAAGCTCCAGCGTATCAAAACAGCCCTCCTGCGAGAGCGTGCCGGTTACGCGTTTAGAGACTTCTCCCTTATCGTTGAGCAGCGTCTGGCTAAAATCTTTCACCGGGCCACGCAGTGGGTCAAAGTCAAACTCATTGGAGAAGCTGGCCATCTCCGGCGTAAACGACACCGGCGCTTTGTCGTCATCGCATCCGGCCAGCACTGCCGTGACGGCTACCAGCATCATTAACTTTTTCATAAATGTCCCACCCGTTGCACCTTATTAAAGCATCTTAGCAAATTCAGTGATTTATGTAACATCATCCCTTTGTATTACCCATGTCCCCGCACCGTGACCGCGCGCACCTTTTTTGTTCAACGCTGCGCAGGCCAGGTGCAACCCTAACCTGCGCGCCACGGCACATTATTAAAATATTATTAATTAACAATAGATTAAAAACTGGCACGCCGCTTGCTATTTGAATTCCATCTTGTATACCAGATGGAATTGCTCACTATGACAACAATGACCGGCCAGACCCTGAGCGGTTGGCAGCAGCAGATCCAGCAGCAGCACGTCGAGGTTTTATCTCTGCTGACGGCGCACCTGGCAACCCTCTCTGCCGATGACAATGCCTGGATCACCCTTGCCACGCCCGAGCAGATCGCCGCCCAGCTGGCAGCGTTAACGCCCCGCTATCAGCAAAACCCGGCGGCGCTGCCGCTGTATGGCATCCCTTTCGCGGTAAAAGATAACATCGACGTCGCCGGATTTCCGACCACGGCGGCCTGCCCGGCGTTTCGCTATATCGCCGAGCAGGATGCGACCACGGTTGCGCAGCTTAAAGCCGCCGGGGCCATTGTCATTGGCAAGACCAATCTCGATCAGTTTGCTACTGGACTGGTAGGCACTCGCTCTCCTTGGGGCGCGGTGAGCAACAGTTTTAATCCTGACTACGTGAGCGGCGGCTCCAGCTCTGGCTCGGCGTCAGTAGTCGCCCGTGGTCTGGTCCCCTTTTCCCTCGGGACCGACACCGCAGGCTCTGGCCGAGTGCCTGCCGGTTTCAATAACATCATCGGGCTGAAACCGACAAAAGGCTGGTTCTCCGCCAGCGGCGTGGTTCCAGCCTGCCGCCTTAACGATACCGTATCGGTGTTTGCCCTCACCGTCAGCGATGCCTGGACCGTTGCCGAGGCGGCGGCAGGCTACGACGCCCGTGACGCCTACTCCCGCCGCGCATCGGCCACCGCGCCCGCCGCGCTGCCCGAGCGCCCGGTGTTTGCCATTCCCGACACGCTGCAATTCTTTGGCGACGCCCAGGCCGAAGAGGCGTGGGAGCGCGCTCTGGAGCAGCTGCGCGCCTGTGGCGTAACGCTGAAAACCATCGATTTCACACCGTTCGCCGAACTGGCCGCCCAGCTCTATCAGGGACCATGGGTCGCCGAGCGCACCGCTGCCGTAGGAGAGATCATCGACAGCCCGGAGAAGATGGATCCCACGGTATATCAGATTATCGCCGGAGGTAGCCGCTATAGCGCAGTAGATGCCTACAAAGCGGAGTATCTGCGCGCCGAGCTGGCCCGCAACATTCAGCAGGCCCTTGCCGAAGTCGATGCGCTGGTCGTGCCAACCTCACCCACCATCCGCACCAAACACGAGATGGAGCAGGAGCCGATCCGCTACAACTCGGAGTTTGGCACATACACCAACTTTACCAACCTGGCCGATCTCAGCGCCTTGGCCCTGCCCGCGCCGTTCCGCGCCGACGGCTTGCCCGCCGGGATCACCCTGCTCGCCCCCGCCTGGCACGATCGCGCCCTTGCCAGCTTCGGCATTCGCTGGCAGGCGCAGAGCGGCCTGCCCCTGGGGGCAACCGATACCCGACTCCCCGCAGGCCAGGCGCTGCCTCTCTCACAGGAACACGTGCGTGTTGCGGTCGTCGGTGCGCATCTGCGCGGTATGCCGCTTAACCACCAGCTGATTAACCGTAAGGCGGTATTTGTGGAGAGCAGCGAAACCGCCTCCTGCTACCGCCTCTACGCCCTGGCCAACACCCAGCCGGCAAAGCCGGGCCTCGCCCGAGCCAGCAGTGGCGAATCTATTCAGGTTGAGCTGTGGGATATCCCGCTGGCGCGCTTCGGGGAGTTTGTTGCCGAGATCCCGGCCCCGCTGGGGATCGGCTCTCTGGAGCTGGCGGATGGCCGCTGGGTGAAAGGCTTTATCTGTGAGGGTGCGGCGCTCGGCGACGCGCAGGACATTACGGCTTACAAAGGCTGGCGGAACTGGCTCGCCAGCAAGGAGATGCAGCATGTTTGATCGCGTACTGATTGCCAACCGGGGCGAAATCGCCTGCCGCGCCATCCGCACCCTGCGCCGTCTGGGGATCGTGAGCATCGCCGTCTATTCCGATGCGGATAAAAACGCCGAGCACGTCAAAGCGGCAGATATTGCCCTGCCGCTCGGCGGGGAGAAGGCCAGCGACAGCTATCTACGCATCGACAGCATTATTGATGCCGCTAAACAAAGCGGCGCGCAGGCTATCTGGCCCGGCTACGGCTTTCTCTCTGAGAGCCTGGCCTTTGCCGACGCCTGCGAGCAGGCGGGCATTGTCTTTGTTGGCCCCACGGCGCAGCAGATCGGCGAGTTTGGCCTCAAACACCGGGCACGGGAGCTGGCCGCACAGGCCGGCGTGCCGATGACGCCGGGGACGGGCCTGCTGAACAGCCTCGACGAGGCGCTGTTGGCCGCGCAGCAGATTGGCTACCCGGTGATGTTGAAAAGCACCGCGGGCGGCGGTGGGATAGGCTTGACCCGCTGCGCCGACGGCGAGGCGTTGCAGCTGGCATGGGAGAGCGTCCGCCGTCTGGGCGAGCAGTTCTTCAGCGATGCAGGCGTGTTTATTGAACGCTGCATCGATCGCGCCCGCCACGTCGAGGTACAGATCTTCGGCGACGGTCAGGGCAACGTCGTGGCCCTCGGGGAGCGCGACTGCTCTCTGCAACGCCGCAATCAGAAGGTGGTAGAAGAGACGCCTGCACCGGGGCTACCGCAGGCGACCCGCTCTGCGCTGCTCGCCTCCGCCGTTGAGCTGGGCAAGCTGGTTAACTACCGCAGCGCGGGCACGGTGGAGTACATCTATGACGCCGGGCAGGATGCGTTCTACTTCCTTGAGGTCAACACCCGCCTACAGGTAGAGCACCCGGTCACCGAGTCCGTTACCGGTCTCGACCTGGTAGAGTGCATGCTGCGCGTTGCCGCCGGAGATACCATCGACTGGGCGCGGCTCCAGCGCCCACCGCAGGGCGCGGCGATTGAGGTGCGGCTGTATGCCGAAAATCCGCTGAAGAATTTCCAGCCGAGTCCTGGCGTGCTGACCCACGTGAGCTTCCCGGAGAACGTGCGCGTCGACAGCGGCGTCACCACCGGCAGCGAGGTCTCCGCTTTCTACGATCCAATGATCGCCAAGCTGATCGTCCATGCGGATACGCGCGAGGCGGCCCTGCTTACGCTGCGCGAGGCGCTGGACGCCACCCAGCTGCACGGCATCGCTACTAATCTTGACTACCTGCGACAGATCGTCGCCAGCGAGGCCTTTGTTCAGGGCCGCGTCTGGACGCGGATGCTCGATACCTTTACCCCTGCGATGGCGGCCATTGAGGTATTACAGCCCGGTACATGGAGCAGCGTTCAGGATTACCCCGGTCGTCCGGGCTACTGGGACGTCGGCGTCCCACCCTCGGGTCCGATGGACGATTTTGCCTTCCGCCTGGCTAACCGCATCGTCGGCAACCACGCCTCCGCCGCCGGGCTGGAGTTTACCCTGCAAGGCCCGACGCTGCTGTTTCACAGCGACACCACCATTGCCCTGACGGGGGCCGACTGTCATGCCGAGCTTGACGGTCAGCCGGTGGCGTACTGGCAGCCGGTGGCGGTAAAGGCCGGACAGACGCTGATGCTGGGCCGCGCCCACTCCGGGTGTCGCACCTATCTTGCGGTGCGCAACGGTATCGATGTGCCCTGCTATCTCGGCAGCCGAGCGACCTTTGCTCTCGGACAGTTTGGCGGCCACGCCGGACGCACGCTGAAGGTGGCCGACCTGTTGCCCCTCTCCCGTCCTGAACTGGCCGCCTGCACCACGCCTGCGCCAGAGCGGGAGCCGCAGCCGCTGGCCGCCGGGCTGATCCCGGAGTATGGAGAGAGCTGGCACATCGGCGTGCTCTACGGCCCCCACGGCGCACCGGACTTTTTCACCCAGGAATCAATGGATGAGTTCTTCGCCAGCGAGTGGCAGGTGCACTACAACTCTAACCGTCTCGGCGTGCGCCTGAGCGGGCCGAAGCCGTCCTGGACGCGACCAGACGGCGGCGAGGCGGGCCTGCACCCGTCTAACGTTCATGACTGCGAGTACGCCATCGGTGCGATCAACTTTACCGGCGACTTCCCGGTGATCCTCACCCGCGACGGCCCCAGCCTCGGCGGTTTTGTCTGCCCCGTGACCATCGCCAAAGCGGAGCTGTGGAAAGTGGGCCAGGTGAAGCCAGGAGATCGCCTGCGCTTCTACCCGATTAGCGTTGAAGAGGCGGTGGCGCTAGAGAAGGCCCAGCACCGCATCGTTGAGACGCTGGAGCCTGCCGAAACGCTGCCTGAGTTTGCTACCCCATCGCTGGCGGATCGAGACGGGATCTCCGCCGCCGCGCTGGTCTCTATGCCAGCCAGCGGCACGACGCCTGCTATCTGCTATCGCCAGGCGGGCGATAACTACATCCTGATTGAGTATGGCGAAAACGTTCTCGATCTGGCCCTGCGCCTGCGGGTTAGCCTGCTGATGGAGCAGCTTCAGGCCATGGCCCATCCGGGCATTAAAGAGCTTTCGCCTGGCGTTCGCTCGCTGCAGATCCGCTACGACAGCCTTATTATCAGCCAGCCGTCGCTGGTGAAGATGTTGCTGGAAATTGAAGGCCGCCTTGGAGACGTCAGCGAGATGAAGGTGCCGTCGCGCATCGTCTGGATGCCGATGGCCTTTGAGGACAGCGCCACCCTCGGGGCGGTCAGCCGCTACCAGGATACGGTGCGGGCCAGCGCCCCCTGGCTACCCAACAACGTTGACTTTATTCAGCGCATTAACGGCCTGGCGGATCGTCACGCGGTGCGCGACACCATTTTCGACGCCAGCTACCTGATCCTTGGCCTCGGCGATGTCTACCTCGGCGCACCCTGCGCCGTCCCGGTGGATCCGCGCCACCGCCTGCTTAGCTCGAAATATAACCCAGCGCGCACCTTCACCGCCGAGGGCACGGTAGGTATCGGCGGGATGTATATGTGCATCTACGGCATGGACTCCCCCGGCGGCTACCAGCTGGTGGGCCGCACCCTGCCTATCTGGAACAAATTCCTGAAAAACAGCCAGTTCAAGCCGGACGAGCCGTGGCTGCTGCGCTTCTTCGACCAGGTTCGCTTCTACCCGGTCAGCGAGGAGGAGCTGGATCGCCTGCGGGATGATTTCCGCGAAGGCCGGGCCACCATCCGCATCGAGGAGACAGTATTCGACTACGCCGAGCATCTGCGATTCCTTGCGCAAAACGCACCCGAGATTGCGCAGTTCCGCGAGCGTCAGGCTACCGCCTTTAGCGAAGAGGTTGCCCGCTGGCAGCTGGATGAGCAGGCCCAGCCCGAGGAGATCGTGCTGCCCGCGGCTGAAGAGATAGATGACGGCGCGCTGGCGGTGAACGCCGACATGAACGGCAACATCTGGAAGGTACTGGTCCAGCCTGGCGATGAGGTTATTGAAGGTCAGCCGCTGGTGATTGTCGAGGCGATGAAGATGGAGCTGGCGATCCACGCTCCGCAGGCGGGCCGCATCAAGCGTATTGGCTGCCAGCCGGGCCGCCCGGTCACGCCTGGCGACGCGCTGCTGTGGCTTGAGTCGTGAGCATGAGCGGCAAGCCGGGGCTGGCGGAGCGCATCTACCGCGCGCTGAAAAATGAGATTTTCACTTTTCAGCTGATGCCGGGGGATCGCTTTAGCGAGAGCGAGGTTGCCGGACGGATGGCCGCCAGCCGAACCCCGGTGCGCCAGGCGCTCTACTGGCTAGAGCACGAGGGCTACGTCGAGGTTGCCTCCCGCAGCGGCTGGCAGGTGAAACCGTTCGACTTCGCCTGGTTTGAGGCGCTGTACGATCTGCGGATCGTGCTGGAGCGCGAGGCGGTACGCCGCCTGTGCGGAATGCCCCCCGGCACCTGCGCCGAGCATCTCACCCCGCTGATTGCGTTTTGGGTCGATGCCCCGCCGCTGGAAGACGGGCTGGCGGTCTCGCCCCACGACGAGCAGTTCCATACCGCGCTGGTGGCGGCAACGGGCAACAGCGAGATGACGCGGGTTCATGTCGATCTGACGGAGAAGATCCGCATTATTCGCCATCTCGACTTTACGCGGGAGGATCGGGTGGCGGCGACCTATCAAGAACACGGGCGCGTGCTACGCGCCATTTTGACACAGCAGACAGAGGAGGCGCAGCGGATCCTGACCGACCACATATTACAGAGCAAAGCGGTGGTCAGAAAAATCACACTACACAGGCTTCAGCAATCGCGGCTATCGCCGGTTTCATCGCAGATATAACGCAATAATTCTCTTACACTTTTAGGGGTTGATGATGAAAAGACGTTCGTTAATTAAAGCCTTTGCCCTCTCCGCGACCATGGTCGGTATGGGGATCTCCTGGCAGGCCTGGGCCGCCGATACCATCAAGGTCGGCATCATGCACTCGCTCTCCGGCACCATGGCAATCTCCGAAACGCCGCTGAAAAACGTCGCGCTGATGACCATCGATGAGATCAACGCCAACGGCGGCGTGCTGGGGAAAAAGCTAGAGCCGGTGGTGGTCGATCCCGCCTCTAACTGGCCGCTGTTTGCCGAGAAAGCTCGCCAGCTTATCTCCCAGGATAAGGTCGCAGCGGTGTTTGGCTGCTGGACCTCGGTGTCGCGCAAATCGGTGCTGCCGGTCTTCGAGGAGCTGAACGGCCTGCTCTTCTACCCGGTGCAGTACGAGGGCGAAGAGATGTCACCGAACGTCTTCTACACCGGCGCGGCACCCAATCAGCAGGCGATACCGGCAGTGGAGTATCTGATGAGCGAAGACGGCGGCAGTGCTAAACGCTTCTTCCTGCTGGGCACCGACTACGTCTACCCGCGCACCACCAATAAGATCCTGCGTGCTTTCCTGCACAGCAAAGGCGTGCAGGATAAAGATATCGAAGAGGTCTACACCCCGTTTGGCCACAGCGATTACCAGACCATCGTCGCCAACATCAAGAAGTTCGCCGCCGGGGGCAAAACCGCCGTGGTCTCCACCATCAACGGCGACTCCAACGTGCCGTTCTATAAGGAGCTGGCTAACCAGAGCATCAAGGCCACCGACGTGCCGGTAGTGGCCTTCTCGGTGGGCGAAGAGGAGCTGCGCGGGATCGACACCAAGCCGCTGGTGGGCCATCTGGCGGCGTGGAACTACTTTGAATCCGTCGATAATCCAACCAACGCTAAGTTTGTGGCTGACTACAAGGCCTACGCCAAAGCGCATAACCTGCCGAACGCCGATACCGTGGTGACCAACGATCCGATGGAGGCTACCTACGTCGGGCTGCACATGTGGGCCCAGGCGGTTGAGAAAGCGGGCACTACCGACGTGGATAAGGTCCGCGCGGCGATGGCCGGACAGACCTATAAAGCGCCGGACGGCTTCACCCTGACCATGGATAAAACCAACCATCACCTGCACAAGCCGGTGATGATCGGCGAGATCGAAGATAACGGCCAGTTCAACGTCGTCTGGCAGACCGAACAGCCGGTTCGCGCCCAGCCGTGGAGCCCGTTTATCGCCGGTAACGATAAGAAGCCGGATACGCCGGTGAAATCCACCGGGCAGTAACCCAGACGCCCGGCGGCATGGGCTGCCGGGCAATGACTCCATCAGCGGAATAAGCGACCATGAAAATAGCCACGCGCTTCGGCCTCTTCTTTGCCTGCTGCCTGCTGTTCATCGGCACGGCCTCTGCCGGACCGGCAAGCAACTACGGCGCTGCCAGCCGCACCCAGCAGGCGCAGCTTTTACAAACCTGGTCCGCCGCGCCCGATGCGTCGCGCTTACCCCTGCTCCAGGCGCTGCGCCAGGAGAACGTGGTTATCGATAAGCGCGGCCAGCTCTTTACCCTGTCGGGAGAGACCCTGACGCCGCTGGAGGGCAACGCGGCCCCGGAGGGTAATCCGCGCAAACTGTTTATGAACAACCGCATCCGCACCCTGGTGGCTAACGCGCTTGCCGCCCACCAGCTGGTCAGCGAGGATCGTACCCAGCGCCTTGCCGCCGCACATAATCTGCAAAACGACGCCACGGCAGAGCAGCTTCCGCTGCTGCAACAGCGACTGGCCCAGGAGGAGGATGACGAGGTGAAGGCGGCCCTGCTGCTGGCCGTTGCCACTCTCCAGCTCGCCGATGCACATCCGCAGGTGCGCCTGCAGGCAGTTAAACAGCTGGGTGAAAGCAGTGCGCCACCGATCCAGGCCAGCCTTCAGCGGCTGACCCAGCCGCAAAACGAGCCGGATGCCAGCGTGCGCGCCGCCGCCGCCGACAGCCTGAAGCAGATCCAGCAACGTCTGCGCTGGGGTGACTGGCTGGGGCAGGCCTTCAGCGGCCTGTCGCTGGGATCTATCCTGCTGCTGGCGGCTCTGGGGCTGGCCATTACCTACGGCCTGCTGGGGGTGATCAACATGGCCCACGGCGAGATGCTGATGCTGGGGGCGTACGCCACCTGGCTGGTACAGGATCTCTTTGCCCGCCTCGCCCCGCAGTGGCTGGCCCTCTATCCCATTGTCGCCCTGCCGGTGGCCTTTTTCATTACCGCCGCGATGGGCATGGCGCTGGAGCGGCTGATCATTCGTCATCTCTATGGCCGTCCGCTGGAGACCCTGCTGGCGACCTGGGGCATCAGCCTGATGCTGATCCAGCTGGTGCGCCTGCTCTTCGGAGCGCAGAACCTGGAGGTGGCTAACCCTGGCTGGCTCTCCGGCGGCTGGGCGGTGCTACCGAACCTGATCCTGCCGTACAACCGCATCGCGGTGATCGTCTTTGTCCTGCTGGTGCTGGCCCTCACCTGGCTGCTACTCAACAAGACCCGGCTAGGGATGAACGTGCGGGCGGTCACCCAGAACCGGCGGATGGCCGACTGCTGCGGCGTACCCACCGGGCGGGTCGATATGCTGGCCTTCGGGCTGGGCTCCGGCATCGCCGGGCTGGGGGGCGTGGCGCTGTCGCAGCTGGGCAACGTCGGCCCCGAGCTGGGCCAGGGCTATATCATTGACTCATTTTTAGTGGTGGTACTGGGTGGCGTTGGCCAGCTGGCAGGCACGGTGGTGGCGGCCTTTGGCCTCGGCATCATCAACAAGCTGCTGGAGCCGCAGATTGGCGCGGTGCTGGGCAAAATCGCCATCCTGGTACTGATCGTGCTGTTTATCCAGAAACGGCCGCAGGGGCTGTTCGCATTCAAGGGGCGAGTGATCGACTGATGAGCCAACCTATCACCCTGACGCTGGCGCAGCGTGCGCCCCGTCTGACGCGCACCCTGACGCTGGGCATTATCGTCCTGCTGCTGGCCCTGCCTTTTTTGGCCCTGCTGCCGCAGGATCATCCTCTGGCGATGTCCGCCTACACCCTGACGCTGGTGGGCAAGATCCTCTGCTACGCCATCGTTGCCGTGGCGCTGGATCTGGTCTGGGGCTACGCTGGCCTGCTGTCGCTGGGGCACGGGCTGTTCTTTGCGCTTGGCGGCTACGCGATGGGCATGTACCTGATGCGGCAGGCGGCAGGCGACGGCCTCCCGGCCTTTATGACCTTTCTCTCGTGGAGCGAGATGCCGTGGTTCTGGACCGGTACCCAGCACTTTGCCTGGGCACTGTGCCTGATTGTCCTGCTGCCGGGCCTGCTGGCGCTGCTGTTTGGCTACTTTGCCTTCCGCTCGCGCATTAAAGACGTCTACTTCTCGATCATGACCCAGGCGCTGACCTATGCCGGGATGTTGCTCTTCTTCCGCAATGAAACCGGCTTCGGGGGTAACAACGGCTTCACCGGCTTTACCACCCTGCTCGGCTTCCCGGTTACCGCTACCGGAACGCGGATCGGCCTGTTTATCGCCACCGTGCTGCTACTGATCGCTGCGCTGGGCATTGGCATGGCGCTGGCGCGCAGCAAGTTTGGCCGGGTGCTCACCGCGGTGCGCGATGCCGAGAACCGGCTGATGTTTTGCGGTTACGATCCGCAGGGATTCAAGCTCTTTGTCTGGACGCTCTCCGCCGTACTCTGCGGCCTTGCCGGGGCGCTCTACGTGCCGCAGGTAGGCATTATCAACCCAAGCGAGATGTCGCCCACTAACTCCATCGAAGCCGCCATCTGGGTAGCTTTGGGCGGGCGCGGCACGCTGATCGGGCCGCTGCTGGGTGCGGGCATCGTCAACGGAGCGAAGAGCTTCTTCACCGTGGCCTTCCCGGAGTACTGGCTCTTTTTCCTGGGCCTGATGTTTATCCTCGTCACGCTGTTTTTACCGCGCGGCGTTATTGGTTTGCTGAAGCGGAGAAAGCATGACTGACACTCTTTTTACCCAGCCGCTGCCGCAGGATCGCTACCGGGAGACCACCGATCCGGTGCTGATGCTGGAGAATATTAACGTCTCCTTCGACAGCTTCCGCGCCCTCACCGACCTGACGCTGGCGATTGGCGTCGGTGAGCTGCGCTGCATCATCGGACCCAACGGCGCAGGCAAAACCACGCTGATGGATGTGATCACTGGCAAGACCCGCCCGGATAGCGGCAGCGTGATCTACGACCAGAATATCGATCTGACCCAGCTCTCTCCGGTGGAGATTGCCCGGGCGGGCATCGGGCGCAAGTTTCAGAAGCCGACGGTATTTGAGGCGCTGACGGTGGCGGAGAATCTGGAGATTGCCCTGAAAACTGACAAATCGGTGTGGGCCAGTCTGCGGGCGACGCTCAGCGGCGAGCAGCGGGATCGCATCGACGAGACCCTTGAGCTGCTGCGGCTGGCAAATCAGAGCCAGCGTCAGGCGGGGCTGCTCTCCCACGGCCAGAAGCAATTTCTGGAGATCGGCATGCTGCTGGTACAGGAGCCACACCTGCTGCTGCTCGACGAGCCAGCCGCCGGACTGACGGACGCCGAGACCGAGTATGTCGCCGAGCTGTTTCGTACCCTGGCAGGCAAGCGCTCCCTGATGGTGGTGGAGCACGATATGGGCTTTGTCGATACCATTGCCGATCACGTTACGGTGCTGCATCAGGGCCAGGTGCTGGCCGAGGGTTCCCTGCGCGACGTGCAGGCGAATGAACAGGTAATTGACGTTTATCTGGGGCGTTAACATGCTGGAAGTGAATGAACTGCATCAATACTACGGCGGAAGCCATATCCTGCGCGGCCTCTCGTTTGCAACGCATCCCGGCGAGGTGACCTGTCTGTTGGGGCGCAACGGCGTGGGGAAAACCACTCTGCTGAAGTGCCTGATGGGGCTGATCCCGGCGAAGTCCGGAACCATTAGCTGGCAGGGTAAGCCCATCAATCAGCAGAAACCTCATCAGCGGGTGCGCAGCGGCATGGCCTATGTGCCGCAGGGGCGGGAGATCTTTCCCCGGCTGACGGTTGAGGAGAACCTGCTGATGGGCCTGGCGCGCTTTACCGGTTCGCAGGCCAGGCAGGTTCCCGATGAGATCTACGACCTGTTCCCGGTGCTACGGGAGATGAAGCAGCGTCGCGGGGGCGATCTCTCCGGCGGCCAACAGCAGCAGTTAGCCATTGGCCGGGCGCTGGCCTGTCGGCCCCAGCTGCTGATCCTTGATGAACCGACGGAGGGGATCCAGCCCTCGGTGATCAAAGAGATTGGCGTGGTAATTAAAACCCTGGCCGCGCGCGGCGACATGGCGATCCTGCTGGTAGAGCAGTTTTATGACTTTGCCGCCGAGCTGGCGGACAGCTACCTGGTGATGTCCCGGGGAGCGATCGTTCAGCGCGGCAGAGGCGAAGAGATGGAGAGCCACGGCGTGCGCAATCTGGTGGCGATATAGCCGCGGCTTTCAGCGTGCGGCTCCCAGAGCGAGCCGCAGTCATCGGATTAGGCCAGCACGCGATCGGCGATCAGCGTTCGGGTCAGCAGGGTGACGTCGATATAGTGCGCCAGGTCGCGCTGCTCGGCGCGGGGCAGATAGGGTAGCTCACCGATCATCGGCGCGGGGATCTTTTTACCCAGCACGTTAATGATCTCGGCATAGTGGGCAAGGCCAGGGTTGATACGGTTAGCGACCCAGCCAATCAGCGGCAGGCCGTCGCTGGCGATCGCCTGAGCAGTCAGCAGAGCATGGTTGATACAGCCCTCCTGGATCCCCACCACCATAATCACCGGCAGCTGCTCCTGCACCACCCAGTCGGAGAGCGGACGCAGATCGTTCATCAGGCTGCGCCAGCCACCGGTGCCTTCGACCACCACGTGATCGACACGGTCGGTCAGGTGCGCAAGCCCTTTGGACAGCAGGCCATAGTTAATGGGGCAGCTGTGGGCCACGCTGCTCTCTTCCTCGCTCAGGGCGATGGGGTTCACCGCCTCGTAGGGTAGCGCCAGGGTCGAGACGTTTTGCAGCACCAGCGCATCTTTGTTGCGCAGGCCCTCAGGCGTCTCTTTACTCCCTTTCGCCACTGGTTTGTAGCCGGCTACGCTTCTGCCGCTGTTTGCCAGCGCCTGCAGAAGTGCGCGGGAGACCACTGTCTTCCCGACAGCCGTATCGGTACCCGTAATAAAGAAACGCTTAAGCATCACTTACTCCACCGTTTTGCCGCGAAAATATACACCACGAAAATAATTCAGAGGAGAAAGTCTAAGTTAAGTCGCCAGGGGCTAATTTGAGGTAGCGCAATTTTTCCTACAACTGTGCAAATTTGTTACCCCTGCAACAGTCGAATCAGCAACGAACCGTTATACATCGCGTCTTTTACCAGCGCGGCACCCGCCATGGTGCCCTGATTAGAGAACTGCGTGCTTTCGACAGTGATGTGTCGGCTATAGGCGGGCAGCGACTGCTGGCGAATGCAGCTGCTAATGGCTGGAAAGAGAATATCGGCGGCCTGGCTCAGGGGTGAACCGATAAGAATTTTTTGCGGATTAAACAGGTTGACCATGATCGCCAGAATGCGCCCGACGTTGGTACCTACGCCGGTGATAATATCCGTCGCCAGCCGGTCCCCCTCTCGCGCGGCCTGGCAGAGCGACGCTACGGTAAGCGGCTGGCCGTGCAACTGCGAGCTCATCGACTGGCTCATGCGCTGCTGCGCCAGCTCCAGCACGCTCTCTACGCTGGCGATGGTTTCCAGACAGCCGTGGTTGCCGCAGTAGCAGCGTTTGCCGTAGGGATCGACCTGGGTATGGCCTATCTCAACCAGGCTGCTGCTGCCCGCGTGCAGCAGGCGGCCGTCGGTGATCACCCCCGCGCCAACGTTGTGGTCGATCACCACCTGGATAACATCCCGCGCGCCACGGGATGCGCCAAACAGCGCTTCCGCCATGGTCCAGGCGCTGATGTCATGCTGAATATAGATCGGCACGCCGGTATGGCGCTCAAGGGCCTCCCCCAGCGCCATGTCTTTAACGTCTTCATAGAACGGCATGCGGTGCACGATGCCGTTCTCGGTATCGATGATACCCGGCAAGGTGATGGCGATGGCGGTCAACCGTTCGAGCTTGTTCTGGTGGCGAATAAAGAACTGGTCGATGTGCTGAATAATGCGGCTGGCGAAGGGCGTATCAGCGTGTAAAGGCAGCTCAAGCTGCTCTTCAACCACCAGCTTGCTGCTGAGGTCGCGCAGGGCGAGATGGATCTCCCCCCGGCTGATGCGCAACGAGAGGTAGTGCCAGGCCTCGGTTTCTACCATCAGGCCCACGGCAGGACGCCCTCGGCTGCCTGGATCCTGGATCTCCGTCTCCTGCACCAGGTGCGCTTCTAGCATTTCACGGACAATCTTGGTAATGCTGGCGGGGGCAAGCTGCGCCAGACGCGACAGATCGATACGTGAAACCGGGCCTAGCTGATCGATAAGCCGGTAAACGGCTCCTGCATTAGTCTGCTTAATCTGATCAATATGGCCAGGCGTACTATCAGCAACCACCTCTTGCTCCCTTTATTTTCGCGCTTCGAAATAAACTTTAGGCTATGGTGAAGCAGTTCCTTGAGGCCGTCAAATTTTTGATTAGCCTTGTGATTTACCGCACATTTTCATCCTCTGCGGGATAAATTCTGTTCACTTTTAACGCTTTCCAGCAGCTGCTGCTTGAAATGCAGCGCGGCCGCGCCCTGCTCGTGATGCTTCGACCACACCAGCCACATCTGCGAGACCGCATCGGCTTCGGCAATCGGCAGCCAGCACATCTCGCTGAGCTGAACCCGGCAAAACGACGCGGGCAGGATCGACACGCCCAGTCCAGCGGCCACCAGCCCAATAATGGTCATCGCCTCGCCGACCTCCTGGGCAATACGCGGTACCAGGCCGTAACGGCGCAGCAGGCCAAGAATATCGTCGTACAGTCCCGTCCCGACATGGGGGTCGAAAAAGACAAACGGCTCCTTTGCCAATTCGCTCAGCGTAACCTTGGGCTGTGCCGCCAGGGGATGATCGCGTGGGACCATCGCCAGCAGCGGCTCGCGCAGGATCACCTCCCACGCCAGCGTTTCCGGCAGCGCGGTATTGCGCATCAGACCCAGATCCAGGCTTCCCTCGTGCAGAGGGGCAATCTGCTCCCGGGTATTGATCTCGCGGGTTTGCAGATGCACGTCCGGATAGCGCCGTCGGAAGGTCGAAAGGGTGTCAGAGACTGCTTTAATAAAGGGCGCGGAAGAGGTAAAACCGACCCGTAGTTCCCCGCTCTGCCCCTGATGCAGCCGGGCGGCGCGGGCGGCAGCGTCATCGACCTGGCTGAGGATCTGTCGGCTGTCGATCAAAAACTGCCTTCCCGCCGGGGTCAGCGCGACGCTGCGGTTGGTCCGGGCCAGCAATCGGGCACCGACCTGCTGCTCAAGCAGCTGGATCTGCTGGCTGAGCGGCGGCTGGGAAATATTCAGCCGGGCCGCCGCATGGCCAAAATGTAACTCTTCTGCCACGGCAATAAAGTAGCGCAGGTGACGCAGCTCGATATTCATATGTTTAATGTATCATTTGAGATTATTAATATATTAGACAGAATATTTACATTTTCCTACTCTTAGCGGTAATTACTTACCCGCTGTTATAGACCACTAAGGATCCTCCGTGAGCCGTACTACTGTCGTTGACTTCGCCCCGGCGAGCGATGCCGACGTGCAAACCACCGCTGTTCCCGCCACGCCCTATATTAAACGCGGCACTCCCCAGTTTATGCGCGTCACGCTAGCGCTCTTCTCTGCCGGACTGGCAACCTTTGCCTTGCTCTACTGCGTGCAGCCGATCCTGCCGGTACTCTCCCACGAGTTCGGCGTCTCACCGGCCAGCAGCAGTATCTCGCTCTCTATCTCTACCGCCATGCTGGCCATTGGGCTGCTGTTCACCGGCCCGCTCTCGGATGCCATCGGCCGTAAGCCGGTGATGGTCACCGCCCTGCTGCTTGCCTCCTGCTGTACGCTGCTCTCGACAATGATGACCAGCTGGCACGGCATTTTGATCATGCGCGCGCTGATAGGGCTGTCGCTGAGCGGCGTGGCGGCGGTCGGGATGACCTACCTGAGCGAGGAGATCCACCCCAGCGTGGTGGCCTTTTCGATGGGGCTGTATATCAGCGGTAACTCGATCGGCGGCATGAGCGGACGCCTGCTCAGCGGCGTATTTACCGACTTCTTTAGCTGGCGCATCGCGCTGGCGGTCATCGGCTGCTTTGCCCTCGCCTCGGCGCTGATGTTCTGGAAAATCCTTCCAGAGTCGCGTCATTTTCGTCCTGCCTCGCTGCGCCCCCGGTCGCTGATGATCAACTTTCGCCTGCACTGGCGCGATCGCGGCCTGCCGCTGCTGTTTTTAACCGGCTTCCTGCTGATGGGCTCCTTTGTCACTCTGTTTAACTACATTGGCTATCGCCTGATGCAAACCCCGTGGCAGCTTAGTCAGGCAGTGGTAGGCCTGCTTTCGGTGGCGTACCTGACCGGAACCTGGAGCTCGCCCAAAGCCGGGGCGATGACCGCACGCTTTGGGCGCGGGCCGGTGATGCTGGCTTCAACGGGGATTATGCTGGGCGGCGTGCTGCTGACGCTCTTCTCGTCGCTGGAGCTGATTTTTGCCGGCATGCTGCTCTTCTCTGCTGGCTTCTTCGCCGCCCACTCGGTCGCCAGCAGCTGGATTGGGCCGCGAGCGCGCCGGGCTAAAGGCCAGGCCTCATCGCTCTATCTGTTTAGCTACTACCTGGGATCGAGCCTGGCCGGGACGCTGGGCGGTCTGTTCTGGCACAGCTATGGCTGGAACGGCGTCGGCGGTTTTATTGCCATGATGCTGCTGGCCGCGCTGCTGGTGGGCCGTACCCTGCACCGCCGTCTCTCTGCGTAGCTAAACGTACTCTGTCTAAACATGCCGGGCGGCGCTACGCTTGCCCAGCCTACTAACAGCGCCTTACCGTAAGCCCGTGCAAGCGTTTTAGTCACGTCCTTATGTGGTCATTCTTAATAAATAAACCACTTTTTGCGTAACGGTAACCCACTAACCTTTTTTATGATCGCGGAAAAGATAACCGGAGTATCTTTATGAGCGATAAATTACAGGTTGTGATATCGCCAGTTCAGCTGGCTGCAGTGTTGTCGGATAAAACAGTAACTGAAGCGGAAACGTTGCAAAATCGATTGCTGGGAGGCCTTAGCGTTGCGATGAGTACGGTAGAGCTAGCGGGTGCAACAATCCTTTGTGCAGCACCTGATCCTACCACTCTTACCAAGGCGGCCTGCATTGTTGTTGGGGCTCATGGGTTGGATAGTCTTAATGCAGCCATTGACCAAACGCTTACGGGACATGATACCCGGACATCTGCATATCAGTTAGCTGTAGATACTGCGCGGCGCTTTGGTGCGGATGAAAAGACAGCTGTAAATATTGGGCTGACTGTCGATATTGCTGTACCTATTGCTTTTGGTCTTGCCTTAGGTGCTGTACGTGTCGCTTCTGTCCGCATCGGCAGAATAAGGCTTATGGAACATGAATCCGTAGCTGGATACAAACCCGGCGGACATACATTGTCTCGTCATGTGGGATTAAGTGAAGCAGACCTGAGAACGCGTCTGAGGAACAGACCAACACTATCGGGAAGCAGCACTTTTTATAATAAGCATTTAGCAGAGGATGCTATTTCTCGTGCGCTCAAATTCAATGCACCCTACATTACTAACTGGGCCAAAACAGCGAGAGCCAGCTCAAAACTGAATATCGACTTCTTCGCAGGGAGAGAGGTTGGATTTGGCATTGAATCTGCAACAGGACCTGTAATCAAGTCCTACAAAATGCGTGTCGTACTTGAACTTCAGATGTATAACGGAAAACCTTACTATGTCCTGACTGCCTTCCCGGTACTGAGATAAATGATGATAACTAACTATCTGGATCACCTAATGGGAGCCTACTTTAATCAGGACTATGACCTGTTTGGCGAGACCATCGAAGAGGTTATGAATGAATACCTGAAATGTGAAGGACCAGAACATGCCAAAGGGTTGATTGCCGATTGTCATCACTTTCTCCAGAGAAGTGATGATATAGAGACGGCGTTTCTCGACCTGTACGGGTTTGACTTTGATCCAGCCTTATGGAGTATGACTGCCAGACAATTTCTCACGGTGGTATCCGCGCAAGCGTCCTGTTATCTTGAAATGTAAGCAAATTATATCAGCACAACACGAGGCATAATGGACACCAGCAACTACCAGCTACTGACCCGCACCTTCCAGCGTCTTTACCGTTTCTCTCACCTCTCATCCATCGCCGGCTGGGATATGATGACTATGATGCCCTCTGCCGGGAGTGCCGCCCGGGGCGAGGCGCTGGCGGAGTTAAGCGTCCTGAAACACCAGATCCTGACGGATAAAAAGGTGGCTCAGTGGCTTGAAGCGGCCGCGCAGGAGGATCTTAACGACGTTGAGCAGGCCAACCTGCGGGAGATGACCCGCCACTATCAGCAGGCGGCGGTACTCCCTGAGTCGCTGGTAGAGGCGAAATCGCTGGCGGGCAGCCGCTGCGAGCACGCCTGGCGTAGCCAGCGCCCGGCGAATGACTGGGAAGGTTTTTCCGCCAATCTCAAAGAGGTGGTGAAGCTCAGTCGTGAAGAGGCGAAGCTGCGTGCGGCCGTAAAAGGCTGCACCCCCTACGACGCGCTGTTGGATCTCTACGAGCCGGACATGACCGCCGCGAAGCTCGACGTGCTGTTTGCCGATCTCAAATCCTGGCTGCCGGATCTGCTTAATCAGGCGGTAGCGAAGCAGGCCCAGCGCCAGCTTATCGCGCCGGTCGGGCCGTTCCCTGTGGAGAAGCAGCGCGAGCTGGGTCTGACGGCAATGCATACTCTGGGCTTTGATTTTGACGCAGGCCGTCTGGATATCAGCGCCCACCCCTTCTGCGGCGGCGTACCGGAGGACGTGCGCATCACCACGCGCTACGACGAGAACGATCTGTTGGGTGCTCTCTTTGGCGTGGTGCATGAGACCGGCCACGCTCGCTACGAGCAGAACCTGCCCCGCACCTGGCTGGGGCAGCCGGTTGCCGAGGCTCGCTCGATGGCCGTGCACGAATCGCAGAGTCTGTTCTTTGAGATGCAGCTTGGCCGCAGCAAGGCGTTTTTACAGCGTCTCCTGCCAGCGGTCATCGACCGTTTTGGCGCGCAGCCCGCCTTTAGCGAAGAGAATTTCATCGCCTGGAACCAGCAGGTGCAGCCTGGCCTCATCCGCGTGGATGCTGACGAAGTGAGCTACCCCGCGCATGTGATCCTGCGCTATGAGATTGAGCGAGCGCTGATCAACGGTGAGATTGAGGTAGAGGACATTCCGGCCCTGTGGGATGAGAAGATGCAGCACTGGCTGGGCATCTCCACCGTGGGCAACTACCGCGACGGCTGCATGCAGGATATCCACTGGACCGACGGCGGCTTTGGCTATTTCCCATCCTATACCCTTGGCGCTATGTACGCCGCGCAGCTGTTCCACGCTGCACGCACCGCGCTGCCTAACCTCGATGCCGCCATCGCAGAAGGGGATTTCAGCGCCCTGTTCGAGTGGCTGCGACAGAATATCTGGCAGCACGGCAGCCGCTTTACAACCGCTAAACTAATTGAATCCGCCACCGGCGAAGCGCTGAACAGCCGCTACTTCCGCCAGCATCTTACCGCCCGCTATCTGTAACTTTTCAGGCCGGGAGCGTTATTCCCGGCCTCTCTCTGCGCCTTGTACATTACGTTACACGCCGATACCAATCACTCACTGAAGCCCCGCATTGAGAAGCCTATAGTCTCTTCAACGGCCCCGCAGTGGGGTTAAATGATGAAACCAATTCGAGGATATCAGAATGAAAAAAGTATTAGCTCTGGTTGTTGCCGCTGCTATGGGTCTCTCTTCTGCTGCGTTCGCTGCTGACACTGCTGCGACCACCGCTGCACCAGCAGCAACCGCTCAGACTCAGAGCGCTGCTCCGGCTGCCAAAACCACCCATCACAAAAAACACCAGAAAGCTGCCGCTACCCAGAAAGCGCAGGCTGCTAAAAAGCACCACAAAAAAGCCACTAAACCGGCCGCTGACCAGAGCGCTGCTAAACCAGCCGCTGACCAGAAAGCCCAGGCTGCTAAGAAACACCACAAAAAAGCAGTAAAACACACCGCTGCTAAACCGGCTGCTCAGCCTGCTGCCTAAGTTTGATGCTTACTTCAGCGCCCGCCTGCCGGGCGCTGCTTCTTTAGGAGGATCTATGCTGCAACGCTACCGTTTCGAGCTAATTTTGCTCATGCTGATTGCCTGCGCGTTGGTGTCCCTCCGTTTTTATCTTTCCTGAATGTAGCACGCTGATTTTACTCCCCCTTTCCTCCCGTCCCGTCTATAGTTGTTGCTTAGGGTTTGAATAATCATTATTGCCCCACCAGAGTGTGATATGCATAAATTCGGTATTCTGCTATTGGGTTCGCTTTGTCTATTTTCTTTTTACAGCCATGCCGATGATGATGCCGCCGCTGCCGCTGAGATCAAGACGCTGTTTTTTAATCATGACGATCGGGTCCGAGTGAGTAATCCAACGCAGTCGCCGTGGGACGCTATCGGCCAACTGGAGACTGCCAGCGGCAATCTCTGCACCGCGACGCTGATTTCGCCCCGCGTAGCGTTGACCGCTGGGCACTGCCTGCTGACGCCGCCCCGTGGCAAGGCTGATAGAGCCGTGGCGCTGCGCTTTGTGGCGCAGAACGGCATCTGGCGTTATGAGATCCATGGTATTGAGGGGCGGGTTGAATCAACCCTCGGTAAGCGCCTTAAGCCTGACGGTGAGGGATGGATTGTTCCGCCTGCCGCCGCGCCGTGGGATTTCGGCCTGATCGTGCTGCGCTATCCGCCGTCGGGTATCACCCCCCTGCCGCTGTTTGAAGGGGATCGCGATGCGCTGACAGCCGCGCTAAAAGCTGCCGACCGGAAGGTGACGCAGTCAGGCTATCCGCAGGATCATCTGGACAACCTCTACAGCCATCAAAACTGCGTGGTGACCGGCTGGGCGCAGGATAGCGTGCTCTCTCACCAGTGCGATACCCTGCCCGGCGACAGCGGCTCTCCGCTGATGCTAAAGACGGAAGACGGCTGGCGGCTGATTGCGGTACAAAGCTCCGCGCCGGGGGCTAATGATCGCTGGCGCGCCGATAACCGGGCGATTGCTATCACCGGCTTTCGCGATCGGCTGGATGCCCTGGCGCAAGAGCCGTAGTTAACCCTGGCGGCGGTGACGGTGCTGCCGCAGCGCGTCAATCGGCATTGGCGCGCTAAAGAAGAAGCCCTGAAGCCGATCGCAGCCAGCCAGACTCAGCAGCTTCATCTGTTTCTCGTTCTCAATACCCTCTGCTATCACCGCCATCCCCAGCGCGCTGGCGATACGAATCGTACCGCCCACTAGCGCCGCCGCCTGCTCATCATGATCCACCAGCCCGGCCAGCGACTTATCTATCTTGATAGTGTCAAAGTTGAAGCGCCGGAGGTAGCCAATGCTGGAGTAGCCGGTACCAAAATCGTCCAGCGCAATGGCCGTTCCCAACGCTTTTAGATTACCGATCGCTGAAAGAGAGCGCTCTGGGTTCTCCAGCACATAGGTTTCGGTGATCTCCAGCTGCAGGCGATGCGCAGGGAAATGGCTATGACGAAGAACGTCTGCCACCTTGCTTTCAAAGTCGGGATCGCGAAACTGCGCCGGGGAGATATTCACCGACAGCTTGAGATCGCTAAGTGGTTGCAGATCCCTACAGGCGCGGCGCAGCACGAACTGTCCCAGGGCATGGATCAGTCCGCTGGTCTCGGCAATGGGAATAAACGCATCCGGCGATAGCGCGCCAGCGGGCCGCCGGGGCCAGCGTACCAGCGCCTCCACGCCCACCATCGCCTGGCTGCGGGCATCAACAATGGGCTGGTACCAGACGTCAAATTCGTCGCGGAGAAGGCCCTCGCGAATATCGTTTTCAATGGTAACCTTGCGCTCGCGGGCACTGTTCAGCTCGGCATCGTAGTGGGTGACCTGCCCTTTACCGTTGATTTTTGAATGGTACATAGCAATGTCCGCCCGGCGAAACAGCTCCGAGCTGGTACACTCCAGCAGCGTGCCGCTGGCAATGCCAATGCTTGCGCCGATGTAGAGCGTACGCTCGCTCAGGCGAATCGGCAGATCGAGCATCACAAGCACCTGCTCCGCAAAGAGGCTGGCCTTTTCGCTGGCCCGATCGCCGCTGATGGTCATGGCAAACTCATCTCCGCCCATCCGCGCCAGCATGCCGCCGTCAGGGACTTTATCGCTCAGGGATCGGGAAAGCGCTACGATCAGGCGATCGCCAACCTCATGACCATAGATGTCGTTGACGTCCTTGAAGCCGTCGAGATCGATAAACACCACGCTGATTGCCCGGTTTGGATTAGCCAGGCTAAGCGCCTCCAGCTGTGCCAGCAGCGCTCGTCGATTCGGCAAGCGGCTCAGCCAGTCGGTCATGGCGGTGCTGCGGGCCAGCTTCTCCCCTTTTGCCAGCTTATAGAGACCGGCGCTGCTCAGCATGATAAACAGCAGGATCAGAGCAGCGACAAGCAAAACAATCTGGCGGATCTCCCATGCCGCCGCGTGCGCCGCCCTGGCCCCGGGAAGCTGCGGCTCCCAGCTTAAATAGCCCAGCAGATCCCCCGCAGAGCTTTTAAGCGGCACGCTGGAATCCCGGGTTCGGTTAAGACTGAAACGCAGGTTTTCGATCTGGAAGGTATCGCCTAAGGCTTTAAGATTCTGCGTATCTATATGACGCGTAATCACCAGATAACGCCGAATATTGCCGTGTACCTGAAGCGGACTCATTCTGGGCTTGATAAGCCCAATAGCGATAAACGCAATACCATGACGGGTACGGGTAATACCCGCAGTGATATTTTGCTTATTAACCTGAGTAGCGATGGGTTTATAAACGAGTGCTTTAAATCCTTCGCCAAAAAAATCCAGATTCTTCTCATAAAACGGCTGGCCGCGAAACGATCCCCAAAGCACCTGGTGATGCTCGTCAAGCACGAAAGTACCATCATAAAGGTTACTGCTTTTATACGCGGCTCCCCAAATATTATCGAGCCAGCGGGTATCAAGCTGCGGCTGGTAGACCTCACGCGCGGCATCGTCCCAAACGGCATTATCGATAACCAGCGACGAGACGCGATTAACCGAGGTCTGTATCGCACCCTGCACGGACAGCGCCGATCGGTGTTCGTCTATTTCATTTGTTTTACTGCTGATAAGATGCAGGGAGAGATAGAGCAAGGCCACGACGGAAACAATCAGCCCAATGCCAGCGATAAAAATCAATATCGATAGCGTTCTTGCGGTGGGGATATTACGCCAGCTTAACGGTTTAAACATTCACCGCCCTCTTATCCGTGTGAACGGCCATCATCTTTTTGTTGGTTTTGTGAGTTAAGCGTAATACAACCGGCCGGTTTCGCTGCCCGTTAATCGCAAATACGGATGGCGATCACAGCGGCAGCGAAAGGGCTTAAGAACAGGTTTGTGGGGAAGCGCTAGCTGGCTTTGAACGGATCCTTATGGTCGTCCTGGCTGTCATCACGCTTGCGGGGAAGCTCACCCTGCTTAGCGGGGTTATCCTTGACCGGCTTAGTCTCTTCTGCTTTTAAGGGGGAAACGTAGTTGTCCGTCATCATGTTCTCCTGTTGTTACTTCATCTAAAGCTTAGTCAACGATTCAGGAACCGGGTAACAGAATCTATTCTGGCTAGACAGGGCGCTTACGGCCCACTCCTCGGGCAGGACATACAAGGACATATCCTAAGGCGATAAACTCACGATTATCAATCTTCCTGCTCCCCTGACTTTCCTGCTGCCACAGCCCGGTTAGCGCATTATAAACGAGCTGCCTTTCACCTTCAGGCGTAGTAATAATATATTTTCCGCTCGGTAAATAGCCGCAGACGTAACGTATTCGACGCATCGGGGGTGCCTTTACGGTATATTCAATTTTACGAAAGCCGGTGGCGGCGGTAGCAAAAAGATAAAATGGCAGACTGGTTATTTTTAAATCACCAAAGTCGGCAATAAGTTCGCCATCACGAAACAATTTCAGCGATTTTAAAACCAGATTAACTGAATGAGATGCTTCGTATCCAGGATATTCAGCCTTAAAATAGACGAAATTCATAGATGCCCCTACCACCACTCTTTGCGACCGCGTTAAAACAAGATTAGCAATGAAAACGCAACCGCAATACTTTTTGTTATCGTGGCGGGATAGTCAGGCGGGGATTTCCGCAGCAGCAAGAAAATAGAGGCTACTGCGGTTAAAAACGGGGTACAGCTCAGGCTACTTTTTCCACGACAGGCGTTTCACACTGGCGTAGGCTGAGTTGCAAATCGTAAATCAGACTTTTTACCATTTCCGGTGACAGGTGGAAAAACTGTGAATCAAAGGTGCTGCCCCCTGCCGTATACGGGGAGGTGCTAAATCCAAATCTTACCACAACGCCGTTATGATCTTCTTCCGGGCCGACCTGCCAGCCTACGACAGGAAACGCAGGTAATACGGGCTCTTTGCTCATCCTAAATCTCCTTATAAACGTGATGCAATATTTAACCTTTGCAGCCAATCTCTTTAGCGTGGCTTAAGATTCATCTTAAACTCACCTGCAGAATTTCCAGTTTAGCTTAACGTTAGGCAGACACAAGCCGACCACAGCAATAATGGCCCTTATCCGGCTAACCAGGAGCATTCTGAGCCCATACAGGCAAACGTTAACAGTACTTTCGTATGATTTTCACCCTTGCGCATTTTATTTAGCACATGTGTTACTGAAATCCAGAGCAATACCAAAAATTTTACAATTTAATCCGCTAGCATAATTTCAACGCTAAAATAACGTTTAGGTAAAGTTTTTAAAGTATCAGCATAATTTTTAAAAAAAATAGCGAACCGGCGTATTGCTGACTACGTTTATCACTGGTTCATTTAACGAGACAGATTATTATGACGACACAAGATAACAACCTTCCACACTATCCACGCCCTCCTTTTGTAGAGCAAAAGCAGAATGTGCCCGGGCTTGCGTCAGAAATGAAGCCGATCCCCGATCATGGTGAGACGAGTTATACCGGTTCGGGTCGTCTGGCAGGTAAAAAAGCGCTGATCACTGGGGGTGACTCCGGTATTGGTCGCGCAGTGGCGATTGCCTATGCCCGCGAAGGTGCGGATGTCGCAATTAACTATCTGCCGGAAGAGGAATCTGATGCCGAAGCAGTGATCGCTCTAATTAAGGCTGAAGGTCGTAACGCCGTGGCGCTGCCAGGCGACATTCGCTCAGAAACCTTCTGCCAACAGCTGGTGGTTGAAGCCATCAACAAGCTCGGTGGCCTGGATATTCTGGTTAACAATGCCGGTCACCAGCAGTTCTGCGAATCTATCGAGACGCTGACCACCGAAGCGTTCGATGAAACCTTCAAAACTAACGTCTACGCGCCATTCTGGATCACCAAGGCCGCCGTGCCGCATCTGAAAGAGGGTGCAGTTATTATTAACACCTCTTCCGTTCAGGCCTTCCAGCCGAGCGAGATCCTGCTGGACTACGCTCAGACCAAAGCCTGTAACGTTGCCTTTACCAAAGCGCTGGCTAAGCAGCTGGGTCCGAAAGGCATCCGCGTTAACGCCGTTGCACCGGGGCCATACTGGACGCCGCTGCAGGTATGTGGCGGACAGCCGCAGGAAAAAGTGAAAGCCTTCGGTGAAAGCGCTCCGCTCGGCCGTCCGGGCCAGCCGGTTGAGATCGCCCCGCTCTATGTTCTTTTTGCCTCTGACGAAAGCTCCTTCTCGTCCGGCCAGGTATGGTGCTCAGACGGTGGTACCGGCACGGTGTAACACTTGGGCAGGCCCCGCCTGCCTTGTCATTTTCTGCAGGATAAGCATGAATGAAGAATCAATCTTTATCCCGAAGCGATCGTGTCGACGGCTATGCAGGCCTCGGCGACTATGCCGCTATTGGCGATGGTCGCTCGGTGGCGTTGATAGCACCGGATGGCGCCATCGACTGGTGGTGTGCACCTAATATGGATTCGCCGCCGCTGTTCGACCGCATACTGGACGCCGGGTCTGGCGGTTATTTCCAGATCGAACCGGTCGAAGAGTATTGCATGGAGCGGCAGTACCGGGAAAACAGCAACGTGCTGGAAACCTGTTACACCACTAAAACGGGTAAAGCTAGATTCACCGAATCACTTAACAGTAATAACGCAGGCCGTCTGCCCTGGTGTGAGCTGGCCCGTCGGGTTGAAGGGCTGGAGGGCAACGTAAAGATGAAGCTGATCTTCGTTCCCGGTACCGCTGCCTGCACCCGTTCATCGTGGATACGTAACTCTGCTAAAGGCAAAATAATTCATATTGGCGACTTAATGGCGATGTTGCATACAACATCTGACGTTGAGTTTACTCTGGTTGATGACCGCGTCATCGAAGGATCGTTTACCGTTACGGCCGGTTCGCGTTCGCTGATTGCCCTGCTGGTTAGTGATGGTGAGCCGCTGGCTATCCCGCCCCTTGAAAAAATTGACGAGCGGATCGACGTTAGCGATAAAAACTGGGCGGCATGGGCGGAACATCTGAGCTATGACGGCGTGCACAAGAAGCACGTAGTTCGCTCTGCGCTGGCGCTTAAGTTCCTGCTCTACTCTCCAACCGGCGCACTGGCGGCGGCACCAACCACCTCTCTGCCTGAAGGCATCGGCGGCGAGAAGAATTACGATTACCGCTACGCCTGGATCCGTGACGCCTGCTTGATCATTCGCGCCTTTGCATTTATTGGCGCGCTTGAAGAGTGCAAGGCAGCCTTCTCCTGGCTAACACATACCATCGTGCGGCATGAAGGAAAGCTGCGGGCATGCTATACCCTGGACGGCGACGTAGTGCCTAATGAGACCTATTTGCCGCTGGAAGGCTACAAGGGATCGCAGCCGGTACGCGTGGGCAATAACGCCCAGAGTCAGCAGCAGCTCAGCATGTTTGGCGACATGCTGGATACCGCCCTGCTGTTCGTCCATGCTGGTCACGTACTGGATCTCACCACCGCCCGCCTGCTGGCTTCGCTGGCTAATCAGTGCGCTGATATCTGGCGGCAGGACGACTGCGGTATCTGGGAGCTGCCAGAGCGGCGTCACTATACCCACTCCAAAATGGCCTGTTGGGTGACGCTGGATATCGCCGTCCGGCTGGCGGAGGATGGCCATATCGAAAAAACCTGGGTTAACCGCTGGAGCCGCGAACGGGATCGGGTCAGCGCCTGGATTGAAGAGCATTGCTGGTCTGAAAAGAAACAGGCCTACTCCTTCTACGCCGGTAGCGACCACCTGGATGCCGCCATGTGCCTGACATGGTACTACGGTAAAAGCGTTAATCCCGAGCGCATGAAGTCCACCTATGACGCCATCTATGCAGAGCTGGGGCATGGTTCACCGATGCTCTATCGCTATAGCGAAGTAGAGAAAGAGGAGAGCACCTTTGTGGCCTGCTCATTCTGGCTGGTAGAGGCATGGGCGCGCCTGGACGATACGCAAAAAGCCTCTGAGTATATGGAGACGATCCTCGACAGCCTGTGTGACAAAGGCAACGTCGAAAACTTTAATGAGATGTTTGACGTGCGCACCGGCGAATGGCGCGGCAATGTCCCGCAGGGGCTAAGCCATCTGTCGCTGATCTGCGCAGCCGACGCGCTGTCGCGCTTTCGTGACGGCGAAAAGCAGTGGCACGTCTGACGAATTGAACCAGGACTTCTATACTTCAGAGCGTAAGTGCTCTGTTAAACCCAAAGAAGAGTGCAATAAATTATTGGATCTTACGAGGAGTAATTAACGATGGCGACTAACTACACTGAACACTACCACGATTGGTTACGCGACGCTCATGCTATGGAAAAACAGGCCGAGTCCATGTTAGAAAAAATGGCCGACCGCCTTGAGCACTACCCGGATCTGCGCGCTCGCATCGTACAGCATATCGAAGAGACCCGTCAGCAGCAGAAGCTGGTCGATCAGGTGCTGGCCCGCAATAACGTCTCTACCTCAACCCTGAAAGATGCGATGGGTAAGCTGTCCGCGATGGGTCAGGCCATTGGCGGTATGATGACGCCGGATGAAGTGGTTAAGGGCGCAATCAGCGGCTACGTTTTCGAGCACTTCGAAATTGCCTGCTACACCTCACTGATTAGCGCAGCCGAAATGGCCGGTGACCATGAAGGCGCAGCTGTTTTCAAACAGATTCGTGAGCAAGAGATTGCGATGGCTGACTGGTGTCAGACCCACCTGCCTGACGTGACTCAGCAGTTCCTGTCGCGCTCTGCCCAGCCTCATACCGAAGCGAAACGCTAACGGTTCCCTGCCCGTTTCACTCTGAAGCGGGCAGTTCTCCTCTGTACGTGGTTTCGCCCATTCCCACCCTCTGTTCGACATACATAATATACTGCCTCTAATAACCCTGCGTAATTAATACCAGGGTGATGATTAAGCAGTGCGTAAATAGCAGTAATACTATCTACACTATTATTTCCCGGTGCCTAACGACTGCGCTTAGCATGGCGCTCCCAATTATCCTGTTTTACCTGAGCTGTTTTACGCAGCGCAATATAACAGGCTCCACTTCCGCCATGATGAGGTAGCGCCTGACAAAATGCCTGAACGTCTTCAAATTCCGGCAGCCAGCGTGCAAGATAACTGCGTATAATATTAGCGTGCGACTTATCCTCGCGCCCTTTACCATGAATAATAAGCAAGTTGCGCAGGTTATCCTGCCTGGCCTGATGCAGGAAGCTAAACAGCATCTGTCGGCACTGCTCAACCGACTGCTTTAACAGGTTAAGGCTGGCCTGCTGACTGTACTTGCCGAGACGCAGCTTATCAATGACACCGCTTTGCAGCCCCTCACGGCGAAACTCCAGCGGCGTCGCCAGCGGCAGCACGTCCAGAAAATCGGTCGTCAGGAAATTTTCCTGCTGTAACAGATCGATACGCGGCGGGGTGCGCGTGTTGCGGCTGGGATGCCAGTGTACGTCGGCACAGCGTTTAAGGGGTTGGACATCCTCCATGGCGTCAAGAAATAGCGATTTGTCGTCAAGGTTCATGGTCACTCCTCGTGCAACGTTTGACAGCTCAGGCGCTACTATAGCTACCCGCGAGGTCGGTCACAACGCTGTTGTTTAATTTCCATCATGTTCCTGATAAGGCGCACCGTCTGGCGAACGTACTCAGGTATAAGTACATTAACTGCCACTTAACTAATACCCCTATTACAGTAAACAAAATGATTTAACTTAAACCGTTGATAAACTCATTACCAAACTTTACTGGTATTAGTATTAAAGACGTCTATACTAAAATAAACCCGCCCAAGGAGTGGTTGCGTTAAAATAATGTAGGGATGCACTGCTGTGTGTACTGTAGAGTCTGGCGGATGTCGACAGGCTCTATTTTTTTACGTCAAAATCGGTAAGATAATATCCTATATTGCTTTCTCGCCAATTTAGGATTTCGTCATGTTAACCCTGCTGGAAGACAAAATCGACACGCCCCTTGGCCCGCTTTGGGTTATCTGTGACGAACAGTACCGCCTTCGCGCCGTTGAGTGGGAGGAGCACGCTGACCGCATGGAGCTGCTGCTTAACCTCCACTACCGTAAATCAGGCTTTCGCCGGGTCGCGGCCAGCAATCCAGGCGGACTAAGCGATAAACTCCACCACTACTTTGCCGGTGATCTTCGCGTGATTGACGATCTGCCCACCGAAACCGCAGGCACCCCATTTCAACGGGCGGTATGGAAAGCACTACGCGAGATCCCCTGCGGTCAGGTCATCCACTACGGCCAGCTGGCTGAGCTGCTGGGGCGCGCTGGCGCAGCGCGAGCGGTGGGTGCCGCAAATGGTTCTAACCCCATCAGCATTGTTGTCCCCTGTCATCGGGTGATCGGTCGCAACGGCACCCTCACCGGCTACGCCGGGGGCGTCCAACGGAAAGAGTGGCTTTTGCGTCATGAAGGCTATCTTTTACTGTAGGAAAAAGGGACTTTTTGTGCCTTTTTTCGCGCCTTTAATCGGTAAACCCCTAATCAACACAAGGAATTTCAATAAGTTAAACTTATTGATTTTCCAAAGATTCCAATAATCGCTGTCTGGAGATTAAGCAGGCTTACGCGCTCAGCAAAAAGATGTTAAAATTGACCAATATCAATTACGGCCTGAGCAGACCTATGATCCCGGAAAAGCGAATTATTCGACGCATTCAGTCTGGCGGTTGTGCTATCCATTGCCAGGATTGCAGCATCAGCCAGCTTTGTATCCCGTTCACCCTCAATGAACACGAGCTGGACCAGCTTGATAACATCATCGAGCGCAAAAAGCCGATTCAGAAAGGACAAACGCTGTTTAAAGCGGGCGACGAACTGAAATCACTTTACGCGATCCGCTCCGGTACGATTAAGAGCTATACCATCACCGAACAGGGTGACGAGCAGATCACCGGTTTTCATCTGGCTGGCGACCTCGTGGGCTTCGACGCTATTGGTACCGGTCATCACCCGAGCTTTGCTCAGGCGCTGGAGACCTCAATGGTCTGTGAAATTCCGTTTGAGACGCTGGACGATCTCTCCGGCAAGATGCCCAATCTGCGTCAGCAGATGATGCGTCTGATGAGCGGCGAGATCAAAGGCGACCAGGATATGATCCTGCTGCTGTCGAAAAAGAATGCGGAAGAGCGCCTGGCGGCCTTTATCTATAACCTCTCTCGCCGGTTTGCCCAGCGCGGTTTCTCACCTCGTGAATTCCGCCTGACCATGACCCGTGGCGATATTGGTAACTACCTGGGCCTCACGGTAGAAACCATCAGCCGTCTGCTGGGCCGTTTCCAGAAAAGCGGTATGCTGGCGGTTAAAGGTAAGTACATTACTATCGAAAACGGCGATATCCTCGCCGAGCTTGCCGGCCACGCGCGCAACGTCGCCTGACGTTTACGCCGCAACTCACCTCTTGCCAGACAGCAATATATTCCGATTTGTTGATCTGGCAAAGGTTAGCCTCTGTTTCATTCTGCACATATAGGTTACTCTTTTAATTACAGACTGCGGTGACAGATGTAAGGAGACCCTGTATGGCCATGTATCAAAATATGCTGGTTGCCATCGATCCCAATCAGGATGACCAGCCAGCGCTACGGCGTGCTGTATATTTGCATCAGAAAATTGGCGGCCGCATCAAAGCCTTTCTGCCGATCTATGACTTCTCATATGAGATGACCACCCTTCTGTCGCCTGACGAACGTACCGCCATGCGTCAGGGCGTCATCAGCCAGCGGAGCGCCTGGATCCGCGATCAGGCAAAATATTACATCGATGCCGGGGTGCCAATTGATATTAAGGTGATCTGGCACAACCGCCCTTTCGAAGCCATCATTCAGGAAGTGTTAACCGGACATCATGATCTGGTACTGAAGATGGCCCACCAGCACGACAAGCTGGAGTCGGTGATCTTTACCCCTACCGACTGGCATCTGCTGCGCAAGTGCCCCTGCCCGGTGTGGATGGTGAAAGACCAGCCGTGGCCCGAAGGCGGCAAAGCGCTGGTGGCGGTGAATCTCGCCAGTGAGGAGCCGTACCATAACGCGCTCAACGAGAAGCTGATACGGGAAACCATCCAACTCGCCGAGCAAGTGAACCATACGGAAGTGCATCTCATCGGTGCTTACCCTGTTACCCCGATCAATATTGCTATTGAACTGCCGGAATTTGATCCTACCGTCTATAACGACGCTATTCGCGGCCAGCATCTGCTGGCGATGAAAGCCCTGCGCCAGAAGTTTGGCATCTCTGAGAAGCTCACCCACGTGGAAAAAGGACTGCCTGAAGAGGTGATCCCGGATCTGACCGAGCATCTGCAGGCTGGGGTCGTGGTGCTGGGTACGGTCGGTCGTACCGGCCTCTCCGCGGCGTTTTTAGGCAACACCGCCGAACAGGTCATTGACCATCTGCGCTGCGACCTGCTGGTGATTAAGCCCGATGACTACCGCTCGCCGGTTGAAATTGATGACGACGAAGACGATTGAGTCGTTAATCGTTAATGACAAAAAAAACCGCCATTACGGCGGTTTTTTTATTTTATGCGCGTCTTACAACGCCTTGAGGATCGCGTCCACGCTCTGCTTAGCATCGCCAAACAGCATCTGGGTGTTCTCTTTAAAGAACAGCGGGTTCTGCACGCCAGCGTAGCCGGTGTTCATTGAACGCTTAAACACGATCACGTTCTGCGCCTTCCACACTTCCAGAACCGGCATCCCGGCTATCGGGCTACGCGGATCGTCCAGCGCTGCCGGGTTCACGGTATCGTTCGCGCCAATGACCAGCACCGTATCGGTATCGGAGAAGTCATCGTTGATCTCATCCATCTCCAGTACGATGTCGTACGGTACTTTAGCTTCAGCCAGCAGCACGTTCATATGACCCGGCAGACGCCCGGCAACCGGGTGAATACCAAAGCGAACCTTGATGCCGCGGGCACGCAGCCTCTCCGTGATCTCTGCCACCGGATACTGCGCCTGGGCTACCGCCATGCCGTAGCCTGGGGTAATGATCACCGTGTGCGAATTCTTCAGCAGATCGGCGGTCTCCTCCGCGCTAATTTCACGGTGCTCGCCTACCTCTGCGTCTTCACCGGTTGAAGAGCCGTCGGTGCCGAAGCCGCCGGCGATCACGCTGATAAACGACCGGTTCATCGCCTTACACATGATGTAGGAGAGGATCGCACCGGACGAACCCACCAGCGCACCGGTGACAATCAGCAGGTCGTTGCTGAGCATAAAGCCCGCCGCCGCCGCTGCCCACCCGGAGTAGGAGTTGAGCATTGATACCACTACCGGCATATCTGCCCCGCCGATTGATGCCACCAGATGCCAGCCAAACGCCAGCGCAATGATGGTCATCAGCAGCAGCGCCAGCACCTGTAGCCCCACGCTCTCGGTGCGGACAAACACCAGCAGCAGCAGGAAGGAGACCACCAGCGCCGCGAGGTTCATCTTATGGCGGTTTGGCAGCATCAGCGGCTTAGAGGAGATTTTGCCGCGCAGCTTGCCGAACGCCACGATAGAGCCAGTAAAGGTCACCGCCCCGATAAAGATGCCGAGGAACACCTCCGTCAGGTGGATATTCACCAGGATCGGCTCAAGGCCCGGCTCGTGGTACAGGTAGCTGTTAAAGCCCACCAGCACCGCGGCCAGACCTACGAAGCTGTGCAGGATCGCCACCAGCTCCGGCATTTCGGTCATCTCAACTTTCTTCGCCAGATGAATACCAATCGCGCCACCGATAATCATGGCGACGATGATCCAGGCGACGTTGCCGGTCTCCGGCCCAAAGATGGTGGCGATCAGCGCAATCGCCATCCCGGCGATGCCAAAGCGGTTGCCCTGCTGAGAGGTTTCATGCTTTGACAGCCCGGCCAGGCTGAAAATAAACAGGATCGCGGCAACAATGTATGCAGCTGTAACTAATCCTCCAGACATGTGCTACCCCTTAGTTCTTCCGGAACATT